>Ga0209702_10001176_pt1 | contig 51869 bp, 34 predicted proteins | sample FRY01_FD_187210 | JGI IMG/M metagenome (GOLD analysis project Ga0209702, IMG submission 187210) | Freshwater microbial communities from Lake Fryxell liftoff mats and glacier meltwater in Antarctica - FRY-01 (SPAdes) (version 2) | ecosystem: Environmental > Aquatic > Freshwater > Ice > Glacier... | reverse complement strand
AACCACCGTCGCATAGCGCTGGAAGTCTTGGTTCGTCGTGAGGATCGCCAGCTCGGCACGGATAGCCACGGCACAGATCAGGAGGTCCACCCCGGAGCCTTGGATGCCTTTGCGGCGACAGAGGTTGGAGACCTCGGCCGCCAGCTCGTAGTCGGCTTGTGCGATGGACTGGTCAGGAAAGGCGCGCAGATGGTTACGCAAGGCCTCGAACTGGTGTGGGTCCCGGATGCCGGACAAGAGCTCTTGGCGAATGGGGCCAATGATGACCGCACGACCGTCGCGAATGATCGCCTCGATTTGCGCCGCGACCGGCGGTCTTGGCGCTGTCGTTTGCCGTCGAAGGGCGACGGACCAAGCCGACGTGTCGATTAGGACCCTCATCACCGTTGGCGCGACTTCTTGTGGTCGTAGTCGTGGTCGAAATCGATCTCGCCGAAGAGTTCGAGGACCTGCAGCTGCTTTCGGCGCTGGATGTACTCGACCAAGGCCTCGGTGACCGTCGCCTTCTTGGTGCGGTGCCCGCCGACTACGAGGGCTTCGTTCAGGAGTTCATTGTCGATTGCGAGGTTGGTAGCCATGGCTGGATGCTACACATGCGGATGTGTGAGGGCAAGAGGGGGAACGGTCGGGGTCTCGTCACCGATGGCGGCAATTGGGGGAATGGTACAGAGGTCATCTCGCTTGGGGCCGGCACGAGGCACGGCCCGTACAAAGGCTATCTCGCTTGGGGCCGGCACGAGGCACGGCCCGTACAGGGGTCATCTCGTGTGGGGCCGGCACGAGGCACGGCCTGTACAGGGGTCATCTCGCTTGGGGCCGGCACGAGGCACGGCCCGTACAAAGGCTATCTCGCTTGGGGCCGGCACGAGGCACGGCCCGTACAAAGGCTATCTCGTGTGGGGCCGGCACGAGGCACGGCCCGTACAAAGACTATCTCGTGTGGGGCCGGCACGAGGCACGGCCCGTACAAAGGCTATCTCGTGGGGGGTCGGCACGAGGCACGGCCCGTACAAAGGCTATCTCGCTTGGGGCCGGCACGAGGCACGGCCCGTACAGGGGTCATCTCGCTTGGGGTCGGCACGAGGCACGGCCCGTACAAAGGCTATCTCGTGTGGGGTCGGCACGAGGCACGGCCTGTACAGGGGTCATCTCGCTTGGGGCCGGCACGAGGCACGGCCCGTACAAAGACTATCTCGTGTGGGGCCGGCACGAGGCACGGCCCGTACAAAGGCTATCTCGCTTGGGGCCGGCACGAGGCACGGTTTGTACAGGGGTCATCTCGTGGGGGCCGGCACGAGGCACGGCCTGTACAGGGGTTATTTCGCTTGGGGCCGGCACGAGGCACGGCCCGTACAGGGGTCATCTCGTGTGGGGCCGGCACGAGGCACGGCCTGTACAGGGGTTATTTCGCTTGGGGCCGGCACGAGGCACGGCCCGTACAAAGGCTATCTCGTGTGGGGTCGGCACAAGGCACGGCCCGTACAGAGGTTATTTCGCTTGGGGCCGGCACGAGGCACGGCCTGTACAGGGGTTATTTCGCTTGGGGCCGGCACGAGGCACGGCCCGTACAAAGGCTATCTCGTGTGGGGTCGGCACGAGGCACGGCCTGTACAGGGGTTATTTCGCTTGGGGCCGGCACGAGGCACGGCCCGTACAGGGGTCATCTCGCTTGGGGCCGGCACGAGGCACGGCCCGTACAAAGGCTATCTCGTGTGGGGCCGGCACGAGGCACGGCCCGTACAGGGGTCATCTCGTGTGGGGCCGGCACGAGGCACGGCCTGTACAGGGGTCATCTCGTGTGGGGGAGGAGGTGGGCCAGGAAGGGGTCGAAGTCGCCGCCGGTGGCGAGGCGCGTGGGGGCGGAGCGCTTGTAGTTGCCGCGCCAGGGGATGACGTGGCGGACCCCTCCGCGGGGGTCGGACATGTCGCCCATGAAGCGCGGGATGAGGTGGACGTGGAGGTGAAAGACGGTCTGGCCGCCGGCGGCGCCGACGTTGATGCCGATGTTCCAGCCGTCGGGGCGCGGGATGAGGGTGGTCTCGAGGTGGGTCTTGACCTCGGCGACGAGGTCCATGAGGGCGCGCTGCTCGTCGGGTGAGGCGTCAAACCAGGTGGCGACGAGGCGGCGCGGGACGACGAGGGCGTGACCGGGCGAGACCGGGAAGGCGTCGAAGACCGCGAAGGCGTGCGCGTTCGAGGCGATCCAGGCGGACTCGGGGAGGGCGAGAAATGGGGAGGGGACGTCGGGCACTTTGTGAGCAAGGGGTGGGATGCATGGAGATGCAAGGGGTGGGGCGAGGGTTAGGGTGGTCGGGGTGGCACCGGGTCGATCGGGGTGGATCTGCTGGCCTCCTATTCAATGTGTTGATTTCACGTATAAAGTCGCGGGCGGGGACAAGCCCCGCCCCTACGGGAGTGGGTATTTTTCGAGACAAGCCTCGCCCCTACGAAGGTTGTACATCTTTCGAGACAAGCCCCGCCCCTACAAAGGTTGGGCGGTTTTCGGGTGCTGGTTCGCGAAGGCAGGAACTTGAGGTGGGCCTTGGAAGGCTACTGTTGGCGATTGACGTCGTTTCGGACCTGCGGCATCTCTTCATACGGTGCGAATCACCGGCGGTGCATTGGGTTCGCGGGCGTTCAAACCTGGTCGGTCACTGTCGGGGGAGGGAGTCATGAGTCGCAAGATAATGAAGAAGTACCGCATTGGGCCCAAAGCGAAGCTCGTGGGGGCGGATCTGAGCGGTGAGGATCTGTCCGGTTGCGATCTACGGGAGGCTGATTTGAGCTTTGCCAATCTCCGGGGTACCAATCTGAGAGGCGCTAATCTCAACAGGGCTCTCGCCACCGGCGCGTTTTTCGACGACGCCAATCTCGACATGGCGGACTTGTCTTACGCGGATCTGATCGACATCTCCATGGTCGCTGCCTCCGCGCGCAGTGCGAACTTCTCAGCCGCCGCCCTAGATTTCGCGGGTCTGGAGTCCACGGATTTCACGGGCGCGAACTTCACCGGTGCCAGCCTCGCGAGTGCGGACTTTCTGGAGGCCACCTTGACCGGGGTGTGCATGCACGGCGCGAATATCTTTGAGACCCATTTTGATGAGGTCCATTTCGCTGAGGTTGACCTCAGTCAAACCGTGAAAGTGGACCTAGATGACCATGACCATGACCATGACCATGACCATGACCACGAGTCGGGGACATGCGGTGTCTGCGGGGTCGACGTGTTGACGTCTCAAGCCTCCGAACTTGAATCGATGTTGGCGGTATCCGCGGAAAAGTCTTGAGCCAGGCGACTTTTGTCCTTGCCTCGCGGCAAACCAGGGCGAGCGCCGGACCTTAAAGGGCGGCCCAACGTTTCGGCGTGGACCCCACGGATTATTTCGCCCCTTCAGGGCTTGGGATGTTTGTTACCGGGTGACCCAGGGCCTTGCCTTGGGCTAATTTGGTTCAGGCCGTTGGCCTGCGGAGATCCCACGCTGGACTCCGAATCTCAGACCTTGTGGACGCCGAAGGGCCGGGCTCGTTCGTGGTCTCAGGGCTGGGGAGCCGTGCTCACTTCGAGTGCCGCGGCGTCACAAAGCGTTTGAAGTACATCCCCGATGGTCTTTGCACCAGCAAATGATGCGAGAGGCGGGTACCGCCAGCCTTTTGGAATATGGTCGGTCTTGCTGATGAGCGCCACGGGCGGCGACGCCTGCCAGTCTGCGAGGACCGCGTGGAAGCGCCGCACATCCCAGCCATGGCCCAGCCACGCGAGCGCCGTCCAGATACGCTCGGGCTCGGCCGCAACCACGTCGCCTACATGCGTCGCCAAACTGGCCGCGAAGCCATCGCGGAAGAGCTCCTCCATGGCCGTCCAACCCCACGGACCGTTTGTCCAGCTGGATGGCCAGGCTTTGCCGAGGTCGGCTGTATCAGCCAACAAAGCGACCGTCGCCGCGTCATCCGCCAGCGTCACAAGTCGCGGCGTGAAGGGGCCGACCCAAGCGTCGAAGATCACCCTTCGCGTTGGGTCCCGCGACGCCCGTAACATCGCCGCTTGGCCATCTAGGACGGCCCCTAGGGTCGGCGTCGACGTGCCACCAAAGCCGAGGGTCCCGACGGTCCCTTGCGTGCCCCGGAGGCCGTCCAAGACCGCCTCATCGAGTCCATCCCGGAGGAGGGCTGCCGCGCGGTCGGTCGCGAACAGATCGCACAGCACCACCGCGTGAGCCCCGTCGCCGAGCGCGAGTATCTGGCTTAAGGCGAGCACCGCCGCCTGGCGCCAATCACTGCGCGCCGCGACGAGCCTCCCAAGCCATGCCCACGCCGGCTCGGCGTCATCGCGACCTACACGAAACGAGGGACTATTTGGTGTGTCGCCCGACGCCGTCGCGACGAGCGCGTCGCGGAGGTCCGTGGCGCTACTGAGAGTGAGTGGACCCGTGGGCGCAGGCCACATCAAAGGTTGCTGGGACATGTGTGTCGTCTCTTGTTTGGGGCTTTGTTTGCCAGGTTCGCGCTAGGGTCTAACGCCCACCCAGAGCTCAAGGGCCCGTCGGGCGGTCATAGGCGCCACCCGGCGCGACGGCTTTGCCACTGGGCGCCGCGGTCGAGCGTTCTCGCGGCGCGCCCGCGATCGTTGGGGTCGCGCCCGGCGTGTTCTGTTCCTTCACCGTCGCGCCAACGACCGTTCCGTAAAGCGACGCCATGTCTCCGCGGGGGGCCGGGCCAGTGCCGCGGAGTTGTTCCTCAGTGACGGTTGTGTTCCGAGGGGTCGCCGCGATGAGCGCCTGAAGATCGGCTTGAAAGTCGTCCGTGGTAATGACGGAACGCGCTTTCGTGACATTTGCGAAGGTGACCTTGCCCTCTAGGAACTCGCCGGCGCCGCCTCCCGTCAGGCCATAATCGTTCTCGGACATGTTGCGGGCCACCCACAGCGAGCTCATGAGGCCGTCGAGTGCCGTCGGCTTCCGGCAGACACGCCCGGCGACGTCGCTCATGTCGATGTCCAGCACCACGGTGCCGTCGGGATACCACTCTGGTTGCAGGGCGCCGAGGGTCATCATGTCCGTAAACGCGACGTTCGGATCGGGATTCAGCGAAGGCACGATGGCGCCTGGATGGTACCAAGTATTGTATTTCGAGACGGGCTGGCTCGTGTCAATCGTCGCGAGTGGATCGAGGCCCGCCTTCAGAAGATACACGTAAGCCTTGCGCCGTCGCCCCGCGTCGAACGCCGCCGCGGTCGCCTCGTCGTCGCTCGCACCACCGGCCTTCATGCCATCGAAGATCGTCGTAGTGATTCGGTTATGTGTGTCGGTCGTGATGATGTCGAAGAGGCGTTCAACGCCCTGATTCCGGGTGGAGAGAGGTGTAATCCGGTCGGGCGTAATCGGCTTGCCCTTAAAGCCAAACTTGGCGGGGTTGCCGGCTTTCTGCATCGCGGGGAAGGTGCGCGTGCGGTCCTGGAAATATCCCTTCTGCATCTCGGCGGCTAGATCGGCGTAGAATGTCGCCTTGAGGCCGGGATCTTCAAGATGAGCTTCGGAGTCGATGTCCTGAAACTTCTGGATCGCGATGGGGTCGGACTGGCCAATGGTCTGCGTCGCCGTCCGCGCGTCGCCCGTCTTCGCGAAATCACGCATGACGTCGAATTGTAGGACCGCGTCGTTGTCATGCACAGCGTCGAACTCGGTGCGTTGGATCCCGACCAAGGTCGCGGCATACGCGTGCGAGAGATCGGCGTAGCCAGGGATGCGACCATCGATGGCGGTCTTTGCGTCGACGGCGGTCATGGGTGGCGGCGGTGCCGCCGGCGTCTCGGTGCTAGGCGTCTCGGCGCCCGGCGTCTCGGTGGTAGGCGTCTCGGTATTCGTCAGCGGCGGGGTTGTGCGCTGAACAGCCTTTTGCTGGACCGCGCCTTCGCTGTTAGCCGCCGGGCCGGCCATTTCGCTCAAGATGGGTTCGGCGCTTTGCCCGGCGACGACGGCATCCGCAACCTTGTCAGCGTGCTTTTCGTAAGAATCCCCAACCTCGCCGACGCCACCCGAGAGCTGGACGCCCGCCTTTTGTTGCACGACGTGTGCGGCTTCGTGCGCCGCGGTGTGCAGACTCGGGGCGCTCTTGAAGGCGATGTCGCTGCCCCTCGCATAAGCGTCGGCGCCGATCGCGGAGTTAGCGTGTGCCGACTCTGAGCCTAGGTGCGCCTGAACGTTCGAGATGTCATAGCCGCCGAATGACTGCTGGATCTGGTCTCCGTGCGGCAACGCGCCACCACTACCTGAGACCCCCTTCGCGGCGGCGGTCTGCACGTCGGCCTTTCCCCCTTGGCCCCGATCGGGCGCGAGCATCTGGACTTGCGTGTCGTAGTCGTGTCCGCGCAGCAAGGCCTTCATCTGCACCGCAGCCGAGGACTCGCCTGAAGAGGTCGAGCTGGAGTCCTGGCTCGCGCCGGCTGAGCCGCGGGTCTCTTGGCCCGACAAGGGGGCTTTTTCGTTGGGCGTACTCATTGGCATCTCCAGAATAGCGATAAACTCAAAGGGTACGCGACTTCTATCAGGCAAATGCGGCGACGGCAAAGACTAGGTCGCGTTGGTGTGTTTGCGATAGTTCATCGGGAGCTGGGACCAGGGCCTGGCGAGCCAGCGGGTCTCAAACACACAAACGCCCCAACCTCGTCGCTCGCGCTTGCCGCCCATGCCTCCGGGCGCTATGTTCTCCTTTCCACCGGGGATCCACCCCCCAAGACCCCCCTTTTCGCCGCGGAGATACCCACATGCACCTTGAGGCCTTTGCCTTGACCGACGTCGGGTGTGTGCGTGAGCACAACGAGGACGATCTCCTGATTCTCCCGGAAGAGGGCGTGTACATCGTCGCGGACGGCATGGGCGGGCACGCCTGTGGCGAGGTCGCGTCCCGGATCTCCGTCGATTCCATTCGCGAGTTCTACACAAACGAGATCACGCGCGACGCGATCAAAGATTCGTTCAAGACCTCCTGGAAGTCCGAGCACGGTGGCACCGTCTCCAGCGCGCACGAGCTCTTGCTGCGGCGCGCCGTCGAGTACGGTAACTCCCGGATCTTTGGTGCTGCTGCGACCGATCCCGAGCTTGAGGACATGGGCACGACCATCGTCGGCATGACCTTCGTGGGCGGACGCGTGTACGTCGCGCACGTGGGCGACAGCCGGGCCTATCGCTACCGCGATGGGCGTCTGCTGCAGCTGACCGAGGATCACTCCCTCGCCAACGAATACATCCGCATGCGGGTCCTGAAACCCGAAGACTTACCGCACTTTCCGTACAAGAACGTCATCGTCCGGGCCCTCGGCCTGCAGCACGACGTGACCGTCGACACTCAGGCGCGCACTTGCCGGCCCGGCGATCGTTATCTGTTGTGCTCCGATGGCCTCACCGATCTCGTCCCCGACGAAGAGATTTATGACGTCCTCGCATCCATCGAAGGGCCGCGCCTCGCAGCCGAAGAGCTGGTGCGCCGCGCGATCGCCTATGGCGGCGTGGATAACGTCACGGTCCTGATCGTCGACGCCATGCCCCGGCGCCCGTAGCGCGCTACAAGCGCGCGGACCAACTTATAACGTCACGGTCCTGATCGTCGACGCCATGCCCCCCTCTCGACCCTGACCAGCCAAGGACCGCCGCTTGAACTCTCTGTCTCGTATCGTCGCTATCGCTGTTGCCCTTGGCGCCTTCTCGTTTTCCGCCGGGTGCTCCGATGATTGCACCCGCCTCGCTGATCAGGTCTGCGAGCGCGTAGGCGAGGAACACGACGAGTGCAAACGCATTCGAATTCGCGCGGATAGCGCCAGTCAGGACGACAAGAGGGCCTGCTCAAAGGCTCTCGCCGTGACCGACCTACTCACCCCGAGGAGCTGAGGCCCGCCCGCGCCGCGCACCATGTCCGAACTCTTCCCGACCGAGACTCTCCCCGCCGCGTTCGGTGAGTTCATGCTATTGGAGCGGATCGGGACGGGGGGCATGGCGGAGATCTATCTCGCCCGCTATAGCGATCCGGCGCAGGCCGCGAATCCTCCCTTCGTCATCAAGCGCCTCCTGCCCGAGCTAGCCAATAACCGCACCCTCGTCGACTTGCTGATCGCCGAGGCTCGCGTCACTTCGTTGCTTCACCACCCAAATATCGTGCGTATCGATGGACACGGGCACGTGGACGGGCGCTATTACATCTCGATGGAGTACATCGACGGCCCTGACTTCCTTGCGCTTCTGGGCGCGTGTACGCACGGCAATATTCGCATGCCGACGGAGCTCGCCCTCCACGTCCTCGCCGAGGTCGCCCGCGGTCTCGCGCACGCGCACGTCGCGACCGATCAGGACGGCAACGCCCTCAACATCATCCATCGCGACGTCTCGCCGTCCAACGTGCTCATCGGCAGCCGCGGGGACATCAAGATCATGGACTTCGGTGTCGCCCGCGCCGACCTCGGCATGAGCGCGCCCGAACGCGAGCGCGGCGGCCTCCGCGGCAAGATCGGCTACATGTCCCCCGAACAGGTCATGAGCCGCCCTATCGACAGGCGCGCCGACGTCTTCGCGCTCGGGATCGTGCTCTTCGAGGCCCTAACCCTCAAGCGCCTCTTCGTCGGGACCAATGATGTCCAGACCCTCATGAACATCCGCGAGGCCGACGTCGACTCGCGCCTGGCCCGCCACGCCTACATCCCGCGCCCCCTCCGGGATCTTTTGCGCAAAGCCCTCGCGAAGAACCCCGACGAGCGCTTCCAGACCGCGTCCGACTTCCGCGAGGCGATCCTCGATTACCTCTTTCAGCAACGTAAACGCGTCGAGCCCGAGCACCTCGCCAGCTTCGTCAGCCAGCTCATGAGCTCGCAGGTCCATATACAACGCTCCGCGGCCGATCATTCGCCGCGCGAGCTCGAATCCGACGCCATGCCGATGCCGCCGCCAGTCGTCATCGATCCCCTCGCGTCCCTTCGGCAGGCCGACTTTTCGCGCGCGACCTTTCACTTCCGTAACCGCGATGGCAGCCTCTTTGGCCCCGTCAATTACCCGCAATTGCAATCGCTTATCACCGAATTTGCGGTCAGCCCCGGTGACTTCGTCAGCGTCAACAACAGCGATTGGCTGCGTATCCGAGACATCCCGGCCCTCGTCGCGGCCCACCCGGTTCTGCTCGACGACGAGCCGATTCGACCCAACGTCGACGGCCCCATCCACGCGCTGCGGCTGCCTTCGGTTTTCTTTACAATCGCGCGCGAGCACATGACGGGCAAGCTCAAGTTGACCTCGCATGACGCCGTGAAGTGCCTCTTCTTCGACGCCGGTCGCCCGGTCGCGGCATTCTCGACGCTAAAGACCGATCTCTTCGGGGCCTGGCTCGTCGAGCGCGGCCGCATCACCCAGGCGCAGCTCGACCAAGCCCTCGCCGTGACCCGTGTCCCGGCGAGGCCCCTAGGCCAGACGCTGGTCGAGGCGCGCCACCTGACGGCGGAAGAGCTCGACCTCGCGCTGATTGAACATCTCAAGACGCGCATGAACGAGGCTATCGGCTGGCGTGATGGCTGGTACGAGTTCTTCGAGGGGGTCTTTCCCCCCCGGCGCGTCGACAACCATGACCTCGACCTGACCGCGATGGTCGTCGATGTGTTCTCACGCCAGCTGCCGCAGGCCGAGCTTGAGAACCTCTTTGACGACTTTACCGACCGGAAGATCCTGCCGACGCCTACGACTTTCGCGCGCCACGTCTCCACCTTCCTGGGGCCCGAGCGCCTGAGCATCGCGCAGCAGCTGCTCGACCACGGCGGGCGCCTCCGCGACATCCCGGGGACAGAGGCCGATCGTTACCTCGTCGCGCTCCTCTTGCATCAGGCCGACGGGCTGTCTTTTGCGCGTGCCAGCGCCCAGCGCCACGCTTAAGTTGTCGATGCGCCTCATCGCCCACCGGGGCCTGCACCTCGAACACCCCGACGGGCCAGTCCCGGAGAACACCTTGGCCGCTATGTCCGCGGCCGTGGCCGATCCCAGGGTCGGCGGGTTCGAGGTAGATCTGCGCGTCCTTGGCGACGGGACGGCGGTCATTTTTCACGACGAGGACACGAAGCGCCTCGTCGGCAAGCGCCACCGCTTGTCGGACTTGGACGTCGCGGCTTGGGCCCAGCTCCGCACTCCCGATGGGCATCCATTTCCGACTGTAGTGGGGGCCATGCCTTGGTTTGAAGCCGCGCTCGCCCGCCCGGGTTTTGAGGTCCATCTTGAGCTGAAGGCCTCCTCGGATTTCCGGCCTCTCCTAAGTGGCCTGCTAGAACCGCTGACGGCCCTCTACGCTTCAACTCAAGGACATGACGCGGGCCGCCTCACCGTCTCAAGCTTCGATCCCCGCTTCCTGTTCGCGCTCCACGCGCATTTCCCGTCGGGCGACCGCCCCGAGCTGGCCCTCATCGTCCATCGCCGCGCGGCCCTCGACGCCCTGGCCCTCTTGCCGCGCGACGGCCTGGCGATCCATGCGGACCACGACCTCATCGACGACCACCCGGAGCTCCTTGAAACATGGGCCCAACGGGGCTATCCCGTCCGGGTGTGGACGGTCGATTCGCCCAAGGCTGCTCTCGAACTGGCCGCGATCTCGGAACCTTTTCGTCCGCGCGCGGTCCTCTCCGATCGACCGCTGGCCCTCGCCGCGGCTCTCGCAGCCTCCTACATCTGAAGCGGTAGAAACATGTCTTTACAAAAACCACCTCCGGGCTTCTCTCCTTCGCCCGCGGCGACGGGTTTCAGCCTTAAGCGCCACTTGCCCTTTGTCATCCTAGGGGCAGGGGCCATTGGCTTGGCGCTTTGGCTCACGGTGCTGCGGCCTGACGACGGGACCCCCGTGGGGCGTAAACCAAACGCGCCATCCACCGAATTGGACGCGCTCGCTGGCATCTCCGCGGATCTCCGCGCGCCCCTCGACGTTGTGGACGGCTCCGTTCGGGTGCTGGCGGACATCGCCAAGAACGACGTCGCGAAGTTTGCGGCGAGCGCTAGGGCGCTGCCTTCGCGCCCCATTCCGGGCGACGCTCCTGGGTGCCCGCGGCCAGTAGGGGCGCTGGCGGCGGCCTCCGCAGAGGGCAAATTCGGTCCTCAGACGGAGGTCTCTTCGTTTGAGAAGGCCATCTTCTTTGGCGCGCTGGGGCGCGCAGCCGGAAAGACCCCGAACTACGCGTACATCCGTGGGGCGCCCTACTCGGCGTCCGAGCTGCTGGCGCGCACCTTCGCCGTGCGCTTCGATGGCGCAGGGCCCTACGAGGTCTTTACGGCGAATGTCGGCGGCGCGGCCGGCCCGACGACCATCGCTGAAGGCGACCCGGAGCTCACGCCGCTTGGCGGTAAGGACCTCGTCGCGATGCAGATCGCCTACAAAGCCATGGGCCAGGCCGCGGCGGGAAAACACGATGAAGCCTCGCGTTTGGCCGGCATCGCGCGGCAGCTGCGCCCCGAGGACCCGGCGCTGCTCTTTCTGATAGCGCGTATTGAGTTCGCCACGGGCCTCGGTTCGGTCGCGCAGCGCACCTTCGATAAGGCAGTCGGCCTCGAGCGGGACGCGATGACCGACTATCTCCTCGGCCGCTTGGCGCGTATCGATGGGCGCCCGGTGGACGCGGTCTCGGCCTTTACCCGCGCGGCGGACACGGCCCCGACCTTTGGCGAGCCCTGGGTCGAGCTAGCCGAGCTATCTCTTGAGCGGCTGGACGTGACGCCCCGAGACCAACACGCGGATCTGCTGAAAGAGGCACGTTTGCGCGCCAACGCTGCGCGCAAGGCCAACCCGAAGGCCCAGGGGCTCCGCCTCGTCGAGGGGCACCTCGCGGCCCTGGGTGTTGACGATCAGGGCGCCGTGTCGGCAGATAACACCGAAGAGGCAGGGCGGGCGCGCCACACGGCCGCGGTGGCTCTCCTGAACGAGGAGACCGAGATCAACCCGCAGCTTGAGAACGCGTGGATGCTGCTGGCCCAAGTCTACGCCTCGGTTGACGATGACGCCTCGGCCATCGCCGCGCTTGAGAGGGCGCGCGCCATGGGTCGCGAGACCGGCGAGCTTGCGAACGCGCTTGGGCAGCTGCTGGCGGGCTCGTCGGGGCGCTTTGATGACGCGCTGGCCGCCTTTGAGAGGGCCCTCATTCTGTCGCCGGATATTGTGGAATTGCGACCGCAGATCGCGCAGATCCGCCGCCAAAAGGGTGACATCGAGAGGGCGCGCCAGCTGATGCAGGAGCAGCTCGCGAAGTTTCCGGATGACCGTATCTCGACGCTGCTCTTGGCGCAGCTTGAGCTGGACGAAAAGAAGACGGCGGTGGCCCTTAAGCTCCTGGATGGTCTGCTGAAACGCGATCCGAAGGACGCGGACGCCAATGTCCTGCGCTATATCGGCCAGCGCATCGCCGGCCAGGATGGGGTCGCGGCGCGTGATGCGGCGGTTGAGGCCGCGGGTGGGCTGCGCAAACTCGCGGAGATCTTGCTGCAACAGGGCATGCATCCAGAGGCCGAGCCCTTGCTTGTAGAGGGCCTCGAGGTCGAAAAGGATGACCTGATCATCCCCGTCCTGCTAGTGGCCTTACAGACGGCTTCTGGGCGCCTTCAGGAGGCCGCTGCGCTGCGAGCGACGACCTTGGCGGCCCTCGAAGGCGAGGACCGCGCCCAGATGGAGGAGCTCTTTGACGAGGCCATCAAAGAAGCACTGAAGTCAGCGATGAAGGCAGGCGGAAATACACCAGGCGCGACGACGCCACCCGGAGAGACGACCCCATGAGTGACACGGATTTTGGCGTTGATTTTGATAATGATTTTGACGCGGTGGTGCGTGGCGATGCCGAGGCATTTGGGGTCTCCCTCGACGAGGCCCAGCGCGAGCGGCTCCTCACCTTCACGCGCCTGCTTGAGAAGTGGAACCGGTCCATTCGCCTGACAGGTCCGACGGATTTCTTGACGCTGCTGCGCGAGCAAGTCCTTGAGGCGCTTGCATTTTTACCGTTCGTGCGGCGGGCTGAGGCTTGGTGGGATGTGGGGTCGGGGGGCGGGCTTCCCGCGCTGGTCTTGGCCCTTATCGAGCCCGAGCGGCGGTTCTGGCTGATCGAGCCCATCGCCAAGAAGGTCGCGTTCCTCAAGCACGCCGTTCAGCAGTTTGGGCTGACCAACGTCACGGTCTTTCATGGCCGCCTCGAAGATGACGCCGAGCCACCGGCTGCGCCTCGGAACGCCGCCGGCCAAGAACCGCCGCGGGCCGCGATGTCGCGGGCGACCTTCCCGCCTGAGATCTGGTATCCCCTCGCGAGTCGCCTCGTCGGCGAGGGTGGGCTGGTGCTCATCGCGTCCGTCGATAGGCCCATGGACTTGCGGCCCGGAGAGACCCTGTCCCAGGCCACGGTCATCGCCGAGGAGGCGTACGACCTGCCCGCGACCGGGGCTCAGCGACACCTGTTGCTGCTGAAATCAAACGCCTAGGGGTCGGGCACTCTCACTTTTCACAAATGCTCGTGGCGGGCGGGGACGCCCGCGTACCGGCTGAATTCCTATGCAGGTAGCGGGCGGGGACGCGCGCGTACCGGCTGAATTCCTATGCAGGTAGCGGACGGGGACGCACTCGACTTCCGAGCGAAGCCGAGCACGCGCGCGTTCCTGGGACGTCAGCGACTGTCGCGGGTCAGAAGCAGCCGGCCGGAAAGGCGTCGACGACCGCGTCACACGGGTGCCACAGGCGCCCCAGCTGATTCGGGAAGAGCTTCTGCGTCGGCGCGAGGCCCGCCGCGAGGTCGCCACACGCGCCGAGGGCGTCAAACCCGACGCTCTGGCAGTCCAGCGTCGAGCCATTGTAGCTGCCGATCTCCACGATTGTGTTCCCGCTAAAGGGCCCCTCGTAGGCGCCGCTCGCGAAGCGCAGGCTGCCGCCATTGTTGTTAAACCAACCACTATTATTGTTCGTGGTCCCCTCGACGTTGAGCTCAAGGGTCGATCGGCGGATGCCGAAAATCCCCTGATTATCAGCGCTTGGAAGGAACTGGAACGCGCAGGACGACGCGCCGGGCGCTCGGATCGTCACGAACACGCCGCGCGGCGGGATGACGTCGTTGACCCCAAAGTTCTGGTATCGTTTCGCGCTCGTACACCCGGTATTGTTGCAGTAGCGAAGATGGTACCCGGCGAGAGAGACGGGGCAATTCGACAGGTTCGTCAATTCGACCGCCTCGCCGGCCTCAAAGTTCGGGCCCAAGACCCCGGTCGGGTCCTTGCCGTTGACCATATACTCGCTAAACACCACGTTCGAGGTGGTAGGCTCTACGGGTACGGTGCAGCCCTCGATGAGGTTCACCGTCACCTCCTCGACCGCCGAGCAGCACGAGGTCCCTGCGCCCACGCAGGCCCGCCCCGCGATGGTGGTTGGGGCGCCCAGCGGCGGGGGGCCCCCGCCGCCCAACGCGGTGTTGGGGCGGAAGTAGTTCTGCCCCGCTTGTGTCACACCGGCCCAAGGCGAGCCGGCGATGGTCAGCTCGTAGCGCTCGCCCAGCGGTAATGGTTTGAACTGCACGATCGGACGCCGGTCCCAGCTGACTCCACAAGCGTTTAGCTGAGGCACGGCGGGGATGACGCACGGCGGAATAGCGGTCACCTCGGTCTCGCAGCACACCTCGACGTCCTCATCGTCCGTGATGCAGAGACGGACGCGCCACGTCCCGGCGACCTCGGGCTCAAAGTCCAGCACCGCGTCCGCGCCGATGACCTGGTCACGGGCGGTTCCGTCGGGGGCGGTCACGATCGTCCACTCATAGGTCACGTCGCCGCCGTCGGGGTCGCTCCCCACGCCAGTCATGAGCACGGCCTCGCCCAGCGGAACCGCATCCGACGCGGGGCAGGCGACAACCGGCGGGAAGCAGACGAGCTCGTCCCGAAAGCCATTGCAGTTGTTGTCGCGCCCGTCGCAGGTCTCAGGCGTCGGGCGCGCGTCACCCTCGCAGGTATCCCATTGGCCGTTGCGGCAGACGCTCTGGCCTTGGCGGCACTCGCCGATCTTGCTGCCGCACAGGCGGCTGCGTCCGGGCGTACAAAAACACCGCCCGTCGTCGCAGAGCTCGTCGGCGTCGCATAGGCCCGCGCATAGATCCACGACGTCCGCCGTGTCGGTGGTGTCGGCTGTGATGGCATCCGTCTCAAGCACCACGTCGGCGTCGGTCCCCTCACCATCGCTAGTTTGGATAGTATCGACAGAGATCTCGACGTCTTCCGCGATCCCGTCTCCAAGGCCGACGTCGGACGCCGTGACGTCGCCGTCCACAGTGTCGCCCTCGTCGATCGGCACGCAAACCTTGTCCTCGCATCGATCGCGCCGTGAGCAGTCGAGGTCAGTCTCGCAGCCGTTCGGGGTCCCCGCGCCGCTCTCGCTACATGCCGGTAATGTGTACAAGCCGAGTAGAAACAAAACACTGGCGGCGAGACGACATGGAAACGACATACGACGCACCCCCGGTTGTGGGCGAAGAATCGCGCCCGCCGCAGGGTGGCTAACGTGGTCGGCGGAGTCAATCAACGGTGTGTGATTCTATTGTAGCTATTTCGACAGGCGGCCGGGCGCGAGGCGTGCCGCCATTTGGCGTCGATGTGCCTTTTAGGGTGGGCGCTGCCGTCGTCTGTCGACGCGCCCTGCCGTCAGAGATCAGCGCCTTGACGCAGCAGCCCGTCGATCTCTTGCAGCGTCTCGGTGTCGTCGCCGATCATCTGCTTCATCGCGAGGATGCGCCGGCAGACCACGCCAGCGATGCGCTCCTCGATCGTGTCGTCCGCGAAGACCCAATAGGCCTGCGCGAAGCGGCCATCGCGGTGGCAGCGGCCTTCGATCTGCGCCATCTGGATCGCCGACCACCTGAGGTCATGGATGATCTCGGACCGCGGCACGTCGTTGTGCTCGCCTTGGTGCAGCGAGATCCCCTCTTCGACCGTGAAGAGGCAGACGCGCGCGCCCCCGCGCTGAAATCTTAGGCGCTCGTCCTCGCGCTCGGTGGCGCTGAGGCGGCCGTGGATGGTCGCGCAGGTGCGCTCGCCCAGCTCGGCGTCGAGGGCCTCTTGCAGGGCCGTCAGGGTCTCAAGGAAGGCTACCGAGATGGCGACCTGGTGGCCGTTTTCCAGGAGCTCAAGCGCGAGCTCGACGGTGCCAGGGACCCGGATGAGGGAGCCCTTCTGGCGCAGTCGCAATGTCGCCGCCAGCGCGCCGCGTGGGTCTTTGCCTGCCGGGGCGAGGTCCATCTCTTTGCGAAACGCCGTCCAGAGCTGCTGGTAGAGCGCCCGCGCCTCTCCCTCGAGGCCAATCGGCGTCAGGATCCGGTTCAGCTCCGGCCAGCCGGCGATGTCCTCGGGGCGGCGCCGGATGGCGAGGCGTGTGCCGGCCTTCCCGGCGTCGAAGAGCAAGGCGTGGACCTTGTCGCAGTCAGCCGCCTCACCGCGCCAATCCCAGCGGCCATAGGCCCCGCGCGTCACGCCGAGGTCGTGGCTGAGACACCAGCCTTCAAAGTCTTTTAATCCTGTCGTCTTTTCCCCCGTGGTCGCGGCGAGAATGGACGATAGATAGTTGAGCTCCAATGGATTTTGACCGGCCGTCGCGGACAGCCAGAGACAGAACTCCGCGGCGTCGTTGAGTTTCGCGGCGAATTTCGACCGCGCAGTGGTGGGGTTCTTGAGGCGGTGGCTCTCGTCCCAGACGATCACGTCAAAGGCCATCGCCGCGCCCCGGCGTGCCAGCCCCTTGGCCGTCTTGACCTTCTTGACCTTCCGAGGCTTGGTCTTCTTGCCGCGTTTCGGGGGAGGCGTCGGCGGCAGCGTAAAGAGCTTTCCGAGGCGTTCATAATTCATCACAATAATCGACCGCCCCCCGTCGCCCATGGCTGTGATTGTCCGGCGCCAATGCGCCACGACCGCCAAAGGACACACGATGAGCACGGAGTCCGCGTCTTCGTCTTGGATGATCCCGCCCCAGGCGCTGATGGTCTTGCCGAGACCGACGTCATCGGCCAACAAGAACCCCGGCAGCTCTTTTTGCCGCGCCGCGACGATGGCGTCGATGGCCTCGCGCTGATGGGCGCGCGGCGTGATGGTGCCTAGATCCGGCGAGGGGGCGCGTGGGGTCTCGTTGAGCGTGTCTTCGATGTAGGCTTCGAGGGAGTAGGGGACCGCGGCATAGGGCCGCAGCGTCTCCGGAAGGGTGTCGCCCCTATAGAGGAAGACCTTTCTCTCGGCGTCCCACTTCGCTCCGGCCCCGGTCGCGATGCTGCGCGCCTCGAAGGGGACGTCGAGGGCGAAGACGTGCCCAAGGGCGGCGACTTTCTTCGGCGTAGCTTTTGCCGCGGCGGGCGTGGTGGCGGGCTTGACGGTCGAGATGGTCTTTCGCGGGCGGATGCTGGTCATAGGCGTGACATAGCACCGACCGAGGGCGGCCGCGAAATTCCCGTGCCAGGCGCCTCATGGTGGCCGCCGAGTGCGGTAAGTCATCGTTTCTGGGAATGAACTCTGGGTGCGAGCCCTTTTCTTCGCCACGCGCCGTCTCGGGCCCCTCTCGCACAACAAGGCGAATATCTGGCCGGTTGTCGAAAACGCCCTTAGAACGGATACATCATGCGGTGCCCTCGAAGTCTCACACAGCCCCTACGAAGCTCCCGACGCGGTCTCGCGCCGCTGCTCCTCTGCGTATTCGGCTGGTGTGCCCCGTCGGCCCTCGGTGCGCCCCCGGACCCGCGCGGTTCAGGTGGTTGGGAGGAAGGCCCCCGCGCCGACGACGAGGCTGAGCCGCTGCCAAATGAGCTTGGGCGGGCGCCCAACATGCCCGCGGCCCCGCCGGCCAGCCCACCCGGGCGCGGGATCTCTCGCAGCATGCCAGCGGCGGCTGCGAGCCGGGTCTCCACTCCAGACCGTGCTCAGCCGGAGGACCCGAGTGACTCCGAAGATTCGGCAGATTCGGAAGATATTGAGGGAGGTGTCTCGTTTGGCGCCGGCGATCCGTTGCCGGGGCCGCCGTCTTTTGCAGAGACCGCGCCGCTGCTGCCAGAGATCTATCGCCTCGTGGCGGAGAAGAAGCCCGCGTCCCGGCGCCTCGCGGCCGGGTTCGCTGCGCTTGAGGATTGGATGCGCCGCCCGCCCGCTGACCCTCTGGCAGCCGCGACGGCCGAGTGGCTACGTGCGAAGCTGCTGGTGGCTCTTGGGCGGCGTAAGGACGCCTTAAAGGCCCTCGACGAGCTCGCGAAGAGGGGCGGCGCCTTCGGTGACGACGCCCGCCTTGAGCTAGCTGACCTCGCGCCCCAGAGTGGCCCTGGGGCTGAACCGGAGGCCCGCGCAGAGTGGCTCGTGACGCGCTCCCCCGGCGCGACCGGCTACCTCAAGGGCATCGACGAGGCGGCCAAGATCTTCAAGCGCATCAAGAAGTCCGATCGCGCCATCGCGCTCGTCGAGGCGTCCCTTGGCCAAGCGATGAGCCCGACGCTCCGGTCATCATTGTTGGTCAAACTTTCTGATCTCTATCGCGCGAATGGGTCCACCGACAAAGCCATCTCGATTCTGAGGAGTTACTATTGGTCTAATCGTCATTCTCCCGCGAGCTCGCTGACGAAGGCCCTCAAGGCGATGAAGGCCGCGCCCGGCGATGATGAGGATCTCTTTCGGCGCGCGCTGCACGCCGGTAGAGCTAGCTGCCGCAAGGTCGTCAAGGACATGGCCAAGGTCAGACGACCGAAGAAGACCCCGGCGTGGATCGCGGCTGAGGCCCTGTCGGACCGCTGGAGCGATGCCACGGGATCCCTCGCCACGTTAGATAAGACGACCAAGGGTAAGAGCGACCTGCAATCCGCGCCCGAGGTCTTGTTGGCGCGTGCCATGCTGCTTCGGCGCCTAAACCGCGATGACGAAGCCGTGACCGTCTTCGGGACCCTCATCGACGCGCATCCGCGGCACCCATTCGCCGCCGAGGCCCGAGACCAGGCCGCGCTCGTGCTGCGACGTCTCGGACGGTTCGCCGAAGCCGATGTCATGGACGAGGATCTCTTGGCCCTCGCGATGGCGGGGCCCTATCACCGCGAGGCCCTGTGGCGCCTGGGTTTTGGGGCGATCCTGCGAAAAGAGAGCTCGATCGCGGAGAAGTGGCTGGCCGAGCTAGAGGTCCGCTACGGGGCCGAGCCCGACCGCCACAGCTTCACCTGGTTTGAGCGGGCCCGCTATTGGCGCGGTCGGGCGGCGAGCCTCGCGGGCAAGGAAAAGATTGCAACACCACTCTTTGAGGGGCTGGTCGCGCGCTATCCGGCCGGTTGGTATGCGCTCCTAGCCCGGAATCGTTTAGGACGCGGTAAGGACAACCAAGAGGCGGCGGGCGTCTGGGACGTCGCGCGGGATGACCCGATGGCGACGGCGCTGGCTTGGTACCGACTTGGCGCCGAAAAAGAGGCCCTCGACGCGTTTGAGGCGCTGATGGGGGCCTACCAGCTGCCGGGGAATGGTCGGAAGTTATTGGCAGATTTGCTGAGTATTCAGGGGTCGCCCGAGAAGGCAGCCCGGGTCATGAAGTTCGCGTCGATCCCGCCGACGATGCCCGGTGACGACCCCGCTGAGATGTACTTCTCGTGGTACCCGATGCCTCATAGCGATGACGTCGCCAGCGCCGCGAAGTCGCAGAATTTCCCAAAACACCTCCTCGCCGGCGTCGTGAGCGTCGAGACCCGTTTCAACGCCACCATTAAGAGCTCGGTCGGCGCCATCGGGCTCGCTCAGGTCATGCCTTCCACCGGCGAGAGCCTCGGAAAGCGCCTCTTCGGCGACAGCTTCAAGGCCGCGCAGCTCTGGGACCCGGCGACCAACCTGTCGATCGCGGCCAAGTATCTCGGCGACCTCTTGGGGCGCTTTTCGAACCACCCGGCCCTCGCCGTGGCCGCCTACAATGCGGGTCCAACGCCCGTGAAGCGCTGGCTGGCCGAGCGCGGCGGTCTAGAGTTGGACGCCTTCGTTGAGACCATCCCCTACGAGGAGGCGCGCCGCTACGTGATGCGGGTGCTGTCGGACGCTGAGATCTATCGGCGGCTTTATCACCTCGACGGCTTGCCGCTGAAGCTGCCCCTCAAGGTTGGTCCTTGATGCAATACTTACGGGTCCTGATCTTCGACGATGATCTCGTCATAAACCCCGAGTTCTTGGCGCCAAGCTTCGACGACCTGAACGCCTCGGGCGCTATCGCCTATGAGGTCGTCTATCGTGGTCACGCCGATGACGCCGTCGATGACGTCGCTGAGGTCGACGCCGACATCGTCTTTATGGACTTCCAGATGGGCCGGCACGATGACGGGGCGACGGCTGTGCGAGCGTTACGCGAGGTCTTTGACCATGAGACCCTGCCGATCTTGGCCATCAGCTCGGATAGCCGGTTTAACCAGCTGATGCTGGCCGCCGGCGCGACCGAGGGGTGCGTCAAGATGGCGCTTCCCCAGCATCTTGGCGCGCTGATGACGCTGCTCTTGTCGGTCCGCTCGGCGGTGTCGCCGACGGGCTGACGATCTGGTGCAATGCGCGTCAACGGTCTTCCGGCCATTGCGTTCGCCTGTTAAGGTGCCGCGCATGAACGCAACCAACGCCAAACTATCTCTGTCTATCCAGCTCCTGCCCGCCAGCGCGGCGCTTCCCGCGGGGACGCGCCTGTCCGTGCCGGGGGACCTCGCGGCGGTCGTGGTGGCTGACGAGAACTCCCTGCGCCTCGCGGTGCGCCTCGCCGACAGGCCCATCGCCGAGCTGCGCTGGCTCTTCGAGGGGCTGATGCGGCGGGTACGCGCGGCCTTCCCCGCCGCCCCGCACGTCAAACTCGATGTCGCCGCGGGCGTGCCAGACGATGCGGCCAAGGCCATCGCCCTCGACCTTCAAGGTCGCGACGGCCACACCGTTGACCACGCGCTTGGGCCCAAGGTCGCCGACCTCGCGGCCAGCCAGGGCCTGTACCGTCGCTGGGTCAACGAGGACCCGACCATCCGCACCAGCACGGCCATCGCCGCGGACATCACGGCCTGGGTCGAGGCCAAAAAGAACACCCTGCCAGTCAGCGTCGACGTCTTCGACCACGCCGCCTGTGAGGCCCTCGGGCTGCGCCTCCTCTGCGCTGTCGGCGGGGCCTCCAAGTCCTCGCCTCCGACCCTCGTCATCGCCCGCTACACGCCCCCTGGCAGCGCGCTAAAGCCTTGGATGCTGCTCGGAAAAGGCATCACCTTCGATACGGGCGGGATCAACGTCAAACCCTACGAGTCCTTCGTCTCAATGATGAAGAACGACATGGCCGGCGCCGCGCTCGCCTTCGCGCTGTTCAAACACCTCGCAGAGTCCGGCCACCCGCGGCCCCTTATCTGCGTCATCCCCACCTGTGAGAACGCCGTTGGCGAAGACGCGATGCGGCCGGGCGCGCTCGTCAAGGCCCACAACGGCCTCACGGTGCGTATCGACCACACGGACGCCGAGGGGCGCCTCGTCCTGGCGGATGCCGTCTCTTACGCGACGTCTATCCACCCCTGCGAGCGGGTCCTGTGTTTCGCGACCCTGACGACGGCCGCGCTCATCGCCTACGGGCCCTACGCGACCCCGGTGCACTTCGCGCCGCCCGGCTTTCAGGCCGCGCTTGAGGCCGCCAGCGAGGCCACCGGCGAGGACATGCACTTTTTCCCGGAGCGCATCTGGCACCGCGAGGCCAACCGAGACCCCGAGGCCGACCTCCGCAACACCGCCGGCCTGCCTGGCCACGCGGGTCGCAGCGCGGGCAGCCGCAACGCCGCGCACTTTCTGTTGAACTTCACGGATGTCCCGTTGACACACTTCGACATCTTCGCCAGCGGCTGGAACTGGGCCGGGGATGCGCCAGGGACGGCGTACGGCGCGACCGGCGTGCCCCTACACACGCTGATTCGTGCATTGAGCTGAAATAACAAAAGCGCGCCGAGAGAGGCGCGCTTTTGTTTGAGCAGCATGAAAAGTCCTAGCGCACGAGGGCGAAGAGCCGTCGCGGGTGGTAAGTCGTACCCCAAGGCGAGGTGTTGTCTTTCATCGCGTTCTCGACCGTGCTGCGCCATTCAGCCGGGATGCCGGCCTCGCCGACCATCGCCCCGTAGAGCCCGCCGACGATCGCGCCGTTGGTGTCAGCGTCGCCGCCACGGTTGACGACGTCGATGAGGGCCGCCTCGAAGGTCGGCGCGTGCAAGATCTGCCAGAAGGCCAAGCGGAAGGCGACGCGCACGTAGCCGGCCATCGTCGCGAGGTTGACCGTCGCCCCGTAGAGATCTGGGTCCGATCTATCAGCGAAATCGAGGTCTTCCGACAGGTTGGCGAGAGCCGTCCCGATCTCGGTCGCGTAGGCAGGCTCGCGCGTGGTGAGCTCGGCCGCGGCCAGCGCCAGCTCGGTGCGAGCAGCGCTGAGCATGTCCTGTGCCGTCGCGAAGCCCTCGGAGGCCTCGACCGCGAACGCGATGGCGCCATTGTAGGCCGCGCACGCCAGCTGACAGCGTGGGTCGAAGTGGGTCAGCGCGGCGTCCTCCATGCTGACCTCGCGGCGCCGCTCGGCCTCATCTTGGTAGAAGAGGGCGATGGGCACGGTCCGCATCAGCGAGCCGTTGCCAGCGGCCTTCTTGCCGCTGTCGAGCCACACCGAAAGTCCGGCGTCTCGTCCGGCGGTGCCGCGGGCGATCTGGCCAAGAGTCGCGCGCGTCTGGTTGCCGATGTCGAAGGCGTGTCTCGTCCACGCGACGTAGGCGTTACCGACCTTGTCCGCTTTGAAGCCGCCGCTCTCCATCATCGACACGCACAGGGCGATGGCCATCTGCGTGTCGTCGGTCACCTGGCCAGCTTCAAGCCGGAACGGCCCGCCGCCGGTGACGTCGCGATGCGCACCAGTGACCGGTGGGTTGAAGGGCAACGGCCCGATTCGCTGGAACTCCAGCGTCGTCCCGAGCGCATCGCCGACCGCGACGCCTAAGAGCGCCCCCCGGCCGCGGCCCGTGTCGACAGACCGCGGCGCATGGACAAGATTCGGTTTGCCGGAGTTATCACCACCGGCCGGGTCATCATCAAAGCGACTCATCTGTCCTCCAAATCCAAGTAAAACCGATATGTAAGGCGTTTTGACTCGTATGTGATTGTCGCCCCGACCCTTCGATCATGGCGACATTTTTGCCTTTTACCAGATCCCCGAGAGACGGGTCTCTTACGCGTTCTGACGCGCGCCTTTTGTGTTGTACCACGAGTTTTTCCAAAGGCGCCATGGCTCAGCCCGATTCGCGGCGGAGTGCGTCGAACTCGGTGCCTTTAGAGCCGTGCCCATCTTGGGACGGCGCCTTTGCGCAGGGCCGTCGTGCGAAGTGCTAGACAGGCGCCCCCGCCCTCGTCATGATTCCGGCATGAACGACCCCGCCTATTTCGCCCTCGCCGGCGACCTCGATGCCGCCCTCGTGGTGTCATCCCTTGCTACGGTCAGCCCCCAACGCGACGGCGAGCTCGTCACGCTGCCGGCCCACTTCGCGGTCGCGACGGTGTCCTTTATTTTGGAACTCTTGGGTCCCACAGGCGAGGCGGCCGCCGTTATCGAAGGCCCCGACGAACGGCCCCGCCAGCCCCTGCGCGCCGACGAGTGGGCCCTCCTGGTACCGCTCGAGGTCGCCGGCCGCCTGCCTCTCGTGCAAACCGCGCGCGGCTACAAGGACAATAAGCACGTCGTCTATGTCTACCCGCGCCACACCCTCTTGGTGCGCCGCGGCTATGGGGCCTTCGTCATGCGGGCGCTGGAGTCCACGAAGCCCGACCCTGTGGACAAGGACGGTCGGCCTGTGCCGTGGGCGCCGCCGGTCTCGCGTCCAGAGTTCGTGGCCGGCGCGGATGAGCGTGACGCCGACGCGTTCGTGCTGGACCAAGACGAGGCTCTCCCGAAGGTCCGACGCGAGGCGGGCCCCAGCCAGGCGCCGTTCATCCCCGATGCGGCAATTCGCGAGTGGTTTGAGCGATTTGTGAGTCACGCGGGGTTCTCGCCGACGCCCGAGCTGTCTCTCGTCCGGGGTACGACCCACCGCCTCGGCTTCGTGCCCGGGCGCGTCTGGTTTCGGAAGGGAGGGCGAGTTCTGCGCGTGCATCTCGAGACCTGCCCGAACGCCGACCTCGCAGAGATCCTCGCAACTATTATTCACGAACTGGCCCACCCCCTCGCGCATGGTCAGACCGGGTCGCGTGCCCATGACCTGCCGATGAAGCGCGCGATGGTCGAGCTCGCAGGTCGTCACTTTGGGCCCGCCCACTTCGCTGCGGCGCACGAACGCGCAGATGCGCCTTACGCGACCGTCGACGCGTGGCTCTCGACCTGCCTGCGCGCGGCGCTCCGCGGGGCGGCCCCGCCGCGCGCGAAGGCCCTCGACGATGACCAGACGGCGCGTCTTTTGGGTCGTCTCAAAAAGCTCCGCGAGCTAGCTAGCGACCAGCGAGGCCTACCCGAGGGCATCACGGCCACTTCCGCGGCCAACGACCTCATCACGACCCATGAGTTGGGTATCCGCGGGGTAGAGCTCGCGGCTATCGATCCTGCCCAGCAGATCGATCGCTGGATCGTCTTTCCCGACGGCGGGGTGTGGCGCCGGTCGCTGGCTCATGGCATCGCCCAGCACTTCGATGTCTTCTCGTTGGCCATGTCCAAACGGGGCCGCATGCACTACTTCGGGACCTACGCCGATGTCGTCGCGGCCGAGTATCTCTACGACATCAGCGCGGCGCGCATCGATCGCGCGTGTTCGGCGCACATCGAACGTTGGAAGGCCAAGGTCGGCAAGACGACGGGGGGCACGACGCGGTCTGAGAAGATCAGCTTTTGCGACTCGGCCGTCGCGGAATTCCGTCGTAAACTGGCGGCTATCCGGGCCGAGGACCGGTCCAGCCGGGTCTCGACTGCGGTGGCTCTCGAAGCGGCCGAGGCCTTCGCGTGGCGCGAGCACAGCCGCCGCGGACTCGGTTGGTCCTCAACGGGGACCCGGACTTACCGCGAGAACGCGGCAGGGACGGCCCTCGGCAGGACGATGGACGTCGTCAACGGGGTCGATGGCGGTCCAACGCCGCGCCTGAAGTGAAATGCCGCACCGGGACCGTGCCTCATGGTTCTTCGGGTTGGTCCATCAAGACCGCTAAGATAGCCGGCTCGGTCGTGGGCCGGCTGTCGCGGACCTCCGCTAAGACCGTCGTCCCCGAGGGGTCTTGGCTGGCGCCGAGGTGGGACCGGATGGTCGCGAGGAAGGGGTCCGTTTGATACAGGCTCGCTGCGCCGCGGCGTGCTCGCTCCTCGGGGCTCTGGTCAGGGTCGACGCCGGTCAGGATCCAACCCGACGATTCGAGGCGCCAGGTCAGTACAATGTGGAACAGAATATATTCTGTCGCCTCGATGGTTGGCCCATCGGCCGCTTCAAGCGTCACCCGGAGCTGGCCAAAGACGACCCCGCCCTCGCGTTTGATTTGCGGGTTGCTGGTCCGGCTTACGTGAACCCAGCCCGTTGGGACGAGGCTCAGCCACATGAGGAGCTCGATGGCGTCCCAGCGGACTTGGTCTGTCTCGAAGACTGATTCGCCATGCGGAGGTCGCGCTGCCCCGCCTCGTTGGCGGTGCAGGCGCTCTCCCTCGCGCTGGAGCTCGTCCCATCGGACGATGATCTCTTCGCGCAGGAGATCAGTGACGTTCCCCGAAGGGCCGTCTCGATTGTCCGTCATCGTGTCGTGCTGCCTTTCATTGAGATCGATAGTATTGAAATTATTCCGGCCCAAAGAGCTTGTGGAACTGCGCTTTATCTTTGCCAGCTTTCCGTTTGAAGTAGCCGCTCTGCGTCAAGATCGCGCGCAGCTGTTTATTTTCAGCACCATCGATCGCCGAGTCAAGAGCCTCGAATCCGCCGGAGGCCGCGATGACGGCGTCAAGGTCCGCAGCCCCCAACGTCGCAGAGTGGCGCAGAATTTCGACGATGGCCCCCTCGTCTGCGTCACCGCAGCTGCCACTCCGCAAGGCGTTGATGTACTGCGCGCGCCCCTTCGCCGGCATGCCCTTGTGTTTGCCGGCCTTGACGGCTTCGACCGCGCGGTCGTCGTCTTCAGTCACGGCGTCCCACAGCGACAGGCTGTTGCCCTCGGGCGACTCCATGATGTCGATGACCCAGCGCGGCATGCTGTAGGCGAGGCCGAGGTCGGGGAAGGCCGCGAGGATCGCGTGATACAGCTTGCGCGCAGCGGAACAGATGCGCTCCCACGCCGCTTTGCCGGTCGCCTTCTTGATGGCCTTGATGACGCCTGCGATACCGTCCTCTTCGATCATCTTGAAGTAGGGCGCCAGCTCGTCCATGAGGCCTTGCAGGGCCTTGAGCGCCTCCATCATGAGGCCCAGCTTGTCCTGTTTGCCGCCCGCCTTGTCCTCCTTCTTCTTCGGGCCGGCTGGGACCGCGCCGAGGCTTGGCCCCCCAGCCTTTGTCGCCGGTGTCTTGGCGGCTTCCGTCGGCTGCTTGACGGCCTCCTTGTGCTCTTCGAGCTTCGCCGTCTCGGTGCCCTTCGCGGAACTCATTGCAGGTGCAATGTCTTTTGGCGCCTTCGGCTTGTCGCCGAAGCTGAACTGCTTGGCCCACGACCACTCGAAGATCGTGCCGAGGTCATTCCGGATCTCAGCGAGCTCAATCTCACCGATGGAATCGCCCATGACCTGGCCGCGCACGAACGGGGCCATGACGAAGGTCGCGGTCGGGGCCACACCAATGTTGAGGTCAAACTCTCCGCCGATGCCGTCCTTGCCGCCAAAGATACGACCCGTCGGGTTGATATTGATGGGGAGGTTGATCTCGAGACCGGCCTTCATACCGGCGTCGACCGAGAGCAGGCTCCCGAGCCCGACATAGGCTGAGGCATAGCCCATGATCTTCACGAGGAAGTCGAAGCCCCATTTGACCACGAGTTTGGCCTCAAAGTTCGGGACACTCTGCTTTTGCGACAGCGGCCGCCAATCTGTAAAGCCGATGTGCTCGGCTTGGAACGTCAGCGCCTGCATGGCGGCTTCCATGCCGATGCTGATGCCAAAGCGGATGCCCGCGATGCCGATTACGGGGATATCCATCGACATATCGAAGCCCATCTTAAAGAGGGTCAACTTGTCGATGATCGTCGCGGGGGGCAGGCCGAGGCTCGCCGAGATAATGGGGTCGAGGTCCTGGTCGATCTCGACGCCGACCTTGATCTTCGCGCCCTCCATCAGCTGGAACTCGGCCTCACCCTTGGCCGCCCACTTGCCACCTTTGGCGATGGACAGCGACAAGGACGCGGTCATCGAGCGGCCCTTGCCGTCCGTGTCCGGCAGCGCGAACGCGAGCGTGCCCTCGCCCCAGTATTCGTCCTTGCCGTCCTCGCCTCGCTTCCAGCCGCCGCTGATACTCCCTTTGATATTGCCGAGTTTTGGCACCTCGAAGCTGAGGTTTCCTTCGATGGCGTCGAGCTTGTTGTTCGTGACCACGGCCTTGCCGGACGCGCTTAGGACGCGGAGCATCGCGTTGTCGCCCATGCCGCCGATCTCGAACGGGCGGGCGAGGGAGGCCGTGCCCTCAGCGCGCGTCAGCATCCCCTTGCTCGCGTCAAACTCACCGGTGCCGTCGACGCTGAAGAGCTCGCCGTCATCGTCGAGGACCTTGAGCTTCACCGTGCCACTTAGGTTCGTAACCGCGCCCTTGTCGAGGGTCGCCGTGCCGCTCGTGCCCTTTTGGACCTCAAGGCGGAAACCGCTGGTCGCGCCCTTCGGCACCGTGAAGTTCGACAAGAGCTCGAGCTTGCCCGTGCCCGAGAGCTCGCCGGTCGCCCCGTCATACCTACCGCCGGTGACGCTGGCCGAGAAGAGTGGGATCCCGTTGTCCCGGACCTCGCCGGTGATGTTGCCAGTCACGCTGATGAGCTTGTTCTTCTGGATGTCGACCGCGACCGCGCCGCCCCTTGTCAGCCAGACGCTCTGTCCGCCGGACTCGTAGACCTTCTTGTCACCGATGAGGGTCGCGGCGCCGTTCGCGTCGACCTCACCACCCTTCTCGGGGCGATAGGTGACCTTGCCATCAAGTTTTAAGAACTGCTTGGACTCGCCGCTGCCGGGGTTGGCTTGGTCGACTCGGCCTTTGAGCTCGCCCTCGACCGCCGTGAACTTGTTGTTCGTGACCGTCGCCGTCACGCCGCTGCCAGCGCCCAGCACGATGTCCCAGTCGCCGACCTTGGCCACGGGGAAGTCGCCCGTGACCTTGATGGCGCCCGTGCCGTTAAAGGTGCCGCTGCCGCTGCCCCCCGACACATACGAGCCGTCGAGCATCATCGCGACGCTGCCGAGAGGCGCCTCGTCCTTTCCACCCTTGGCCTCGGCGTAAAGGCCGATCTTGCCAGAAGCCGCCGTAATCACGCCCTTGGCCATCGTCGCGTTGAAGGTCGACGGCGCGAATCCGAAGCCGTAGCGGTCGCTGTCAAAGAGAGCAAAACCCTTTTCGATCGTGAGGTTGACCTGACCGCTGATGTCGGGCGCCGTGCCCGCCTTGTATTGACCCGTGAGGCCGAGGTTCGCCACGCGCTCGCCCTGGCGTGTCAGCGCGAACTTCAGCGCGCCGTCCAAGGACTCGAGTCCACCGTCGACGATGCTGGCGTTCAGGGTCGTGCCGCTGTCCAGCATAAAGCCAAAGTCGCCGGCCGTTCCGAGGTCCACCGCCGCCACGGTACGCGCCGAGCCCGTGACCGTGACGGGCGTCTTGGCCGCGCTCCAGTCGATGTCCAAGGTCGCGTCCAACTCGGCGAATGCTTCACCGGACTTCGCGATGTCGAGAGCCACGGTACCGCTGGTGTTCGTTGGCTTATTGTTTTCAACTCCAATATTTGCAACGGTACGGGTGGACAGATCTACGCGGTAGGCGTGCTCGCCCACGACCCGCTCGGCCAAGGTCAGCGGCTGCAAGATGGTCAGCCCCGCCTCGCCCGAGAAGCCCTCTTGAGTGCTCTGGGCGCCGTTCATCCTGAGGTGCGCCTTCTCGGCGCCGCCCTCGGTCAACGCCAAGACGACGTTGCCGCCGGCCGCGATGATGATGCCGCCGAGGACCTCAATATCGCCCTGGGTCTCGGCGCCGAGGAAGACCGCGAAGCGCCCCGCGCCGACCCCGAGGTCGACGGCCTGGAGCATCGCGAACTGCATGTTTCCGCTGAGAGAGTTGGCCTCGCCCGGGGTCCAGGACCCGCTGAGCTGGCCAGCCGCGACCGCCATGCCGCCGCGCATCACCGACATCAAGAAGCCAATGGTCAGGTCGGTCAGGCCGTCTTTGCCCAGCTGGGCCGCAAAGCCCGAGCCCGCGTCGACCTGGAGACCCCAAGCCATCATGGCCGCGCCGCCACTATCGGCCCCAAACTGGATGGACTCGATGAGCTGCGCGTCGATGGCGCCGGTGATCTCGCCTGTCGTGACGTTCCATTGGCCCGTAAGCATCGCCTGGGCTTTGTCGCCGCCGTCCCAACCGAGGAAGGCCAGCGCGTTGACATTGAGTGTCTCTAGGACGTTGCTGTTGATCTGGCCGCTCAGCGAGCTGCCCGTGATGAGGCGCCCCGTGAGCCTGCCCGGCATCGGGATCCCGAGGGTCGCCAGGTCGATCTCGCGCGCCAACTCAAGGACGATACCACCTGTCACATCCAGGCTGTCGCCAAAGGAGATCTCAGCCCCTTCAACTCGGCCCTCAAAGAGAGCCCCATTGGCATCGCCGATGTTGACCGCGATGGTCCCCCCCGCCGATTGCAGCACCGACTGGGCCACGTCGACGGTGATGCTGCTCTTCTCGCCGTCGATAGCCAAGGTCCGGCCACCACCGAGAGCCACGGCCTCTTCGCGCAGCAGCGCCATCTCGCCCTTAAACGACACCGCGCCACTGCTGGTGTTGTAGAGGCCGTCCTTGATTTCACCTGCAAACATCGGGCTGTCGCCCTTGATGATCTCGACCGCGCAGTCCACCCCGAGGTTCTCGGTCAGCCCGACCCCATCGTAGCTACCGCTGATGGCCGCCTGCTGGCCGATAACGACGCGCGTATCGCCGGTGACCGGGATGTCGATGGCCGAGCCCTCTTTGAGCTGCGTCTTGAAGTCCCCCGCGAAGGTCTCGTTTTCCTTATTCCAGTTGCCCTTGATCGTGCCAGTGATGCCAAAGGCGCTGGTCACAGGCGGCGTCAGGTCGGCGTCGATAGGCAAGGTGCCGTTGAGCTCCTTGATGCCCTCATGGGTGACGTGCAGGGTCGCCTCGCCGCCGGTCGTGATCGACGCCGTGCCGAGGGCACCTAAGGACATCTTCCATTCCTCTTGTACCCACGCGAGGCCCGAAAGCGACGCTTCGCCGGTATTGAAGTCGTAGGAACCATTGAGGGATCCGAGGATCAGTCCGCCAGCCGTGTTTGTGACCGAGACCTGCAACCCTTCAAGCGCGGCCGAGGCGAGGGCGCTGTTCGTCACCGCCAGCTTGGCGCTGCCACCGGGCTCGATAAAGACGGGGCCGGCGGCCATATCCGGCAGGCCGAGGCGGTTGATGAGCCCGAAGTTGATGTGGCCGTTGAGGCCGTCCGTCTCGTTGTAGCTAAAGGCGATGCCGCCCACGCCGACGACCTCGGCCGCGTGGCGTAGCTCGAAGGGTAGCTCCAGCCCGGCGTTGACGAGGGTGCCGTTTTCAACAGCGAACTCGCCCGCGTAGCCCTGGGTAAAGACCCCATGCAGGCCCGCCGCGTTGCCAAGGACCACGTCGCGCATGACCTCGAGGGTGCCGTTGGCGTGGACCTCTTGGGTCTTGAGGTTATAGAGGGCCCTCTCACAGTTCATCGAAAAGGTGGGCAGGCCCTCGTACATAAAATTGAATTCGGCCGCGCCCTCGATCTCCGTCAGCTCGCTGTCCTTGATGTGGCCGATGACATAGGCCGACTCCATCCGCAGGCCGGCCCCCGCGATGCTGACAAGGTCGAGCCCACCGTTGAGCTCCATCTGGCCGGAGCCATTGATCTTTTCGGTGTCGAAGTCGTAGTCGCCGTTCAGCTGACCGTAGATAGGCGCTTGGGCTGTAGGAAGGTTGAGTTCAAACTGAAGATCGCCGTGAAGCGGCGCCCACTTATAGTCCTTCCAAGAGCACGACAGCTTGGCCTGGTTGATCGTCAGGGGTCCGATAGTCCGCGCCGTGGCCAGGCCGACCGAGCCCTTGACCTCCCACGAGAGCTTGCCCGCGCCGTCAGGGTGGACGGTGACCTCGACCTCGCCCTCGAGCCAGTCGCGCATCACGAGGCCGACCGAGCCAGAGAGACGCCAGCCGTCTTTTTTGAGACAGCCCTTGGCGGTGATGTGCGTGACACGCAACAAACCCGGGATGATTGTGAACTCTTTGGTGAATTTGACCGTCAGCGAGCCGCGGATCTCGCCGTCGACGTAGCAAGCCTCAAGCTCGGCCGAGCCGATGCCTTCAATCTCTAGGCCGAGCTTGCCGTGGGCCGTGACCGACCCGGTCTTCTTGATGTCGATCGCGAGAAAGCCGCTGGTCGCCTTAAGCCCCTTCCACAGCGTGATGTCCGTCCACTCCATGCGCCCCTTGCCGTAGATGCCCTCGGGCCCGAAGAAGAGGCTGGCCTTGTACTTGAAGGGGCCGTCTTGAAAGACCGCGTTCTCAATCGAGCCACTGATGGCGCCCTTCCGGGTCACATTCAGCTTAAAGCTTGGGACCTTGACGTCTTTTCCGATCTTAAGCGAGCCTTGGATGTAGCCCTTGATGATCTCGAGATCTTTATCGAGCGTGAGCGTGGCGGTCTGAAAGCGGACGCCGGTATAGGGCGAGTCCGCCTCGCGGAACTTGACCGTGACGAGGCCAGCGATGGCGCTCTCGGGCAGACGAATGTGGATGGTGTGACCGGCGATGGTCAGGACCCTCTCGGCCCCATTGCCGGTGATAGGCGTCGTGGGGGTAGGGCGGACGGCCTTTTCGTTCTTGGCCTCGGGGGCGGCCTCGGGGCAGGCCTCGCAGTCGCCGTCGTGTTTCATTTCGGGTTCAGGCGTCGGGGTAATCTCAATCTTCTTGTCTTCAATAATGTCGGGTGGCGGCGGAATTGTGATGGGAATCTCCGGCTTCTTGCCCTTCTTCTCCGCAGTTGTCGGCCCACAAAGCGACGTCCCACAAGACACCGCCCCACAAGCCGCATCGGCGTTCGCGGCCAGCGGTGTCATCGGCGTCGGCAGGGTCCCACCCCTTAGCGCCTGGCTCATCACGAGGTCAGCCTCAGCCTCAGCCGCTGCGATAGGCGCCGTCCCCGGCAGATTCCGTTGCGCCACGTGAGCCAGCTCGTGCGCCAAGAGAGCGCGGCCCTCCTTGGCCTCAGGGTTGAAATGTTTCGCCGCCAGCTTGATCCCGTCAGGCGTCGAGAGCCCCGCCAGCCCATCCAACTCGGCCACAACCGTCACATTGGCGGCCTTACCTGGCCGGTGACTGAGCCCGAGATCTGCCAACAGTTCGGCGTGAAGCTTAGCGGTTTTGGCATTGATATCAGAGTCTTCCCCAGAAAGCCGGCGCAGATCTGGGCCTTGGTCGAGGTCCACGACCGTCGCGAAGAGGCGGTCGAGGGTCGCATCGGTTTGTTGCGCGCCCGTCCCCTCGGGCCACTGCACGGGACCGAGGCCCAAGCTGTCCCCCAAAATATCGAGGAACTTCGCGTTCTTTTTGGCCTGAGGTGAGGTCTCAGCGCCTAAGTTTTGGCGTTGAGCCTCTTGGACGAGACGCATCATCGCGGGGTCGCGGCTGCTGATGAGCGCATCAAGCCAAGCCGGCGTCTCGGCCCGGCTGTGATGGATGGCCTTGAGGACCCCGGCTAGGGCCTCGGTCCCGCCGACGCTGTGGGCCAGATCGTGAAAAACTTCAGCGAGTTCCGGGGAAAGTGCCTCTTCCTGTCTTCTGCGCGTCGCGGCGTCACTGCCGTTAACGCCTTGTGAACGTTGCGCTATGCGGCTGTCCTGGAGGTTCCGGCTCTTTGTCGAGGTGTGTGTCGGCATCACGAGACCCCTTCGTACGTGGGTGTGGGTAAGGACGGCGCAGTTGGCGGTTGAGCGTTGGTATTCCTACGGGTGGCGGCGTGCAGAGCTTCAAGCTTTACATCAGAATGCAATGAAAGGTACGCGCGGTCCACCCGTGTTAATCACAATTAACGCCCGACACAATCATTTATTTATAAAAGGTTCATAGAGCCTCACATGATCTTGCGCTGAGCCCTGACTTGCCGAAGGATGAACGCCATGACGACGCCCCGGAAACCCCCTCAGAGCCCCGACGAGCCCTCCATCCTACCCCGCTGGATGCGCCTCTCGGCGCGCGGAAAAACCATTCGGAATGGCTTGTTATGGGCTATCGCGATGCCGATCCCGTTCTTCTTGGCCCTGATGGGGACCTGGATCGGCAGCACCCTCGCGATCTATCACGATGGACCCGTCTGGCTGGCCCTCATCGGCGCCCTCGTCGTCTTCGCGGCGCTACCCTACCTCTGGGAGCTGGCCGTGGACGCCCATCAAGTAGGTGGCCGTGTCCGCGACGCTATCCTGCGTAGCTCTTTTTTAAGTATCCTCCTCATCGCGGTCTTGCTGCTGACCCACGCGAAGACGACCTACGTGGCCCTCGCCACGCGCGGCGACTGGTTCCTCGCCGAGTCCAGGACCCCCGCCGCTGACAGCATCCGCGGGTTCATGTTCCGCATGGCCGACCGCTTTCAGTGGCTGGACACCTGGACCCGCGACTTCTCTTACGCCTGGGCTGGCACGACCGAGGGTGTCGACCCCAGCAGCTCGGCCGTGGCTCTCGGCAGCTTCCTTCGGTCCTCCGCGATCAACGCCAACCTAAAGAGCCGCGCGACCAAGCCCGAGGGGTTTCTGATCCCAGGGACCACCCATCGCTGGCCCCTGCCGTCCGGGGTTCATCCCCTCGTCATGTTGATGCCGGCCGACGTGAAGACCTCATATGAGTCCGTGGCCGAGTACCTTAAGACCAATATACCCGACGAGTTCATGCGCGCCAAAGCCGTGCATGACTTTGTCGCGTCGTGGGTTGTGTATGACCACGCTGGACTCCTTGCAGATACCGCATTTTCAAACGGCCACCAGAGCGCGGCCATGGTCTTTAAGCGTCGTCTTGGGGTCTGCGCAGGCTACGCGAATCTCACGTCGGCGATGGGCAATGCAGCGGGTATTGAGACGGTGGTGGTGTCAGGCCCTATTCGTTGGAACTCCGACTATGGCCTTATGTCCGCCGAAGATGTCGAAGGCGGTGAGTTCAAGTTGGCCGCCGGGGACACCCGCAGCCACGCGTGGAACGCGATGAAGGTCAACGGTCATTGGCATCTCGTCGACACCACATGGGACAAGAGCGACGCGACACGTGGAGTCCAGTCTACCTATCTCTTCATACCCCCCGAAGTTATGCTCGCCGACCACTTTCCCGACGACTCCGAGTGGCAGCTACTCACAACACCAAAAACGTACGGTGACTGGTTGCGTTCGCCCAACCTGGATCCACACGCCTTTTTGCACGGTATTCGGGTGCTCAACCACCTCCGGCCTGTCGCCAAACACACGCCGACATTTCGCCTAGAGGTCGCGAATCCATATCATCTTGATATTAGCGTGGGTCTTCGCGATGAAAAATTCGCGTCACTCCGGGATGTTGCCAACGCCAAGGTCAATGGAGTTACTAGCGTTCAGAGCACGTTAAACAAACGTTGCGGAATCGGTGCGAACACCGAGATCACGGTGATTGAGTGTACGGCACCGAATCAGCGATTCGCGGCGCATATCTGGGCTAAACGACCAGAGAACGGGGCGGATGTCTGGCTCGGGCAAGTGAGCGTTGAGGCCCCGTAAGGTGCCCTCGAAGGTCACGCGCCCGATTCCACGGGCCGAACGTTTTTCTATGACCGCCAATCGTCAACGACATAGTCGCAACTCAACCCGATGGCAGAATAGATGACATTTCAACCACCTCGACAACCCGCTTCCCAAACGCCCTCCGAGCTGCCGCGCGGGACCATCATCGCCCGCAAGGTCTTCGGCTGGCTCTTCTGGGCCATTGTCCTGCCGATCCCGCTGTTCTTAGCGTTGATGGGGGCGTGGATCGGCGGCACCCTCGCCATCTTCCACGATGGCCCCGTCTGGCTGGCCCTTCTGGGCGCGCTGGTCGTCTTTGCGGCCTTGCCCTACGTGTGGGAGCTCGCCGCGGACCGCAAACAGGTCGGTGGGCGGGCACGAGACGCCATCCTCCGCAGCTCGTTTTTCAGCATCGTCCTCATCGTGGTCTTGCTTCTCACCCACGGCAAGACCACCTATACGGCCCTCGCGACGCGCGGTGACTGGTTCCTCGCGAACGCGAAGACACCTGCAGCTGAAAGCATTCGACGCTTCATGTTCGACATGGCCGAGCGCTTTCACGGGCTTGACTCGTGGCGCGAGGAGTTCTCCTACGCCTGGGCCGGCACGACCGAGGGTGTCGACCCGACTGGGTCGGCGGCCAAGCTTGGCACCTTGCTGCGGACCTCGGTGCCGGACGCGTGGCGTAAGGATGCGTCGCAGAAGACGGCGACTGGGTCCACCAAGAACACCGGGACCACGGGTGTCACCCCGGTCGAGTCTCAGCCGCGCCCCCCGGCCGAGCCTGAGGCCATCAGACCGCCGGGCTTCGTCATCGAGGGCACGTCCCACACCTGGCCTCTGCCGCCGGAGCCCCATCCGCTGGTCGTCAACATGCCCGAGGAGGCCAAGGTCTCGATCAAGGCCGTTGGCGCCTACCTAAAGACATCCGAACCCGATGAATTCATGCGGGCAAAGGCTGTCCACGACTTTGTCGCTGGGTGGGTCAAGTACGATAGTCAGGGCATTCTTGACGGTACCTATTCCCGGGGAAACCGCCAGAGCGCTGCGGTTGTCTTCAAGACTAGAACAGGTGTGTGCGCCGGGTATGCTGCGCTCACGGAAGCGATCGGAAAAGCGGCCGGACTCAAGACGGTCGTCGTGGTGGGTACAATTCGTTGGAATACCGACTATAAATTGATGACCCCAGAGGATGTAGAAGCGGGCAAACGTAAGTTGCCCGTCGGGGAGGTCCGTGGGCATGCTTGGAACGCGATGGAGGTCAATGGGCGTTGGTTTCTTTTGGATACAACGTGGGACAACGCAGATGATGAGGGCAAGATTCGCTCAAGATATCTATTCATTCCGGCAGAAGCCATGCTTACTAGCCATTTTCCCGACAATAAGCGCTGGCAACTGCTCACTGAGCCGCTCACGTTCGGTGCCTGGCTGCGATTGCCAACGGTTGGTCTGCTTGGAATCATCTATGGCGTTCGTCCGATCAATCATGTTCGTCCAGTCGTGGAGTATCAAAAGGATTTTCGGCTCGAGCTCGAGAACCCCTATCGTGCGCCCGCCACACTATTGCTTGTCAAAGACAGCTTCGTTTCTTTGACTGAGGTTTTGCAGATCAAGCCAGGTCAGGCTTTGCCTCGAGGAGAGGAAGTGAGGTGCGGTAGTTACAGCGACTCAGATCCTCTTGTCTTCGAATGCCCAGGGCTCGCTGGAGGCTTCTCAGCGAGCTACTATCTCCAACCGTTCGGGGAAAAGGGCGCATATTACCCTGCGGGCCAGGTCACTGTCGACGGGCCCTAAACGGATGACTCTCAAGTGAGATCCAGTCCGCTCCGGCCGCTTGGGGTGGCCGTCTCGCTGTCCGCTTCGCGTCCTTTAGGCTTCGGCGACCACCCCAGGCGGCCTGCGCCAAGTGAACGCGATTTGAAAGTCATCCGTTTAGGCCCGTAGGCGACTCAGGCAGCTGTGTCCTGACCAGCTCGGCGTAGAGGTCGCCTCTGGCGAGTAGCTGCTCGTGGTTGCCACGCTCGACGATGACGCCACGCTCGATGACCAAGATCTGCGAGGCGCTGCGGACGGTCGACAGGCGATGGGCGATGACGAGGGTCGTGCGGTTGACCATCAGGCGGTCGAGGGCCGTCTGGACGAGGCGCTCATTGGCGCTGTCGAGGTGGCTCGTCGCTTCGTCCAGCACCAGCACGGCCGGGTCGGCCAGGATGGCGCGGGCGATGGCCACGCGTTGGCGTTCGCCACCAGAGATCTTGACCCCGCGCTCGCCGACGACCGTGTCGAGGCCGTCCGGAAGGTGGGCCATGAAGTCGCTGAGGCTGGCGTCGCGGACGGCGGCCTCGACCTCGGCCTCGGTCGCGTCAGGCCGGCCATAGAGGATGTTTTCCCGTAAAGTCCCCGAAAACAAGACGGGCTCTTGGGAGACGGCGGCCATCCCGCCGCGCAGGTCTGCCAGACGGGCCGATCGTACGTCGACGCCATCGACGGTCACTCGGCCCTCTGTCACATCCCAAAAGCGCTGCAGCAGCGCGGCGATGGTCGACTTGCCAGCCCCCGAACGGCCGACGAGGGCGACGACCTCGCCAGGTCGGATCGCGAAGTCGATGTCGCTGAGGACCGCCACGTCGGGGCGGGTGGGATAGCGAAAGTCTACGTGTTCAAAGACGACCTCGCCCCTCATGGGCAGGCTCGGCGGGAAGGGCCGCGGGTCGACTGGGTCCGCGATCTGGGGGGCCTCGTCCAAGAGCTCGAAGACGCGCTCGGAGGCGCCCATGGCGCGCTGGAGATTCCCCCAGAGGTTCGCGAGGGTCGCGAGGCTGGTCGCGACCATCAAGGTATAGATGAGGAAGATCGTCATCGCGCCGGGGGTCAGCTCGTCGGCGAGGACCTGGCGCGCCCCGAGATACAATAGGGCCGTGACGACCGCGAAGGCCGCGAACTCGACCGCGCCGACGAAGATGCCACGGGACATCGCGAGCCTATTGGAGGCCAGAAAGCTGCGCTCGATACGGTCACCGTAGCGGGTGGCCTCGGTCGCCTCGCCGCCGAAGATCTGGACCGTCTCGATGGCCGAGACCGCCTCTTTGAGTGACGCGTTCGCCGCCGCCAGCTCGTCCTGCATCGTGCGCGCCTGACGCCGGATTCGGCGCCCGATACGGACCGACAAGATAGACAGCGGCGGCACCATCAGCAGCGCGATGCCCGCGAGGGCAGGGGAGGTCACGAAGATCATGACCATGCCACCGACCGCGGCCAGCAAGGACCGAAGGGCCATCGACATCTCGCTGCCGACGGTCGTTTGAATTGCACCGATGTCATCGGTGAGACGGCTGACCAGCTCGCCGGTCTTGCGTTCGTGAAACCATCCGGGCGGAAAGCGTAAGAGATGCGAGTAGGTCTGGCGGCGGAGGTCCGTGACGACGCGGTTGCCGATCCAGCTCATCAGGTAGTGCCGAAAAACAGTTGCTACACCAAGGATTAAAAAGCCCCCGAGTGCGATCCACGCGAAGGTCTCTAGTCGGCCCAGGTCCCGCTGCGTCAGCGCGTCGTCGATAGCCAGGCGGATGGGTTGGGGCAGGACGAGGTTCGTGGCGCCGCCGATCACGAGGGCCAAGGTCGCCAGCATCCAGCGCCCGCGATAGGGCCGAATGAGGGCCCACAGACGCCGTCCGTGGGCGGCGACGCTCAGCATTTTCGAGGACTCGGCAGGTTTCATCGGGTGACCTTGCGCGGGCCGGCTCCGCGCGTCGGGTGACACATGGGAAGCGGGCGCGATGAGGGAAGGCCAACCATGGGCACGCAAACGAGAGGACACAGGAAAAACAACACCCCAGCCACAAAAAAAGCGCGCCATGGAGGCCGCGCTTTCGCAATCGAAACAGGTACTTTAGAGGGACTTCTCGAGACGCTCGACGTCCTCATAGAACTGCTGTTGCTTCCGCGGGGCGGCGGGTTGAGCGCGCCCTCGCGACACGAGGTCGTTGGGGTACTCCATCTCATAGGAGATGCGCCACTCCGCCTTCTCGCGGGGCGCGAGGGTCGCGGTCCACTTGACGACCCCATCGGCGTCACGGTTGGCGCCCTTGGGGACCTTGATGTCCTCGATCTCGATGTCGGCCATCTGCGCGACGGGCACGCGATCGCCGAGCTCTACCGTGACCGGGAAGTCGGAGAGGTTCTCGGCCGTCAGGATAAAGCTGACCTTGGCCTCGGTGCGCTTCTTCCCACGCTCGATCGAGCTGCGCTTGCGGTCAACGCTGCGCTCAAGCTTGAGGCGGTCATGCACGCCAAGGAAGGTCGAGAAGCTTTCGCCGGGGGCGACAAACTCGAAGTTGCTGGTGCCGACAAAAGCCCCATCGACGAACAGCGAGAAACGACCCGGAAGGATTGGTAAATCGCTGGTATTGCGGAGGGCGACTGTCCGAACGGCGTTCAGCGAGACCTCGGGTACGGCCACGACGCGCGCCGTGCCCTCAAAGTCGGCGGTCGCGATGGGGACGCGCGCGGCCTTGCCGTCGGCGCGGACGGTGCGCTCGCCGAGGGCCTGAAAGTGTGCGGTCGTGCCGCGGGTGGCCAGCTGCTCGAAGGCCGCCGTCACGCGCTGTTGAACCTGAAACTGATTTGAGACGTTCGCGGCCCAATCTGAGCGCGTCTGTGCGACGATGGCGTTCTGGGAGGCGTAGGAGGACGACGCGCGCCGGAAGGATTCGTCTTTGTTTTGAGTGATCTGTTCGACCGCGACGCCGCTAGCACCCACCAAGAGGGCCTGGACCTGCGGGATCCCGAGGGCCTCGTCCGGGCGTTGCGTGGCGAACGAGAGGGTCGCGCCGACCCAGTCCTCGCCGGTCGTCTGCACGACATTCGCGAACTGCACGAGGCTAACGCGGTTGCCGTCACCCGCGACCCGAAGCTCGCCGACGGGCTCCCAGGTCGCGCCGGGGGTCAGGTAGGACAGTGAGAGCGTGGCCTTGCCACTTCCGGTGGCCTCGATGATGACCGTGGATTGCTCAAGGCGCGCGCGGGCGGAGAGCTCTTGCAGGGCCTTCTGGGTCGCCAGGCGCTTTGGCTCGAGGTCGCGGCGGCGATACTGGATGACGCGCAGCTGCTCGCGCGTCTTTCGCAGAGAGTCGCTTACAAATTCAACCGTGTCGGCGAAGGTCTTGACCTTGACGTCGCGCGTCGCCATGTCGCGTGGGAGCTTCTCGAGCGAGAACGCGCGGATGCTCTCAAGCTGGGCGACCTCAGCGTTTAGGACCCTCTCTTCATCGCTGAGCGCGCCCAGCTCATCGGTGATCTCCCGCACCGCGGCCTCGGCCTTGCGAACCGACTCTTCGGTGGCGCTCTCGAGGAGGCGTCTTTCGACCGATACATCGACGATCCGTCCGGCGGCAGGCGGCGACAGGGTCGCGCGGACCGATTCGGCGTCGATCCACCCGGGCAGGTTCGCGATAGCCCAGCGCCCGCCCTTCGAGGTCAAGGTTACGTTACCGGTCCGCGTGACCTGGGCGCGGTCAGCGTAGATCACGACGCTATCGATGGACGTCTTGAGGGTCTTACCGTCGTCATCCTCGGCCGGTGCCACGCTCTCGGCTTGCGCCGCGGTGGGAAGAACAAGACCGACGCAGAGCGTGGCGACAAGTAGGGAAAGGCGCATGAGTGTTTCTCCAGAGCGGCAAGGGGACGAGGTCCGTGGGAACCTTGTCTTAACGCACGAACGGACAAAGCGATCTCATGCCAATGGAAAAAAGGTCAAAGAGGCCCCGGCGTCGCCCCATCGAGTTTGGGGCACCGCCGCGACCATCGGGCACAAGGTGACGTGCGTGGGCTGTGGGCCACGCCCTATTTCAGGTCAAGCGATCGAGGAGATCGGTGACGGCGCCGAGCCAAGGCTCGAGGCCATTCGCCTGCCAATGCTCGCGAAGGGCTGAGTCGTCTTCCAGCGCGGCGCGAACGGCGGCGCGGGTCTTCGTGAGGAGCTTCTTCTTCGGCGTGTCGGAGCAGGCCTTCTGGACATCCTCCGGCAGACCGGCAGCCGGTGAGCCGATCATACCAGCGACGATCTCAGCCGCGATCAGCGCGTCCGAGGTCTCGCCGAGATCGTCGGTGTCGTATTCAAAGGTGTCTTCGAGGAAGTCCAGCGTGCCATCTTCAATGAAGTCGGCGAAATACGCCTTGGCTCGGGGACTCGTGAAGCTGTGGGTGTCGATTATTTCGGTGTCGCTCATGGCGGCCAATTCGCACGGACTGGGGCCGGATGCACGTTGATTCTGTAGGGCTTGGTCTCGCGGGCGTTGTGGTCTCGGCGCGGCTGGCCTTTCGGCGCATCCGGCGCTAGCCTCGCGGCCATGAGCGACGCCCTAGACGAGGCCCAAACCTTCTTCGCGACCCACGGCTGGTGCGTCCTGCGCGGGGTCATCCCAGAGGCCGAGCTCGCGCCGGTGCGGGCCGCGTCCGAGGCCCTGATGCCGGATGTCGCGGTCCCGCGGGCCGATGTCGGTGTGCCCCTCGTATTGCGGCCGAGTCTGCGCGACTCGACCTTGGCTCGCTGGCTGGCTGCGCCCCTCCCCTTCGCCTTGGCGGCGCGCGTGTTGGGGGCGCCGGGGGTGCAGCTGCTCCAAGACGCCTTGCTGGTAAAGCTACCCCACGCCCAGCACAGCCTCGCGTGGCACCAGGACGCCAGCTATTTTAGCTACTTAGATCCGCTTGACGTCGTCTCCGTCCGCCTCGCGCTAGGGGAAGAGTCCGTCGCCACCGGCTGCCTTCACGTCATCGACGGCAGCCACCTTCAGCATCGGCCCACGGGTCCGGCCTTCGCGACCGCGCGTGTGGAAGATGTCTCGCTGCAAGGGCTTGGAGAGCCAGTGCCGATTGAGCTTCAGCCCGGCGATGTCAGCCTTCACCACTGCCGGACCCTTCACGCGAGCTTCAACAACCGCGGAGCCGTCGCGCGTCGGACCCTCGTCGCCCACGTCGCCTCGAGCCACTGCCGTGTTGTACCCGGGCGTCTGCCGGCGGAGATCGCGCAATGGTTCCCGACCGACGCCGCGGGCGCCCTCGCGGGCCACACGTTCTGGCATCTGCCGGGTGGCCCGTCTGACCAAGCAGATTGGTAAATTAAAGCTAAGCATGGCGAAGACTCCACGAGACCGGGGCGGGGATACTCTTCAAGGCTCCTTGGGTGTGTCGCGAGGTCAACGCATGGCGCCGCTGAAGTCTTTCAGGCCTGCTCTCTTTCCGCTAGGCTCTCTGTCATGACGATGACACCTGCTCTATACGAATCGAACCTCGGCTTTTTGGGCGTCGCGCTCGATATCCTGCGACTGCGGGCGCGTATCCGGATCGCGGCCCGAGAGGCCGCGGGGCTAATCGCCCGAGATCCTGTACTCGCGCTCTCCGAGCCGCCCGCGGATCCGGCCGTCCTTCAGGAAGAGCTCGAGGCGCTTGAGGCGGCACACCAAGCCGCTTTGGTGGCCTCGGCCGGGTTCACGCCGGCCCTCTTCGAGCTCGCCGAGAACTTCGGGCTCGACGCCTTCGAGTCCGATGTCCTCTTGCTCGCGCTCGCGCCGACGGTAGACACATCTTTTAATACGCTCTTCGGGCGCGCCCGCGGCTCATCCTACCGGGCGCCCCTCGACATCGACCTCGCGCTGACCCTGCTCCTCGACGATTTTGGCACGCGCGTGGCCCGCCGCCAGTCCTTTGCGGCCTCGGCGCCTCTCCTCAAGGGCAGCCTCGTCTTGCTCTCTCGCGGCAGCCCGGCCGATGGTGGTGATCCCTTTCTGGGCCTCGAGATTCGCCTGCCGACGCGGCTCATCGCCGTGCTCCTTGGCCAAGACAGCCCTGATGAGACGCTCGAGTCCTTCTCGCGTCTGCTTGAGCCCACGGAGACCCTCGACAGGGTGATCTTACCGGACATCGACAAGCAGCGTCTCGTCGAGCTCTTGGCCCTTCATGACCAGTATCTTCAGGCCCTTGGCGCCTGGGGTCTCAATGACGCGATCGCGTATGGCCGCGGCGTGACCCTGCTCTTTGCGGGCCCTCCTGGGACCGGGAAGACCCTCACGGCCCGCGCCCTGGCGCATCATCTCGGGTTCCGTCTCTTGCTCGTCGACGCGACGCGCCTTCAGTCGCAAGGGCGCGATTTCGAACAAAATCTCGATAACCTCCTCAGAGAAGCGCGCCTCCAGCGGGCGATCCTCTTCTTTGATGAGTGCGAGGGGCTCTTCGCTGCCCAGAACCGCTTTGGTGGGCCTCTGCCGGCGCTCTTGCAGGCCCTCGAGCGCTTCGACGGCATCTGTATTTTGGCGACCAACGTCCCGAAATCATTAGATCACGCCCTCGATCGGCGCGTCCTCTATCGGGTGAACTTCGAGATGCCGGGTCCGTCCATGCGCGAGGCCATCTGGAATCTGCACCTTCCACCTCAGCTCCCGCGCGCCGATGACGTTGATCTCGGCTACATCGCGCGCCGCTTCGAGTTCGCGGGGGGCTACATCAAGAACACCGTCCTCCTCGCCGCCGGGGCCGCCGCCGCGCGCTCTGTCTCGGGTCGCGGCGAGCCCGTCGTCTGCCAACGCGACCTCATCGAGGCCGCCTTTACGCAGATGCGCCACCGCATGGCTGACCTCGCCGACCGTGACGTCGCCGATTTGCGCCTCAAGGACCTCATCTTGCCGGACGAGGTTCGCGCACAAGTGCTTGAAATTATAGAGGCTGTCTCGGCCCAGAGCATCGTCTTTCGGGAGTGGGGTTTCGGCAAGAAGTTCAACAAGGGCCGCGGCCTGTCCGCCCTCTTTGACGGCGAGCCAGGCACCGGCAAGACCCTAGCCGCAGAGGTCATCGCGGCTGAGCTGGGCCTGTCCCTCTATCGGGTCAACGTCGCGAATGTCGTGTCAAAATACATCGGCGAGACCGAAAAAAACCTGACCCGGATCTTCGCTGAAGCACGTGGTACTCAAAGCATTCTCCTCTTCGACGAGGCCGACTCTCTCTTCGCAAAACGAGTTGAGGTCAAAGGATCCAATGACCGCTTCGCGAACATGGAGACCAACGTCCTCCTGCAGCTGATCGAGCGCTACGAGGGGCTCGTGATCCTGACGACCAACCTCAAGTCGTCCATCGACACGGCCTTTGAGCGGCGCCTGTCCTTTAAGATCAACTTCCCCTTCCCGGACGCCGAGACCCGCACCACGATCTGGCGTCATCTCTTGCCCGACACGGCGCCCTTGGCCGACGATCTCGACTACGACGTCCTCGGCGAGTGCTACGAACTATCGGGTGGGTCGATCAAGAACGCGGTCCTGCGCGCAGCCTATCGCGCGGCTTCCCTTCAGAGCCAGCTGACCAACGCGCTCTTTGAGGACGCGGCCAAGCGCGAGTGTCAGGCCTCCGGCAAACTCTTTCGTGTGGCCAAGCGCGAGGACACCTGGTGAAGGGGGCGCGGTGCCCTTGGGTTGATTGGGAGACAAAAGGCTTACACGGCTTCGGCGAATAGACTCCGCGCGGCGCCGTCAGAGCCCTTGTTGAACGCAACCCACCCAAGGAGCTCGCCATGATGAACCGACTTTTCCCCCGCGCTTTCGCTCTCGCCATCGGCACCCTCCTCGCCCTCGGCGGGTCTGCCCTCGCAGCCGGTCCCGACGGCGGCCCTCGTGGTGACCGCGGTGACCGCGGCGACCGTGGTGACCGCGACAACCGCGGTGACCGCGACAACCGTGGTGATCGTGGTGACCGCCAAGACCGCGACGACCGCGACGACCGCCAAGACTTCGGCTACCGCGAGGACCGGAGTGACCGCGCCGACACCCGTGGCGACCACGCCGGTTGGCTCCTCAACGGGTGGGATCGCGATCGCGGAGCTCTCGACGACGGTCACCACGGGTGGGGTCATCATCGCATACAGACCGGCATGCTGGTCGTCATCAATCCTTTCGACTTCCCGGTGCGCGTCATCGTCAACGGTCAGGTCCTCGGACGCCTGACGGCCTTTGACCGGATGCGTATCCCAGACGTCGTGGCCGGTTCGGTCTTCGTGACCCTTAAGAATCGCCGCCAGGTCGTCGCCAGCGATACCGTCTTCGTGCAGGCCAACAGTCGCACCCGCTGGAGCCCTCGGACCCGCGGGTTCGGGCACCACGGATTCGGGCACCACGGCAATCGTTTCGCGGCCTGGTGGTAGTCGCTTCGGTTCTCAGAAGGCCCCCGCGCTTCGGCTCGGGGGCTTTTTTTTACTCGAAGCTCGCTTTGACCTGACCACGGTTCCTAGTCTGGCGCGCCCGATGTTGGCAACCACCGCCGAGACCTGTTAGGCTGTGAGAGTCCCGCTTCGGTGGGACATGGGAGAACGCCCGAGCCGAGGTCCCTCGGCGCGAGTTCGCGTTCGCCTTCTTCACCGTAGCTCCGCTGTTTGCGGGTGTTTCGGGGACGCGCAGCGACCACGGTCCGCAACGTCTTTCCGAGCCGGTGGTAGTTCAGACCCCGTTTGGTGGCGCGAACACCAAGCCACCAGCTCAAGGCCTGTGCTCCAAGTCGCCGCAACCCGAAAACGCTCTTGAACCGGGCGCCGGTCGTGAGAGGGCGCGCAGCTCGAGCTCGCCGATTTAGCACGCGTTCGGACGTTTTCCCCCTCTACTCGCGCTGTCCATGCCCAAAGGCCGGAGCCCCGATGTCCGCGTCAAGTCAGGATCTCGAGATCTTTCGCGATCGATTCCTCGATCAGCTGCAAAACACGCAGGTCGAGCTCGCGAATCATCGTGAATTTATGCAGTACTGGCGCCTCGTCGAGCAAGAGGCCGAGATGACCAAGGACGTCGACAAGCTCGACAACTGGGTCCGCGCGCTCGCGCGAGATAAAGACCGCGTCAGGGCCCTCGAGGCGCGCCTTGAGGGCAAAGACCGCGAGAACCCCATGATCGCGAATCTCTTGCAGATTCTGCGCATGGTCCTCGACGCGATCGAGGGCAGCGAGCGCAAGATCAGAAAGCGCCGTGATGCCATGCAGCGGCGCCTCGCGGTCTTCCTATTGCGCGCTGGACCTGGCGTCATCAAGAAGCCCAAACCCGGCGAGGAAGAAGAAGACGTCGACAAGGGTCCTCCGGGCGAGGCCAAAAAGGATGAGGCTCAGCAGCAGGCCCTCATCAATCAAAAGCCGCCCGCCCCGGCGAAGCCGAAGACCCCGCCCGAGCAACAGAAGAAGATCGAGCGCTAAACGCGTCGGCGTCGCGGTCTTGTCTACGTTGACGTTCCAACGTCCCGCGGGCTTGACGTCGGGTCTACGCGTTGGGCGTAGGCGCGATATAATACCGCAGCGTCTCGACAGCCTCGGCCGGACCCGGCGCAAAGGTGACCATGGCGCGCGTCTTCTGATCCAACCCGGCCGCGTCTGCCAGCAACCGGACGGTCTCGGGCCAGGTCTCGCCGACTAGAACGATCTGACGGAAGGGCGCGTCGGGCTCGCCTCCCCAGGACCACACGAGGGTCATGAGCGCGAGGGCGCGGACGTCCCCGGGCAAGATAATTACCGCGTCAGCGACCTCGAGCACTCGGCCGAGACCGCGGAGGAGGGTCCCGTTGACCTCACTGGTCACGCCTGTGACCGGAAACTCCGAGCCGAGCGCGTGAATGGCGAGGACGACGCCGTCGTGTTGCCGGGCCCCCCGCGCACAGGCGAGCGCTGTCGCGCCGGCGTCATGCACGACGACAGAATAGCCGGTCATCGCCAACGACGCCCCCAGCGCGATCGCTGTCTTTTCGCCTCTCTCCGCTGCCCCTTCGCTGTAACGCGTGGGCCCAAGGACTGCTATGGCTGCTCGATCGCTGTACAAGGTCGCTCCGTCTCGCTGCCGGCTTGAGCGCCGGGACGCGCAGGGTGCCGAGAGTGCTGTTCAACGGCTCGGGTTGTCAAGGTGTGGTGTGCGCGCCGCGTCTCCGGGGCTGACCATACGCGTCGCGCCCGCGCCTCGTCGTCCCCGCGTCACGTCTCTCGATCTCCAGAAGGTGCGCCCTCGGCCTGGCCTCCCCTCGTGGGGAATCGAGACCACCCCAGGGTCTCCGTCTCTCGACTCGATCGCGGTTTTCTCGAGTAATTCTGAGCGTATCACCACTCTCGGTGCCGCCGAAACCACCGCCTCGCGCGATGGCGCCGTCCCCCTGGCCCGCGCGCGCTCGGCGGGACCGTTGTCACGCGCCCAGCGCCGTGCTAGCGCGGTTGATAGTCCGCGTGTGTCTCCCAACTTGTCTTGCGCACGCGCCCAGCCTCGGAGGCATGCGTTATCTCTCGTCGTGGTCCGTTCCTGCTCGTCTTAGGCGCACTGACCTCTGCGTTTGTCGGCTGCGTCAACCCAAACCGAATGTTTACAGGTCGTTGGGTCACATCCGACGCCATCCAGATCAACGAGTTCGTCGGCACGATTGAGCTCGGGCTTGGCCACTTTGGCCCGGATCTCGTGGGCGTGGCGCGTCTCTACGACCCCCTCGGGCGTCCATACGCACCTTGTCCTTGCGCCATCGTCGAGTCTCGCGGGGTCTATATCGGTGCTGGCGCCTTTACGGCCGTCTCCGACAATTGCGGGCTCTCCACCTGGCTCTGGAACTTGGTCATTGATTCGCAAGGGGACGTCTCCCTGCTCCAGGGCGACATCGCGTCGGGCGATGTCGATGATGTCCCGGTCGTCTTCGAGCAAGTGGATGCGTTCGTAGAGGAGTCGTTCAAGGCTTGTGAGCCATGACGCGCTTCACCCGGCAGATCGGCGTCATCTTCGCCTGCGCGGTGGCGACGCTCGTCGCCCGAAGCGCCAGCGCACAACCGCGCGGCGAGACGACTCGCTGGAGGTCCATCGAGGTAGGATCTCCTCAGTTGTTTGACCTGCAGCTTCTTGAAGGGGCCCCCTTCGCGTTGCCAGCGGCCGGTGGATCGGCACGCGACGATCTCTCGGTCGCGGAAGTCCAGCGGGTGTTCGCCAAGCGCCGGGTGCAGATCCAGGACCAGATCGTCGTCTCGCTGCGCCGCCTCGATCTTGTCACCGTCCACGACGACGCCGTGCTTCGACAAAAGATCGCTGGCGACGAGACCCTTGAGGCGCAGGCCCGCCTCGCGAGCGAACGCCTCGATCTCGGCCGTGAGCGTTGGCTTGGGCTTGAGTCCGAGGCAGCCCTTGAGCAGTTCGATAAGGCCCGAGAGCTGCTTCTTGGAGCGTGGATGGACATTATCGTGCCCGAACGCTTCGCCGAAGCCGAGTTCCAGCGCGGTCTCGCGCTCGCCGAGCTGGGTCGCGAGCCAGAAGCGACGGCCGCCTTTCGGGCGATGTTTGTCTACGATCCGTCCCGGCGCCTCACCGAAGGCTGGTATGGGGCTCGGATCGACCGCCTCCTCCTCGCGGCGGCGAGTGACGCGCGGGCTCTGTCCAACCCCATCAACGCGCGCTTCCCGGCCGAGCGTCTCAAGGGGCTCGCAGAGCGGACTGGGCTATCACACTGGCTCGTCGGGGTCGTGACGGCCGGAAACGGCGGCGGTTCCGGGGCCTCTCTCGCGGTCGAGGTGCTCACGTTCGACGCGGCCAGTCCACGCGGCCTCTCTCGCGCCGCGGCGTTCTCTCTTGGGTCAACCGCAGCTGACGGCCCGTCTATTGGTGACCTCCCTCGCTGGCTCGCAGCCTGGCACACCTGCGCGCTCGACTTCGACCTCGCCCCCCTCGCGTGGCGACCGGCGCCCAGGCGGACCCTCTTCCTCGACCTCGCTTACCGCCACAGCGTCTGGCTCAATCACCGCCAGACCCGCCTTTTTCTTCACGGCCCCGGTTTCCAACTCGGGCTCACTTGGGAGCCGGCGCCCCTCATCCAGCTCTGGGCGCGCCTCAGCCAGGCCAGCACCCTCGTCGACAGCCGCGGTGACCTCCTTAATGAGTTCGGCACGACCCACATCGCCCTCGGCGGGGCCCTCCGTGTCGGCAGCGAGGCCTTCACGGCGGCCCTCCGCTTCGGGTTCGACGCCGCCCTCTCGCTCAATGACTTCGAGGCGACCTTTGATATTGACTGCAAGTTCTTTGGCGCCGATAGCCCGCGCTGTGGCCGGGTCTTTTCGGCCGCCGCGCCCCTCGTCTGGTTCGGTTTTGACGCCGGCCTAGCCTTCCGCTGGCGCCCCCACGCCAGCTGGTATCTGAGCTTCGCCGCGGGTGTGTCCGTCTACGTCGTCGAGCCCGACGCGGCGCGTGAACTGAATTACCCACTCCACGGTTCGCTAGGCGTCGGCGCGGCGTTTTGAGCCTCGGTCGGTGCGTAAAACGGACGTTGCCGGACGCTTTTTTGTGGTATGGCGGGCCGTACCCCTTAGAAAGGATGATTTCGATGCGCATGACACGCCAATTCCTCATGACGTCCGCCCTTGTGGTCGCGCTCAGCGCCACCGGATGCAAGAAAGACGAGCCTGCTCCCCCGCCAGCGGTCGCCGATGTGGCCGCCCCCGAGAAGGTCCCCACACCAGAGCCCAAAGAGCCGGCGGTCGCCCTCAAGCTTGTGGAGGACAAACCAGTTGAGCCCGTCGCTCCGTCCGGCGAGTTCGTGGCGCGCGCGCCAATCAACATGAAGGGCCTCGCCGCGCTGCCCGAGAAGGTCCTCGGCGTCGGCGCGACCTCTTCGGTCAAGGCCCTCGTGGCGGCTCTCGCGAAATTCGCCAAGGGCGCCCCGGCCGACCCCTTCGCGATGTTCTTGACCCTCGCCCAGCGCGGCGCGGGTCTCGGCGATCTCCAGAAGATCGCTTGGGATAAACCCCTCTACGTCGTGTTTCCGAGCCCCGCGACTTGGAAGGACGGCTTCGTGTGGGTCGCCAGCGTCGCAGAAGACTTCGACGTCAAGGCGACCTTCCCGACCGCGACCGAGGCCGATGGCGGCTTCAAGGTCGAGCTTGGGCCCCAAAACCTCTTCGTGCGCGTCGTCGGTGGCACGGTGCAGATCGCCAGCCACGCCGACCTCTTCGTCGAGCTGAACGATTTCCTCACGAAGGATCTGCTCGCTTGGACGCCGTCGAACCTCCTTCAGATGGAAGGCAGCGTCGAGAACGCGCTCAAGACCTACGCCCCTGAGATCGCCGAGGCGAAGGCCATGATGCCGATGCTGATGGAGCAGATGAAGGAGCAGGGTGGCAACGCTGGCCAGATGCAGATGATGGCGACCTACGCCGATAAGGCCCTCGAGATGGCCCAAGAGATCTCGCGCATCGGGTTTGTGCTCGATCCGACCTCGGACTTCCCGCGCATGGGTTTCTCGATGACCTTCAAGGACGGCACTGACGGCGCGGCCTTTGTGGCCGACAGCGCGAATCGTCGGGTTAAGCTCGCGACTAGCATCCCGGAAGAGGCCTGGCTATCTTTTGCCTATTCTTACGATAACTTGCGGGATCCGACCTCCATCGAAGAGATCGAGACGCTCTTGGCAACCGCCTACAGCGAATATATCACTTGGAAGGATGGCGAGGTCCACGCCGTCGCGGAGCTCCTCGTAAAATTGAACGCGCTGACGGGCGATCAGCAGGCCTTCTGGCTGCGCTCGGTGGGTCAGCGTCCCTTCGCGATCGAGTCGGTGTCGAACACCCCTGACGCGGCAGCTTGGCGCGCGAATGTGGTGGCCGCCCTTGATCTTCTCATCGAGAAGGCCTGGTCGGTCGGCAAGACGAAGATGGCCCAAGAGATCGGGCCCGAGGGCGCCGCCAAGTTCGACGGCGACTTCAAGAGCGTCTGGAAAGAGCTGGCTGGCCTCGCGCAACCCTTTGGTCTCTCGCTCAGCGATCGCTCGGACGAGTCCGTCGTCGGTGTCGAGCTCAAGATCGACTGGTCGAAGTTCCCGGTTGAAGACAAGCCCGAGGGCGCGATGGTCAAGCAGGTCGTCGGTGACACCCTGCAGTTTGCCTTCGGCGCGAAGGGTGGCTACGCGGCCATGGCCTTCGGACCGACCGCCTACACGCGGATCGAGGCCCTCTACGGTCAAGAAGAGGTCAAGTCGACGGACAAGTGGCTCAACCGCGCGGCCGAGCGTTCTTGGGCCGTTATCTCCCTCAACCCAGGGCCCCTCCTCAACGTCATCAGTGGCTGGCCGATGTTGGCCGACGCCGCCGAGGCGCTCCGTAGCATTCCTTCGTTGCCGGTCACGGTCGAGGGGATCGCCAACGGCGAGATGCTGCAGTTCGAGCTTGAGTTGCCGCTCGCGCTCGTGCACGCCATCGCTGGGGTCTTCGAGGCCCGCTAAGGCGCCTCGCGTTTCACGCAAAGAGCCTGCCAAACTTCACGGTTTGGCGGGCTTTTTTGCGCCCGTGGTCCGCTGGTGCAGGACGCGCTGACCTCTCGCAGATACCGTGCGGTCTCACGCAGGATAGGCAAGTCTGGCGGCCTCAGGACGACGTTCGCCTCATTCGCGTCCACGATCAGCGCTGGGATTGTGGTCCTCGGCGGGTCGAAGCCGACCTGACGGAGCCAACGGCGCAGAGACGCGTGACGCCTCGCCGTTATCAAGAATCCCGGCCGTACGGTTGGGCTTGAGCGCCCTCAGCCCGCGGCGTCTCGGCACAAAAAAGCCGCCCGTGCGGTGTACGCGGGGGCGGCTCCTGACGGTCCTGGGACGATTAGGCTGGTTGACTCTTCGCGGCGTCAGCCTTCGGTGTTTTGGGCGTCGCGAGGACGCTCTTTTTATTGAAGGTCAAATCAAGAACCAGCACGACGACACCACACGAGATCCCGATGTCGGCGATGTTGTAGGTCGGCCATTGCATGAAGCCGAGGTCCATGTCGATGAAGTCAATGACGAATCCGTAGCGGATGCGATCGATGAAGTTGCCCACGGCGCCCGAGAGAATCCCCGCAAACGCGATGAGTACCAAGCGACTCGTCGGGGGCAGGCGATGGCTAATCGAGATGATCACGATAAACGCGACCAGGCTCAGTAACATAAAGAGCAGCTTG
>Ga0209702_10001175_pt1 | contig 51874 bp, 48 predicted proteins | sample FRY01_FD_187210 | JGI IMG/M metagenome (GOLD analysis project Ga0209702, IMG submission 187210) | Freshwater microbial communities from Lake Fryxell liftoff mats and glacier meltwater in Antarctica - FRY-01 (SPAdes) (version 2) | ecosystem: Environmental > Aquatic > Freshwater > Ice > Glacier... | reverse complement strand
TCGTCGAGGTCCCCTCCCCTCCCGAAGGACGCGGAGCGGATTGGTCTGATGAAAAGCTCCTCCGCCACCTCGCCATCCTCTACGCAAAGCCAAAGCTCGCCGCCATCCGCTGGCAGTTGGAGCTCTTTCGCAAACAGGGCAACAGCGCCGGAGCGGAGACCCTCCGCGAGTCCCACCTCAGGCGCCTCTGGGATCTCTCGCAGTTCATGAAGCCCCTCAAGCAGCGCTTCACCCGCTGGTTCAACAAGCAGCACGGCCGCACCGGCACGCTCTGGGAGGACCGCTTCGACTCCATCCTCGTGGAAGATGGACATGCCGCCCGGACCATCGCCGCCTACATCGATCTTAATCCCGTCCGCGCCAAGATCGTCAGCACCCCCGAGGACTACCGCTGGTGCTCCTTCGCCGAAGCCGTCGCCGGAAAAACTCGCGCCCGGGAAGGCCTGCAGCGGGTCATGTTCGAGAAGGAACGCACCCTCACCAGCGAAGGACGCGCCGCTTCCCTCCTCCAACTCTCCAGTTGGCGCAGCGTCGCGCAAAGCTATCGGCACCTGATGTCCCTCGATCTCAAACGTCGCCCTTCCAAGGCCGAAATCAACGGCCTCAAGCCTCTCTCCGAAGCCAAGGCCCTCCGCTGCAAGGTGCGCTTCTTCATCGACGGCGTCGCCCTCGGTTCCCAGAGCTTCCTCGGCAAGCTCTTCGTCCTCAATCGCGGCCACTTTGGCCCCAAGCGCCGCAGCGGCCCCCGCAAGATCCGGGGCATCGCCACCTCCCTCTGCACCTTCCGCGACCTCCGCCGAGAACCCGTGCAGACTTGACGAATAAAGAACGCAAAAGGTGCCAGTCAGGAATGGCACGTGATTAAGGGCCTCCATCGTCATGCAGGCCCCGTAGAATCGACGTGTTTGAAAGGCGCATTCCACGATGACCCGTCATAACCACGAGGCATTCGTGCCAGTCGGAACTAGTGGACATTGGCGATTGGGGGTCAGACAATGTTTCAATACCTAACAGTTTCTCTCGAATCGTCACCCCACACCATGTTCCTCCGTCACATCGAGCTTCGTTGCCCGTCCAAAAGAATCCGCACCCCCAACTGTCCCGCCTCCGGACCCCGCCGGGCACATCATGCCGCTTCTCACGCCCCCACAAGGCAACCTCCGTCCCACCCCGCTTCCGCGATGCGTATTTGGCCCGCCGAGATCGTTGAGGTTGGTCGGTGAAGGTTAGTCGGGTAGGGGGTGCGATAAAGCGTCCGTGGAAGTGTTAGTTGACGGGGAGAGTTTGACGATCTTGTTCGAACACTTGCTCGTCCTCTTGAGCTCCACCCTTACTCGGATACTCTTAAACGGCCCCCTTCCATCGGCCACGCAACGGCAACAATTCAACTCATCGGCAACACTCCGCCACCCACAAATTTTGCGGCAGGCCCGCTATCTGGAGCGGGGTGCCCGACCCGCCGCAATCTTCCGCGCAATCCCCTTCGCCTCCGGAGTCAGCTTCTCGATCCCCAGATACTGCTTCAAAAACAAAAGCCCATCTTTCGCCGGCCATTCGGGGATCCGCCGATACATCTTCGCGAGATCCAGATCGAACATCTTCGGCGAGTTCGGCCCAGGATACTTGGTGCGCTCCAAATCAATGAGGCAGGCCTTGTAGGTCTCAGGATGCACCGGATGGCCGTTTTCCATCCCGATGTTGATGTAAATATGCCGCGGGTAGAGCGCGTTGTGGATGATGCCCTTCTCGTGCATGTTCTTGATCAACTTCACCACCGCACCAAGAACCGCCAGACGTTCGACGCGGGGCGGCCAGCCATGCGCCTCACACCACTCCACGTAATCGCAAATCGGAACCATGCCCTGTAGTTCCTCCGAGACGAGGATGCTCTGCCGGTGCCCGCCCTGCTTCCTCGTCGCAAAGTGCACATAGCGCAGGGTCGGAACCCCCGCCGCCTCCAAGCGCCGAAAATTCCGCCATTCCAGCTCGAAGGTCAGAATGCGCCGCAGCTTCAGGAAAATGTTGTTCGGGTAGTGGTTCTGTTGGCGCTTAAGATAGACCGTCCGCCCATCCGGAAGGGTCAGCCTCGAAACGTGACTCCAGGATACCTCCGCATCCTTCCCCCGAAAATTGCCCTCCTCCACCAAGTTCTTCTCCGCCTGCCACCACGCCTTGAAATCGGTGTAGTCGGCCGCTTCAAAGGCCGCCACCCAGTCAGGATCAGTAAATAGTTGGTCCGCCATCTGTCAGGAATCGCCGTCCTTGTTCGGTTTCACATACTGCGCCTTGCCCTCTTCATCGATGATGATGGCCCGCTCCAGACGCACAATCTGACGCTCGCGTTGCGGATTGGACAGCTTCAACACCTTCCGAACCAGCTCCTTGTCCTCCGCGCTCAACCGCTCCCGCCCCAGATAGCGCAGCATGAACTTCAAGCGCTCGGTATTGCGGAACATGAACACCGCCGCCGCGTCCAGCGTCGCCAGATCATTCACCCGGAGACGACGAATCACAAACCGCGGCCAAATCCGCCCCCGCGGCGCATCCATCATGTAGAGCTTCGTGAAATCCAGCCCCGAAATCATGATGTTGCGGAAAAAGAGATCGTGATGCTCAAAACCGTTCTCATGCATGATCCGCACCGCATCGGCCAGATGCTCGATGAGGATGCGCCGCGTCTCCTTCTGCAGCGCCGCATCCTGCTGCGGCAGCCATTCGCGGATGAGATAGTCCAGCCCCATCGCATCGGGGATTTCCAGCGACACCAGATAGCCGTTGATCAGGGCCCCGGCGAAACGGTGCTCGCCGTAAACCAACGACTCCGGCACATGAAGTCCCCAACTATTCATCAACTCAAGGTTGTCGTGTTCCGCCTTCACCACGGAAGGCGGAAAGATGGCCCCCCGAAAAGCCCGCCTCCAGATCGAGCGGAGCCGGTAGTTGTAGTAGCGTTTCAGAAACAGCTTGTAGGTCACACCCTCGTGCTCCACCTCCAGACGCCGCACCTCATTCTTGTTCTGATTCGGCTGCGGATCAATCAGGTGCCCCTCCTCACAACGCAGCATCCCTGCGATGGTGTTCAAATCCGCCGTCCGCAACAGCCCCTCATGCCCCGGATGGCAAACAATCCGGTAGCGGTCCAACCACGCCCACCCCCCGGGAGCCCCGCCATCCTTCACTTCTTCCCAAATGCTCATTCCGACGCTGCACACATTACGGCTTCACGCCGGGGTTCTTGAGACGGGAGCCCAGATCCTTCAGATCCGGAAAATCCGCCGGGAGCGGAGGCGCATCTCCCACTACCTTGGGTGGAGGATTGAGCACCAGGCCGAAAAGATCAAGATCGGGATTCTCAAAGACCGGAACAGCGTGGATGTTGCCCACTCCGGGGATCGGCGCGGTGTCGCACAGCGAATGCGAAACAATGATCGACGAAAGCCCGTCCACCTTGATGGGCACCTCGCCACACGCCGCGAAAATACTCTGCTTGATCTCCGCATGCCCACCGCCCTCCCCAGAAATCTTCTCATAACAATGCACTCCCACCGTCGTCTTGTAGAAGGTGTTCCCAGTGATCAAGGCCCGCGCCTCATCCTTCACCCCCACTCCCATGCCACACCGCACGATGGTGTTGTTGACGATCCGTGCCTCCGACCCCTCCCCCAGCGAAATCCCCTTATCGATCAGATCGGTGATGAGGTTGCCCTCGATCAAGATGTTGCGCCCCCCTTCCCCGATGTCGATTGCATCAGCCCCCTCGCAGGTCGAACCGTGAATGCGATTTCCCCGAATGATCGCGCCGTCGAGAAAATCGCCGTCTATGGCATCGATCTTCAGGTCCGTCTCCGGACAGTAGATCTCGCAATCCTCCACCACCATCGACCCCTTCAGGAACTTCAGCACATTGACATTTCCCTCCAAGGCGAAATCATCGAAGAGAAACCGGCAGCCCCTGACCTCCGTATGCGACCGCTTCGCCGAAACCGCCTGGCGGATGTTGTGCATCACACAATGCTCCACAACAAGCTCGGACGACACCGGCCGGAAGGCTTGCTGCGCATTGGAAATTTCCGCGTGCCGCACCACCGAGGGCACCGACCAGTTCCCGATCAGGATGCCCCGCCAGAACTGCGAGCGCGACATCGCCCGGATCCGGATCGGCTTCTCCGCCGTCCCCTCCGCCTGCAGATCGCCGAAGACGAACAAGGTGGCCAGATCATCCATCACCAGATCCGCCCCGGCCTCCACTGTCAGGGTGCGGCCCCGCTCCACGGTCACGTCTGCGGGTAAGAACCAGGGCGACTTCGCCGCGGTCAGGGTCAGATCGGAATCAATGATCCGCGGCACCTGGCTGGCCTTGGCGGGATCGATGAGCGGCGGCCCCGATCCGTCGTCCGGCAGGTTCGTGCTCCAGTCCGGAAGATGCGCGTTCCACTCCTCCACCGCATTCCTGATCCTGAAGTGATTCTGGATCGGCTTGAAGACGAACGCCCCCAGCGCCAACACGATCAGACCAAGAAGAAGCCACACAGGGCGCTTGCGGGAAAATGGAGTCCCGTCGGTCGGCTTCGGCATGAACCTCCCTCCCATGCAGCACCCTGCTTGGCAACGCTAATTCACCCCACAATCCTCCATTTCAGGCGGATACCGGAGCCTTGCCCCGGGGACTACGGACCGAGTCGAATATCTTGTGCTAAAAATAGTGCTCCAGTCGGAAGGGCGGTGATCTCCGGCATCCCCGGTCCCGGAGGCCTGCCTTGGAGAGCCCAAAGATGAAACAGCATGAGCGAGGAACTGTCCATCATCGCGGGCGGCAGGCTCCTCGGGCGCGTCAGCCAAACCGAAAACCGCCCCGGTCATGTGTTAACGCTGCAAGAAGTGGCCAAAACCCCACCTCCCCGCCTCAAGGTCACCATCGGACCTCAGCCCCTCACTCAGCACAAAATGGTAGCAGAGGGCGGATTTGAACCGCCGACCAAAGGCTTATGAGTCCTCTGCTCTACCACTGAGCTACTCTGCCATTTTGTGCCGGGCCACCCCACTTGCGAGGGGCCGCCTCGCCTTCGAGACGGGGCGAATATACCGGGGCCGGGAGCCTGTCGACAGCAAAATATCCCTCCCGGGCCCTTCCGCGAAGCTTTGACAAGCCCCGCCGCCCCCCCCAGATTCGCGCCTGCCCGTGACATCACACTCCCTTACCCTTCTCACCCGCGCCAACGAAATTGGCGCCAATTGCTACCTTCTCGAACTGGCCGGCCTCCGCATCATCATCGATGCCGGCATGCACCCCAAGGAAAGTGGTCGCGCCGCCCTGCCCCGCTACGAGGACCTCCCCTTCGACAGCATCGACGCCATTCTCGTCAGCCACTCCCACCTCGACCACGTCGGCACCCTCCCGGTCCTCATGATGGACCAACCCAGCGCCCGGGTTTACATGACCCAACCCACCGCCGCCCTCGCCGACGCCCTCCTCCACAACTCGGTCAACGTAATGACCTCCCAGCGCACCGAACTGGGCATCGACGAATACCCCCTCTACACCCACGAACAACTCGACGACTGCGAACGCCGCTTCGAGGGACGCCACTACGACAAACCATTCGACATCGATTTCGAGGGCGCCGTCCGCGCCACCTTCTACGACGCCGGACACATCCTCGGCTCGGCCGGCATCCTCATCGAAGGCGACGGCAAACGTATCTTCTACACCGGCGACATCCACTTCGAGGACCACGCCCTCGCCAAAGGCGCCCTCTTCCCGGACCTCCAGGGCCTCGACGCCCTCATCGTCGAAACCACCCGCGGCGATAGCGAACGGCGCGGCGACTACACCCGCCAGTCCGAAGAGGACCGCTTCATCGACTGCATCAACCTCGCCCTCGACCGCGGTGGCTCCGTCCTCATTCCCGTCTTCGCCATGGGCAAAACCCAGGAGGTCCTCACCATGGTCCACGAAAACAAGGACAGCCGCCGCCTCCCCGATGTCCCCGTCGTCATCGGCGGGCTCAGCACAAAAATGACCGTCGTCTACGACAAGTTCGCCGACTCCACCCGCCGCGTCCATCCCGGCTTCAGGATCCTGCGCGACATGAAAATCTCCACCGGCAACCGCCGCAAACGCCAACCCATCCGCTACAACCCCGGCACCATCTACGCCCTCTCCAGCGGCATGATGTCCGAAAAAACGGTCTCCAACAACTTTGCCCGGGGCTTCCTCGACGACCCGCGCAACTCCCTCCTCTTCGTCGGCTACACCGATCCTTCCACCCCAGGATACCGCATCAGGACCGCCCAACGCGGCGACATGATCGACCTCAGCCAGGATTTTGCCCCGGTGAAACTCGACTGCGACGTGGAGGTCTTCGACTTCAGCGGCCACGCCCCACGCGACCAGATCCTCGACTTCATCCGCAAAACCAACGCCCCGCAAAACATCCTCGTCCACGGCGACCCCGCCGCCATGCAGTGGTTCGCCGACCACCTCGAGCACTCCACCATCCCCAAAACGGGCCAGAAAACCCCGCTCTAGCGGGCCCCCGTTTTAAGCCGCTCCATCAGGAGGGCGGTGATGTCCGTCGCCTCGCAGCGATGCAGCACGAACGGCATCTCCCGGCCGCCCATCGCCGAACTGTCGAGCACGTAGTGATAGCCAACACTCTTCGCCTGCTCCTGCACCAGAATGCAAATCTCCTTTCGGACCCCCTCCATCCGCCACTTCCTCTCCTCCTCCAACGCCGCACTCCGCCGCTGCATGTAGTCCCTGCGTTCCCGATCCCATTCCACCCCTTCCTGCGAAGAGGCCAGTAATGAAAACAGCGTGGATCGATTCACCAAGTGTTAGTCCCCCGAGTCGCCTCCGCGTTCAAAACGATCCGGCAATACCGAACCGCTCCGCCTCATCGGCATAGTCCGTCACCAACAGCAGGGCGTCCGAGGTGAAATCAAACTCGCAACCGGCCTTCCGGGCCAGCGCGGTGACCTGCTCCGCGCTCATCGCTCTCATCTCCACCCCTTCCCCCGTCGCCACCAACAGCAGCGACCACGGCCCACCCCAGGCGGCAGGCTCCTCCACCGCGATCGGAGCCGGCACCTCGGGAGCCAGGACGGACCCCAAGGCACTGCCACCCTTCTCCTCCCGGCCCGCAAACAAACCCCACCCCACCATCAGGAGCACCAGCATCGCCCCCTCCACCGCCCGCCTCCGGATCTTGGCCCGACGCCTGGTCGCCACCGCCCGGAGCGTGACACCCAGAATCTCCTCCCCCTGCCGGTCTGCAAAGTCGCTCATTGTCGTCCTATTCATTGTTCACAATGTTCAGGCGCAAGCGCTTCCGCAGCCGCGCCAGTTTCGATTCGATGGCCTTCGGCGTGCTGCACGCCTCCCGGGCCAGTTCCTGGTGACTCCATCCTTCCACGCAGGAGCGCAGCACGAGGCACTGGTCCCCCTCCGACAATTCCTCCAACACCTCGCTCACCCTCGTCCGATCCCCCTGTCCTGAAACTTCCCGCGTCTCCTGCCAGTGCGCGTATTTCTCCATCAAGGCCAGGCACCGTTTCCGCTTGCGGGCCCGGTCGATCAATTCGCAGCGCAGCAAACACCGCATCCACGCCTCCAGCGAACGCACATCGGGCATCGTCTTCACGTGCCGCAGGATGCGCAGGTAGGTCGCCTGCACCAAATCCCCCGCATCAGACCCCTTCACCCCTCGCGATCCCGCATAGGCCATCAAAAATTGGAAATACCGCCCGTGAAACTCCCGCCAGGCACCCTCCTCCCCGGCCTTCATTCCCGCCGTGAGCCGCCGACAATGCTCGGGAGTGAGGGGGGCTTCACGGGACTTAGGCATGGGAGGGCACTTCACCGGTCTTGGAACCCTGAAACGGCCATCCGTTCATTCTCCAATTTCTCCCGCCACATCCCCTTCCGGATCCGGAGCATCCTTGTTCAGATCCAGCAACAACCCCGCCGTCATGTCGGCCGAATCCTTCGTGTAAAGCAGGAACGGCACCTGCGAGGCACTCAGCCCCGATTGATCGAAGACGTAATCGTAATCATCCTCCTTCGCCCGAGCCTCCACCAAACGCCGGATCTCCTCCAGAATGCCCCGCATCCGCTGCACCATCTTCTCATTGAGCGCGGCATTCCGGCGCTGCAAATACTCCCGACGCTCCCGGTCCAGCGCCACCCCTTCCTGCGTCTTCATCTGAAACTCCTTGAACAACGCCTGCTTCCGCTGGTCGCTGATCGACGGATCCTCCAACTGTCGGCGCAGATTCTGCAACTCCTCCTCCAACTCCCGGATCCGTGACAAGCGCTCGTTGTTCTCCTTCTGGATCCGCGCCCGCTCCACGTTGATCTGCTTCTGCGCCTCGTTGGTTCGATGGTAGTCCTTGAACAACCGCTGCATGTCCACCGTCGCGATCTTCAAGGCATCCGCCGCCCCCGCCGAGGGAGCCAGAGCCAGCATCGTGGAAAGTAGAAATCCGCAAACAAGCATCCGGCAGCTGGGAAGTGTGTCAATCATCATGGTCTCACCCCCAAGACGCCCCTCACCCACTCCACCCCTCGCCTTTCCAAAAAAAATATTGGCAAACCTCAGAAGCTCCACACTCCAGGCCACCAATCGGGCAACCCGGTCACAGCCGCTTCTTCAGCTCCTCGATCTCCTGTCGCATCTCCCGCATCTGCTTCAGCAAATCAGGCAGACGCCCCAGCGCAGCCCGCGCCTTCAACTCCTCCCTCATCGGCCGCGCCGGCAACCCGAGATAAACCCCCGCTTTTGAAATATCCTTCGCCGCCCCCGCCATCCCCGCCAACACCACCTGATCCCCCAGCGACACATGACCCGACAACCCCGACTTGGCCGCCATCACCACGTAGTTCCCCAGCGTCGAACTCCCCGCCACCCCCGCCTGCGCCACCAACAAACAATGCTTCCCGATCCGCGCGTTGTGCGCCACCTGCACCTGATTATCGATCTTCGTCCCCTCCCCGATCACCGTCCGCCCAAAGCGGGCCCGATCAATCGTCGTGTTCGCCCCGATCTCCACATCATCCTCCACCACCACGATCCCCACCTGCGGGATCTTCACGTGCCTGCCCTCCACCAGTTCAAATCCATACCCGTCCGAACCGATCACCGCCCCCGGTTGCACGATGACCCGGTTTCCCAAACGACAGCGCTCCCGCACCGTCACGTTCGGATAAAGCGTGCAGTCCTCCCCGAGAACCACGTCCCGGCCCACCACCGTTCCCGCTCCAATCCGTGTCCCCGCCCCGATCAACACACCTCCCTCCACGATCGCTCCCGGCCCGATCGACACCTTCTCCGGATCAAACTCCACCCCTTCCGCCACAATTGCCGCGGGATGCACGCCGGGCTCAAAAATCTCCAACTCCGCCGCAAAAAGCGCCACCACCGTCGAGAACGCCAGGCTTGGGTTCTCACAACGCACCAGCGCCACTCCTTTCGGCCCCGCCTCCACCACCGGTGGCACGAGCACCACGCCCGCCTTTGTCGCCTGGAAATCCGCCGCGTACTTCTCGTTGCCGAGAAAGCTCGCCTCTCCGGAATTGGCTTCATCAAGCGAGGCCACGCCCATCAGCACCGTCGCGGGATCTCCCGTCAGCAGTTCCCCACCCAGCAGGGCCACCAACTCATCGAGGCGAATCTCCACGATGGCCTGTTGGTTCAGGTTGGAATTACTCGTTCTCCGGGATCGGCTGGAGCGGCAGTTCCACTCCTGGCTCCTCGTCGGTCGCTTCCGGCGCATCCTTGTTCAGCGTTGCGAGGAGGCCCGGGGTGACGTCCGTGGCATCCTTCGTGTAGAGCAGGAACGGCACCTGCGAGGCACTCAAACCCGACTTGTCGAACACGTAGTCATAGTCGTCGGTCTTCGCCTGATCTTCCACCAACTTCCGGATCTCTTCGAGAATGCCACGCATCCGCTGCACCATCTTCTCGTTCAGGGCTGCATTCCGACGCTGCAAATATTCACGACGCTCCCGGTCCAAGGCCACGCCCTCCTGCGTCTTCATCTGAAATTCCTTGAACAACTCCTGCTTCCTCTTGTCGCTGATCGAGGGGTCCTCCAACTGCTTGCGCAAATTCTGCAACTCGGTCTCCAGCTCACGGATCCGCGCCAGACGCTCATTGTTCTCCTTCTGAATGCGGGCCCGCTCCACATTGATCTGCTTCTGCGCCTCATTCGTTCGGTGATACTCCTTGAAGAGTTGCTGCATATCCACCGTGGCGATCTTCAGCTTGTCCTGCGCGGCCGCAGGCAGGGCGGCGAAGAGAAGCATTCCGGCGAGAGAGAGGGTCAGTTGGCGGACAGTCATTTATTTAGGATAATTGAGTAAGTTCGCCGCAAGTCTGGAGGGAAATTCGCAGGTCGTCAACGCCCTTCCCGGGCCGCTCCCCCCCCATTTATTCGGCCGGGGCTCCCTTGCCCAACTCCTTCTGGATCATCGGCGTGATGTCCGTGGCATCCTTCGCATAGAGCAAAAACGGCACCTGAGCCGTGCTCAACCCCTCCACATCAAAGACGTAGTCAAATCCCGCCCCCTCCGCACTCTCCGCAATGATCCCCCGAATCTCCTCCAAAATGCCGTTCATCCGGACCACCATCTTCTGGTTCAACTTCAGATGCCGCGCCTGGATGCTCTGCTTCCTCAGCCGCTCCAACGCCTCCCGCTCCTGAAACAGCATCCCCACATCCCGGCTCAACGCGCTCCGCTCCGCCTCCTCCAGCTCCGAATCCTGCAGACGCTTGGTCTGGTCCCGCAGCTTCTCATCAAAAACCTTCACCCGCTGCAGCATCTCATTCTCCTCCTTCTGGATCCGGGCCCGCTCGGCATTGATCTGGGCTTGCGCCTCCAGCGTCTTATAGTAACCCCGAAACAGAGTCTGAATATGCACCACCCCCGTCTTCGGCTTCTCTTCCGCAGACAGCGGGAGCAACAAGGCCGCCCCCATCCCCAGCAGCATCAACGATCGTTTCATCACCCCTTCCACAAGTCGGTCGTATCCTAGTCACGCCTCTCCTGAAACTCAAGACCATTCAAATTCCCCTAGACCCGAAGCCCTCCGCCATGCAACTCATCGAGTCCCCCACCACCCTCCCTGCCCTCCGCGCCGCCTGGCCGAAACCCACCGCGCTCGTCCCCACCATGGGTGCCCTCCATGCCGGGCACATCGCCCTCCTTCGCGAAGCCCGCCGCCTCGTCGGCCCCCACGGCACCGTCCTCCTCAGTCTCTTCGTCAACCCACTTCAGTTCGACCGCCCCTCCGACCTCGCCGCCTACCCGCGCACCGGGGATGCAGACATCGCCATCGCCAAAGCCGAAGGCGTCGATGCCCTCTTCGCCCCCTCCGCCGACGACTTCTACGCTCCCGACCACTCCATCACCGTCGCCGAATCCCTCCTCAGCAAACGTCTCTGCGGAGCCACTCGCCCCGGTCACTTCGATGGCGTCTGCACCGTCGTCCTCAAACTCTTCAACCTCCTCCAACCCGACCACGCCGTCTTCGGCAAAAAAGACTACCAGCAACTCGCCGTCATCCGCCGCATGGTCCGCGACCTCGCCGTCCCCGTCACCATCCACGGCGTGGAAACAGTCCGCGAACCCGACGGCCTCGCCCTCTCCTCCCGCAACCTCCGCCTCACCCCCGCACAACGCGCCGACGCCCCCCGCATCCGCCGCGCCCTCCTCGCCGCCCGTGACATCACCCCCACCGGCGAACAACGACCCGAAATTTACCTCAACGCCGCCCGCCAACACCTCGAACAATCACCCGCCGGGGTCCGCATCGACTACCTCGAGCTCGTCGACCGCCACTCCCTCCAACCCCTCGCCAAAGTCACCGCCCCCGCCCTCCTCGCCGCCGCCGTCTTCTACGGCGAGGTCCGCCTCATCGACAACATCGAGATCTGACCGTGGCTTCGGCATCCCGCCGCTGGCCGTCCCAGTGGCGTGACCGTCCCGCTGACAAACGCTCCCCTACTCCGGCTTCCCCTTCGGATCCGGCTTCTCCCCCTTGATCAATCGTACCGCCTGCCGGGCCAAGCGCTGACCGAACAGGTCGTAGCCTACCTTGGTGTAGTGCAGGTCGTTGAACTCCTTGCCTCCCTTCTCCTTGTTGTTGGTGTCGTCGGTGTCCACCCACGATCCCAGGGGATCATCCGTCGCCACCTTGACCTGCGCCGCCCGGACCGCCTCCCAATGCTCACTGGTCAGGTGGTCGCTGAGACGCCCGATCACGAACCTCATGTCCGGCGCATCGAGATCCTTGCGAAGATTCGCAATGAGCGTCTTCATGCTCTCCTCGTAAGCGGCGGACAGATTCTCCTTCGCGTCACGCTCTCCCTGCATCCAAAGAAAGACGATGGCCTTGGGCTTTCCATCCGCCATCCCCTTCTTCGCCGCCTGCACCGTCCGGTCGTAGAACTCCCCGGGATCATTCTTCGCGGGAAGCTTGTTCTTCTTCGCGATCTCGTCGAAATTCTCCACCCACTTCCGGATCGGTTGCCCGCCCTGCGCAAATTTGACGTGGTGAATGGTGTCATCCGGCAACAGCTTCTTCAGTTCCGGCAGAAACGAACTCTCCGGATTCAGTCCCGCCATGTTCGACTGGCCGGAGAGGATGAACAAATAGTCCTCCCCCGCCTGGGCACCGAGGGAGAGGACAAGGGAACAGAGGGCAGACAGGGCTGGAAAATCTCATCCCTCCTTCCTATTCGTCCCCGGCGGATTCACCCGCGGAAATTTTCCCTCCAGCCGCCTTTCCGACACCACGGCGAGCCCCATGCCATCAACGATGGCCCGATCAGTTCATCGGACCCGTTCTCCCCGTTCGTGAAGCCCCCCCGCGCGTTTTTGGAGGGCGGCTCCTTCATTGCGGCACATCCAGCCGCCACCGCCAACAGCTGACCTGGATCGCCGCCCCCACCTTCTCCGACACCTGTCCTTCCACCCGGAACATCAACTCGTGCCCGTCATAGCGAAAGTTTTTGCCGTCCGAATCGATGTTCAAATAGGAATAGCGCAGGACCATCCGCGGTCCACTCTCGCTTCCGGGTTGAATCAGCGAAAAACTGATCCGATCCCTTTCTCCGTCCCCCCCTCGCCTCACCCCCCCGGGGAAAATTTCACCGCGCCGAGGCATCCCCCGCCCAGTCCGAGCGCACCTGCCCCGGGGTCAGCGCCAAATTCCAAATCTTCACCTCGTCGATCCTCCCATCCATGAACTCCGTTCCCGACGAATGTCCAATGCGCATCGTGTGGGCCGGAGTCATCAGAATCGGCGTGCCGGTGAACTCAATGCGCTTCTTCAGATCGGCATCAAGGTAAAGCCGGCATTCCTTGTTCCCATCGTCGATCACGTAGGCGATGTGGTACCAACGATGGAGCGCGAGCTTGCCACCCTCCCCGTTGCTTCCGGTGTCCTCGGCGTAAAAATTGACCGCCGTTTCGATCCAATTTTTCCCATCACCAATGTCGCCATGCACCTTGGCCGCATTGACCTTCATGTCGAAGGTCTGATCCCCGCCGTGGCGGGTCCCCAGAATGCCCGAGAAGGTCGGTGGACGGGTGAGAAACACCCAGGCCGAAATGGTGAAGGTCGAGAGCGCAAAGTCTTCGGAGTACGGAATCACAACGTTGTTGCCATCCTTGCGCACGAATTCGAGTGACTTCCCGAGCTTACCGGCGGCTGATTTGGCACCCACGATCCGACCATGGTGCTTACCCGCTGAATCCTTGGCCACTTCGCCCTCGTCATCGAGGGTCCAGTGCGCAAGGGGTTTTGGCGTTTCTGCTTCAGCCGCCGCGAAAGCGACCATGGAAATTATAACAAGGGTGCGGAGCATGACGAAATGGATGGTGTAAGATGAAACGAATCTGACTCGACAGGTCGAGAATAAACCGCGGGCGGAACGTGCCGCCACTTCCCCCTCGAGTCCCGGAGGGACAGTAAGAAGTTAGCTTATCTCCGTTTCGCAAGGCCTCAGGAGTCACTGACCGCCCCCCGCTGGGCTCCGGAATTTCCTCACGCAAACACATCCATGACCGCCTTGCCGTGGCCGTCCTTGGTGGCAAAAAAGGGACGCTTCTCCACGTCGTAAACCGCCTGCGGACTGATCCCCATCGCCGTGAAAATGGTGGCGTGTAGATCCATCACGGAAACCGGATCCTTCACCGCGATCAGCGGCCGCTCGTCAGCCGTGGCACCATGGACAAAGCCCTTCTTCACTCCCCCACCGAACATCGCCACGCTGGTGCCACCGGTAAAGTGACGATGGAGCCCGTAGTGCTTGGGCTCCTCCAGAGTCTTGCTGCTGGCCCGGCTCTGGTCCTTGGCGTTCGAGCCGGGAACCCCTTCGATCATCATGTCGCGGCTAAACTCGCTGGCGATGACCACCAGGGTGCGGTCGAGCAGGCCCTTGGCCTCCAAATCGAGAATCAATTGCGCGATCGGCTGATCGATCTCCTTCTTGAGCCGGTCCACCGTGCTGTGTCCGTTCTCGTGCGTGTCCCAGTGGACAAACGGAATGTACTCGGTGGTCACTTCCACAAAACGGGCCCCTTCCTCCACCAATCGACGCGCCAACAAACAGCCCCGACCAAAGCGCCCGGTGTCGTATTTCTCGTAGGATTCCTTCGGCTCCCGGGTCAGATCAAAGGCGTGCTTCTCCTTCGACTGCAAAAGACGATGCGCACTGTCCATGGATCGCAGCATGGACTCCTGCTGGTAGTCGCTGATCAACTCACGATGGGGATTCTGATCAATCAACTTCTTATACTGCAGATAGCGATTGCTGAACCTTCCCGCCTCCATCCCCTCGGGGGGCTGCACCGAACGCACCGCATCCTCCGGATAGGGAAGATTCATCGGGCCGAACTCCGAACCGAAAAATCCACCCGTCGTGAAGGCCTTCAATTCCTCCTTTTCCCCCACCCCTTCCAAACGCTGCCCGATGTTGATGAAGGGAGGAACGACGGGATTCTTCGGACCGAGAACCTTCGCCATCCAGGCCCCGATATGCGGCGCCGCCACGGTCAGCGGCGGAACGTATCCGGTGTGCCAGTGATACTGATGCCGCGAGTGCAGGATGTGCCCGAGGTCCGGTTGCACCGCCGAACGGATCAGCGCGCCGCGATCCATGACCTTCGCTATGTTCTCCAGCCCCTTGGTGATCTTGATGTGATCCACCGAGGTATCGATGGCCGGAAAGGTGCTGAGAACCTTGTCCACCTCCACGCCCTTCTCGAACGGTTGGTAACGCTTCGGATCAAAGGTGTCCGGAGCAGCCATGCCCCCGGCCAGCCAGATCAGGATGCAGGAATCCGCCTTGGCGCGGGGATGGAGCACCACCGACTCCGGGGCACCCCAAGTGCGGGCTCCGGCACAACCAAGCGCCGCCACCGAGGCGGCACTGAGCTGTTTGAGGAACTCCCGGCGGGCTAATGTCTCTTGCTTCGTCATGATGGTTCGTTAGCGGATGATTTGAAACTCGGGTTGCATGAAGACCATCCACAACAGATCTTCCACCGCGATCGGATCGCGACCATCGCCTGCTACGGCCGCCAAGACCCCCTGCTCCCCCGCAGTCGGCTTCCGCGACAACGCGTAAAGGCTGAGCCACTCGATCAACTCCCCACTCGATTTTCCCTCGCTCACCAGCTGCTTCGCACCCCCACTCAGATAGCCCGCCAGAATATCGCCGTTCGACAGGTCGATCGCCTGCAGGGTGGTGAGATCGCCGGGGCGGGTCGTGACCACCTGGTCGCGATTCGGCCGACCAAGTGAACGCATCAGAAAATCACTCGGCACAAGGGCCGCACGGATCGGCATCGTCGGAGGGCCCGCACCGACCGGCAAACCGGAGGCACTGGTCAACACCGAGCCCCAAGGCGACGCTCCATGAGCGGCGATCTCCGCCGCCGCCTGCCAGGAGCCATCGGGCATCTTCGCTTCCCAACTCTGGTCCGTGGCGACAACCCCCTGCTTGCCGCCGCTCACCATTTCCACCTGACAAATGAACCCGGCCGAACCGCCGAACATCTCGCCATCCACTTCGATGAGATTCTCCCCCTTCACCAGATGGGCCTGCACATCGAGATGGACCGGCTTGGTCCACTCCTTCGACGACCCCACCGACACTCCATTGATCTTCATCGTAAAGGCATTGTCGCAGGTCGCGATGACCTTCCCGGATTCAGGAATCCCGCTCAACGTGAAGCGCTTCCGAAAGCTGGTCTTCGCCGTGGTTGCCCCGGCGTGCCAGATCCATTTGGCCGTGATCGGTGCGGGAGCGGCCGAAGCGGCTTCCTTCGGGGAGACCGGACTCGGCAGCGCGCGATTCACCTGGGCCGCCCCCTTGTCGGGGTAGGTGCCGGTGATCTGCCAGATCGAGTCCATCAATTGCTCCGCCGTCATCCGCTTGGCGATCGGTCCGGCATAGCTGTAGTCCTCGCCGGGATCCGCGCTCAACACGACGGTCTGGGACTGATAGGCCTCCGAGGTCATGACGAAACGGATAAACTTGCGCAAATCGTATCCGTCTTCCGCAAATCGCACCGCAAGGTAGTCGAGGAGGTCCTCGTTCCACGGCTTGGTGTGCATGGCATCGACGGGGTGCACGATCCCACGCCCCATCAGACGCTCCCAGAGACGGTTGACGATGGTGCGGGTGAACCGCCCGTTCTCGGGATGCGTGATGAGACCCGCCAGTTGCTTCAAACGTTCAGCCTTGGGCGCTTTGGGGTCCACGTCCCCGATCTCAGGAAAAATCCACTTCGCGGTGGCCATCTTTCCGGTCGGCTTGTCACAACGATTGAGCTCGAGGGGCGTGTCCGCGTAAATCGCAGCCAAATTGTAGGCCTCCGACAGGGTCCAGCGATCGATGAAGCTGTCATGACAGCTGGCACACTTCATGTTGATGCCGAGAAAAACCTGCGAGATGTTTTGCGCGAACTGGATGTCCCGGGTCTGACTGGAATTGACGTCCCCCCGCCACTGGATGCCGTCTATGAAGCCCGCCGATTCCCCGGTGGGGGAAACCAACTCCCGCACCAACTGATCGTACGGCTTGTTCTCGCGCAGCGATGTGTAGAGCCAGGTCGTGATCTGCTTGCGCCCCCCCGTGATGAATCCCGTGCCGGTGTAGTCGTTGCGCAGGAGGTCGTTCCAGGTGGTGAGCCAGTGGTCCGCGTAGGAAACGTCCTTGGCAAGCAAGTGGTCGATCACCTTCTCACGCTTGTCACCGGCGGTGTCGGCCACAAAAGCCTGCAACTCGGCCGGAGCGGGAAGAAGTCCGATCGCATCAAGCGAGACCCGGCGGAAAAAGGCCGCATCCGAGGCCGGCGGCGGCAGACTCTGCTTGTGCCTGGCAAGGTCGGCATCGAGGAGGCGGTCAATGGGATGATCGCGACCATTCTGCGGAGCAGGCAACTCGACCTTGCGCGGCTTCAACGGCGGCTCCCAGGAGGTTTTTCCGAGGGTCACCCCTTCCTCCCAGGGCAGGCCCGCGTTGATCCAATCCTTGAGCACCGCAATCTCCGCCGCCGGAACCCGGGAACCCTTCGACGGCATCCGTTCGTCCTCATCCTCCGAGAGCACCAATTTCATGAGGAGGCTCTTGTCCGCATCCCCGGGGATGACAGCCTCCCCCCCTTCCCCACCAGCCAGCAACTCGGCCCTCGTGTTCATCGCCAAGCCCCCTTTTTTCTTCTTGCCCGTGTGACAATCGCCACAGTGCTCGGCAAGGATCGGCATCACTTCGTGCACGAAATCCACCGCCCACAACGACGAGGGCAGCGCCAGGGAGAGAAATGCGATGGCGAGCGGTTGAGTCATCTGGAAGGACATGAATTGGGGGAAGCTGGAAAACGGTGGAGGTGCAGGTATCAGCGTTATTCGCCGCGTCGTGCCGGGGAGATCTACGAACGGTCAGGAGCTCCCTTTCAGTGGATATTTGCTGTAGTGTAAGGCTTCTTGTCAATGATTCCACGAGAATCCGCTGAGGACCGGGAGCCCCGCCTTTTTTCTTCCTCATTTCCTCAATCCTGCACCACTCAGCCCCCCATCAAACTCCCCCGGATGCGTCCCGAACCACGCCCCCATTCCGTTCACCTGCCCATCGCTCTCCGGATCATCCCCCAAGCCCGATCAATCCCCGTGCCCTCCCAACCTTCGGTGACGGGTTTGTCAACAGACTGCTAACATTTCCCGAAATCGCTCTTGTCCGGGCCGCATTCTACTCCGTCCCTGCTGACAGGATCCCGCACAAAGGCCTTCGCCTCACTCCCTCTTTGCGCCACACTCCCCCCGTGACCTCCGATTTCCTCGTCATCGGCTCCGGCATCGCCGGCCTTTCCTTCGCCATCAGGGCCGCCCAATTCGGATCCGTCTTGGTCGTCACCAAAAACAAGGCCCTCAATTCCAACACCGCCTGGGCTCAGGGCGGCATCGCCTCCGTCCTCCCCGCCGGCTTCCGCGACGACGGCGACTCCATCGAGAAGCACGTCGCCGACACCCTCGATGCCGGGGCCGGCCTCTGCAACGAGGAAGCGGTCCGCTCCATCGTCGGCGAGGGGGCCCGCACCATCCAGGAACTGGTCTCCTGGGGCGTCGACTTCGATCCCGCCGCCGACAACCCCGAACACTTCTCCCTCGGCAAGGAAGGCGGCCACTCCAACCGCCGCATCCTCCACGCCAAGGACACCACCGGACACGAAATCGCCACCTCCCTTCTGGAAACAGCCCGCCGCACTCCCAACCTCACCCTCCTCGAGAACCACTTCGCCATCGACCTCCTCACCACCGCCAAACTCGGCCACGTCACCGAGGACCGCATCCTCGGTGCCTACGTCCTCATCGCCCCCACCGGCGAGGTGGAGATTTTCCGCTCCGACCGCGTCATCCTCGCCACTGGCGGCTGTGGCAAGACCTACCTCTACACCACCAACCCCGACTCCTCCACCGGCGACGGCGTGGCCATGGCCTGGCGCGCCGGCGCCAGCATCGCCAACATGGAGTTCGTGCAGTTCCACCCCACCTGCTTCTACAACCCCGGCGCCACCGGCCCCGAAGCACGCTCCTTCCTCGTCTCCGAGGCGGTCCGCGGCGAGGGTGCCATCCTCCTCAACGCCAAGGGCGAGGAGTTCGTCACCCAATACGATCCCCGCGGCTCCCTCGCCCCACGCGACATCGTGGCCCGCGCCATCGATACCGAACTCAAACGCACCGGCGCCCCCTGCGTCTTCCTCGACACCACCCGAAAGTCGAAAGGCTTCCTTCAGGAACGCTTCCCCTTCATCTACGACACTCTCCTCAAGTTCGGACACGACGCCGCCCTCGACCCCATCCCCGTCGTCCCCGCCGCCCACTACCAATGCGGCGGCGTGGTCACCGACCTCCACGGCAAAACCAACATCCGCGGCCTCTTCGCCATCGGCGAGGTCGCCTGCACCGGCCTCCACGGCGCCAACCGCCTCGCCTCCAACTCCCTCCTCGAAGGCAACGTCATGGCCCACCGCGCCCTCCAGGAAATCCATCGCATCTTCCCCACCGACAAACCCGCCAACAGCACCCCGAAAATCCCCGCCTGGGAACACGGCGACACCGCCCACCCCGACGAACTCGTCGTCATCTACCACAACTGGGACGAACTCCGCCGCACCATGTGGGACTACGTCTCCATCGTCCGCACCGATAAACGACTCCAACGCGCCTCCGTCCGCCTCCGCAACCTCCGCCACGAGGTCCGCGACTTCTACTGGGGCCACCGCGTCACCCACGACATCCTCGAACTCCGCAACCTCGTCGCCGTCGCCTCCCTCATCATCGACTGCGCCATCCGCCGCAAGGAATCCCGCGGCATCCACTACACCCTCGACCACCCCGACCCCCGCGAAGAATACCTCCACGACACGGTCCTCCGCAGGTTCTAAGCCGCTCCACCGGTAGGGGACGGTCACTCCGTGCCGTCCGGCGGCTCCACCTCCGCCACCCAATCAACCTCCCGATCCGCCCTCTCCCTCTCCCCCTCCCCCTCTCCCTCCCTCCCTCCCGCACCTCCCCAACGGAGTACGGGCACCCACCCCCAATTGCTCCCCCGGGACTCCGTCCCCACTCTCACGCGGGAATCGCCCTGCTCCCCCGATCAAACAACTCCTCCGGCCATTCCGCCACGCTGGGAACAATGTAGTCCGGACGGTAGGCATAGGCCTCCACCTCCTCCAGGGTGGTATGCCCCGAAAGAACCAACACCGTCGTAAAGCCCAGCTGCTCCCCGCCCAACACGTCGGTGTACATGGTGTCTCCGATCATGGTCACTTCGTCGGTCCGCAGACCCAGTTCCTTCCGCGCCATCCGCATCATCACCGGACTCGGCTTGCCCACCGAAAACGCCTCCCGGCCCGTGGCTTTCTCAATCATCGCCACAATCGCCCCGCAACCCGGGCGAACCCCGCTCTCCGTCGGACAGCGCGTGTCCATGTTCGTGGCGATCAATCGCGCCCCCTTCTCCACAAGCGTCACGGCCCGCTCCACGATCTCGTAGTTCAGCGTGCGCCCCTCCCCCACCACCACGAAGTCCACCTCGTCGTCCGCCATGGTGTAACCATTCACGTGCAGCGCCTGGGCCAGACCGTTCTCCCCGATCACGAAGGCCGTCCCCCCGGGGCACTGCGCGGAAAGAAACCGCGCCGTGGCCATCGCACAGGTGAAAACGTCGTCGTCTTCCGCCTCGATCCCCAAGCGCCTCAGCTTCAGGGCCATGTCCCGGCGCGTCCGGTGACTATTGTTTGTTAGAAAAAGGAACGGGTAGCCCTCCTTCCGCAGAAAGGAAATAAAACGGTCGGCTCCCGGAACAAGCTGGTTGCCCCGGTAGATGACCCCGTCCATGTCGAGTAGGAATCCTTGAGTTCTCATGAGGAACTGCAAGCCCACCGCGTGCCAAGAGTATCGAAATCGCGAGGAATCAACGCTGCTTGTTGACCCTCAGCGGATATCCACCTTCCAAATCGCGCCCCAGACACCACTCCCCCCCCCTCCCCCGCGTAGCGGCCCCACTGCGTGGGGTCGGCGGTTCCACCCCCGCATTCACCATCGCCCCTCGTCCACCCCCTCTCCACCTTGGAATAACCCTCTCCCTTTGGAATGGCGTTCTACTCCCCCCAGAACCAACCTGCCTCCCATGGAGAGTCTCCTTTGCTGTCTCTTGGGTTGCGCCCTCGGCGCAGGCACGATGCTCCTGATCTCACAGAGCGAAACACCCCCAGCCCTCCTCCCTCCCACCCCACAGTCACTCGAACGAATCATCGCCCTTGCTCACCAGGCAGCCCCCTACGAAGCTCCTCATCTCACCGAGGCCGAAATGAAGGAGTTTAAATACCTCGCCGCTCCCCTCGGATACGATGAGACAAAGGCGAACTACGCCAAATGGTGGGAGTGGACCGATGGAGGAAAAAACTATCGCGTTCCAGGTCTGGCCAATGCGCTTCTTGCCGCATTGGAGCAACTACCGGACAAACCGGGCCGGGCCTTCATTCTGGATGACTCCTACGCAGACCAACCGTTCGCCAAAAACCTACAGAACGACGCCCTACAGTGAATGTTGCGGAACTCCAAAGACAACGAAGATGCCCTGCTCGATCTTCTCAACTGGAAACTCGGACCCGGCAAGAATCTCAACGACGAAAACGTCAGCGCCCGGCACCTCCGGAAAAGCCGGGTGAATGGATTTTGCCCCAACGCCCTGGCTCTGCTCGCTCGACAAAATCCAGATCGCGCAAGAGCATGGACCATCGATAATCAAGACCGGTTGAGCTTCGATTGGCCCGCAGCGATCCACGCCGGATGGATCGAGTTCTGGCCCGTCACCCCCAAACACGTGCCCGAATACCTCACGCAAGAAGTCGACGCCATCAACTGGCTGATCGATCACTCCGAGCCCAAATCGAATGCGGTCTACAACGCATTCTACAGATGGGATCACGACTATCAGCAACCCGCGCAGAAGTGGTTGACTTCAAAGGATGGCCCGCCACGACGACAAGCAGCCCGTGCTTGGTTGATCTCCCGAGGCTTCAAAAAAGTCCCTCCCCCACCAATCCAAACATAGGAGGTAGCGCAGCCCCGCCGCTCAACCAAACCTCCGGCTTCCCATGAACGGATTCCGGCGATCATGCCGCACCCTCCTACGGAACCTAACCTCCACGATTCTTCAACCCCGCCACCAGTTCATCGAAAGTAATCAGCACCTCTGGATCAGCCTCACCCTCCCGCACCCGGTCCGCAACCTCATCATCAGCCACTGCGTAAACAGGCGATTCCAGACCATGCAACAGCCTCGACGCCAGAGCAGCCCGCTCTTCCTCCGTGAGCCGCGCGGCCGCAGCCGCAATTTCATCCAGCTTCATGACTCCCACATCCTAGCCCAATGCCCGTGCATCGCCATCCATATTTTCTCTTCCCTACTCCTCTTTCCTCCGCCCCCGCACCACCGCATACCCAAGCACCACCGCCGACACCAGATACGCCTCCAACATCACCCACAGCACCGAATAGGACGCATACCAAAGATCCGACACCGTCGCCGCCGGGCTGTAAGCTCCCGTCGAAGTCAACCCCTCACAGATCGACGCAACATTCATCGCCATCTCCACGATCGCCCACGTAATCCCAATGACCACCCCGCCCAGAGCAACCCCCACCGGGGACACCGTTCCTTCCAACTTCCCCACCCGCCAGCAACTCCATGCCCCCCACCCGATGATCGCCACCCAGAACACCCACGTCACACCAACCCCTCCCACCGCATCCAGAAACTCAATCTGATCCGGCGGATAACCCTTCCTGTCAGTAGGCCATTCCATCAGAGCCTCACTCCCTCCCCTTCAACCTCCCCGCCTCCCCCGCCGGCCACTGCGCCCCGACATTGATCCATTGCCGCAGCACCTCGATCTCCTCCGGAGACACCCGCGTTCCCACCGCCGGCATGCTCTTGCCGTGATTGCCCGTGCTGATGAAGGCGATCAACAAACTCCCCTCCGCATTCCCCGGCACGATGCGCGGACCGGAAGCCCCCGCCGCCATCGCCGTGGCCCGCGTGCTCAGATCAAACTTCCCCGGCATCTCCTTCCCGTTGTGACAGTAGAGGCACCGCGCCTCCAGAATCGGCTTCACGTGCTTCACGAACGTCACCGCCGTCTTCGCCTCGGCCAGCGCCGCCGCACTCAGCACCGCCTCCCCTTCCGGTCGCGTCTCCGCACCCTCCTCCACCGGCGCGGCACAGCCCGCCAACACCAAGGCCAAACATCCCATCGCGTATCTCTTCATGATCTTACTTGTTCTTCAGGAAATTAAAAATTTTCGAGAGGTCCGGCAGCTTGATCTTCCCCGGCTCCCCCACCGTGAAGACCACCCGCGAGGTCTTGCTGTGCGCCACCACATTCATCAGGTAGGTCCCCGGCACCAACGGCTTCTTGTCGATCGTCGCGTTCAGCTTCACCTCCCTGGTGTCCTTCGCAAAAATCACCGCCGCCGTCTGCGTCTCCAGCACCGTCCCGTCCTCCTCGCAGGGAAAGGCATTCACGATCAGCATCGCCGACTGCTCCTCCAGCGCCAGCACCGCATCCGGCTTCACCGGCTTCTCCACCACCGCAAAGAGCATGTTCCCCTCCTGCATCACCGCCTTCTGCCCCCCCAGGGTCACCTCGAAGGGATACAGCAAATGCTCCACTTCCTTGTCCTGCTCCGCCTTCTCCTCCTCCGCCCTTCCCACCACCACCGCAGCCGCCATCAGCGCCAAGATCAATGCTCGTTTCATCACGCTCCCATTCAAGGCCATCCCGCCCCGGCAATCAAGCCCCGTGGCTGCTGCGGCCCGCAGCTGTCTTTCTCTGCCGCGGCCCGCAGCAGCCCTCCTTCAACCGATCCGCCGTCAGTCCATCCTCCAATCCCCTCCCAGCTCCCAAAAATCAGCGAACATCAGTCCAATCAGTGGTCAAATCCCCAACTCCCCTCGTCACCCCATTCATTTGCCTCCTCCCCTTTCATGCGCTATGAGAATCCCGTGCGGTTCCCTCCCCTACTCTCGTTCTTCCTCCTCGGCGCCCTGCTCGCCCCTGCCCAGGAAGCCGATCCGCCCCCCGCGCCCCCCTCCCCCGCCGAAGATCCCGGCGATATGATCACCCGCCTTCTCGCCGAGATGACCATCGAGGAGAAAGTCGGCCAAATGACCCAACTCACCCTGCAGGCCGTCTCCCGCGATCCCGGCACGCCCGAAAACCCTGCCGCCCACACCATCGATCCCGCCCTCCTCAAGGAAGCCATCGTCGACCGCCACGTCGGTTCCCTCATCAACTGCTACGAGGTCGCCTTCAGCGCCAAACACTGGCAGGAAGTCCTCACCCAGATCCAGGACTTCGCCACCAAAAGCGAAGGCCACAAGATCCCCGTCCTCTACGGCATCGACTCCACCCACGGTGCCAACTACATTCAGGAGGCCACCCTCTTCCCCCAACCCCTCGGCCTGGCCGCATCGTGGAACGCCGCCCTCGTCGAGGAATGCCACGCCCTCACCGCCGCACAAACCCGCGCCGTCGGCATCCCCTGGAACTTCGCCCCCGTCCTCGACGTCGGACGACAACCCCTCTGGTCCCGCTTCTTCGAAACCTACGGCGAGGATGTCCACCTCACCACCGTCCTCGGCGAAGCCTCCGTCCGCGGTTTGCAGGGCGACGACATCTCCGCCTCCGATCGGGTCGCCGCCACCGGCAAACATTTCCTCGCCTACAGCATGCCTCTCAGCGGTCACGACCGCAGCCAGGTCATGATCCCCGACCGCTACCTCCGCGAATACTTCCTCCCCCCCTTCTGGAACGCCATGGAAAAGGCCCACCTCAAATCATTGATGGTCAACTCCGGCGAGATCAACGGCATCCCCGTCCACGCCAGCTACCCCATCCTCACCCGCCTCCTCCGCGACCAGATGGCCTTCGACGGCGTCCTCGTCAGCGACTGGGCCGACATCGAGAAACTCCACACCGTCCACCGCGTCGCCCCCGACATGCGCGAAGCCGTCCGCATGGCCATCGACGCCGGCATTGACATGGCCATGGTCCCCCTCGACTACCAATTCACCGACCACCTCGTCGCCATGGTCCAGGAAGGCGTCATCCTCGAGGAACGCCTCGACGAATCCGTCCGCCGCATCCTCCGCCTCAAACAGGAACTCGGCCTCTTCGAAAATCCCTACCCCGCCGAGAGCGCCCTCACCGTCTTCGGCACCGAGGAAGCCGCCGCCCTCTCCCTCAAGGCCGCCCGCCAATCCCTCGTCCTCCTCAAGAACGACAACGTCCTCCCCGTCGCCGCCGACACCACCATCCTCCTCACCGGCCCCGGCTGCACCTCCCTCCCCGCCCTTCACGGCGCCTGGTCCTACACCTGGCAGGGTGCCGACCCCGCCGCCTACCCGCCGCAGCTTCCCGACCTCCTCACCGCCTTCAACGAAGCCCACGGCCGCGACAACGTCCTCTATGCCCCCGGCACCACCTACGACGAAGTCCTCGATCTCGACCGCGCCGTCCGCGCCGCCCAACGCGCCGATCTCATCGTCTGCGTCCTCGCCGAGAAACCCGCCACCGAACAACCCGGCGACATCAACGACCTCGCCCTCCCCGCCGCCCAGACCGAACTCGTCAAGGCCCTCTCCTTCGGCAAACCCCTCGTCGTCATCCTCCTCGAAAGCCGCCCCCGCCTCATCACCGACATCGACAGCCTCGCCAATGCCGTCATCTTCGCCTCCCACCCCGGCCCCTTCGGCGGTGCCGCCCTCCACGATCTCCTCACCGGGGCCATCAACCCCAGCGGCAAACTCCCCTTCACCTACCCCCGCGACCCCCACGCCATCCTCCCCTACGACCACAAGTCCAGCGACACCTCCGACAACCCCGAGGACCCCCGCGCCTTCAACCCCCTCTACCCCTTCGGACACGGCCTCAGCTACACCACCTTCGCCTACGCCAACCTCCAACTCGGCGCCACAGCCGCCGAGGAGATCGAACCCCTCCCCAACGAGGCCGGCGACCTCCCCCCCGACCTCCCCCCCCTCCCCGCCGACGACGGCCCGCCCCCCGCAGAGGAGGAAAACCCGGCCCCCGCCGACCCCAACCAACTCATCCTCCACGAAAACGACACCATCGAACTCACCGTCGAACTCACCAACACCGGCCCCCGTGAAGGTACCGAGGTGGTGCAAATTTACGTCCGCGACCTTTACGCCTCCATCACTCCTCCTGTAAAACGCCTCCGCGCCTTCTCCCGCGTCACCCTCGCCCCCGGCGAAACCAAATCCGTCCCCTTCTCCATCCCCATCATGAATCTCTCCTTCATCGGCACCCAGAACACCTGGCACTACGAACCCGGCGACTTCGAACTCTACGTCGGCGACCAAACCGGAACCTTCACCACCAAATGAACCTCCTCCGCCAATCCGCCCTCGCCCTCCTCCTCCTCGGTGGCCTCCTCGCCCCCGCCACCGCCGAGCCCCGCGTCACCACCCCCACCGGTTCACCCACCGCCCGTCCCGTTTACCCCTCCGCCATCCCCGGCGCCCCACCCAACCCCGCCCACCACCGCGACATCATCTACCCCTGGCGGCAGGAAATCACCGCCACCGTCTTCTGGATCGGCGAGAAACCCGACGGCCGCAACAAAACCCCCAACAACATGTCCTCCTGGGACCAGCAGTGGCAGAAAAACTTCGGCGGCTACGACGACCCCGATACCGCCAACCGCATCGGCTTCCGCCCCAAGGCCTTCGTCCCCAAACTCAACCCCTTCTACATCGCCCTCCCCTACAACGACTGCCTCCACCACGCCGCCCACAAACCCGAGGCAGCCGCCGTCATCCCTTGGTTCAAGCGATCCGCCTGCGACCCAGGCGACTCCACCTGCCACGGCCGCTGGGTCCAACTCCACCATCAGGGCAAATCCTGCTACGCCCAATGGGAGGACTGCGGCCCCTGGACCACCGATGACTGGCGCTACGTTTTCGGCAACCAACGCCCTAGCAACGCACAAAACAACAACGCCGGCATCGACGTCTCTCCCGCCATCCGCGACTACCTCGGCCTCCAGTCCGGCTACCGCGTCCACTGGCGCTTCGTCGAGTTCATCAACGTCCCCCGCGGTCCCTGGTCCCAACTCGGCACCAACAACCCCTTCGTCAACCCCGAGGCCAACCCCGACCTCAAGGCCCTCCAAGCCTACAACGACTACCTCCGCCAACTCCGCGACAACGCCTACCAACAAAAGGACATCTCCCAGTCCCAGTAGGCGCAACAAGCAGCCAAGAGCGGCGTTCTTCCAGGCGCCGTCTAAAATTCCTCCGAGCGCAGCGAGCACTTCCCCCGCCTCCCTGTCCCAACGGGACATCTCATACCAGCCCCGGACATCGTCCGGGGTCCCCCATCCCACCACATCCCCGCGTCCTCAAGGGACGCCTCATGCACTTCCCCCCCGCGCCCCATCTCCCCCCATCTCCCCCCGTCGCCCTCCATCTCCCTCCGTCGCCGCCCTCCTATCCCTTCGCAACTCACGTCGAACACATGGCTCGGCCGGATCTCTTCAATCGTCCGATCAAGTACACCGACCTACAACCCCTCCAACACATCCAGCGTCCGCTCCATCGCCCCGCGATGCCGCGCCAACACCAGCCCCGCCGCCTCCACCATCGCCCGCCGCCCCTTTGCATCCTCCAACAGCCCGCCCACCGTCTCCCCCAGATCCTTCAACAAACTCGTCCGCACCCCCCCACTGGCCCGCAGCTCACTGATCAGCGGCTCGAAGTTCCCCATGAACCTCCCGCACACCACCGGGATCCCCGCCGCGATCGCCTCGGTCGGATTCTGCCCGCCCTTCGCCAAAAAACTTTTCCCCACCACCACCACATCCGCCTCGGCCGTCCACTCCCGCAGCTCCCCCGTCGAATCCACCACCAACACCGCCTTGCCCGGATCCCGCGGCGACACATACCGACTCCGCAGCACCACCTCGAACCCCTCCGCCTCCAACTCCGCCTTCACCTCCGCCCGGCGCTCCCCGTGCCGCGGCACCAGCACCGGCAACACCTGCCTCAGCCCCCGCAAGGCCAGCGCGATCCGCCGCTCTTCCCCGGCATGCGTACTCACCGCCATCACCACCGGCCTCCCTCGCCCGAACCCCTCGATCATCTCCGTAAACCGCAGCCGCTTCACCGGCACCGGCGCCCGCTCTTGATCAAACTTCACGCTCCCCGTCACCGTCACCCGATCCGCCGCCACCCCCAGCGCCCGCCACGTCTCGGCATGCTCCTCCTCCTGCGCCAGAACCCGCCCCACCATCCCCAACACCGGCGCGGCAACGAACCGCCCTTTCCGATACCGCCCCGCCGATCGTGGCGAAAGCCGCGCATTCACCAACACCGTCGGCACCCCCCGCTTCTCCGCAGCCCGCAACAAGTTCGGCCACAGCTCCGACTCCACCAGCACCAACAGCCGCGGCTCGAACCGCCGCAACACCTTCGCCACCAGCCACGGAAAATCCACCACGCTGTAAATCACCCGCACCCCCTCCGGGGCCTGCTCCCGCGCCAGCGCAAACCCCGTCGAGGTCGTCGCCGCCAACACGAACGCCTCCCCCGGCGACCGCTCCCGCCAGCGACCGATCAACTTCAACGCAATGAGCACTTCCCCCACACTCACCGCATGCACATACACCCCCCCGCACGGCTCATACTCCTCCTCCTCCCCAAACACCCCCAAGCGCTCCCACAAACGCGCCGACAACCCACCCCGCTGCGCCATCTTGCGAATCCATCCCGGTGCCGCCAACACCGCCAGCACAGGCAGCACCAAATTGTAACCCAACAAGACCAGTCCCTTCCGCATCCGCCCCGATCCTACCCCGCCCCACCCGCCAAATGGAAGCTCCCATTTGGAGTGCGGTGGCAGAGTAAGTCTTCGAACGGCAACACCGCGCGGCCCCTCCGCCCCCACCCTGAGCACCCCCCATTTTCCCACCTCCAATTCCCCCATTCCCCATTCCCCATTCCCCATTCCCGAATATCCCAATAACTAATAACCAATAATCAACAACTACTTCCCCACCTCATAAAACAACACCGCGCTGCTCCCGTACACCCGCCGATCCACCAAGCGCCACCCCTCCCCTTCCGGGGCCTCCCGCTCCGTCTCCACCTCCACCACCAACAGTCCCTCCTCCGCCAACAAGCCCCGCACCGCTTCCGCCTCTAACAACTTCCGCGCCCAATCTTCCCGCCCCGGCAATGCATACGGCGGATCCGCCAGGATCAAATCAAACTCCCGACCCAAGCGCCCCGTCACCGTCATCACCTCCCCCTTCATCACCTCCCCCTCCAGCTTGGCCGCCTTCAGATTCTCCCCGATCACCCCGCACGCCCCCCCGTTCTCCTCCACAAACACCGCACTCCCCGCCCCCCGGCTCAACGCCTCGATCCCCAGCGCCCCCGACCCCGCAAACAGATCCAACACCCGCGCCCCCTCCACCTTCCTCGCCAAAATCGAAAACAACGCCTCCCGCAAACGATCCGTGCTCGGCCGCGTCACCCGTTTCGGCACCTTCAGACGGATCCCCCCCGCTCTTCCCGCAATGATCCTCATTTCTGCACCCTCAACGGATTCAGTTCCAATGACGACGGCTCCCCCCGCGCCGCCTCCCCCTGCTCCCCGCGGAGAAATCCCCGCGCCAACTGCCAGGCCCGACCCAGCTCCATCTCCCCGCCATCCTTCCCCACATCCACCAGCGCCATGCTCCCCGCCCCCTCGATCCGCACATCCCGATACAACCGATCCGGCGTCTCCATCGGCGCGAACCACGACCTCGTCCCCCCACTCAGCTGCGCACCCCGCAGCGCCCGCGTCACCCCATCGGCATACTCCCCATCCGCCACCACCCGCAACACTCCCAGCATCTGACCGTCCCAACGCACCGCCCCGTTCCCCAACAACGAAAGCGATTCCCCCATCAGGCGCCCGTCCGGCACCTGCAACACCCCCCCGCGAAAATCCACCGCCACCCGCCCATACTCAAACCCCGCCATCCGCGTCCCCTCGTTCTCCAACACCAATCCCTGCCCCGCCGCCACCAGGTTCCCCTGCCAACTTCCCGGATTGATCAACTCACCCCAAAACCGCCCGACCGCCTCCACCCGCGCCGCTCCCACCCGCGCTCCCGGGAAGGGCGGCAACTCCAACGGCACCACCTCCACCGGGGCCACCAACACCTCCGCTCCCATCCGCATCCGCTTCCCCGCCAGGATCTGCACCCGCACCTGCACGGGCACCCCCCCCAACAACACCTCTGTCTGCGGCAGCGCCAGCACCGGCTGCGTCCACTTCAACCCCACCCGCAGCCCTTCCACCAACACCATCCCTCCCAACTCAGCCTTCCCGATCTCCATCCATCCCTCCTCCTCCGGCCCACCGATCGGCAAGTCCGCCGCAAATCCCGACAAGCGCAACACCTGCTCCGGCCACGCTTCGGAAAACACCCGCAGACTCCCTTCGCGCACCACCACCCGTGTCGGCGGCCCCGGATCCGGCTTCTCCCGCTCCTCCGGCTCCCGCTCCTCCGCCACCTCCTCCGTCACCGCCGGCTTCTCTCCCGCCTCCCCCTCCAATGGCACCGGACTCATCTCAGGACCCGGCACCTCCGCCACCACCGGCGGCTGCACCGGACGCTGCAAATTGGTCATCGCTGCCAACAACTCCAACGGCACCTCCCCCCTCGGCCCCTCCACCACCACCTCCCGCAACCTCAACTCCCCCCTCAACAAGCGGCCCCAATACACCTTCACCCGCAACTCCTCCACCAACAACAACGGCCCATAACCCTGATCCCTCCCACCCGGCACCGCCCCCTCCAAATCCACCAAACGCACCCCCCCCCACGGACTCCACCACGCCCCACCCACCGACCACTCATAGCCGCTCATCCCCTCCAGCTTCCCCGCCAGCTTCGCCCGTCCCCACCCCGAGCCTATCACCAGATTGGTCCCCAACCACCCCATCACCGGCAGCCCCAACACCAGAATCAACACCCGCCGGCGCCATCGGCCCGACTTCCGCGGAGATGGTTCGCCGCTCACGGCCGGTATTCTCTCACTTCGCCGGCAGCCCGAAGCGCACCACCAGGCTCTTGTCGTAGAGCAAACGCCCCGTCGAGGACACTTCCTGCAAACGATAGACCAACAATCCGGTCTTCCCATCCGCCAGCTTCCCGATCGCAAAATTCTCCTTCGTCTTGCCCAGCGAGGTGGTCTCCTCGAACTTCCACTCCTGCCCCGACCACGCTCCCAGAATACTCATCGGATCAGCAGCAATGTCTGCAATGCGCACCATCGATCCATTCGGCGACCTCATCGCATCCTTCGTCTCATCGTAGCGCAGCAACGAGATCGGCGAACCTTCCCCCGTCACCCGCACCATCCACTCGCCCGGCTTCGGCTGCTCCAGGCGAATCGCCACCTTCCCGTTCGCGATCGGCTTTTGCTCCCGCTGATTCCACATCTCCAGATAGGCCGCATACTCCTCCTTGGTCAGCCCGAGATTCTCATGAAACGGCAGGGGCACCCCCGGCTTCGCATTCTTCGAATACTCGCGGAACCATTCCTCATTGTTCTCCGCCACCGCCTCCACCTTCGCGATGTACTTCTGGATCTCCCGCGGAGGCAACACCACGATCACCTCACCCTTCGTCAGGGTATCCGGCAACAGGTATTGCTTGAACACCGTCGGAACAGTCTGCCCACTCAAACCTCCGACCGCAAACAACTGCGCGGCCATCACCAGCAACACTCCCGTGATGCGGCTCTTCATTCTCTTTCGCTGGATCATTGTGGTTCCTCGTTGCTGCAGACCGGGGTCGGGTGGCTCGCACCTCCCCGATCCTGCGCCCTTGGCGGATTGTTTGCGGAAACTGCGCCCTTGGCGGATTGTTTGCGGAAACGTCGAGGCGGCACCTGTTCTATCACTCGCAGCCCCGGAACCGGCCTCCGGGATGCCCCGAAACGCCTGCTTCCAATCCTGCCGTGCTGCGCCGCCGCGCTTCGCTACCCCCCTCCGTAGCACCCCCGCCCCCTCCCCGCAACCACAGTTCCTGCCCCCCTGAATTGCCTTGAGGACAACTCCCCGCCCGCACCGGAAGCCCGTCGATCCGGGCGATTCCCCCACCAAAACCAGCGTGAACAACCCCGCCGCCCCACCCCCTCTCCCGTCACTCAGCCCCTTCCGGCCCGGAAACCACCGCCCAGCCCGGCGACACCAATTCCTCCACCAACACCGAACGCAAGCCCCGCGAATCCGGCAAAAACCTCAGCCGCAGAAGCATCGGTGCCACCAACCGCTCCTCCTTCCCCAAACCCCTCCCCTCCTTGCCCCTCCCCAGAATCTCCACCATCTGCTCGTGCACCGCGCTACCCCGCTCCACGTAGCCAAAGAGAAAACCCGGCCGATCACGCTCGGAAAGAAAAAGACTCACATAGCGATCCGGATCGGAAAACTCGAACGAGTAGAAGGAGTCGTAGGCCACGTTCACCCGAAACTCCATCCCCTCCAGCGGCTTCCTCTCCACATACTCATCCAGCGTCATCGCCGAGTAGGCCACATCCGATTCCCAATCAACCCTCACCTCTCCATCTTCTCCCTCCTCCATCACCAGGACCACCTCCCCGCCCCCCCCTCAACTGCATCTTCAACAGCAGGAAGGGATACCGCTTCACCGCTATCGGCTCGAAAAAGTAAAGCCCCTCCGTCAATCTCTGTTCCAGGGAATGCGTCCGATAGTAATCCTCCATCAGCGGCCGCACCTTCTCCGGCATCCGCACATGCCTCAGCTTCTCCTCCACCGTTCTGGCAGCCAAATACAAATCCGCCACCTCCTTGATCCTCATCGTCAACTGCGCCGCCACCTCTCCTTCCTCCCGCTCCTTCTCCAACCTCGCCTCCACCCGCTCCGTCTGCCGGGACAACTTCTCATCCCCCTTCTGTATTCGCCACAGCGCCATGAACAACACCCCCAGCCCAAAGCACACCACCACCACCACCCAGCCAATCGGCACCTTCCCCAACCTCTTCCGCCCTTCATCCCAAATCTCCTCCGGATCCAACACCTCCGGCTCCTCCTGCTCCCCCATCCCCTCGTTCAACTCAGGCACCAACCCCGCCTTCGAAACCAGCTCCCCCGAAACCCGCAGACCCGGCCGCCCCCGCGACACTTCAAGCCGCTCCACCTCCCGCACCCTCTCCGACCCATCCACCCCCAGAACCACCACATCCTCTTCCTCTCCCACCTCGACACGCACCTCGCGGATCCCGCCATCGGGCCCTTTCGCGAAATGATCTCGTTTCTTGCGCATCGGTGCTGCTCCCAACTTGGGCCGAAATGCGCATCGACGCAACCCCCCAGCCCCGGTACAAACGGTCCCAGATGACGGTCGACCGCCTCCCCCGCGTCCTGATCACCACCGCGGGATTCGGCGATGGCCATAACAGCGCCGCCCGAAACCTCGCCCGGGCCCTCCACGGCCAAGCCACGGTGGAAGTCGTCGATCCCTGCGCGAATGGAGCCCCCTGGGTGAACGAATTTCTCCGCTCCGGCTACCGCTTCATCACCACCCACGCCCCGCGCACCTGGTCGCGCATCTACAACAGCGTCGAACGCCGCGACTTCTCCAAACAGAACATCCCCCTCATGCGGCGCGTCGAACACGCCCTCCGCGACAGCCTCCGCGCCTTCCGCCCCGACATCGTCGTCAGCACCTACCCGCTCTACCCCTACTTCCTCGCCCGCTCCTTCGAGGAGGGCGAACCGCGCTGCCCCATCGTCACCGTCGTCACCGATTCCTTCAACATCAACGCCGCCTGGCGCAAGGCCCCCACCGACTACTGGCTCGTCACCGATCCCGAAACCCGACGCCGCCTCATCGACCGCGAGATCTCCGCCAACCGCATCATCGAAACCGGCTTCCCCGTCCACCAGCGCTTCGGCACCCTCTCCCCCATCCCCGCCGAGGATCCCGCCAATCCATTCCGCGTCCTCTTTTTTCCCACCGCCAAACGCCCCACCGTCCGCCGCACCGCCCGCGCCGTCCTCGACCACCCCGGCTGGCCCACCGAAATCACCATCGTCCTCGGCCGCAACGTCCGCAAACTCTACAGCCGGGCCCGCGACATAAAGAACGCCTACCCCGGCCGCGTCCACCTCCGCGGTTGGTCCAAAAAAATCCCCGAACTCCTCTGCAACCACCACCTCGTCATCGGCAAGGCCGGCGGCGCCACCGTCCACGAGGCCCTCGCCGCCCGCTGCCCCGTCCTCATCCACCACCTCGTCCCCGGCCAGGAAGAGGGCAACCTCCAACTCCTCAAATCCATCGGCGGCGGCTCCCTCGCCGACACCCCGGACGCCCTCGCCGCCGCCCTCCGCGACCTCCTCACCGACCGCGCCGCCCTCTGGCGCCAACAAAAACGCCGCCTCACCCGCCACGCCCGACCCCAGGCCTCCATCACCGCCGCCAACTTCATCCTCAACCTCGCCCACCCCTCCTCTCCCTAACTTCCCCGTTCCCGCTTCCCATTCCCATTCCCATTCCCCCCTTGGAAATTGGACATTGAGTGTTCCTCTCCCCACCCCCCCAATAACCAATCCCCCAATAACCAATCCCCCAATAACCAACCCCACCATGCCCCCCAACGCCGCCCTCATCGACATCGGCAACGTCCTCCTCGCCTTCGACTTCGAGTCCGCCCTCCTCCGCCTCGTCCCCCCCGACTCCCCCGATCCCCTCGCCCGCGTCCACTCCCTCCTCGATCGCAAGGACGACTTCGAAACCGGCCGCATCCCCGAGGACGAATTCATCGCCTGGGCCTCCGAACGCCTCGGCTTCACCGGCAGCGCCGACACCTTCCGCCATACCTGGCGCTCCATCTTCCAACCCATCCCCGCCATGTGGGAGGCCATCGCCACCATGAAAGCCCACGGCCTCCGCCTCTTCCTCTTCTCCAACATCAACTCCATCCACGGCCCCTGGATCCTCGACACCTACGAGGTCATGCAACACTTCGACGGCCGCGTCTTCTCCTACGAAGTCGGATCCCTCAAACCGGACCTCCCCATCTATCAGGCCGCCTTACAACTCCACGACCTCCAACCTGAATCCACCCTCTACCTCGACGACCTCCCCGCCAACATCGCCACCGGCCGGGCCCTCGGCTTTCCCTCCCACCAATACGACCTCCACAACCATCAAGCCTTCCAATCCTGGCTCCACCACAACCTCTCCTCCTAAACAGCCCTCCCCATTCCCCTCACTCCCCGTAAATCTTCTGCACCTGCCGCAAATAATCCGCCACCGGCCCCCTGTTCTCGCTCCGCTCCGCCTCCAACTGCTGCTTCAACTCCAGGTAATCCCCAAACTCCCCGCTCAACCCCTCCGCGGTGTTGATCCGATACCACTCCAGCAAATCTCGGACCCGCTTCCCAAGCTCCACCATCTCCGCCCGGCGCTCCGCCAGAGACGCCACCCGGGAGTCGATCTCCGCATCCTTCTCCTCCGCCAAATCCGACAGGATCGTCAAATACCCAAACAATATCGGCCGATACCCGGGAAAGGTGGTGAACGCCATCAGATTCAAGCGATCCGACACCGGCTTCAACAACAACAGACGCTGCTCCGCCGGGATCGCCAACAAATCACGATACAGCTCCGGCCGGAATTCCAGCACCCCGCGCTCCCCACCCTCAAATCGAATCACCAACGCCTTCTCCAAGGCCTCCTCCGAGGCCAGCGCATCCATCGTCTCCGTCACCGACAACTTCGACAGGTCCGCCAACTGCAGGGCCCACCACTTCTGCAGACTCTTCGCCCCGATGTTCATCCCCGGAAAATGCTGCTTCAACAACGCCTCCTGCTCCCCCTTGAACACCGCCGCCTCCCCCAACAACGAGGCCATCCCCTCCCTCCCCCCCTCCTGCCGCAACAACGCCATCACCAGCGTCCCCGCCGAGGCACGATAAATCGCCCGCTCCCCCGCCCCCATCTCCTCCACCTGCTGCCCGTCCAGAATCCGCTCCACCGAAGCCCCCGCCTGGCTCTTGAACAGCGCCTCATACAACTCCCGGTCCCCCTCCTTCTTCCGCCAGCGGAAACTCTCCAGCAAGCCCTCCCTCAACCACCACGGCAGCTTCAACTCCTCCTCAAACCCCTGCGGATCACGCCCCCGCAGACACCGCTCATACAACAACAACTCCAACACCGCCCGCTCCAACGCCTCGTGATCCAGACCCCGGTCCAGATTGTAAACGTCCAACTGCAGACGAAACCCCTCCGGCACCAGGTGAAACGACGGAATCAACGACCGCGGTCGCCGATCTCCCGCCGGCTGTTCCCGGAATTGAATCGCGATCACATGCTTCCAACCTTCCCCCTCCGGCACCTCCAACCCCAGCGCCTTCTTCGTATCCACCGCCAGTCCCGCCACCGCATTGCGCAGCTTCAAATCCCCCCCGTGGACCACAAAATCCCGATCCACCGTCTCGGTCATCGGCTTCGCCACCGCCCGCCCAGCCTCCAACTCTTCCACCACCGCCTCCTGCGCACCCGCCCCACCAACCGACAAACCGGCCAGCAACAAAACGAATCGCAGTCGTATCTTCATCTTCGTCATCTCCCTCCCGCCTTCAAATCTCCTCCGGCGGCGTCAGAACCAGTTCCCCATCTCCTATCGTCACCCGCGTCATCCCCCTGAACATCTTCTTCAGTATGTCCAACTCCCCGCCATACCCCCGACCCAGCGATTCAAACGACTCCAACACCAGATGCAAATACCCCTGCGGTACCCGCGTCCGTCCAAATCGACCGGCCACCGGCTTGATCTCCGTCCCCACCTGACCATCCGCACCCACCGTCTGCACGATCGACAGTCGCATCGCCAGCGTGTGCCGACGCTTCCCCATCAACTCCCGCTCGATGATCACCTCCGCCACTCCGTCCTCCAATCGCACCCATACCCCCTTCAACTCCACGTAGTCCTTGAACGCCCCGTCCTGCTCCAGCTTCAAGGTCCGCAAAATGTAGTTGTTGATCTCCTTCTCCGTGATCGTCGCCGTATGCCCCCCCTTCAACGCCGCATCCAACACCTTCCCCACATCCCGCCCCGCCGGCGCAGTGAGCCGCGCCTCCTCCCGATACCCCTCGATGTCGGTCAGCGACTGCGGATCAAAAGTCAAAAACGTCAATCCCCCCAATACCGCCAACGCCAATAGCGCCAACCACATCAGATTGCGCATGATGACGCTCTTCTTCTTCTCCGGCTTATCCGCCTCTTCGTTCTTTTTCTCAGCCATTCCCTGACTCTTAGACCACCAGATCTCCCCTGAAAAGCTCAGATCTCTGCTCCCTCACTCCCCCCTGCCCGTTGTCCCACCACCGCCCGTTGTCCCACCACCGCCCGTTGTCCCACCACCGCCCTTCGACCCACCTTCGCCCGTTGTCCCACCACCGCCCTTGGACCCACCTTCGCTCTTCCCCTTCGATCCGCTCTCCCCCTTGCTTTCCTTGCTCTCCTTGGGCTTCGCCGCATCCGACTCCTTCTTCTCCCCCTTCTTGTAGGAATCGCTCCGGTAGTCGGTCTGATAAAACCCGCCCCCCTTGAATATGATCCCCGCCCCCGTCCCCAACAACCGCCGCACCATCCCATCACAGCCTTCCTGCGGACACGCCGTCAGCTTCGCATCATTCATGCTCTGAAACACCTCAAACTGGTGCCCGCACTTCTCACAAACGTAATCGTAATTCGGCATGATCGCTCTTTCTCGGAACGGCGGGAGCCTTCCCCCTCCCCCGCCCCCAAGCAAGCCCTAATCCCTCCTCCCCTCCCCACCAACCCCTTTAATCTGAACTCCCCACTCCCGTCTCCGCTTTCTGTCCTCTGTCCTCTGAATACTGCCCCCGACCCTCCCCCACTTGACGCCTCCCCCTACTAGAGGCACTATCCCCCCACATGATCTTCCGCCTCCTCCTCCCCCTCGGCCTCCTCGCCACCCTCCTCTCCTCCTGTTCGCCCATGGCCGGCATCGGCACCCCCAACCGCCCCTACCTCGCCGGCCTCGGCGTCTCCTCGGCCCACACCGGCTTCAGCAACCCCGCCGAATCCGCCAGTTTCTGGGATGGCGACAGCGTCGGCGGCCCCTCCGCCATCCGCATCAACCGTGACGACCAACGCGCCTACTTCTACAAAGGCGGAGAACTCGTCGGCGTCTCCCCCATCTCCACCGGCACCGCCACCCACGTCACCCCCCCAGGCCAGTTCCGGGTCACCGAAAAAGACATCGACCACGAATCCTCCGCCTACGGTGTCATCAAGGACCTCGCCACCGACCGCGTCGTCAACGATGACGCCGACGCCCGCAAAGACAAACCCGGCCCCGGCCAGGTCTTCGTCCACGCCCCCATGCCCCACTTCCTCCGCTTCAACTATGGCGTCGGCATGCATGCCGGCTTCCTCCCCGGCTTCCCCGCCTCCCACGGCTGCGTCCGCATGCCCGAACAAATGGCCAAAAAATTCTACGAACACGCCACCATCGGCACCCCCGTCACGGTGGAGTAATCAGTATTCGGTGTGCAATAGTCAGTAGGCCGCCCCCTCAACCTCCGACTTCCGGCTTCCTCCCCGATAACAGATTACCAATAACCAATAACCACTCCCTCATGCCAAAGTCCCTCGTCATGACGATCCTCGGCCCCGACCGCCCAGGTCTGGTCGACGCCCTCTCCTCCACCATCGCCGATCATGACGGCAGTTGGCTCGAATCCCGCATGGCGCAACTCGCCGGACACTTCACCGGCATCCTCCGCGTCGAATGTCCCGAGGAAATGGTCGCCTCCCTCCTCGAAGCCCTCCGCAACCTCGGCACCAGCGGCCTCACCGTCCACGCCGTCGAGGAAACCGCCCCCACCACCACCCGCGACCGCTGCCTCAGCTTCGACATCATGGGCAACGACCGCCCCGGCATCATCAAGGCCCTCGCCGCAGCCATCGCCGCAGCCGGCGGCAACGTCGAAAAGCTCAACTCCGATCTCGAGTCCGCCCCCATGGCCGGCCACCCCGTCTTCCACGCCACCGGCATCGTCTGCGTCGCCCCCGACTTCGACCAACAATCCCTCGTCACCGCCCTCGAAAACCTCGGCCCCGACCTCTCCGTCTCCGTCCAACCCTAGCCACAAATAGGGCGCGCGGGTTTGCCTCCCGCCCCAATTTGCATTGGATTTGTGGGACACTCCCGCATAGCCTGAACGTGATGCTCCGCGCCCCTGCCATCTCCCTCCTCCTGCTCCTCCCCGCCGCCGCCGCACCGGTCGATTTCACCACGCAGATCCGCCCCATCCTTTCCGACAACTGCTTCGCCTGCCACGGCCCCGACCCGGAAACGGTCAAAGCCGAACTCCGCCTCGACCTCCGCGACCACGCCCTCAAAGGCGGCGAGACCGCCCCCGCCATCGTCCCCGGCAAACCCGCCGCGTCCCTCCTCCTCAAACGCATCACCGCCCACGATGCCGACGACCTCATGCCGCCACCCAAGAAGAAAGACCGCCTCAAACCCGAACAGGTCCAACTCCTCACCCGCTGGATCGAGGAAGGCGCCCCTTGGGGCGAACACTGGGCCTTCCACCCCCCCAAACGCCCCACCATCCCCCCGGTCAAAAACACCGCCTGGCCCCAAAACCCCATCGACCACTTCGTCCTCGCCCGCCTCGAAGCCGAAGGCCTCGCCCCCTCCCCTCCCGCTCCCCCCAACACCCTCCTTCGCCGCCTCTCCCTCGACCTCACCGGCCTCCCCCCCACCGCTTTCCCCGATGCCGATCTCCGCAACCCGGATTCGGCAATCCAATCCCTCCTCGCCTCCCCACACTTCGGCGAACGCTGGGCCCGCGAATGGCTCGACGCGGCCCGCTACGCCGATTCCTCCGGCTACGAAAAGGACCTCCCCCGCGAAATGCACTTCTACCGCGACTGGGTCGTGCAGGCCATGAACAACAACATGCCCTACAACGATTTCATCATCCGCCAGATCGCCGGGGACCTCCTCCCCAACCCCACCCAGGACGACCACATCGCCACCGGCTTCCTCCGCCATTCCATGACCAACGAGGAGGGCGGAGCCAATCCCGAACAGTTCCGCATCGAAGGCATCATCGACCGCATCGACGCCATCGGCAAATCCATCCTCGGCCTCACCATGCAGTGCGCCCAGTGCCACACCCACAAATACGACCCCCTCACCCAGGAGGAATACTACGGCATGTTCGCGTTCCTCAACAGCACCCGCGAAACCTCCTATCCCGCCCACACCCCCGACGAACAACGCAAAATCGCCGAACTACAACAACAGATCGCCACCCTCGAAGGCGCACTCCCCGACGCCCGATCCGCCTACCAAACCTGGCAGGACACCCTCCTCGCCCTCCCCCCCACCGAGTGGCACACCATGCAACTCTCCCAACTCGGCGACCCCGGCCAGAGATACCAACGCCTCAAGGACGACTCCATGATCAACATGGGCTACGCCGCCACCAGGAGCACCGAGAACTTCTCCTTCTCCACCGAGCTCCCCGAGATCCGCTCCGTCCGCCTCAAACTCCTCAACGATCCCTACCTCTCCCTCCAGGGCCCCGGCCGATCCGGCAAGGGCACCGGCGCCCTCAGCGAATTCAAACTCCTAGGCGGACCTGAAACCTCCAAACTCGCCGAGCTCAAGTTCACCGAACCCGTTGCCTCCGTCAACCCACCCCACACCGCTCTCGACCCCGCCCGTTACCCGAAGGACGCCAGCCGCAAACCCGACGACCGCGTCACCGGCCCCGCCGCCTACGCCCTCGACGGCGATGAAAAAACCGCCTGGTGCACCGACCTCGGCCCCGGCCGTTCCAACGACCCCCAACTCATCACCTTCAACCTCGCCGAACCCCTCCTCAACCCCGGCACCCTCCACTTCAAGTTCCCCCTCATTCAAAAACACGGCGGCTACAACTCCGACGATGTGCAGAGCTACAACCTCGGCCGCTTCCTCTTCCAGTTCGCCTCCACCCTCCCCAACGCCCTCGATCACCTCCCCCCCCTCGTCCGCGAAGCCCTCGAAACACCAGCGGACCGGCGCAGCTCCGAACAGGCCGCCCGGCTCTTCTCCCACTGGCGCGAAAGCAACCCCGCCTTCGCCGAAACCAACGCGAAAATCGATGCCCTCTGGCGGCAACACCCCGTCCCCGCTACCGCCCTCGTCGCCAGCGCCGTCAAAAAAACCCGCACCACCCACCTCTTCGAGCGCGGCGAACAAACCCACCCCAAACAGAAGATCCAGCCGCACGTCCCCGCCTTCCTCCACCCCCTCCCCCCAGGCGATCCCACCTCGCGCCTCACCTTTGCCAAGTGGCTCGCCGATCCCCACTCGCCCACCACCGCCCGCTATCAGGTCAACCGCATCTGGCAGGCCTACTTCGGCCTCGGCCTCCTCGAAACCTCCGAGGACTTCGGCGTGCAATCCGCCCAACCCTCCCACCCCGCCCTCCTCGACTGGCTCGCCGTGGAGTTCATCGAATCCGGCTGGGACCTCAAACACCTCCACCAACTCATCACCACCAGCGCCACCTACCAACAGGACTCCCATCTCGACTCCACCCTCCGCGAACGCGACCCCCACAACCGCCTCCTCGCCCGCGGCCCCCGCCTCCGCGTCCCCGCCGAAACGGTGCGCGACATCCAACTCGCCGCCAGCGGCCTCCTCAACCCCGCCCTCGGCGGACGCAGCGTCTTCCCTCCCGCCCCAGCCTATCTCTTCGAAAAACCCGCCTCCTACGGCCCGAAAACCTGGTCCGTCGAACAGGACGCCCAACGCTACCGCCGCGCCCTCTACACCTTCCGCTTCCGCTCCGTCACCTACCCCATGCTCCTCACCTTCGATGCCCCCACCGGGGAAATCTCCTGCGTCCGCCGCACCACCTCCACCACCCCCCTCCAAGCCCTCGTCACCCTCAACGAACAGGTCTCCGTGGAGTGCGCCCTCGGCCTCGCCCACCTCATGCTCACTCAGAAAGCTCCCCTCGAAGACCGCATCACCACCGCCTTCCTACGCTGCACCTCCCGCAACCCCGCCCCCGACGAACTCGCCATCCTCACCAACCTCTATCACGCCGAACTCGCCGCCGCCCAAAAAGACCCCGCCCCCACCAAGGCCCTCCTCGCCCAACACCAACCCGTCACCCTCGACCTCAGCATCCACCCCCTCCCCGATCTCGCCGCCACCACCGCCATCGCCCGCACCCTCCTCAACCTCGACGAAACCATCACCAAGGAATAACTCCCTCATTCCATATTCAACGGTCGATGGTCGACGTCCCTCCCCCTTTCCGCCTCCCCATTCCCCATTCCCTCCCCCCCCAATAACCAATAACCAACAACCAATGCTCTCAACCCTAGCCAACCTCCAACGCTCCCACTCCCGCCGTTGGTTCATGAAGGACTGCGGCCTCGGCCTCGGCTCCATCGCCCTCACCTCCCTCCTCGCCCGGGAAGCCAACGCCGCCAACTTCACCAATCCCCTCGCCCCCAAACCCTCCCAACATCCCGCCAAAGCCAAAAACGTCATCTTCCTCTTCATGGGCGGAGCCCCCAGCCACCTCGACCTCTTCGACTACAAACCCGACCTCGCCCGCCTCGACGGCACCAAGCCCCCCGCCGAACTCCTCAAGGACTACCGCGCCGCCTTCATCAATCCCGAAAACTCCCTCCTCGGCCCCAAGTTCAAATTCAAAAACTACGGCCAGTCCGGCATCGAAATGGCCGAAATCCTCCCCCACATCGGAGCACAGATCGACGACATCGCCCTCATCCGCTCCATGCACACCGAGGCCTTCAACCACGCCCCCGCCCAGATCCTCCTCTCCACCGGCTCCCAACAATTCGGCCGACCCTCCCTCGGCTCCTGGGTCACCTACGCCCTCGGCTCGGAAACCGACAACCTCCCCTCCTTCGTGGTGATGTCCTCCGGAGAAAAGGGCCCCTCCGGCGGATCCTCCAACTGGGGCTCCGGCTTCCTCCCCTCCGTTTACGAAGGCGTCCAGTTCCGCTCCTCCGGAGACCCCGTCCTCTACCTCTCCGATCCAGAAGGCATCACCCGGTCCTCCCAACGCGCCACCATCGACGCCGTCAACCGCCTCAACCAAAAACGCTTCGATTCGGTCGGTGATCCCGAAATCCAAAGCCGCATCAACGCCTTCGAAATGGCCTTCCGCATGCAGGACGTCGCCCCCGAAGTCACCGACATCTCCCGCGAACCCGAACACATCCAGAAACTCTACGGTGCCACCCCCGGCAAATCTTCCTTCGCCAACAACTGCCTCCTCGCCAGAAGACTCGTCGAACGCGGCGTCCGCTTCGTCGAACTCTTCCACGAATCCTGGGACCAGCACGACGACCTCGTCGGCGGTTTGAAAAGAAACTGCAGGGACGTTGACCAAGCCTGCGCCGCCCTCATTCAGGATCTCAAGCAAAGAGGCCTCCTCGACGAAACCCTCATCGTCTGGGGCGGCGAATTCGGCCGCACCCCCATGGTCCAGGGCGGCAACGACGGCCGCGACCACCACCCCAACGCCTTCTCCATGTGGCTCTCCGGCGGCGGCGTCAAAGGCGGCACCACCCTCGGCAAAACCGACGAACTCGGCTTCAACGCCGTGGAGGACAAGGTCCACATCCACGACCTCAACGCCACCCTCCTCCACCTCCTCGGCTTCGACCACACCAAACTCACCCACCGCTCCCAAGGCCGCGACTTCCGCCTCACCGACGTCCACGGCGAAGTCGTCCACCAAATCCTCGCCTAGCCCGCCCCACTCGTGGCGTGACCGTCCCGGTCGCAGGCCTCCCCCCCCCACCCCCATGGCTTCGGCGTCCCGCGGTAGGTCGTCCCATCCTGCCGCTAGGACTCCCTAAAGGCAAGGACCGCTCACCATGTGCCAATGAACAATTCCACCTATCCCTCCGAACACCCTCATGATAGGCAGAAGCATGAAAGCTATTGCCTTGATCATTACCATCTCTTGCTTGCTTCCACTGGCCCGTGCCCAAGAGGCCGACGCCATCCGGGCAATTTACGAGGAGCGAGAACAGGAACTCGGTGAAGATGTCCAACCACTTCTCCGCGCTTGCCTCAATGCAGGACTCTGGACCTTCGAATTCCTCGGAGAGAGCCCCTGACACTCCCCATATCAGCGCACATCAGCAAAATCAGTGGTCCATCCCTTCTCCCCTCCCAATCCCCACTCCCCATTCGCGTCCATTAGCGTCAATTCGCGGTTCCCAATTTCCCAATTCCGGGCTCCGCGCTCCAATCCTCCCCCCCGCACCCCACAATCCCCTCGAACCTCCGGCATCGACAACGGTGCAGATTGCGATAAGTTGAAATCATCCGATGAAGGTCAAATTTACCCACTGGCAGGAGAAAGACGGCGCGTTTCTCGGCTACCTCAATGACTACCCCGATCACTGGACGCAAGGGGACTCACTGGAGGATCTCAAGGAGCACTTGAAGGATCTTTACGATCTGTTTTCAGGTGACCCTGTTCCGGGCATCAGGAAAGTCGAGGAACTCGAAATCGGATCCGCTTGAAAAGAACGGATCTCGTCCGAAGTCTGGAGAAAGCCGGGTGCGAACTGGTGCGCCACGGCGCCAAACACGATATCTATACGAACCCAGCATCAGGCAAATCCGAACCAGTGCCGCGACATAGGGAGATCAATGAGCTCCTTGCTAAGAAAATTCTCAAGAGCCTCACCGACCAATCTTAACGGCAGAAAAGACCCCAAAGAAGCTCAGCGACGCGCCATCCTCCCCCGATCAGCGCACATCAGCGAAATCAATGGTCAATCTCTCCGCCCTCCCAATCCCCACTCCCCATTCGCGTCCATTCGCGGTTCCTCTCTCCGCATTCCCCTCACATCGAGAGAAAATTCCCCAGCATCCGCTTCCCATCCTCCGTCAAAATCGACTCCGGATGAAACTGGACCCCATGCACCGGATGCTCCTTGTGCCGCAGGCCCATGATCTCGTCCTGATCCGTCCACGCCGTCACCTCAAGACAATCCGGTAGCGTCTCCCGCTTCACAATCAGCGAATGATACCGCGTCGCCGTGAACGGATTCCCCATCCCCGCAAAGACTCCCTTCCCATCGTGCAAAATCGCCGAGGTCTTCCCGTGCATCAACCGATCTGCCCGCACCACATCCCCCCCATACACCTGACCGATGCTCTGATGCCCCAGGCACACCCCCAGCAGCGGAATCCTCGCTCCAAATTCCTTCACCACCGCACAACTCACCCCCGCGTCGTCCGGCCTACAGGGCCCCGGCGAGATGCAAATGTGCGAAGGCCCCATCTTCCGGATCTCCTTCACCGTCACCTCGTCGTTCCGCCGCACCACCATCGTCGATCCCAACTCCCCGAAATATTGGACGAGGTTGTAGGTGAACGAATCGTAATTATCGATTACAAGCAGCATCAGTCTTCCAGAGTTTTGGCCAAGCCGATCGCCTTCATCATGCCCATCGCCTTGTTCACGGTTTCATTATACTCATAGGTCGGATCACTGTCCGCCACCACCCCCGCCCCGGCCTGCACATAGACCTTCCCGTCCTTCAACAGACAAGTCCGCAGCGCAATGCACGAATCGTGCCCCCCGTCCCAGCCGAAATACCCCACCGCACCCGCATAGGCGTTGCGCTTGTTCTTCTCCAGACCATTGATGACCTGCATCGCCCGGATCTTCGGCGCCCCGCTCACCGTCCCCGCCGGAAAGGTGGCCCGCAGCACGTCATAGCTGCTGTGCTCCGGCGACAACCTCCCGCTCACGTTCGAGACAATGTGCATCACGTGGCTGTAGCGCTCCACCATCATGAAATCATCCACCGACACCGACCCATGCTCCGCGATCCGCCCCACATCGTTGCGGGCCAGGTCCACCAGCATCAAATGTTCGGCCCGTTCCTTCTCATCACCCAGCAAATCCGCCGCCAGCGCATCATCCTCCTCCTTCGTCTTCCCTCTCCAGCGCGTCCCCGCGATCGGCCTGATCTCAATCCGCCCCCCGATCGCCCGCACATGCACCTCCGGCGAACTCCCTACCAAGGAAAAACCCTCCAACTCCACGATGAACATGTAGGGCGACGGATTCACATGCCGCAGGGCCCGATACAAATCCACCGGCGCCGCCACAAAGTCCGCCTCAAACCGCTGACTCGGCACCACCTGGAAAATGTCCCCCGCCGCAATGTATTCCTTCGCCGCCCGCACCATCCCCTCATACTCCTCCTGCGTCGTGTTGCTCCGCGCCTCCGGCGCGTCATAGGCCTGCAAGCCATCCAGCGCCGGCACATGCAGCGGACGATTCAAGATCTCCACCAGCGCCCCGATCTTCCCCCGCGCCTCCCCATACGCCTCCTCCGGCGACTCGTGCTCATCCAGAAAGGCGTTCGCCACCACCAACAGCCGCCGCAGCTTGTGATCAAACAACAGCAGCGAATCCGCGATCATGTAAACCGCCTCCGGCAAGCCCAGATCATCCGCCGGCGGCTCCCCGATCGATGGCTCGAACTGCCGCACCGCGTCATAAGCCAGATACCCCACCGCCCCGCCAAAAAACGGCGGTGCGTTCCCATGGGTCACCGGCCGATATTGGCTCATGAACTTCTCCAGCTCCGCCAACAAATCCTTCTGCGCCGGGTGCCTCTCCACCTCGCTGCCTCGCGTCACCGAGATCTCCATCCCTTTCGCCTGGAAAACGGCCCGTGGATTGCTCCCCACGATCGACCACCGCCCACTCGCGTCCGTGCTCTCCGCGCTCTCAAAGAGGAAGGCGTTCTTCCCATCCCGGATCTTCAGAAAGGCCGACAAGGGCGTCTCAAAATCCGCCGCAAACTGCGCATACAACGGCACCACATTCCCCCGCTCCGCGAGGGAGCGGAATTCCTCCAAGCCCGGTCTGACCGTCGGTTCCGTCAAAGCGCGCGAAGCATGCCCCAACTCGCCTAAACCGCAAGCCTTAGCGTACCCGTGGCGGCGGTTTCCAACCGCCCAGCCGATCAGCGGCGCGAAGCACCTCGCATCATCTCCGGCACTCAACCAAATACCGATCCCCACCTCCTTGGCAACCCACCCAAAGTCACGCAAGAGTGGAACCCCTTCTGCGCCGCCAGGCCGAGCGATACGGATTCCCCTTGACCCCGGCGAAACAGGAAGTTTCATAAGTGCATCAGCAAGAATCTCCAGTTTGATCCGGCCGGGGAGTGTTCGTCGATGAGAACGTCAAGGAAGCCAAGGCCCATGCCACCCGCGAAATGCGCAAGCCTGATAACCACCGCTTTGTAAGCTGAAGCCGAATCGCACTTGAACTACAATCCACCCTCCCCGAAACACTTGGCACGCCAACTCCCCCGAGCGACACCAACCAACGCCGCCGCAACAGCGGCAGGATGATCAACAAGCCATGAAAATGAATAACGAATTGCGATTGATATCGATTTTAACCGTGTTGTCGGTGCCTCTCATGATGGCCAGCCGCGCCGCCGCGGAGACGGCCCCCGCAAAGCGGATCGTCCCGTGGGATGTTGCCGCTCTCTCGAAGACTCCTGCCATTCACCCCACCAAGGAACGGCCCGCGAAGGGGATGCGCTCGTTCTTCTACGAGGGCGCGGATTACAAAGGGAAGCCGACCTTGGTGTTTGCCTATTACGCAGCTCCGGAAGGCAAGCCGCCCGAGGGTGGTTGGCCGGCGGTCGTCTGCGCCCACGGTGGAGGTGGCACGGCCTTCCCCGCATGGGTGAGGCAGTGGAACAAAATTGGATATGCCGCCATTGCCATGGACCTCGAAGGCCACTTGCCCGGCGGGAATTTTTTTGGCGTGGAGGGCAACTTTCCGGCCGATGTCGGACACGAGAACGCCGGACCGAAACGCATCGGCTGGTTCGGCGACATCGCCCTCCCCGACCGGGAACAATGGTTCTATCACGCCGTGGCCGACGTGATCCGCGCCAATTCCCTGCTCCGCTCCAACCGGGAAATCAACCCGGAGAAAATCGGGCTCACCGGCATTTCCTGGGGAGGAACAATTGTGAGCACTGTGGCGGGAGTGGACCCCCGGTTCGCTTTTGTCGTGCCCGTCTATGGCGGCGGATTCATCCACAAACATGAGATGACTCCCGATCAATATCGTGAATACCTGGCAAAATGGGATCCGTCCGCCCACCTCCCTTACGCAAAGATGCCGATGCTCTGGGTCAGCGGGTTCAACGAACCCGTCTTCCCGCTCAATCTGTTCAGCAAGTCGGCAGAGGCCGCCGGAGGAACAAGCATCTTGTGCATTCGTCCCTTCCTGCCCCATGGGCATGGGTTCGGCTGGGAGGAAGTCTGGGAGATCGGGGGCTTTGCCAACGGCGTCGTCAAAGGCTCCGCACCGATGCCGAAATTTGGGCAGCCACGAGTCGATCCGAAGGACGGCCTGGTGCATGTACAGTTCACCGGTGAACTCAATCGCGCCGCGCTCGGCTTCACAACGGCCCGCACATGGAAAAACCAGACCTTGAACACCATTCCCTGCAGTATCAACAAGGACGAGGTAATAGCAGGCAAGCCCCTTCCCAAGGGAACAACGGCATTCATGATCATCGGCAACGGCGCTGGCGTTTGGGGCGACGCAAGCGTCAATTCCATGTTGGTCGAGGTCAGTCCATGACGGCCCGGCCGGGCGACGCCATCCCCGCCATGCTTTGAAACACAAACCCAGCGGCGAATGGCCCGCCTGCGGCCGGGATAAACTCCTGTCGGGGTGGCGTCGCGGCCCCCGGAGGTGCCCGAAAAATACATTGCCTGCCGGTCCCTGGAGCCCCAGCATTCGCATCGCCGTGAAATCGTAATTGCCCGTCTCGGCCTCCCGGCCTCCCGGCCTCCCGGCCGCCCCGCCCCAGACGCCGGCCCCGGACATCGTTGATCCGCCGGTTCCTCTCTCGACCCCGAACAACAAACACACCAACCACATGGAACCCATGAATCCATCATCCACCCTCCCCCTGCTCCGTCGCGCCCTCCTGGCCACCCTCCTGGCCGCCCCTGCCGCGCACGCGGCCGATGGCATCTGGAACGGCTCCTCCGACACGCTCTGGTCCACTCCCGCCAACTGGGACTCCGCCATTGCCGATGACACCGGCTTCACCGCCGACTTCAACAGCCTCGATCCCCTCGCCGACCAGTTCGTCGATCTCGACAGCCCCCGCACCATCGGCAACCTCATCTTTGGCGACACTGACGCCGCCACCACCCCCGCCGGCTGGACCCTGACCAACAACGCCACCCCCACCAACATCCTGACCCTCGCCGGCACCACCCCCACCATCACCATCAATGCCCTCGGCACGGGAAAACTCGCCCTGATCAGCGCCTCCATCGACGGCACTTCCGGCCTCACCATAGCCGGCCCGGGCACCCTCCGGCTGGCCGCTGCCAATACCTACTCGGGCGGCACCGTGATCGACGGCGGCACTCTGCAGATCACCGCCGACAACAATGTCGGTGCCTATCCGGGTGCCCCGGATCCCGCCAATATAACCATCCGCAACGGGGGAAGCATCCTGCTGGGGGACAACAACAATACCGACTTGGACACCAATCGCGGCATCACCCTCGGCGCGGGTGTCCAGAATCTCGTGAAGTGGACCAGAAAAACCACCACCATCCGCGGCATCATCAGCGGAGCAGGCGGCCTGAATTTCGACGATAATACCGCCCCCGGCGTCGATGGCGGAGGCGGCGGACGCTATCAGATCAACGGAGCGAACACCTACCACGGAGACACGACCATTACCTTCAAGGGAACCAAGGATCCCGGCGTCGTCCTGAACAACAAACTTGCCCTGCAGAACTCCACCCTCGACTACAACAACGCCAATGCCACCGGGGCGGACCTGATCTGGTTCAACGGCGGGGTGACCGACTACACCGACGGCTTCACCCTCGGCGGTCTGAAGGGCGACAAAACTTTGAATCTTTCCCCCCAGGGCCAGACGGCCAAGAACCTGAGGATCGGTAACAACGGCCAGAACACCCTGTTTAGCGGAGTGATCAGGAGCAGCAACGACGCCAATGCAGGGATCAGCAAGATCGGCAGCGGCACCCTCACCCTCCAATCCAACAACACCTACACCGGTCCCACCGTGGTTTCCGAAGGCACCCTCAAACTCGGGGCCACGGGCGCTATCACCAGCAGTTCCGGCCTCACCCTGAATCAAGGCGGAGTCTTCGACACCTCCGCCAAGGCATCCTTCTTCATTCCGACCGGCAAAACCCACACCTTCCACCTCGATGGCACCGGTTCGGGCTCCAGCGGACGGATCCTCGCCAACGGCCTCAACATCGATACCGCCACCGTGGTCATCGAACTGGACACCGCGCTCGATGACGCCGCCTACGTTCTCGCGGACTACACCACCCTCTCGGGCTCGCTCGATGTCTTCGCTTCCGTGGTCTGGGTGCCCAGCCAGCCGGCCGGATACACCATCGATTACGCCCACGCTGGCGGAACCCAGATCGCCGTCGTCTCCGGTGCCCCCGCATCCCCCTTCGAAACCTGGGCGATCGCCAAGGGCCTCGACGGCACCGCCGGCAAGGAAAACGGCCCGAACGACAACCCCGACACCGACGGCCAGACAAACCTCCGCGAGTTCGGCTTCAACGGTGACCCGCTCGACGGCGCAAACAACGCCAAGATCTTCGGCCTCACCGAAGACAGCGACTTCGACTCACCCGACACCGCCAAGGAAATGATCCTCACCATCGCGGTGCGTGCCGGCACCCCGGCCTTCAGCGGCTCCCCCTCCCCCACTGCCTCCAAGGACGGCATCACCTACACGGTCGAGGGCAGCACCACCCTGAGCAGCTTCCCGACCGTCGTCAACGTGGTGCCCACCCCGGTCACCACCGACTTGCCCCCCGCCGGCGCCGGCTACGAATACCGCAGCTTCAGCCTCGCCGGTTCCAACGGACTCCCCGACCTCGGCTTCCTCCACGCCAAAGTCTCAATGCCGTAGCCGGAGAACGGAGAAGCGTCAGTCAAGAATGGCATGTGGTTGGGGCGAGCGGCCCTCAAGGAAGAATATGGGGCCTATCGGGATTCGATTGAATGGGTGAAGTGTAGTTCGCTTCGGCCCGGAGGACATCGGACCGTAACCGATGGTCCCACCACCGGAATTTGGCCAGCCATTTGATTGGCACCCTGGAGGGCGCGGGGGAGGGCGGAACACAACGTTCAATCCGCATCTTCCATGACAACTTCCCCATGACATCTTCCCATCTTCCCTTTCCTTTTTCCCAGACTAACCATATAAAAATAGCTTGCATCCCCTGCCGTTCCGTGCTTTGCTCATCCCCGTCATGCCGAAAGCTCGTTATCTCGCCCCTTGGCACCAGGTGGATCTCATCGAGGCGGCCAAGGCGAAGGCCGCGGATGGGGACGCCGAGGGGCTCACCCTCAAGGACTTGGAGTCACTCAAGGGCAAGCCGGCCATTTACCACTGCCTCTCCCGGGTGGTGGACCGGCGTTTTGTGCTCGGCGACGCGGAGCGGGAGCAGTTCGTGCAATACATGCGCCTCTACGAGAAATTTTGCCAGGTCCGCATCCTCAACTTCTGCGTGATGTCCAACCACTTCCACCTCCTCGTCGAGGTCCCCTCCCCTCCCGAAGGACGCGG
>Ga0209702_10001172_pt1 | contig 51892 bp, 49 predicted proteins | sample FRY01_FD_187210 | JGI IMG/M metagenome (GOLD analysis project Ga0209702, IMG submission 187210) | Freshwater microbial communities from Lake Fryxell liftoff mats and glacier meltwater in Antarctica - FRY-01 (SPAdes) (version 2) | ecosystem: Environmental > Aquatic > Freshwater > Ice > Glacier... | reverse complement strand
CAGCCATGGACGAACACAACCAACTTACTCACAACGATCCTCTCATCAACCTCCTTTTCGACGGCGGCCTTCAGAACGCCCTACCAAGAATCGCCGAAATCCTCATGAACGCCGCCATGTTACTCGAACGCGAACAGCACATCGGAGCCGCCCCCCACCAGCGAGGCGTCGAGCGCAACGGCTACGGCAACGGAACATCTACTTCCCAGGAAAATTAGGAAGAGACGTCTTGCCAGCTCTGTCGTTCCGTGTTTTGCTCAATCCCGTCATGCCAAAAGCTCGTTATCTCGCCCCCTGGCACCAAGTGGATCTGATCGAGGCGGCCAAGGCGAAGGCCGCAGATGGGGACCCCGGGGGGCTCACCCTCAAGGACTTGGAGGCCCTCAAGGGCAAGCCGGCCATCTACCACTGCCTCTCCCGGGTAGTGGACCGCCGCTTTGTGCTGGGGGACGCGGAACGCGAGCAGTTCGTGCAATACATGCGCCTCTACGAGAAATTCTGCCAGGTCCGCATCCTCAACTTCTGCGTGATGTCCAACCACTTCCACCTCCTCGTCGAGGTCCCCTCCCCTCCCGAAGGACGCGGGGCGGATTGGTCCGATGAGAAACTCCTCCGCCACCTCGCCATCCTCTACGCAAAGCCCAAGCTCGCCGCCATCCGCTGGCAGTTGGAACTCTTCCGCAAGCAGGGCAACAGGGCCGGAGCGGAGACCCTCCGCGAGTCCCACCTCAGGCGCATGTGGGACCTCTCACAGTTCATGAAGCCCCTCAAGCAGCGCTTCACCCGCTGGTTCAACAAGCAGCACGGCCGCACCGGCACGCTCTGGGAGGACCGCTTCGACTCCATCCTCGTGGAAGATGGACATGCCGCCCGAACCATCGCCGCCTACATCGATCTCAATCCCGTCCGCGCCGGGATCGTCAGCACCCCCGAAGACTACCGCTGGTGTTCCTTTGCCGAAGCCGTCGCCGGAAATGCCCGCGCCCGGGAAGGCCTGCAGCGGGTCATGTTCGAGAAGGAACGCACCCTCACCAGCGAAGGACGCGCCGCCTCCCTGCTCCAACTCTCCAGTTGGCGCAGCGTCGCGCAAAGCTATCGGCACCTGATGTCCCTCGATCTCAAACGTCGCCCTTCCAAAGCCGAAATCAACAGCCTCAAACCCCTCTCCGAAGCCAAGGCCCTCCGCTGCAAGGTGCGCTTCTTCATCGACGGAGTCGCCCTCGGCTCCCAAACCTTCCTCGGCAAACTCTTCGTCCTCAACCGCAACCATTTCGGCCCCAAGCGCCGCAGCGGCCCCCGCAAGATCCGGGGCATCGCCACCTCCCTCTGCACCTTCCGCGACCTCCGCCGAGAACCCGTGCAGACTTAAAGAACCAATACGACTATGTCCGAGACAACCGCTGAGACCACATCGCCCGACTCGATAGGCCTCCATCCAGACCCATGCCTCAGCAAGGGGAAGAGGGGTACCAGTCAGAACGTTTTGACCTTGGGTCTCCTAACAGCTCGTCACTCTGCACCATGTTCCTTCGGTAGAAAAGAGGTGTCAGGAGAAAAAGATGCCAGGAAAGAATTTTTGCAATGCGACCTTGTCCGCAATTCCTTCAATAGTTGAACGAGCCCCTCCCCCCACCCGCTTCGAGCCCCCGGGAGTGCGGTGGCTCGCCGTGCCACGGCATAGCCGTAGGGCGACGACGGGACACCGCCCGGTGGAGGCTGGCTTGACAGCGCGGGGGAGCAACGTCCACTCGCCCATCCCAGTCCACTCCCCAACCTTCCCAGCCTCCCTCCATCATCGGGCCCAGCTCCTCTCCTCCACACGGGTCCAGCCCCGCCCTTCCCGGGCGGTGTCAAGCCACCGCACTCCGGGGGCTCCTCCATTCCCTCCGGGGCGGGCGGGTGCGGCGGGGGGGCTGGGTTTCCCCTGAAGGACCGGACCGGCAACAAGGAGACCTTTCGCAAAGAACGAAGCCCCCGCCTCAACTTTTTGTTTCCTCCTCCTTTTCCATCGGTTAAGAAACCCAACATGCCAGCCTCCGGAGCCTGGCAATACCCTCTCGCCGCCATGCTCCGCACCCTCTGCGACGCGCACAACCACTTGCAGGACGAACGCCTCGCCCCGCACCTCCCGGACATTCTCGCCGCCCTCCCCGCCGCCGGCATCAGCACCTGCGTTGTCAACGGCACCAGCGAAGCCGACTGGCCCCACGTCGCCGCCCTCGCCCTCGCCCGCGCCCACCCCGACCTCATCATCCCCTCCTTCGGCCTTCATCCCTGGTACGCCCACCAACGTAGCCCCGACTGGCTCGATCTCCTCACCGAACAACTCCACGCCTTCCCACGCGCCGGCCTCGGCGAGTGCGGCTTGGACCGCTGGTTCCCCAACCACGACCTCCCCGAGCAAACTGCAGTCTTCCTCGCCCAACTCGACCTCGCCACCCGCCTCGACCGCCCCCTCTCCATCCATTGCCTGCAGGCCTGGGGCCCCCTCCTCGATCTCCTCTCAGAACACCCCCGCCCCCGGCGCGGCTTCCTTCTCCATTCCTACGGCGGCTCCGCCGAAATGATCCCGCTCTTCGCCGCCCTCGGCGCCTACTTCTCCTTCTCCGGCTATTTCCTCGAACCCCGCAAGGAAGCCACCCGGCTGGCCTTCCGCCAAATCCCCGACGACCGCCTCCTCCTCGAATCCGACGCCCCCGACATGCTCCCGCCGGAAAACTTGCGCCAACACCCCCTCACTTCCCCCGACGGCAAAGCCCTCAACCATCCCGCCAACCTCCCTGCCATCGCCGAGGGCCTCGCCAAGCTCCGAAACATCGACCCGGATCAACTCAGCACCCTCACCACCAACAATTTTCACCGTTTTTTCCGCTAATCCCCACTCCCCGCCTCACCCCACTTCGCGATAGATTCCCCCCCGTATCCCGGTAGCGTGGACACACATGCCCGCCGTCAGCCGCACCCTTCTCAGCACTCTTCTCCTCGCCCTCCCCCTCTACGCCCAACAAGGCGACCGCAAGGGCCACGACCGAATGGACCCCATCGTCCCGGAGAACCTCATCCCGCCCGCCCCCGTCCTCTCCGTCGAGGACGCCCTCAAATCCTTCACTATCGCTCCCGGCTTCACCATCGAACCCGTCGTCGCCGAGCCTCTCATCGAGAAGCCCGTCGCCCTCAAATTCGACGGCGACGGCCGCATGTGGGTCTGCGAAATGGTCGGCTACATGACCGACATCGACGGCAGCACCGAAAATCAACCCCAGGGCCGCATCGTCATCCTCGAGGACTCCGACCACAACGGCTCCATCGACAAGCGCACCGTCTTCCTCGACAAACTCCTCCTCCCCCGCGCCATTTACCTCTTCGATGACGGCATCCTCTGGGCCGACCAGGGCAGCCTCTACTTCGTCCCGCGCGATGGAGACAAGCCTTCCGGCAAACAGGTCGTCATCGACCCCGACTACGCCAAGGGCGGCAATGTCGAACACAAGGCCAACGGCCTCCTCTCCGGCCTCGACAACTGGATCTACAGCGCCAAGTCCGACCGCCGCTACAAGCGCATCAACGGCGAATGGGTCATGGAAAAAACCCACTTCCGCGGCCAATGGGGCATCAGCCGGGACGATTTCGGCCGCCTCTACCACAACAACAACAGCACCCTCCTCGTCGGCGACTTTCTCCTCCCCAACACGGTCTTCGGCAATACCAATGCCAAGGTCAACAGCCGCATGAGCGAACGCCTCGGCAGCAACCGCGTCTGGCCCATCCGCGTCACTCCCGCCGTGAACCGCGGCTACATCAACGAACTCAACGGCTACAAGGACAACACCATCGACCCCAAGACCTTCAAGCTCATCAACGCCACCGGCGCCAGTGGCATGGCCATCTACCGCGGCGACCAGTTCCCCCGCAAGGCCTATGGCACCGCCTTCGTCACCGAACCCACCGGCAACCTCGTCAAGGCCATCACCATCGCCGAAGGCGACGGCAAACTCACCGGCGTACACCCCTACGGCGAAAAGGAATTCCTCGCCTCCACCGACGAACGCTTCCGTCCTGTCGACGCCCTCACCGCCCCCGACGGCAGCCTCTACATCATCGATTTCTACCACGGCATCATCCAGCACAAGACCTACGTCACCTCCTACCTCCGCCAACAATACCTCAGCCGCAAACTGGACGGCCCCGGCTATGGCTACGGCCGTCTCTACCGCGTCCGCGCCAGCGACACGGACCTCGGCCCCGCGCCGAACATGCAGTCCCTCGCCGCGAAGGACCTCATCCCCTTTCTCTCCCACCCCAATGGCTGGTGGCGCGACACCGCCCAGCGTCTCATCGTGGAACGCGGCGACGCCACCCTCCAGGCCGACCTCAGCACCCTCCTCGGCACCCCCTCCCAGCCCCTTGGCCAACTCCACGCCCTCTGGTGCCTCGAAGGCCTCGGCCTCCTCACCGCCCAGCACATCGAGGTCATGCTCAACTCCGGCGAGGAGCAACTCGCCTCCTCCGCCCTCTTCGCCGCGCTCTCCCTGCAGGACGCCTTCCTGCCCACCGCCATCAAGGCCGTCATCGCCTACAAACCAGGCAAGACCTCCGCCATCTACAAGGCCCGCTTCCTCGCCGGCGTCCCCTCCACCGCCGCCGCCGAAGCCCTCGTCACCCTCCTTCAAAAACACGGCGACCGCGCCCTCGTCCGCGAAGCCGCCTTCGCCGGACTCAAGGGCCGCGAAGCCAACTTCCTCCACCGCAACGACGGCCGTTTCAACAACAAGGAATTCCTCGGCTGGCTCAAGGCCGCCTCCTCCAAGGACAAGAACAAGGTCCCCCCACGCAAACTCGAAGGCGATCACCTCGCCTCCTTCCAACGCGGCGAGGAAGTCTATCAGGGCGAAGCCGGCTGCATCGGCTGCCACGGCATCGAAGGCACCGGCCTCCCCAACCTCGGCCCGCCCCTCGACGGATCCGATTGGGTCACCGGCGATACCAGGCGCCTCATCAGCATCCTCCTCCACGGCCTCATGGGCCCCATCACCGTCAGCGGCGAACGCTACGCCCCCCCCGCCGCCATGCCCGGCCTCGGCCAAAACCCCACCATCAGCGACCAAAACCTCGCCGACGTCGCCACCTACCTCCGCCAAGGCTGGGACAACCGCGCCCCCGCCGTCCCCCTCAAGGAAGTCCAGAGCACCCGCGCCGCCACCAAGGACCGCAACGGCGCCCTCTACACTGAAGCCGACTTCAAATAGTGGCGTGACCGTCCCGCATGCCCGGGCGTAGCCTCCGGCGAAGACTGGGTCGCTCCCCCCCACCCGTGGCGGCAGTTTCCAACCAAAGTGCGGGCCAAGCTCAACACAAGTTGCGCAACGAAAGGCGCCCATTTCAAACCAGCCCCCCTAAACCTCCGCCCACTGCCCCGCATTCCGGTATTTCTGATACCGCTGCTCCAGCAAATCCTCCACCGACAACGCCGACAAGGCATCGATCTGCTTCGCCACCACCGCCGCAAAACTCGTCGCCGCCGCCGCGTGATCATGATGCGCTCCTCCCACCGGCTCCAGGATCACTTCATCAACCAATCCCAATTCCGCCAGGTCCGGCGCGGAAATCTTCATCGCCTCCGCCGCCTCCGGGGCATGCTTCCGATGCTTCCACAGAATCGCCGCACAGCCCTCCGGACTGATCACCGAGTAGTAGGCGTTCTCCATCATCAAAATGCGATCCGCCACTCCGATCCCCAGCGCCCCACCCGAACCACCTTCGCCCAACACTACCGCCACGATCGGCGTCTTCAGCCCCATCATGTCGCGCAGATTCCGCGCAATGGCCTCCGCGATGTTCCGCTCCTCCGCTCCGATTCCTGGAAAGGCTCCCGGCGTGTCAATCATCGACACCACCGGCAACCCAAATCGCTCCGCCAACTTCATCAGGCGCAGCGCCTTCCGATAGCCCTCCGGATGCGCACTCCCGAAGTTCCGCAACAAATTCTCCTTCGTGTTCCGCCCCTTCTGATGGCCGATCACCACACAGCTCCGCCCGCCGATCCGCGCCAGCCCTCCCGGCATGGCCCGATCATCCCCCACCAACCGATCTCCATGCAGCTCACAGAAGTCATCGAAGGCATGGGAAATGTAATCGAGCATGAAGGGCCTGTTTACGTGACGGGCGATCTGCACACGTTGCCATGGCGTCATGTTCGCGTAAATCCGGTTTCGCGTCTCCCGCAATTTGGCCTCCACCGAGGCAATCTCCCCCGAAAGGTCGATCTCCTGTGAATCGGCCTTCTGCCGAATCTTCTCCAGCTCCGCCTCCAGCTCAAGGATGGGCTTCTCAAATTCCAAGGGTTGCTCGTTCATAAGCGCTCTTCGCGGCCGATCCTACTCCGCCGAATACCGGACTTCCACCACGTTTCCCACCCGCGTCAGCAAAACTAATTCCTCCATGTCACTTTCTTTTAAAAAAACACCCCGCGCATCCCCCCCCTCCTCCTCTTCCTGCTTACCGAGGATCCGCAGCCCCTTGTCCTCCAAGGTCAGAATCTTGTGCGCCCCGCGATACTGATCACTCGTCGTCGGGTAGCTCTGCCCATCCAAAAAACCCTGCTTGTTGCGCACCTTCGTCCGCAGCACCCCCTTCGCCGAATGCCCCAGCCGGACATCCTCGATCTCATACGAGGTCACAAACCGCCCGTCCTTCCATACACTCAGCCGCTTCCGCGGCAGGTCAAGGCGCAGATTGAAATCCAACGGCATCACCACCAACTCATCCCCGGGATGCAGCTGATCCAGTCGCATCAACCCATTCAAGTGCACCAGACAGTCGATCGTCGTGTCATACTCCTTCGCGATCTTCAGAAAGGAATCCCCGCTCTTCACTTCATGGATCGCCTTCCCGTCCATGTCCTCCGTGGAAAGATAATGGTCCAGATGCAGCTCCCCCAGAATCCGGCGCGCCTCCACCGCCGCTTCCGAACCCGGATCAAAATTCACCACGAACTGCAGCCGCTCCTCCGCCTCCTCGTAATGCCCCAGCGCCAACCGCTCCACCGCTCGTTCAAAGGCAATGTCCCCCGGCTCCACCTCCTCCACCGGCTCCACCGGCAGCGCCGCCAACTGCGGCGTCGCCACCTGCGCCTTCACCTCCCGCACATACCATGCCGTCGCCGTCAGCACCGCCAACACCAACACCGCCGCCAGAGCCTTGATTATCGCCATCATGCCGTTCTTCCCTTCCCCCCTTTAGAGCATTCCCCGCCGCTTGAAGTCAAAGAGATTGATCCCCCGACTCTTCTCCACCATCTCAAAAGTAAACCGCAACACGCTGATTTCCCACGCATCGTCCACCCCCTCGAGCACCGCCTGCATCGGATTACCCCGCCTCCTCACCGTCTCCACCACCCGGCCCCGCACCTCCTCGATCGGTTCGTGCACCAACTCCTCCCGCACCGCTCCACGCTTGAACTGAAATCCATAACGCAGCAGCGGCGCATTGATCCCCCGCTCCTCCATCCATTCATACAATCGCCGCGCCCCCTCCCCGAAGCCCTCGAACTCCACCGAGTTGTAGGCTTCCGGCCGGATGATCTGCGGCTTCGTCGCCTCCACCTCCCCGCTCCGGATCCGCACCTGCCCCACCGTGTCCATCAATTCGCTCAACAGCAGAAACTCAAACCGCGTCGCCCCAAACGTGTCGATCCGTCGATCCGGTTCATGCAGGACCTGGGTCGTCTCCAGAGCATACTGTACATCGTCCGGCGTATTCATCTATACAGACCCTCGCCTAACTTTCCCCCTCTGACAACGAAAAGGGCAGACCTTCACAGGCCCGCCCTTTCCCTAAACTTGTTGCGGATCGAAAAATCAACCCTTCACCTTCTCCACGTGGTCGATGATGTTCCCCACGCTGATCAGCTTCTCGGCATCCTCATCCGGAACCTCAATCCCGAACTCCTCCTCGATCGCCATGACCAGTTCGACTGCGTCCAGGGAGTCAGCTCCCAGGTCTTCAATCATTTTCGCCTCGCGGGTCACTTGATCCGCATTTACGCCGAGTTGCTCGACGATGATTTCTCTCACTTTGGCCTCAATATCAGACATAGATCCCTTAAGTTGGGTTGACTGGATTTAGCCCCCGGTCCCGGGAATGGCAATAAGGAAATCAGTCCTTCGACTCTTCGCCCTCCGCCACCGCCTCTTCTTCATCCTCCTCAGCCTCCAACTCCACCAATTCTCCCGAAAAGTTTTTCAAAATTCGCTGGTACAGCTGCTCCGCCGGAGCCCCCTCCTCTTCCTTGAACTGCCCATACACCATCCCATCCACCTTCGTCTTCTCCGTCCCTCCTCCCTCCCCCTCGTAATAGAGATACGCCAAGCCCTTCGCCGCCCACTTCCGGGTATCGATCCGCCGGATCTGACTGAAGGGAATCCGCTTCCCTCCCGGCGCGTAATACGCCTCATCATCCACCCGCATCGACCGCCGCCCCGTCCGGAACAAATAAAAGCCCGCCAGCAGCGTCAGCACCGCCGTTCCGCAACCCACATACAACTGCTGATCGATCTTCTCCTTGCTCATTGCCGCGTCCGGTGCCTCCGAACTCCAACCCCGCGCGTTGGAATAGTCCAACCACAACGGTGCCACCTTCTTGTTGAGCCCCTCCTCATGGGCGGCCCGATAACTCTCATAGTCCATCAGCACATTCGGCCAGCCCGCGCCGGGATCCTCGCCCTTCGGCAGCGTCCCCTCCTCCTCCGGAAATCCCACCTTCTGCGCACCGGCATAGGCCTCCCACTCCGCCGCCGTCTGCCCCTCTTTCTCACCCTCCGCAAAGGCCTTCCGCGCCGCCTCAAAGGCCTCGTGCGTATGGAATACCAGATTCTTCTTCGGATACCCCACCTTCCAATCCCGGAAGAACAGCACCGTGAAGACCCCGAACAACACCAGCATCGCCACCGCTCGCCAAAGAAACCACTTCGTCGGTAAACAGATGATCGTGTGTTGGTCACTCATGATGCTTTCATTGCCCCCCCGGGGCCATGCCCGCCCCGACGGAAGCAACCCCCACCGCGTAAATCAACCCGAATCCCTCCCCTCCCCCGCGATTTTCGCCTTTGACATTCCCCCCCCCGGGTCCGACCTCTCCCCCTGCCCATGAGCTTTGTGCAAAGATTCCGCGACCTCCCCCGCCGGAAGTCCGCCCTCCTCCAGAGCTTCGAGCGTCATCTGGACCCTCTCTCCGACCCCTGCTTGGAGTCCCTCGCCCACCGCAGCGCCTCCCTCACCCGGCGCCACTACGGTGCCACCATGCGCTTGTTCGCCCCCCTCTATCTCTCCAACGAGTGCGTCAATAACTGCCAATACTGCGGCTTCTCCCGCGACAACCCCATCCTCCGCACCACCCTCACCGTCGAGCAGGTCGTCCAGGAAGCCCGCCATCTCCACGCCCAAGGCTTCCGCAACCTCCTCCTCGTCGCCGGCGAACACCCCAAATTCGTCTCCGATGGCTACCTCCAGGACTGCGTCCGCGCCCTCAAGTCCTTCATCCCCACCCTCGGCATCGAGGTCGGCCCCATGGAGGATCATCAATACGCCGAGCTCGTCCACGCCGGCGCCGAGGGCCTCGTCGTCTATCAGGAAACCTACCACGAGCAAACCTACCGCGAACTCCACACTGCCGGACCCAAGAAAAATTTCGAGTGGCGCCTCGAATGCCCCGAACGCGCCTACGCCGGTGGCTTCCGCCGCATCGGCATCGGGGCCCTCTTCGGCCTCGCCGATTGGCGTTGGGAGGCCCTCGCCCTCGCCGCCCACCTCGAGTTCCTCCTCAAAAACTGCTGGAAGGCACAGTTCACCGTCTCCTTTCCCCGCATGCGCCCCCACGCCGGCAACCACCTCCACCAACCCAACCCGGAGCTCACTCTAACAGATCGCCAGATGGTCCAACTCCTCTGCGCCTTCCGGGTCACCTTCCCCCAGGTCGGCATCGTCGTCTCCACCCGCGAACCCGCCACACTCCGCGACGCCCTCCTCCCTCTCGGCGTCACCCACATGTCCGCCGGATCCCACACCGAACCAGGCGGCTACACCGGGGCCGGATCCAACGACCTCCACCGCACCATCAAGGGCCGCCGCGTCGAACTCGATCCCGCCGAAAAACTCTCCGCCTGCCAAACCGCCACCCCCCAATTCTCCATCGACGACACCCGCTCCCCCGCCGAGTTCGCCCAACTCCTCCGCGACCACAATTTCGACCCCGTCTGGAAGGACTGGGACGAGGCCATCCTCACCTCTTCCCCCCAATAACCAATCACTGATAACGGATAACTCCCGCCCCCATGCCCTCCATCCAACTCAACGGCCAACCCCATCCCCTCGAGTCCCCCCTCCCCCTCCCCGCCCTCCTCCAGTCCCTCGGCCTCGAGGGCAAACCCCTCGTCATCGAACTCAACAACCAGGCTCTCCTCCGCGAGGAATACCCCACCCTCACCATCAAACCCGGCGATTCCCTCGAAATCGTCACCCTCGCCGCCGGCGGCTGATTCAATAACCAATAACCGCGCCTCCGCCGCTACTTCGTCCACGGCGCCAGCGTCTTCAACATCTCCTCCCACCACGCCACCCCGCGCTCCTTCGGCGCCAGGACCCGCAGCTTCCGCTCCGAGTGACAAAACTCCAGGTCCGTCGCCCGCCCCCAGAACTCCCCGTCCACCTCCACCGGCACCTCCCGCTCGCACCGCACCCGCACGCCCGAGGACTGATAATACTCCACCGTCCCCGAGTCCGCCTTGACCCCCCCCCGCGCCAATCCCGCGAGCGTATCGCGCACGAACTTCAGGCCCGCCTCCTTGAACACCACCACATCCAACAAATCATCTGCATTGTCCGCCTTCCGGAACAAGCGGAACTGCCCTCCATAGAGCGTCCCGTTCCCCAGCAACACCGCCACCCCTTCCACCGTGTTCCCCTCCTCAAAGGTCACCGTCGTCCTCGGCGGCTTGTCTCCCAACACTTTCACCGCCGACAATAAATACGCCAGCGGCCCCAACGCCTTCTTCGATTCCCCGCTCGTCTCCTCGATCACCTGCGCGTCAAACCCCACTCCCGCCATCTGCATAAAGGGCGTCTTGTTCACCTCGAACAAATCCACCTCCTCCACATTCCCCTCATCGATCACCTGCAGCGCCCGCTTCAGCTGATCAAATGGTATCCCCATCTCCCGCGCAAAAACATTCATCGTCCCCGTCGGTAAAATCCCCAGCGTCGTCTCCCCTCCCGCCAAGCCGCGCACCACCGCGTTCAGCGTCCCGTCCCCTCCCGCCGCCACCACCACCGGCTCCCCCTCGTCCTTGAACCGACACGCCAACTCCCGCGCCTCGTCCGCCGTGTTCGTCGCATAGATCGCAAACCGCGTCGCATTCTCCATCACGAACTGGAACGCCCGACGCGCCCGCTCGCTCTTCGCTTTCGGATTCAAGATCAACGGATACCTGCGCGGCAAGCTCATCGCCCCCCCTTCTACGCGGCCCTAGTAGTTCGTCAAGGTTGGGATGATCTGCTAGCCCGGCCGCAATCCGAATCGCTCCAACTCCGCCTTCACCCGCGTCACCGGCAGCCCCACCACGTTCTCATACTCCCCCTCCACCTCCTCCACCAGCATGTCCCCGTGCTCCTGGATCGCATAGCCCCCCGCCTTGTCCAGCACCTCCACCTTGTCGTGATACTCCGCGATCACCGCCTCGCTGAATTTCCGAAACTTCACCCACGTCACCTCGAAAAACACACGCTCCTCCTCCCCCGACCGCACACACACCCCCGTGCACACCTCATGCACCCGCCCCGCCAGACGTTCCAACATCAGCGTCCCCTCCTCCAGATTCCCCGGCTTCCCCAACACCTCCCCGTCCACCCCCACCAGCGTATCCGCCGTCAACACCACCGCCCCCTCCTCCTGCAGCGACCGCGCCTTCAGCACCGCATTGAGCACCGCCAACTCCCGGATTGGATGCGCCCCCGGCGCCACCTCCTCCACCTCCGGCCGCCGCACCTCAAACGCATACCCCGCCGCCGCCAGCAACTCCTGCCGCCGTGGCGACCCCGATCCCAACACCAATTTCTTTCCCATGCGTCTCCCACCACCATCCCCCCCCCCCGCCCCCCCCGTCAACCCCCGTCAACCCCCCCCATTCCCCATCCCGGCATCCGAACTCCCGACATCCGGCATCCGGCATCCGGTCCCCAAATTTCCTTGCTATCCCTCACTCTTCAAATACTGTTCATAAGAACAATTCCCCCATGGACGCCACCCTCCAACACCTCCGGCAGCAACTCCGCGAGAAATTCCCGGACGCCCACCAATCCCGTCCCCCCGAAACCCATTCCCTCGGCCAATCCCTCCCCGCCTTCCCCAAAGGCGCCCTCACCGAACTCTCCCCCGCCACCCCCTCCGCCTCCCTCCCCCTCCTCCTCGCCCAACTCCTCAACCAAGGGAGCGTGGGCAGCTTGCCCTCCGTAGCCGGAGGCGAAGGATGGGTCTCGCCCGCGTTAGATCCCTCCCTCCCACCCCAGCGGGACGCAAACTCTCCCCCAATAACCAATAACCACTCCCCAATCACCCCAACGCTTGCGTTGATCGACGGCCGCGACTCCTTCGACCCCGCCTCCTACGGACCCGCCGCCTGCGCCCGTCTCCTCTGGATCCGTTGCCACCACGCCGACGAATCCCTCCGCTGCACCGACCTCCTCCTCCGCGACGGCAACCTCCCCCTCCTCGTCCTCGACCTCCAACTCAACCCCGCCGCCGAACTCAATGCCATCCCCTCCTCCTCCTGGTACCGCCTTCGCAACCTCGCCCGTCAATCCGGCACCACCCTCCTCGCCTTCACCCCCCGCCCCCTCATCCCCGCCGCCGCCCTCCAACTCACCCTCACCAACTCCCACCTCCTCCTCCACCTCGAATCCCCCCACGACCTAACAGAACAACTCCAAATCACCTCTCCCCGTCCCAGCGGGACGACTCATGTTAGCCGGGGGTTTTAACCCGGGCAACCCCATCCAACAATCCCGCACCGCGTAGCGATGCCTCAACCACCTACACCATGGCCAACACCTACACCTGCCTCCTGAACACCAATAACCAATAACCAATAAATGTTCTCCACCCTCCACCTCCCAAACAACGCTTCCCCCCCGCCCCCCCCGCCCCCCGCGGCCCTCCTCGCCTTCGCCTCCTCCCTCACCCCCGACTTCGAACTCACCGCCCCACACACCCTCACCCTCGACCTCCTCTCCCTCCCCCACGCCCAGGTCGCCCCGGAGGACTGGCTCCACGCCGCCCTCCACAAAGCCATCGTCCTCCAAACCCCCCTCCATCTCTCCCTCGCCTCCACCCCCGACCTCGCCCATCTCACCGCCCTCTCCCCCCTCACCTCCTCCACCCTCACCTACACCCCCGCCCCCACCATCCACATCCTCGATCATCTCTCCCACCCAAACTCCCGACCTGAGACCTGCGACCTGAAACCTGCGACCTCCCCTCATTCCGCATTCCAACATCTCCCCCTCCTCCATTCCGCATTCCACACTCCCACTTCCGCATTCCGCATTCTGAATTCCGAACTTCTTCTTCTCTGGGGCATCCACACCCTCGGCGACCTTGCCGCCCTCCCCCGCCAGGGACTCGCCGAACGCCTCGGCCCCGAAACCGCCCGCCTCCACGACATCCTCCACGGCAAACACCACCGCCTCCTCACCCTCCACCGCCCCCCCCAACACTTCCACTGCACCCGGGAACTCGAGGATCCCCTCGAAACCCTCGAACCCCTCCTCTTCCTCCTCAGCCGCGCCCTCCACACCCTCACCGCCCGCCTCGCCGCCGCCCAACGCGCCGCCCGGGCCATCCACCTCTCCCTCACCTTCGACGATGGCAACCTCCACCTCCGCGAACTCCGCATCCCCGACCCCTCCCGCGATCCTCAAACCCTCCTCCGCCTCCTCCACACCCACCTCGACACCCTCTCTGCCCCCGCCCCCGTCGTCGCCTTCTCCCTCAAACTCCTCCCCACCCTCCCCGCCGAGGCCCAGCACCACCTCTTCGAACACACCCTCCGCGACCCCAACAAATTCGCCGACACCCTCGCCCGCATCGAAGCCCTCCTCGGCCCCCATCGCCTCGGCACCCCCCAACTCCTCGACTCCCACCAACCCGACTCCTTCACCCTATGGAGCGCGGGTTTGCAACCCGCAACATCCCCCACCCGCGAAGCGCAAACTTCCTCTCAAACTTCTCCATTCCGCATTCCGAGTTCCGAATTCCGCATTCCAACGGCCCTGCCGTTACGCCGCTACCGCCCTCCCATCCCCATCCACGTCGCCTCCGAATCCCGCGGCCGCCATCACCACCCCCTCGCCCTCCTCGACGGCCCCCATCAGGGCCCCATCATCAACACCCTCGGCCCCTTCCCCCTCTCCGGTCACTGGTGGAACCCCGCCGACCGCTGGCAACACACCGAGTGGGACATCCAACTCCACAACCACCCCCTCCTCCGCCTCGCCCACCTCCCCCCACACACCTGGCAACTCGAAGGCATCTACTGACAACAAAAAGACCCGGGGCAGAACACCCCGGGTCTGAAAATCATCAATCTTGTGGCAGAGCTCCCTACCTCCGCCGCCGCAACAAAAATGCCCCACCTGCCACTCCCAACAACCACGCCGAAGGCTCCGGCACCTGCACCAGGTTACCGCGAGCCTCACCAGAACCGTTCGTCCCGGTATGCAAGTTGATATAGGTGTTCCCCGCCAACAAATTCGCCACATCCCCACTGCCGACAAGAACGGTCTGCCCAATGGACCCATTATTCGCCGACGAGTCCGCCCTGCTCAGGAAAATGAGCACCCCCGCCGTCGCAGCCTGACCCGCCGGACCATGCAAATGCGACCCGGTCACCACCCCGGACATATCCACAAAGCCGTTCCCCGATCCCCAAGCCACATTGATCGTCAGCAGATTCGTTGAGGTGTCGAAGAAAATTCCCCCACCCACTTCCCCGCCCGTCCCACCACTCGTCACCACATGCAATTCATTGCCCGGCAACAATCCCGCCCCGGCCTGGCCTTGCAGGTCGAATTGAATAATCGCGCTCGAAGCCGAAGCCATCAGCCCCGCGCTCACCATTCCCATCAGAATAAAGGTTTTCATCTCAGTGTGTGGTCGCTGATTTCTTCCCCGGACTCACTCCGAGCCCAAGGCAACTAGCTTTCTAGACAGACACCCCCGCCCCCTCAAGCCAATTCCTCCCGTTCCCCCTCAAAACCAACCACTTAACCCCTCTTGAATACCTCCTCACCAAAACATCCCCCCCTCCCGTCCTCCGCTCAATCACACTCCTTAAAACTGTTCTCTTGAACTCTTTTCCCTCCGGGTATTCACTGACTTCTGTCTTCTGTCTTCTGAAAAAGTGCTCCCCGAACTCCACGCCCGCTCCTGCTTCTCCTTCCTCCGCGGCTCCAGCCATCCCGAGGACCTCATCCGCCGTGCCGCCGAACTCGGCTACACCGCCCTCGCCCTCCCCGACCACATGGGCATCTACGGATCCGCCCGCGCCCACCAAGCCGCCAAACAACACAACATCCGCGCCCTCGTCGGCGCCACTCTGGAGATTCCGCACTCCGCATTCCGCACTCCGCATTCCCTCCAAATCCCCGTCCTCGTCCAAACCCGCCAAGGCTACCAACACCTCTGCCGCCTCCTCACCGACCTCCATCTCACCCGTGCCTGCGGCGTCTCGCCGCAGGCCGTTCCCGTGGCGTCCCGCCGCGAGGCTCCTTCCCCCTCTTCCCCAATAACCAATAACCTAATAACCCTCCCTCAAACCACCGGTTTGACCGCCCTCCTCACCCCCGAATCCCTCCCCAATCCCACCCGCCAATCCCTGTTGGAAACCGCCCAACACCTCCTCGCCACCTTCGGCCAAAACAACCTCTACATCGAACTCAACCGCCACCACCGCCGCGGCGAACGCCGCCTCGAAACCCTCCTCCGCGACCTCGCCGCCCACCTCAAACTCCCCCTCCTCGCCTCCAACGCCCCCCTCTTCGCCACCCGCCAGGACCGCCTCCTCGCCGACGCCTTCACCTGCCTCCGCCACCACCGCACCCTCGACGACGCCGGCACCCTCCTCGAAGCCAACGCCGAACGTCACCTCAAATCCCCCCGCCACATCGAACAACTCTTCGCCGACCTCCCCGAAGCCCTCCTCAACGCCCACCGCCTCGCCGACCGCCTCGACTTCACCCTCGAAAACCTCGGCTACAAATTCCCCTCCTACCACGACCCCGACACCAATCACGCCCTCACCCCCGATCAGGAAGCCACCCTCCTCCGCCAACTCACCCTCTCCGGAGCCAATAACCGCTACCCCAAACTCACCAAAAAAATCCGCGACCACCTCGACCACGAACTCACCCTCATCAACCGCCTCGGCTTCGCCGGATACTTCCTCATCGTCTGGGAAATCACCCAATTCGCCCAGTCCCAAGGCATCCTCTGTCAGGGCCGCGGCTCCGCCGCCAACTCCGCCGTCTGCTACTGCCTCGGCATCACCGCCGTCGATCCCATCGGCGGCGGACTCCTCTTCGAACGCTTCCTCTCCGAAAACCGCAAGTCCTGGCCCGACATCGACATCGACTTCCCCTCCGGCCACCGCCGCGAAGCCGTCATCCAGCACGTCTTCGAAAAATACGCCCCCCGCGGCGCCGCCATGACCGCCAACGTCATCACCTACCGCCCCCGCTCCGCCTTCCGCGAAATGTCCAAAATCCTCGGCTTCCCCGATCACCACGCCAACAAATTCTCCCAAGGGAGCGTGGGCGTCCCGCCCGCATCAGATCGTGGCTGCGACGTCTCGCCGCAGGCCGTTCCTGCGGCATCCTGCCGCGAGGACTCCCCCACCCCAGCTCCCCATTCATCTTCCTCCCCCCCAATAACCAATAACCAATCCCCCAATAACCCCTTCGAACAACTCGGAATATCGTCATCCCACCCCCGCCTCGCTGCCCTCCTCCTCCTCTACAACGCCGTCCTCACCTTCCCCCGACACCTCGGCCAGCACTCCGGCGGCATGATCATCTGCGACACCGGCCTCGACGCCGTCGTCCCCCTCCAACCCGCCTCCATGCCCAACCGCACCATCGTCCAGTGGGACAAGGACGATTGCGAGGACCTCGGCATCGTCAAGGTCGACCTCCTCGGCCTCGGCATGCTCGCCGCCATGGAGGACTCCCTCCACATCTGCCAACAACGCGGCCACCCCGTCAACCTCGCCCTCATCCCCAAGGACGACCCCGCCACCTTCGACCTCCTCTGCCGCGCCGACACCATCGGCACCTTCCAGGTCGAATCCCGCGCCCAGATGGCCACCCTCCCCGTCATGCGTCCCAAAACATTCTACGACCTCGCCATCGAAGTCGCCATCATCCGCCCCGGTCCCATCGTCGGCGACCTCGTCCACCCCTACCTCAACCGCCGCAACGGTCGCGAACCCATCGACCACATTCACCCCGCCTTCGAACCCGTCCTCGCCCGCACCCTCGGCGTCCCCCTCTTCCAGGAACAGGTCCTCCGCATGGCCATGATCATCGCCGGCTTCAACGGCGCCGAAGCCGACGAACTCCGCCGTGCCATGGCCTTCAAACGCGCCGACGAACGCATGGAATCCATCGCCGAAAAACTCCGCTACCGCATGTCCGAACGCAACATCGACCTCCTCGTCCAGGACAAGGTCGTCAAAGCCATCGGCTCCTTCGCCCTCTACGGCTTCCCCGAATCCCACGCCATCTCCTTCGCCCTCATCGCCTACGCCTCCTGCTGGCTCAAGGCCCACCACCCCGCCGAATTCTACGCCGGCCTCCTCAACAACCAACCCATGGGCTTCTACTCCGTCTCCACCCTCCTCGAAGACGCCAAACGCCACGGCATCAAAGCCAAACCCGTCTCCATCCTCCACTCCCAGGCAGATACCACCGTCCTCGATGATGAAAAAAAAGCCCTCCGCCTCGGTCTCCACCGCCTCAAAAGCCTCCGCACCGACACCATCGATCGTCTCCTCGAGGCCCGCTCCCACCAGCAATTCACCTCCCTTCCCGACTTCCTCAACCGAGTGACCCCCAACAAAACCGAACGCCGTCTCCTCGCCGCCTCCGGCGCCCTCAACGGCCTCCCCGAAACCCCCCACCGCCGCGCTGCCCTCTGGAACGCCGAACTCGAGGTCGAGAACGACCTCTTCAGTGATCAGTTGTCCGTTATCAGTTATCAGTCATCAGAAGAGACCGCCCGCGTCGCCGAAACGTGGCGTGACCGTCCCGGTCTCAGGCCCTCCCCCTCCGTCCCGCTCCAGCGGGACGCAAACTCTCCCCAGATAACAGATAACCCCTCTCTGATAACCGTGCCCCTGGCACAAATGTCCTCCCTCGAACGCCTCTCCACCGACTACGCCACCCTCGGCCACTCCACCGGCCAACACCCCATGGCAATATGGAGAGCGGGTTTGCAACCCGCTTCCCCAACCCCGGCCTCCCCAACCCCCGCCTCCCCAACCCCGGCCTCCCCAACCCCGGCCCCTGGGAGCGCCGATCTCCAGATCGGCCCCGCAGCCCATCAGCCCATTCACTCCCCATCCGCCCCAGCGGATGCAACCTCCCTCCCCCCCAATAACCAATCACCAACAACGGATTGTCACCGCGCCTCCGACCTCCACCAACTCACTCACGGCACCCCGGTGACAATCCCCGGCCTCGTCATCTGCCGCCAACGCCCCGGCACTGCCAAGGGCCACTGCTTCATCTCCCTCGAAGACGAAACCGGCATCGCCAACCTCTTCGTCCCCCGCGACACCTTCCAGAAATACCGCCTCACCATCACCACCGAGCGCTTCCTCCTCTGTCACGGCCGCCTCCAAATCTCCGAAGGCGGCCAACCCACCCTCTACACCACCTCCATCGCCCCCCTCCCCTTCCCCACCGATCTCTCCACCAACTCCCACGACTTCCACTGAGTGGCGTGACCGTCTCGGTCGCAGGCCTTCATTCCCGCGCTCTCACAAGATTTTCGACTTCAGTCCCCCATCCCGCCCTTCATCTCCAACCTTCCCCATTCGCGAAAATTCGTGTCCATTCGCAGTTCCGCAATCCCCATTCCGCACTCCGCCTTCCCATGTTCGCCACCCCTCACGTCGACCGCTCCACCTGGACCTTCCCTGCCCCCGCCGGCTGCCGGGAATCCGGCCACCCCCCCGGCACCCCCGTCGTCCTCGAAAACGGCCGCGTCTTCTCCCACAACGGCGTCGTCCTCCACCCCGACACCAACCACATCCTCACCGACCTCTCCCCCGACATCCTCCCTCCCCCCAGCGGCCACCGCATCGCCGACTACCCCGCCCTCCCCCAACCCATCGACCTCGACGCCAACGTCCTCACCATCGTCGCCCCCGGCTCCTGGAAAAACTACTTCCACTGGATCATCGACGCCCTCCCCCGCCTCCGCCACCTCGACCCCACCTCCTACGACCTCCTCTACACCCCCCTGACCGCCCCCTTCCATCTCGAAACCCTCGCCGCCCTCCACATCCCCGCATCCCGCCACCTCGACGCCCGCATCGGCTCCCACTACCGCTGCCGCACCCTCACCGCCCTCTCCCCCCTCCCCCTCGGCCAGATCTCCGCCGCCGACCACACCTACCTCCGCACCCTCTTCCCCACCGAGCCCACCACTCAAAAGCGCCGCCTCTACATCAGCCGCGGCGACTCCTGGCGCCGCCGCATCCTCAACGAAGACGCCCTCCTCACCTACCTCACCGCTCTCGACTTCGAAACCCACACCCTCGCCGGCCTCACCATCGCCCAGCAGGCCCAACTCTTCTCCGAAGCCGAACACATCATCGCCCCCCACGGCGCCGCCCTCACCAACCTCGTCTTCGCCCCACCCACCTGCCGCGTCCTCGAACTCTTCGCCGCCAACTACCTCTACCCCCACTACCAAAACCTCTCCGCCACCTGCGACCTCCACTACACCTCCCACATCAGCCCCAACCCCACCGACGCCCCCGACTCCACCGCACACCTCGAAACCCTCCTCCCCACCCTGGAAACATTCCTAGCATAGCTTCCTCCCAAGGAGCGGCTGTCTCCAGGCTGCCGTCTAAAACCCCCGCCCTCCAGGCGGCAAGTTCCTCTCCCCACCCACAACCCCTACTCCTCATCCAGCATCCAACGCCCCTACCCAAATTTCCTCCACACCAACACCCCCGCCACCACCAGAAACAATACAAGCAACACGACCCGACCGGACCGGTGCTTGGCAATGTCGCACAACACTCAGAGCATACGCCCACTCTCCCCCACCTCCCTGATTCCGCAACACCAAACCTCCAATCACTCCGACAACGTCGCCCCGCCGGGAGGAATTCTCACCTCCACCTCAGTGCCAACGTGCACTCCGGGCTACTTCCCGCCCCGAACCTCCGCCTTCTTCTCCCATGCCACCGACCGGTCAAAAACCGTCCCATACGGCGCATACCCATGATGCGGCACCGCCTCCTCCCGCCACTTTTTCACCGCCCCATCATAAAGTTTCTCCATCCGCTTCAACGCCTCCTCGTAGCTTACGCTCTCAATCTGATTCGTCATCTCCATCGGATCCTCCCCGATCGCAAATACCTTCGACCCATCCCCGTGCGCCCCGTTCAGAAATCCATTGTCCGAGGTGAACACCACCACCGTATTCCCAGCCACCCCCTGCTTCTCCAGCGCCTCCCGGATCCCATAGCACCCCAACGTATCCACCGCCTGGTCATCGGTCAGCAAAAACACAATGTTCGGCCGCTCCGCCGCCATCAACATCGACCCCAAACCCGACAACAAAAACACAACGCCGCTCTTCATCTCGCCCTCAATCGTACTCCGATTCCCCCTGGCGACAATCTCCATCAATCCTCCCACACGTTTCCATAAAAAATGGAGGGCCGCTTCTCCAGCATCTCCGCCGTCGCCTTTTCAATACGCTCCTTCACCTGCCTTGACTGCTCGGCGGCGGTTCCAGTCTGCATTTCTACCGCCGCGACAATCGCCCCAGGATCTTCGCGCAAGACTCTGCTGATGAATCGCACGGCCCATTCCGATGCGCCGTTAGCGACATTCCCAGAAACGTCCCGGTGCTTGAAAGCGGCGATGTTATCCAGACACCCCACAACGATTTCCGGCAAGATCGGCATGTCTTCAACAGAAACATCCAGAGAGGATCGGAAGAGTTCGGACGTTGGGTTGTGGAAAGGCCGAAAATCTTCTGAGGTCGAAGATTCACATGGACCGATTTTCTTGGGCTTTCTCATGTCGTTATTTTGAAGTAAGTGGCCCCGGCCTCGGCGGTGATGGCGCGGCGGTAGAATTTAAAGAGGGTCCGGCTTTCGGCGGTGTGGCCCATCGCGTCCTTGGTCGCGTCCTCCCCGAATGCGACAAGGTGATTGGAGGCGAAGGTGTGGCGGGCTCCGTCTTGATAGATGCTTCCGTCGATCCCGGCGTCCTTGCGGATCCGCTGAATCGTCTTCCTCCATTGCGCCGGGACAATCTTCCCGGTCTTCGGGTGGCCCTCGAGCAAGCGACGAAGGCGGGGGCGAATCGGGATCAATCGTTCCGCTCCGGTCTTGCTTGCCTTTTCGGATACATAAATGTGGGCGGCGGTAACGTCTTCCCACGTCAACTTCACCAGCTCCCCGTCCTCGGCGTCGGGCCGGACCCCGGCAAAGAGCATGAGCGCAACGGCGCGGGTCTCCTCCTTGGTCTTGCAGGAACCGAGCAGGGCGGTCACTTGGTCAGCGGAGAATATCTTCACCTCCCGCCGCTTCCGGGGCTTGGGCTTGCTGGCGATGGCGGCGCGGATATGTCGGGCGCGGGTGTCGATGGCGGTCGCTCCCGTCGCGCGGAATCCCGCCGCTTCCTGAATGTTCGCCTCGGTGATCTCGGCCACCCGGCGCTTCATGAACTCGGGAGGGAGCTTGTCGGCCAATTTCTCCATGTCGCGGCGGTAGCGATTCGACCAATCCATCTCATTGGCCGCCAGGAACTTGTCGTAACGCTCGCGGAAGGTCTCGGTGGTGCCGGTCGCCCGGACCCGCTCGGCATAGGCGCGGGCAGCATCGGTGAGGCTCACTCCCAACCCCTTGAGCAGCTCGGCGGCGGATGCGGCATCCCTAGCTAAGATCGGATCAATCGCGGCGTGGCGGATCCCGGCGGCGTATTGTGCGCGGAGCTTCTTTGCCAACTTGTCGGCATCCTTCTCCGACGGGAAGTAGGAGCGCCTGAGGCTCCCGTCGGGGGTCATGGAACCGGGGGTGGTGACGTACCAGTGGGAGCCTGTCCCGGCCTTGGTGGGATCCTGCTTTGGGGTCAGGGATGGGCGTCTTGGCATGGCCCGACCGTCGCACTTATCGCAGTAACGGTCAATAAATTAAGGGTTATTAGGTAATTTTGCGTTAAGTGAAACCCTAAAAAACAAGGGGTTTTTGAGCCAGCTATCGGGCTCGAACCGATAACATCCTCATTACAAGTGAGGCGCTCTACCATTGAAGCTAAGCTGGCCATTCTCGCTGACGAGGGCCGGAGTATGCCCGATCCGTCGCCTCGGGCAAGCTGGAATGCCTCTCTTTCTGGTCGTCTTCGCCACCCCGCCCCCTCATCATTCCAGGCATGATCATCGGAGTCCCCAAGGAAATCAAAGTTCAGGAGCACCGCGTCAGCGTCATCCCCTCCGCCGTGGCCGAACTCGTCCGCCGCGGCCACCGCGTCGTCGTCCAGGCCGGGGCCGGCGACGGAGCCTCCTATCCCGACCCCCTCTACGCCGCCGCCGGTGCCGAACTCCTCCCCGACGCCGCCGCCGTCTTCAGCGAGGCCCAACTCATCGTCAAGGTCAAGGAACCACAACCCGAGGAGATCGCCCGCCTCGGCCCCCAACACGTCCTCTTCACCTACCTCCACCTCGCCGCCTCCAAACCCCTCACCGAGTCCCTCATGGCCTCCGGCTGCACCGCTCTCGCCTACGAAACCCTCGAGGTCAACCGCCGCCTCCCGCTCCTCGAACCCATGAGCGAAATCGCCGGCCGCATGTCCGCCATCGTCGGCTCCTACCACCTCGCCAAACACCGCGGCGGCCGCGGCATCCTCCTCGGCGGCGTCCCCGGCGTCGCGCCCGGCCGCGTCATCGTCCTCGGCGGCGGCAGCGCCGGCATCAACGCCGCCCGCGTCGCCGCCGGCATCGGCGCCGATGTCACCATCCTCGAGGTCGATATCGAACGCATGCGCTTCCTCGACATCACCATGGAAGGCGCCCACACCCTCTACTCCACCGAAGCCAACCTCGCCGAACAACTCCCCCGCGTCGACCTCATCATCGGTGCCGTCCTCGTCCCCGGCGCCGCCGCACCGAAACTCATCACCCGCGACATGCTCCGACAAATGCAGCCCGGCAGCGTCTTCGTCGACATCGCCATCGACCAGGGCGGCTGCGCCGAAACCAGCCGCCCCACCACCCACGAGGACCCCACCTACTTCGAGGAGGACGTCCTCCACTACTGCGTCGCCAACATGCCCGGCGCCTACGCCCGCACCGCCACCCAGGCCCTCAACAACGCCACCCACCGTTGGACCCACCTCCTCGCCGAACGCGGCCTCCAAGGCGCCTGCCTCGACCGCCCCGAACTCCTCACCGCCGTCAACATCGCCCACGGCAAACTCACCTGCCCCCCCGTCGGCATCGCCCACAACCTTCCCACCACCTCCCCCACCGAAGCCCTCGGCCTCAGCTGATCATTCCGCCCTCTGTCCGCTCTCATCTGGGTTCCGGGCTCCGGGTTCCGCGTTCTCCTCCTCACCCCACCCGCGGATCCGGATCCACCGGCTCCTTCTCCTTCCGCTCCGCCTTCCAGCCGATCGACGGAAAAATAATCACCGTCGCCGCCAAAATCAACCCCGCCCCGATCAGCCCGATCGTCTCCGGCCCCTGACTCTGCACCAGCGGAAAGGCGATGAACGGCGCGATGATCCCCCGCGTCCCCGTCAGGAAGGTGTGCACACTCATGTACTCCGCCACATGCTCCCCCTTCGCAAACTTCGTCACCCACAAACTCCACGCCACATTGCCCCCTGCCCGCGCAATCCCATGCAGGGCAATCCCCACACACAAGGCCCACACCCCGTCCCCCACGAAATAAAAGAGGATCCCCGCCGCAAACAGAAGGTTGATCACCGTGCGCACCAAAAAGAAATTCATCCGGTCGAAGATCACCCCCCAGCCAATCACGAAAATCAGGAACATCACCTCCGGAATGACTCCCGTGATGGTCGCAATGGTCAACTCGTCAAACTGATACCCATACTCCGGATTCGAGACATACTCCACGAACAGCGAAAAGCAGAGCAGGTTGCCAAAACCCAGGATCATCCACGAAATGAGCAAATTGCGAAAGGATCGGTCCGTCTTCACATGCGAAAACGCCGCAAACAACCGCACCCGCTTGGATCGATCCAAATGCACCGGGTCCATCCGGAATACACAGGCCGCCATCCACACGCACGCCGCCCCATAGATCACCAGCAGCCAGCGATACGCGCCAAGATCCTGCCGCAGCACCCAGCCAAAGGAGGCCGCCACCGCGATCGCCGCCACCTTGCGCACCACTCCGCTCGTCGCAAACAGCCGCCCCCGGTTCGCCCCCGGATAGTGCCGCCGGTAAATCTGCGCCATCAACGGCACCGCCAACGTCAACCCCAGCAGCGCCACTCCCACCGCCGAGAGAAATACCACCAGCGAGTCATCCCAGATCGCCGCAATGACCAAACAGACCGCCGAAGCCACCCAGATCCCCGCCGAGGCCACATTCACCGACCACCCCGTCCGCCGCACCAACTGCACCATGAACAGGCTCAGAAACAATCCCAGGCTCGGTGCCGCCACCAACCAGGCCTTTGCCCGCCACGGCGCATCAAACACCCGCACCGCGATCACCACCGCAAAGGTGATGCTCAGCGTCTCCAAAAAACCGTTCGGCACCGCCCGAATCGTGTCGAGCTTGAACGTCCGTCGCGCCTGGGCGCCTGCTGGTCCGAATCCCATTCGCAACCTTCTTTAGCCCCTCTCCCGCGACGAGGCGAGCAACCAAAGACACAAGGCCCCCACCAGGATCGCCGCCACCCCCACATGCAGCACCTGCACCACGGGATGTATCCCCACCTGCGCCAACACCAACCCCATCACCATCATCGCCCCCACCATCCCCGCGATCCCCTTCTCCAACCACCCCAACCCACCCGCCAACCCCCGCCTCCCCATCAGTAAAAAACCGATCGTCCCCAACACGATCAACCAGGAAAAGCTCCGGTGCACCAAATACACCGCCCGCTCCTCCAACTCCCCGATCCACTCCCCCCGCGCCTCACCATAGTGCGACTTTGCCAACACATCGGTCACCTCCCGCACCTGCGACCCCATCACTCCTTCCACAATGGTCAGCACCAACAATCCGCCCACCAACCAGCGCAAACCCTTCGCCGATCCCGCAAACCCCTTCCGCCACTGCCGCTCCGTCCCCGCCCAGGCCACGAACACCAACAGGCAGACCAACAACATCGCCAACGCCATGTGCGTCGTGATCACCCCGGGCTTCAACCCACTGTAAACTATCTTCGCCCCCATCCACGCATTGAGCAACACCACGAACAACGATACCGCCGCAGTCACTCCCACCAATTTCCTCCCCCGCCGCCATTGAAAAAATCCTCCCACGAAGGTCGCCAGGGAAAAAAATCCCACCGGCAAGGAACACAGCCGGTTCACATACTCCACCCACGTGTGCACCGGATTGAACTCCTCCCGCAACGACTCCCGCGTGATCGTCGCCGGATCCCGTCCCGCCCGCTCCGCCTTCCGCCGGAACTTCTCCAAATCCAGCTTCTCAAAATCCAACTGCTCCACCGCCCGCGGCGGTATCCAACACCCCCAACAGGTCGGCCAGTCCGGACACCCCATACCCGATCCCGTCACCCGCACCACCGCCCCCACAAAAATCAGCACAAACAACGATACCAAGGCCGCCAGGGCCACTTTCTGAAATCGTTCCATGCTCACCCCTTCGTTTGCTCGTCTCACGAGCCCGATCCGCCCTCCGTGGCCACACCTTTGGGCATCTCCATGGTCTCCGCGATCTCCACCGCTTCCTTGATCAAGGCCTCGTCATCCTTGTTCTGCCGATCCTCCTTGCTGATCGCCACCGACAGCCAACGGAACTCATAGCTGTTCTCCAGGACCACCTTCAGCAACATCATCAACGGCACCGCCAGCAGCATCCCCACCGGCCCCCAAACCCAGCCCCAAAACAGCACCGATCCGATGATCACCAAAGTCGAAAGCCCGAAGCGGCGCCCCATCAACATCGGCTCCACAAAGTTCCCCAGAAAAATGTTGATCGCCACATAGCCGATCCCCACCGCCACCGCACTCGGCCAACCCAAGGCCAGGAACGCCAGGAACATCGGCGGAATCCCCGCCACGATTGAACCAACCACCGGAATGTAGTTCAACGCAAAGGCGATGATCCCCCACAACAAAAAGAAATCCAACCCCGCCGCCCAACAAAGGAAGCCCGCCAGAAAGCCCGTCGTGAAACTCACCGCCGTCTTGATCCCCAGATAACGCTGAATCCCCTGCGTCGCGGTCAACATGCGCTGAATGTTCGGCCCCCGCGCCTCACAAATCGCATTCAAACGCCGCCCGAACATCCGCGCCTCGGTCAGCATGAAGACCGTCAAAATAATCACCACGAACGCCGTCCCCAAAAATGAGGCCACCCGCCCCACCACGTTGGTGCTCACATCCACGATGACGGCCATATTGATCCCCGACAGCGACTTCTTGAGGTCGTCCGTCACGTAGGTCTCCACCATCGATCTCGCTTCGGCCAACTTCTGCCCCTCGGTCCATGGCTCTGCAACAGGTTCGTTCACCCGCTCCTCCCAACTGATCCATTCGATGAGATATCCCGCCGCCCACTCCGTGGCATCGTCGATCCGCTGGTTGGTCAACTGCTGATACTTCGTCTCCCACTTCGTCTGCAAATCCCCCATCAAACCCACCGCACTCACCACGATCACTGCCAAGAACAGGAAATCGACCAACACCGTGATCAACACCGCGAAAAACCGCGGCACCTTGTGCACCCGCAGCCAGGTTGTGATCGGGAAACTCACCGTCGCGATGAAAAACGCCAACAGCACCGGCACAAAGAATCCCGCCGCCGCCTTCAGGCCGGCAATCAGGATCACCAAGCATCCCAATATAATCAGGATCTTGACGCCTTGCTCTTGCTTTCCGAACTGGGCCATGACTTTCCGGAACACCTGATTTCACGCAACCACGCTTCCCGCAGTTGATTCTATGCCATTAGGGACGGATCAACAAAGAATTCATTCCGGAGAAGTCAACTTTTTCGCCACCCCGACCATGACCCTCCCCCTCCCCGGGGCCAAATCAGCCAGCGCCCCCTCCAATCGAGGCCACCGAAACCGGAATCCGTGCTCCGACAGTCGCCGAGCCACCCCCCAACGACTCTTGGTCACCAATTCCGTCTCCGTCCGGAGCGCCCAAGCCCCTCCCTCCAGCATCCAGCGGGCTGCCGGCAGTCCCACCGGCACTCCCGCCCGACCCCGCAATGCCGCCATGAACTCCCCATTGCGGGGCACCTCGGGAGCCACCAGATTGGCCACCCCCTCAAACTCGTCCCGCTCCATAACCCACTCCACCGCCCGGCAAAAGTCGTCGATGTGCACCCAACTCACCCGCTGCCGCCCATCCCCCATCCGTCCCCCCAACCCCCACTTCACCAGCCGCCAGAGCACCGCAAAGACGGTCCCCGGCTCATTCGCCAGCACCATCGAGGTCCGCAAGGCCACCTTCCGCACCACCCCCGGAACCCGCGCTCCAAAAAATGCCTTCTCCCACGCCTTCGCCACCTCCACCGAAAATCCAACCCCCAATTCCCCGCTCGCCTCATCCTGCGGCCCATCTTCCGCATGCCGATAGATGGTCAGCGTGCTGCTGTTGATCCAAACCCGCGGCGGCTTCTTCGCCAACGAAATCGCATCCCCCAAAATCCCCGTCGACGCCGTCCGACTCTCCATGATCTCCGCCCGATGCCGCGCATCATACCGGCAGTTCACACTCCGCCCCGCCAGGTTCACCAGCACGTCCGCCCCATCCAGGGCCTCCCCCCACCCCCCCAGTGTCACCCCATCCCACAGCACTTCCCGCACCCCCCCCGGCGCAGTTCCCTCACGACGCACCAACCCGATCACCTCATCCCCGCCCCCCATCAGATAGCGGGCCAAATACCGCCCCAAAAATCCCGTCACTCCGGCAATCACAATTCGTCGTTTCATCAGTTCATCCTTCCTAGTGGTTCATCATCAACTCCGGCAGCACATGGAGGCATCGCAAGATGACCTCCTCAAAAAATTCGTTCGGAAACAGCAAGCCCAGCGGCCCGATCACCCACAGCGCCACCCAAACCCGCCGCAGCCAAAGCGGCCAGCCCCGCCGCTCCAACCGCAGCGCCAGTCCCTGCAGCAGAAAGTAAGCCGTCGGCCCGCCATACCCCGCCCCCACCGGCAGCGTGATCGCCACCTCGTGCAACAAGCCCGACACCAGAAACACCGCCCACTCCGCCACCACCCGCGGCACCACCGCCTCCAGAGGACGCTTCACCACCCGCGCCATCATCTCCGAATACCCGAGATTCCATCGCTTCGCCCAAAAGTCCGCCAGCCCCGTCGTCCGCAGCGGATTCCGAAACAAGACCCGCACCGGATTCCCCCTTCCCCGCCAGAACGCCGCCAACACCCGCAGCGCCCCATAGTGAAATCCGATGCTCATCGGCACGAAGACAAACACCAGCGGCACCCCCGGCACCTGCCGCACCCCCATGGCCAACACGGTCCCCGCCACCACACACCCCAGCCCCACCCGCAGGTGACTCCGCCACTCCAGCCCCTCCTCGCTCCGTGCAAAGGCCCCCGGATTCATCCCAAACCAACCCAGCCCGAAACACAGATACCGCCCCCACCCCAACTCCCTCCGCCCCCGCGCACTCCACTCCACATAGACCACCCCCTTCAGCCCCCCGAGCAATGCGCAGCACAACCCCACCATCCGCAGCACCGCCTCGTCCTCCCGCAGCAGCCAGTCCACGCCCCCCACCACCAGCAACAACCCCACCCACACAGCCACCCGCCCCATCCGCAACGGCAACCGCGCCCACAGCCTCCCCGCCACCACCAGTCCCAATACCATCAACGGCCACCACATCACCCGCCTCCTTTCAGGTTAAAGACGAACACCGTCACGTAAACCGCCGTCAGCACCACAAAGAGCAACCCCAATCCCAACTCCGCCACCCGCGTCCACCGCCCCGCCGGCACATCCGTCGTGTCAAAGGTCGTCCAGTGCAAAGTCAAGCGCACTCCCCACCAACAAGCGATGAACCCACTCACCACCGCCGCCATCCCATCACCCGCCAACAACAGTCCCGCCCCGAACACACTCAACAACCCAAAGGCCAGATGCGCCCCCAGCACGTAGCACGCGTAGGTCCAAAACACCTGCCGCAACAGCTTCGGCAGCACCGCCACACTCTTCCGCCATCCCAACACCACCGGAATCGCCGGACTCGCCAGGCACAACACTAGTTGCCCCGCTCCCGCCCCCACCAGTACCCACTCCAAGGTCTCTTTCATCGTCATGGCTTGCACAGGATCCACAGAAACAACCCACCCAGAGCCCCGAAGGCCACCCCGAAAAACACACTCCAAAACGGATACCGCCGCATCATCTCCCGATCATAATAGAAGAACTGCACCACCACCCGCACCCCCCAGAACACCCCCATGAACCCCGCCATGGCCCGCCCCTCCACCGTCGTCAAAAAGAACCCCGGCCTCCACAAACACAGCAACCCCATCCCCAACACGGTGTAAATAATGTAGGCCGCATGAATCACGAAGACCTGCCCGAAAAAGCGATCACACCGCGCAATGTTCTCCCGATACCGAAACACCCGCGGCACCAGGAAGTTCACCGCCACAATCAGCAGCACCCCCACCCCCGCCACTCGGATCAGGTTCTCCATCATCGCGCACCTCCCTTCCCGACTCCACAAACCCCGTCACCACACTCCACCTCTTCCTCACACACCGCCGCCACCTCCGCATCGACCTTCAAGGCCAACAGCTTCGACAAGCTCAAGCGATTTGCCGATAGCAGATGGCAAACCTTCGCCGCCAGCGGCAACAGGGCAGGCGAAGCCATCCGCTCCGCCCACCGCCGCCACTTCTTCAGCACCCACAGACTCACCACCCAGGCCTCCGGCCCCTGCCAGATGTCACCCTCGTCACTCATCACCACGATCTCCCGCCCCGCATCCATATGCACGATCTCCGGTAACAAACGCTTCGCCAGACCCGAATTGTAGGGCACGAACTCCAGACGACAGTGCCTATTCTGCCCCAGCATCCACTGCCGGAAGGCCCGGCAGAGTCCGCACTCCGGATCGTAAAAAATGGTCAGGGCGTTCATCGTCTCAGGGAACTTCAGGATTGGTCCGATAGGTCGGCGGCACCGGCGGCACCACCGGGCGACGATCATCCCGCTTCCGGATTCTCGTGAAAAGGTAGATGTTGAAGAAGTGCATCGCCCCCAACACCAACATCACCACCCCGATCTTCGCACTGAACGCTTCAAACACGCCGCGCACCGCCACCACATCCTGCACCACCTTCAGGTAAAGCGCCACAAACCCGATGTTGATCAGGTAAAACCCGACCACCAGCAGATGATTCACACTGTCCGCCAACTCTTCGTTCTCGTGGAAACACTCCACCAGGAACACCCGGCCATTCTTGTGCAGGGTTCGCGCCACCCAAATCGTCATCGGCACCGCCGTGAGGAGATAGAGCGCGTAGGTTATCACTGTCTCATTCATTGTTCTGTTTTTTCTGTTTTTTCTGTTTTTAGTGAAACTTTGGCTCAAAATTTTTCCTACCCGAAGAGCTTCATCGCCAACTGCATCGCCTTCCCGTGTGGCAGCGACCCCACCCGGTCGCTCATCTTCGAGGCAAAGCGCACGAACTCCTCCAACTGCACCATCTGCCCGTGAAAGGCCTTCCCCTCCTTCGTTTTCATCCCTTTCGTCTCCGCCGCACAGGTCTCCACCGTCTGCAGCGCCGGATCCAACTCCCGCCGCTTCCGCTGCTCCACGATCCGCCGAAAGATCTCCCACACATCCTTCTCCGCCTCAAAATACTCCTTCCGCTCCCCCTTCTTCGTCACGATCCGCAACAGCCCCCAGTTCACCAACTCCTTCAAATTCGTGTGCGCATTCCCCCGGCTGATCTCCAACTCCTCCATCACCTCGTCCGTGCTCATCGAGTCCGACCCCGTCATCAGCAGCGCATGGATCTGCGCCATGGTCCGATTGATCCCCCACTGCGTCCCCATCACCCCCCACTGCGCCACAAACCCCTCCCGAATCTCCTTCAGCTTGCTGGCTTCCCCATTCATCTATTTCAGTAATTACTGAAATTTCGACAACAGTCAACCCAAAATCCAACAATAGTGGCCCCTCCCGTGGCGCCGCTCCCCAGTGCCCTGACCGTCCCGCCTGCCCGGGCGTAGCCTCCGGCGAAGACCGGGTCGCAAGCCGTCCTCCTCCTCCTCCTCCTCCTCCTCCTCCGCGTAGCGGCGCCTCTGCGAGGCGTCGGCGGTTCCACCCCCCTCCCCTCCAAAGCCCCTCCCGCCTCCACGCCCCCCCTCCCGTCCCCTCCCCTCCCGTCCCTCCTCCCTCCCGTCCCGCCTCCCTCCTCCCCATTCAGCATTCAAAGTTCGATGTTCCTCCCCATCCCGATTTCCCATGTCCCAACAACAACCAACAACCAACAACCAACAACCAACACCCCCCCCTATTCCCCAAACGACGCCGGCGACACCAACCCCGCCGAAAGAATCATCTTGCTCGCCTCCTCCAGCGTCATGTGACACTCGATCAACTTGTCATCATCCACCACCACGATGAACCCCGTCATCGGATTCGGACTGGTCGGCAAAAACACCGAAGTCACATTCTTCCCCGTATCCGGATCATGATAGTTCCCCGTGATGAACCCCAGCAACCGGCACCCCGGACTCGGATACTCCACGTAGGCCACCCCCTTGAACTTCCGCGGCCCCCCCAAATTGCGCAGCGCGTCCACGAACTGCTTCAGCGTCGCGTAAATGAACCCCATCACCGGAATCCGCGTGATCGCCCCATCCACCCAGTTCACCATCGCCCGCCCCGGACGATTCATCACCGCAAACCCCATCAGGAACAGCAGCGTTACCGGAATGAAAAACCAGGCGAACTCGTCCCCTGGAAAGGTAAAGGTCCAGGCATCCTGCTTCCCTTCCGCCCCCCGCAGGAAATTCAGCATCCGCAGGATCCACTCGATGATCTTCTCCCCCACCACCAGCAGCACCTTGAAGATCAAATAAATCAACCAAACCGTCCCCACCACCGGAATCACCGTCGCCAGGCCCGCCAAAAAGATACTCAGGGCACGCCTGATGACAGGGTGCTTGATCGGGCGGGGCTGACCTATGGGCTCTTCTTCCATTCGTTGCGGGGCTAATAAGGCCCACTCACCGAAAATGGCAACCTCCCACCTCTTTCTCTGCCGATTTTTCCGGGTAATTTGCTCTCATGCGCCTTCCGGCCCTGGGATTCGAACCTACCGCCCCCGCTCCCCATCACTTCCTCCTTAGCACCCCCTCATACTCAGGCCGCTTCTTCCACTCCTCGAAGTACTTCTCATACCGTGGATCATCACTCCAGTGCCTCGACTTCGGTTCCCCCTCCCGCACCTTCCCTTCCGGATAATCCTTCCCCGCGACACTTTCCTCCACCGCTCTCTGCCACTCCAGAAACCCCTTCTTCATCCGCGCCAGCACCTCCGGCCGTTCCCCCGCCACGTCAATCGCCTCCCTCGGATCCTTCGTCAGATCATACAACCCAAACTTCCCCTTCTTCAAATCCGTGCACACCAACTTCAGCTCATCATCCACCCACGCTCCCGCCCCCTGAAACAAAAATCCGATCGCCCGCCCCCGCTTCACCGGCTTCTCCCCCCTCAACCGTCCCGCCAAACTCATCCCGTCCACCGGCTTCAACAGCACCTCCCCCGGCAACCCCACCACCTCCGCCACGGTCGGAAAAACATCCATCGTGCAGGCTGGCACCTCCGTCACTCCCGCCTGCACCACCCCCGGCCACTCCACGATCCCCGGCACCCGGATCCCGCCCTCCCAGACGCTCCCCTTGAACCCCCGCAACCCGCCCACCGTCTCCGGCGTCACCTTCGGCAACCCACCATTGTCGCTGCAAAACCACAGCAGCGTATTCTCCGCCACCCCCATCTCCCGCAACCCGGCCCGCAGCGTTCCCACACTCCGATCCACCGCCGCCAACTCCCCATAGTGATGCTGACTCCCTTCGCTCAACCCCGCGAAGGCCTCTCGATCCTCCGCACTTGCCACCCACGGCGAATGCGGCGAGCCATCCCAGATCACCGCCAAAAACGGCTTCTTCGCCTCCACCGAACGCTTCATGAACTTCAGCGCCTCCCCCACGATGATCGCGGAGCTATCCCCCTTGCACTCCTCAAACTCACCCTTCCGACTCATGATCGGATTCCGATCAAAAAAGTTCGTCACCGTCAGCCACTCCTCAAACCCGAAGGCCCCCGGCGAATGATCATCATCCCCCAGCACCGGCACCCCCGGCCCCCGCAGTCCGTTCAAATGCCACTTCCCGAAATGCCCCGTCGCATACCCCGCCCCCTTCAACGCCACCGCCAAGGTCTTCTCCTGCAAGTGCAGCGCATACCCATGACTCGGCACCCCGCAGCGAACCGGCGACCGTCCCGTCAGCACGCTCGCCCGCGTCGGTGAGCACACCGGCCCACCCGCGTAGAACCGATCAAAGCGCAGCCCATTCGCCGCCATCGCATCCAGGTTCGGCGTCTTCAACACCGCGTGCCCGTAATACCCCGTCTCCCCCCACCCCTGATCATCGGTCATCACCAACACCACATTCGGCCGCTCCGCCGCCAAAACACTCGTCAAGCCGAGCACAGCCGCCGCCCATCCCGTCAAAAACAGAGAATCCATCCCCTCCCTACGCTCCTATTCTCATTAATCTCTCCACCATTTCATGACCACATCAGCCTTTCACTCCGTTCCGGCCGCATCGCCGTTTGCCGCCTTATTCCGGGCTTGCGCATTCTCCCTGATCGCCTTCTTGACGGCCGTCAACCGCTCCGGCCACACGAAGGTCGGGGCTTTCGTTGGATCGTAACCTTCCATGTGTCCATGCAGGCGCGTCGCAGGCTTGGTATACTTGAATTCCGTGTCCCCAAACACCTCGCGACACATCGACGCGAGACCGGGATCATATTCGATCAACTCCACCCGCGTATTCACATGATTGTGATCATGATCGTTCTCGCGGTTGTCATCGAACCAGGACTGCACCCCCTCCGCAAAATACTCGTGGTGGTTCACACTCGCATACTTGCCTTTCCACAACCCCGCCTTCATCGCCGCGGCATAGGTCTCCTTCAGGCGCCCGTCGAAGGTCTCATCCACATTGTTCACTCCCCGCAGATGAATGTTGTGCGCGAACTCATGTATCAAAATGTTCTCCGCCTCATACGGATCCCCCGGATACCCCAGCACGTTCTCCTCCGCACACGTGCAAAAGGGATCGGTCGAACTACCCCCCAATCCCCGGGCCCTCGCGTCCCAAAAATCCTTCCCGGAAAACGCCTCGAACCCCGGCTGCGGATCATCCACCATCCTCTTGAACTCCGGAAGATCGGTCGTGAACTCATCGTGCGCCATGATGCAAAGCCGTGCTCCACTCAAGATCATCGCCTCCAACACGTCCGGCCGCTTGGCCAGCATCTTGTCACCGATGAAGGCCGCCTCCCTCAACGCATAGGGCGACACCTTTTCCGAAGCCACGATCGGAAACCCGCACAAGCGCTCGATCTGCGTGTAAAAGGCCGGAATGCCATCGTTCGCCCCCGGATCGAAGCGATACCCTTGGAACCGCACCCGCGACGTCACCAACTCCTCCTTCCCCTCCGCCCCCACCAGCACGAACCGATGACCGATCGTCGTCGTAAGCGTCGTCTCCTCGCCCGGCGCAATCGAACCGTTTGGCACCCGCTCGGTGTCCGCCTTCAACCAGAACACCTCCACCTGCTGCCCACTCCCGTTCATGATCCGCAGCATCGGCCGCTCGGCCGCATCGGCGGCAACTCCCGCCACGACAATGAGCATCCCCAGGATCAAAGTAAGATTCGTCAGCTTCGGCATCATTTCGGTGCTGATACTGATCGTCCCTCCGGATCTCTCAAGGCATTTGATGCCCCCTGCGGACTACCAAGCTGACTCGTCGTCCCCCGCGACTCAACGCTCGTCAACCCCTCCCTCCAGAGCCTCTCCCTTCTCCCGCAACTGCTCCGAAAGCTCCGCATTCTCCGCTTCCAACTCCATCATCTTCTCGACGCAGCTCTTTATTGCCCCCACCGGATCATTCTCAAAAAGGCCGATCGGGTCGTGCATCTCAATCATTTTCTTGAACTCTTCATTCCCGTTGATCGCCTCCTGCAAGCACCTCACCGCTTCCGCCTCCCCCCTCTCCATCGTGTCCACCGCCGTCCGAACTTCCTCCTGCAAGCCCTTCGCCTCCGCCCGCTTCGCTTCAAACCCCGGCAACCGTTCCTCCACCACCTCCAACAACTCCCCCAATTGCTGTTCCGCAGCCGCCAATCTTGCTTTTGCTTCTTCAAGCTCCGTAGTCAACCGCATCACCTGCTCATCGCTGTCCGCAACCGACACTTGAACTACCTCAACTCCCACGCCTTCGCTGGCACCCTCCTTCTCTCCGCACCCCCCAAGGGGCAACAACAGCAACGTAAAAAGCCCGATTGACGCCGCACGCTTGTCCATCGCAGAGCAAAGCTACCGCACCGCCCATCGTTTGAAAACCTCAATCTACCCCGCCCCACCCACCCCCGCGCCCTTCCCGCGCTTCGCCAACCACTCCACCAACACAATCAACCCCGCGCCCACCACCATCATCCCCAGCGCCAGCCAGGTCCCCGACTCCGCAAAGGACGGTAGATGCCAATTCTCATAACCCACGATCTTCTCCTTCACCCCCTCGCCCTTCGCAAAGCCCTCCAGCACCTTGTCCTTCCACGGCCAGATGATCACCAGCGATCCCGCAATGAATCCCGTGATCGCGCTCACCGCCACATCATGCCAGGTGCGGAACAACCAACTCAGCAACCGCGCCAGCGACAGCATCCCAATCACCGCCCCGATCCCCACCGGAACCAGCACCTTCAGCGCCGCCACGAGATCACCATCCCCCAGCGCACTGACCGAATCGATCATGATCAATTTGTAGTTCCCCATCAGCACCAACACAAAGGAACCGCTCAGGCCCGGGATGATCATGCTGCACATCGCCACCACCCCGCAGAGCAAAAGATAAAGCACATTCGAGCTCTCGTTGGCCGGACTCAGAAACGCCATCCCCACCGCCACCGCACAGCCGATCACCCCGGCCACCACCGCCCCCGCCGACCACCGCCGCACCATCTTCCCCACCGCCGGCAGCGAGGCCAGGATCAGCCCAAAGAAAAATGCCCACAGCGCCCGTTCCCCCGTCGGCGAATGCTCCATCACCCTCTTGAAGACCTGCGCCAGGGTCATGATGCTCAGCGCCACCCCGATCCCGATCGCCATCAGGAACCGCAGATCGATCCGCTCCGCCACCTCCCGGATCTGAAACCGGCACCCCATCTTCACCGTCGTCACATCGATCCGCTTCAGCGCCTCGATCAAGCGCTCGTAGATTCCCGTGATGAAGGCGATCGTCCCCCCCGAGACCCCCGGAATCACATTCGCCGCCCCCATCGCGAACCCCTTCAAAAACGTAAACAGATCGTCCTTCATTTGCTCAAATCTCCAACATCAAGCGCTCCGGATTCTCAATGGCGTCCTTCACCTTGATCAAAAACGTCACCGCCTCCTTCCCGTCCACGATCCGGTGATCATAGCTCAGCGCCAGATACATCATCGGCCGGATCTCCACCTTCCCATCCACCGCGATCGGCCGCTGCTGGATGGTGTGCATCCCCAGAATTCCGCTCTGCGGCGGATTCAAAATAGGCGTGCTCAGCAGCGAGCCATAGACCCCGCCGTTCGAGATCGTGAAGCCACCCCCGCGCAAATCCTCCAACTGGATCTTCCCGTCCCGCGCCTTCAAGGCGTAGGCCAGAATGTCCTGCTCGATCTCCGCAAACCCCTTCTGGTCCGCATCGCGGATCACCGGCACCACCAGACCCTTCTCTGTCCCCACCGCCACGCCCACGTCGAAAAAGTGGTTCTGCACGATGTCGTTCCCATCAACCCGCGCGTTGAGATTCTGCACCTCCTTCAACCCCTGCACGACCGCCTTCACGAAGAATGACATGAAGCCCAGCTTCACCCCGTGCTTCGCCACGAAATCCTCCTGCACGGCCTTCCGCAGCTTCATCACCGCCGTCATGTCCGCCTCATTGAACGTCGTAAGAATAGCCGCAGTCTGTTGCACGTTGACGAGTTGCGTGGCGATCTTCCGCCGCAGCATGCTCATCTTCTTGCGCGTTGTCCGCCCATCGCTCTCCTCGCCCTTCTCCTCCCGAACCGCCGTCGCCGGCAGCACCGAAAGATCCGGTCGCAACGGCGCTGCCGCACTCGTCGCAGCCGCCGCAACTGGCGCAGACGCCGCTGGGGCCGCCGCCTTCACCGCCGCCGGAGCCTTCGCCGCAGCCTTCGCCGCAGGCGCAGCCTCCGGAGTCGCCGCCACCTTGGCCACCCCACCCACCGTGAGCTCCCCAATGATCGCCCCGATCTCCACCTCCGCCCCCTCGGGTGTCAAAATGTGCAGCACACCGGACTCATCAGCCTCCAACTCCGTCGAAACCTTGTCCGTGTCCAGCGTCACCAGCACCTCGCCCTTGGCCACCGCTTCCCCATCCCGCTTGTGCCAGGTGGCTATCGTCGCCGAATTGATCGACTCCCCCGCCGGCGGCACCTTCACCTTCACCACCCGCTCCTCCGCCGCACCTTCACTCGCCGCGGCAGCTTCCGCCATCGGCGCCTCTCCCTTCGGCGCCTCTCCCTTCGGCGTCTCCGCCTTCGGCTCTTCAGCCTTCGGCACTTCCGCCGCAGCTTCCGCCACCTCCCCCTCCTCGATCTCCGCGACCAGCGTGCCAATATCGACCTCCTCACCTTCCGGCACGAGAATCTTCAAGGTCCCCGACACCTCCGCCTCCAACTCCGTGGAAACCTTGTCCGTCTCCACCGTCAGCAGCACATCCCCCTTCTTCACCTGCTCTCCGTCCGCCTTGTGCCATTGGGCCACACTGGCCGTTGCAATCGACTCACCAGCCGGGGGGATCTTCACTTCGTACGCCATATCAGTGTTCTTTGAAAATTGTTGTTGGATCAGACCGAAAACGCATTCTCCACAAGGCTCTTCTGCTCCCGCAAATGCATCGCCTTCGATCCCGCCGCCGGACTCGAGGCCTGATTGCGGCCCGCATAGCGCACCCGCGACCCGACCGCCTTCTCCAACCGCGGCCCGATGTAGGACCACGCCCCCATGTTCAGGGGCTCCTCCTGACACCAGACAAACTTCTTCGCGTTCGGAAACTCCGCCACCCGCTCCTGCACCATCTCGCTGTGGAACGGATACAGCTGCTCCATCCGCAAGAGCACGGTGTTGTCGATCCCCTGCTCCTTCCGGTATTGCACCAGATCGTAATAAACCTTGCCCGAACAAAAGACGATCCGGTCGATCTCATCCGCCGGCCCCGGCACTTCCGGATCAGCCAGCACCTCCTGGAATCTCGTCCCCCCGAGGAACTCCTCGATGTCCGACACCGCTTCCGGCTTGGTCAGCAAACTCTTCGGGGTCATCACCACCAACGGCTTCCGGAACGGCCGCAGCAACTGCCGCCGCAGGGCGTGGAAATACTGCGCGGGTGTCGTGAAATTGCCCACCGTCATGTTCTTGCTCGCACACAACTGCAGAAAACGTTCCAACCGCGCACTGGAGTGCTCCGGCCCCATCCCCTCATAGCCGTGCGGCAACAACAGCACGATGCTGCTCGGCGTCTGCCACTTCGACTCCGCCGAGGAGATGAACTGGTCGATGATCACCTGCGCCCCGTTCCCGAAATCCCCGAACTGCGCCTCCCACATGATCAGCATGTCCGGATAGCCCAACGAATACCCATAGTCGAAACCCAATACCGCCGCCTCCGACAGCAGACTGTTATAGACGCAGAACTTCGCCTGATCCGCCGAGAGGTTCTGCAGCGGTATGTAGCGCTCCCGGGATTCGCTGTCGTAGAACACCGCATGCCGCTGGCTGAACGTCCCCCGCCGGCAATCCTGCCCCGACAACCGCACCGCGTGCCCTTCCTCGAGCAGCGCACCCCACGCCAGGGACTCCGCAAAGGCCCAGTCAAATCCCTTGCCCGACTCCAACGCATCCCGCCGCCTCGGCACAAAACGCTTCTCCAAGGTCGGGTGCAGATTGAATCCCTCCGGGATCGTCGTCAGCACCCCGCCCACCTGCTCCAACACCTCCCGGCTCACCCCGGTCGGATCAGTGTCAAACGTGAACGGCTCCTGCGCCTCCGCAGTCGATCCCGTGAAAACAGTCCGCTCCCCCTGCTCCTCCAGCCGCTTCATCTCCTGGTAGCCCTCCTCGTAGCGATCCCAAATCTCATCGTGCACCCCCTGCACCTCCTCCCGCGTCGCCACGCCCTCCTCCACCAGCAGATCCCCATAGAGCTGCCCGATCGGCTTCCGCGTCGATAGGGCCCGGTAAATGTGCGGCTGCGTGAAGGCGGCCTGATCCGTCTCGTTGTGCCCCTGCCGACGGTAGCAATACATGTCCAGAATGATGTCCCGACCAAATCGCTGCCGAAACTCCAACGCGAACTCCGCCGCCCAAAACAACTCTTCCGGCTTCTCCCCGTTCACATGCAGGATCGGCGCCTCGATCATCTTCGCCACGTCCGTCGCATACGACGAGGACCGCGCGTCCGCCGGCATGGTCGTGAAACCGATCTGGTTGTTGATGATGACGTGGATCGTCCCCCCTGTCCGGTAGCCCGGCAACTGCGAGAGGTTCAACACCTCCGCCACCGAGCCCTGTCCCGCAAACGCCGCATCCCCGTGCATCAACAACGGCAGCACCTGCTTCCGGTCCGTCTTCGATCCATCGTCCCCGATCAACCGCTGCCGAGCCCGTGCCTTGCCCTCCACCACCGCGTTCACCGCCTCCAGGTGGCTCGGGTTCGCCGCCAGGCTCACCAGCACCTCCCCGTCCGGAAACTTCCGCACACTCTCATATCCGAGGTGATACTTCACGTCCCCGTCCCCCGCCACCAGATCGGGCACGTAGTTCGGGGTGAACTCATAGAGGATCGTCCGCAGCTGCTTCCCGACGATCTGTGAGAGCACGTTCAGACGCCCCCGGTGCGCCATCCCCATCTCGATCGCCTGCACCCCCGCCGATGGACACAGCTCAAGGATGCGGTTCAAAATCACCATCAACCCCTCACCCCCCTCCAGGGAAAACCGCTTCTCCCCAAGAAATTTTTTCCCGATGAACGACTCGAACAACTCCGATCCGAGCAACCAACCCAGCATCGTCTTCTTCCGCTCCACCGACAATCCCTCCCGCATCGGACGCCTCTCGATCCGCTCCCGGATCCAGTTCCGCACTTCCGTGTTGTGGATGTGCATATACTCAAACCCGATCGCCCCGGAATAGGTCTCCTCCAGCGCCGCCACCATTTCCGCCAGCTTCATCTTCTCCCCCGCCCGGAAAAACTGCGTCGCCGCATCCTTCTCCGTGTCCGCCTCAGTCAGGCCAAACTCCGCCAGGGCCAACCGCGGATTGCGCAGCGGCTCGTCCTCCAGCGGGTTGATCCGCGCCTGGGTGTGCCCCAGCGTCCGGTAGTTATACACCAGACTCACCACCCGTCCCCGGAAGGTCAGGCTGTGCTCCCCATCCAAATCAGCCGCCACCTCCTCCGCGCCGGAGTCCAGACCGGGGTCCGCCGCCGGACTCGCCACCGCCGGGGCCGGGGCCCCACGGGACTTCAACTGCGCCGTGCCCAGCTCAAACCCCTCGAAAAAGGCCGCCCAAGTCGGCTCCACCGAGCTCGAATCGTCCAACCATAGGTCGTATTTCTGCTCAAGCAGCTCAGCGCTCAATCGTGAAGAGACTGGGGAATTCATGGTCGAGTTGAGAGGGGCAGCAAACAGCCCAACGGGGGTTTTCTTCCTTGGTGCGCCCGGGGATTGGCTCTACTTAGAAGCCGCCCCCGGGAGAGTCAACCGCACAGGCTCATTCTTAGGGCTTTCTTTGCGCCTTCATGATCGAAATCGACCATCTCACCAAGCGCTACTCCAGGCACACCGCCGTGGACGATATTTCCTTCTCCGTCGGGCTCGGAGAGGTGGTCGGCTTCCTGGGCCCAAACGGCGCCGGCAAGACCACCACCCTCCGCATGCTCACCGGCTACCTCCCCCCCTCCTCCGGCTTCGCCAGCGTGGATGGGCACGATGTCTTCCGCGACCCCCTCGCCGCCCGACGCAAGATCGGCTACCTCCCCGAGTCCGTCCCCCTCTACCTCGACATGCGGGTCCGGGAATACCTCACCTTCCGCGGCCAGATCAAAGGCCTCCGCAGCCGCGACCTCAAACGCCGCCTCGACGAAGTCCTCGACCAATGCGGCCTCCAAAGCGCCCGCCGCAAGATGATCAAAACCCTCTCCAAGGGCTTCCGCCAACGAGTCGGCATCGCCGATGCCCTCATCCACGACCCTCCCCTCCTTATCCTCGACGAACCCACCAACGGCCTCGACCCCAACCAGATCCGCGCCATTCGCAAACTCATCAAAAGCCTCGGCGAAAAACACACCATCCTCGTCTCCACCCACATCCTCAGCGAGGTCGCCATGCTCTGCAACAAGATCATCATCATCGACAACGGCCGTATCAAGGCCGCCGACTCCCCCGCCAACCTCGTCGGCCAAATGCGGGCCGCCGGCCGCGTCACCGCCGAGCTCATGGGCCCCGCCAACGAGATCGGCAAGGCCCTCGCCACCGTCCCCGCCGTCAAAAAGGTCACCCACGAACTCTCCAAGGACGCCTGGGAGCACTTCTCCATCTTCGTCGAATCCGGCACCGATGCCCGGGAACATATCTCCAACCTCGCCCAACAACACCACTGGCCCCTCCGCTCCCTCTACCGCCACGAAGCCACCCTCGAAGAGGTCTTCGTCGAACTGACGAGAAAAGACTGACATGAGAACCCTCCTCACCCTCTACTCCAAGGAACTGAAGTCCTACTTCCTCAGCCCCTTCGGCTGGATCGTGCTCGGCTTCACCGCCCTCATGCAGGGGATCTCCCTCTCCACCGCCATGAAAGCCCTCATGGACACCCCCATCGCCGACAGCCTCGTTTACATCGTCTTCCACACCCCCATCTTCTGGTTCTACTTCCTCTTCATCTTCCCCCTCATCACCATGCGCCTTTTCGCCGAAGAGGAACGCAGCGGCACCCTTGAAACCCTCCTCACCGCCCCCGTCCGCACCTCCCAGGTCGTCCTCTCCAAATACCTCGCCGCCCTCTCCTTCTACGTCCTCCTCTGGGTCCCCGCCTTCATCCACTTCCAACTCTTCTCCGCCCTCACCGACATCCCCGCCCCCTTCAGCAACGGCTCCCTCGCCGGCGCCTTCCTCATCCTCTTCCTCATGGGCGTCTTCTACACCGCCATCGGCTGCCTCGCCTCCGCCCTCACCTCCAGCCAGATCATCGCCGGCATCCTCACCATCTGCCTCCTCGTCATCCACTACTTCATGGGCTTCGTCCCCGTCATCTGGGGCGAAAACTTCCCCGCCTCCGGACTCTTCCACTACATCTCCTGCCAGGAACACCTCCACTACTTCACCAAGGGCCTCATCGATACCCGTCCCGTCATCTACAATATCTCCATGGCCGCCTTCGTCCTCTTCCTCGCCCATCACGTCGTCGACTACCGCCGCTGGAAACGCTGATCCCCATGTCCGACTCCCCGTCCAAGTCCCCTTCACCAAAACAGGCCAAGCCCCTCCACCGGCTTTCCATCGGCTCCTTCGTGGCCGTCCAGATCGTCCTCGCCGCCTTCATCCTCCTCGCCGCCAACTACCTCTCCGCACTCCACCACCAGGACCGGGACCTCAGCCGCGGCGACCAGTTCAGCCTCTCCTCCCTCACCAAAAAACTCCTCCGCTCCGATCCGGTAAAGTCCCGGGCCCAACCCATCCGCATGATCGTCGCGGTGCGCAAATCCTCCGAACACTACAACCGCCTCCGCGCCATGACCGAGGCCTACGAACACAAGTCGAGGGGCGCGGTCACCGTCGAATTCGTCGATCCCATCCGCGACGGCGACCGCGCCTTCGAAATCGCCGAAGCCTACGACCATATCTTCGTCGACGACGTTGTCATCATCGACGCCCGCTCCGATCAGGCCCCACCCGCCGACCCCGCCGGACCGGCGGTGGAGCGCCCTCGCACCGCGGCCTCCCCGCACATCAAGATCATCCCCCTCGAAGAAATGCTCGTTTACCGCACCGACGGTCCCAACAAACGCTCCCTCATCGGCTATCAGGACGAGGATCTCCTCAGCTCCCTCCTCCGCAGCGCCATCGAGGGCCAGGCCCGCCGCTTCTACTTCCTGGCCGACAAAAGCCAACTGCAGGACGCCTCCGAAAACACCCCCTGGGCCACCCTCTCCAACACCCTCCGCCGCCAAAACATCGCCCTCACTCCCATCCGCCTCAGCGACTGCGACCGCATCCCCGACGATGCCGAAGGCCTCGCCCTCGTCGCCCCCCAATACGATCTCGATGAACGCGAACTCGACATGCTCAAGGAATACTGGGCCCGCCCCCGCGCCGCCCTCCTCGTCGTCCTCGATCCCGTCCACCGCCCCGACCGCATCCGCTCCTTCCTCCGCGAATACGGCATCACTCCCCGCCACGACCGCCTCATGACCCTCCGCGACGGCGGCACCAGCTCCAACGTCCTCGCCACCTTCACCTTCGGCGCCCAACTCAACCATATCAACGCCGACCTCGAAGGCAAAGCCAGCGTCTTCGAAGGCGGCACCTGCAGCCTCGAAATCCGCGAAAACGCCGAGGATCTCCTCAACCGCCGCATCTCCCCCATCGCCCTCATCCAAACCGCCGACCACTACTGGGGCGAAACGAAATTCACCGAGGAAAACGCCACCTTCGACCCCCGCGAAGACTACGGCAACCCCACCCCCGGCCAGGGCGAACCGCTCTACCTCGCCGGCGCCGTCATCCGTGGCAACGCCACCAACGACCAGACCGCCCCCCTCACCTCCCGCATGGTCGTCATCTCCAATTCCTCCTTCCTTCACCCCCAGCGCCTCCGCGCCGAACAGGTCGACTTCCTGCGCAACTCCGCCAACTGGCTCATCGGCCGCGAAGACCTCATGGGCGTCGGCCCCAAACCCATCCAACGCTACAAGATCAACCTCGTCCCCAATCAGGTCTCCTTCGTCAACCGCCTCAATCTCTTCTTCATCCCCGGCGCCCTCCTCCTCGCCGGACTCGCCGTCTGGAACGTGCGCCGCAGTTGAGGTTCCCCATGCGCTCCTTCCTCACCACCATCGCCCTCGCCGCCCTCGCCCTCGCCCTGGGCTATCTGGTCTTGGTGCAGATCAAAGACCAGGACCTCAGCTCCATCTTCGGCGCCCCACCCCGCAAAATCGACGAAACCCTCTTCACCTTCGACCCCACCACGGCCACCCGCCTCGAACTCACCAACAGCTCCGACCTCGCCGCAACCTTCGAGAAAAAGGCCGGGCTCTGGTTCCTGCGATCCCCCAGCGAAGATCGCGCCGACTTCCGCCACCTCCAAAGCCTCGTCTTCGCCACCCGCCACCTCGTCATTGAGGAAATCACCACCGCCGACGAACTCGGCGACGCCAAGGCCCGTCTCAAGGAAGGTACCTACGAAATCAAGATCACCGACAACGCCGGCCACGAAATCGCCCACTACAAACTCGGCCAACGCACCCCCTGGCACCGCCTTATCGGCGAGAAGGGCGAGACCGCCGAAACGTTTTTCATCAAACCGATGGGCAGGTTCGACGACGACCACATCTACGTCTGCGCCGGTGCCGACGCCCGCGTCCTCCTCGACGCCGGCCTTGAGGTCCTCCGCGACCACCGACCCTTCCTCTTCAACGCCCAACAACTCGCCGACATCCAGATCAAGAGCCCCCACGGCGACATCCTCCTCGCCCGCCCCGACCTCCTCAGCCCCTGGCGCATCTCCAAACCCCTCAGCCTCCGCACCGATCCCGATGCCGTGGCCCGCCTCGTCCTCGGTCTCTACGAACTGGAAGCCCCCAAACTCCACGACCCCGCCTCCGTCACCATCCCCCCCCGCTCCGCCCAAGGCCCACACATCGCCATCAACCTCGGCTTCTTCGACAGCAAGGGCAAAATCCGCCCCGAAAAGGTCACCCTCGAAGTCGAATCCCCCGCCACCCCCGACGCCACCTTCGCCTACGCCAAAGTCACCGGCCGCTCCGCCATCTTCGAACTCCCCCTCACCCCCACCAAGGGCCGCCTCTCCCTCTCCGAACTCCCCGTCGCCGTCAACGACCTCCGCAGCCGCACCCTTCTCTCCCGCCCCCCCTCCTCCCTCCACGCCGTCACCATCTCCTCCACGGACTCCAAGGCCCCCCTCCTCCTCACCCTCGGCAAGGACCCCGTCAACGGCGGTCCCCGCTGGATCATCACCCGCGCCGAGATCCCCGAACAAGCCAACGAAGACACCGTCAACCGCCTCTTCACCGCCCTCGCCCTTCACAAAATCCTCGGCTTCTCCTCCGACGCCCCCGCCGACCTCACCCCCTTCGGCCTCAACCCTCCCGCCAAAACCCTCCTCCTCGAATACGGTAAGGACCAGAAAATCGAAATCGACTTCGGCATCGCCCCCGACGGCAAATACTACGCCCACCGCAGGGACGAATCCAGCGTCATGGAAATCGACCCCGGCACCTTCGACTACATCGAAACAGAACCCTCCGCCTGGCGCGACTCCCTCCTCTGGACCATGTCCGTCATCAATCTCGAAGGCTTCACCATCGAACGCCCCAACAAACCCTCCCTCCACCTGAGCTACAATTTTCTCACCGAGGAATGGGCCGCCGCGCGGGAGGGCAGGGACATCACCGTCCTCCTCAACAAACAACGCGCCAACATCCTCCTCGAAAAACTCGAGAGCCTCCGCGTCCTCCGCTGGCTCGGCCCCAACCACGAGCAGGCCGCCAACCGCCTCTTCGACCCCTCCCTCACCTTCGATGTCGTCTACGAAGTCCAGGACGACCTCGGCGAGAAAATCGGCTCCCACCGCCGCCTCCTCAACCTCGTCCCCGCCTCTTACGCCGCCGGCAACCAACTCTTCTACGGCCGCCTCTCCGGCGATCCCGACTTCTTCCTCCTCGACAAAACCACCTACGACCACCTCAACGTCCCCCTCCTCGAGGAGTAAAGCGCCCCACCGCGCCCTCCCAAACGTGGTCGGGCTTCCAACCTGCAACTGCTTCCGCGGAATTCCCATCCCGCCTCCCCCTCCCCGAGCGATCCGAATCCAAACGGCCCAGCGCAAACCAGCGGCGATCCTCCGCAGGCGGCCAAGCCCCGGCGTGGGCAAAACAGTCCCCGCCGAAATCCCTTCCCCGCCTTTCGCCCCTCACCTAAATTCCCCCCGTGGACGACCTCTTCTCCCAACCATCCGCCAACCCCGCCATCCGCATCGCCACCCTCCGCGGGGAACTCGAGCGTCACAACCGCCTCTACTACACCGAGGCCCAACCCGAAATCTCCGACGCCGAATACGACCGCCTCTTCCGCGAACTCGAAGACCTCGAACACGCAAAACCCGACCTCGCCGACCCCAACTCCCCCACCCAACGCGTCGGCGGCGCACCCCTCGATGGCTTCCAACAACGCCAACACCTCATCCCCATGCTCTCCATCGACGACGTCTTCGAGGAGGCAGAGGTCGGCGACTTCTTCAAACGCCTCCAAAAGAACCTCGGCGCCGACCAGATTCCCCTTACCATCGAGCCAAAAATCGACGGCGTCGCCGTCACCCTCATCTACCGCCACGGCAACCTCGACTACGCCGCCACCCGCGGCGACGGCACCCGCGGCGACGACATCACCAACAACATCCGCACCATCCGCTCCCTCCCCCTCACCCTCGGCGAGGACGCCCCCACCCTGCTCGAAATTCGCGGCGAAGTTTACATGCCCAATGCCGAGTTCGCCAAGCTCAACGAACAACGCGACGAGGAGGGCCTGCCCACCTTCGCCAATCCCCGCAACGCCACCGCCGGCACCCTCAAACAACTCGATTCCAAAGCGGTCGCCGCACGCCCCCTCGCCGTCCTCGCCCACGGCCTCGGGGCCCACGAAGGGATCACCTTCTCCACCGAGGATGACTTCCACGCCCTCCTCGACCGCTGCGGCATCCCCCGCAACCAACCCATCTGGCACAAGGACTGCCTCGACGGCGTCCTCGAAACCATCCGCGAACTCGACACCCTCCGCCACACCCTCCCCTACCAGACCGACGGCGCAGTCATCAAGGTCGCCTCCTTCCACGACCGCGAAGCCCTCGGCGCCACCTCCCGCGCCCCCCGCTGGGCCGCCGCCTTCAAATATCCCCCCGAGCAAAAGCCCACCCTCCTCCGCGACATCTCCGTGCAGGTCGGCCGCACCGGCATCCTCACCCCCGTCGCCGAACTCGAACCCGTCCCCCTCTCCGGCACCACCGTCGCCCGCGCCACCCTCCACAACGAATCCTTCATCCAGGAACGCGACATCCGCCTCGGCGACACCGTCCTCGTCCACAAGGCCGGGGAAATCATTCCGGAGATCCTCTCCGTGGTCACCGCGCAACGCCCCGCCCACAGCCGACCCTTCTCCATCCACGAACACCTCGGCGGCAAATGCCCCGCCTGCGCCGCCCCCATCGAACGCCGCGAAAACGCCGTCAAAAAGGACGGCGAGGACTACCTCGTCCTCACCTGGTGGTGCGGCAACTTCGAATGCCCCGCCCAGGCCGTCACCCGCATGAAACACTTCGCCCAGCGCAAGGCCCTCGACCTCGAGGGCCTCGGAGAATCGGTCGCCATCAAACTCGTCGAATCCGAACTCGCCCGCTCCCCCCTCGATCTCTTCTCCCTCAGCGAGGAACAACTCGCCAACCTCCTCCTCGACCCCGCCAAACTGCAATCCGGCGAGGAATCCAAACCTCGCCGCTTCGGCGAAAAAAAGGCCTCCCTCCTCCTCGCTTCCCTCGAAAAAGCCCGCACCGACCAACCTCTCGCCAAGTGGATCTTCGCCATGGGCATCCCCCACGTCGGCGAAGCATCCTCCAAGGAACTCGCCCGCCTCCACCAACGACTCACCGACCTCGCCGACAGCGACATCCTGAAAACCATCCGCAACATCACCGACCTCGAAGCCGAACAGCGCAACATCTCCCCCCGCAACAAGGAATTCCCACCGAAAGACGACGCCGAGAAAGAGGAACGCCAGGCACGCTACAACGAACTCAAGGAGCAAATCACCGCCCTCCAGGATTCCCTCGCCGCAAAACAAATCTCCCCCGATGTCGGCCCGGTCGCCTCCACGAGCGTCCTCGCCTTCTTCGAATCCGAGGCTGGTCAACACGTCCTTGAACGCCTGCAAACCCTCGGCATCAACCCCCGCTCCGACAACTACGCCCCAGTCCCCACCGCCGCCTCCCCCGATCTTCCCCTTCTCGGCAAGACCTTCGTCATCACCGGCACCCTCTCCGCAGGGCGCGACGAATTCAAAGACCTCATCGAGAAACGCGGCGGCAAGGTCACCGGCTCGGTCTCCAAAAGCACCGACTTCCTCCTCGCCGGCGAAGGCGGGGGCTCCAAGCGCGACAAGGCCGCCAAACTAGGCGTCACCATCATCGATGAAGCCGCCTTGCTCGACCTCTGAGTCGTGCCGGGAAAGGGGGATCTCGCCGCCGATTCGAATACCGTCACACACCCTATCGCCTTCCAAAACAACGCGCCTCCAGAAAGGGCCCTGATTACACTCCTGACCCGCCGCAGGCTTCGCCGGACACGGAACGCCGAACAGCAGCCCCGGGCTCGCGGTGAGTTCCTCTCCAGCCACCAGCCCCGCTACTGGATCGTCATCATGATTCTGGCCGGTGGGGGGACGATGCGGGAGGAGCATCGGCATCAGCGACAGCGCCGCATCATCGTTGAGACGCCGCCTGGCCAGCGACCTCCTCGAACACTTCGGCGCCGAAGTCATCCACCGGCTCCTCCACGGCTCCCGCCCCGCTTGGGAGACCGACCTCCGAGCCAGCCGGGAGAGGCATGCCTGCCATATGGAACAGAGTCGTCACGAGCACGGCAGGATGATCTGACCGGTGGCCCTGCCGATCATTCCATCCGTGCACCGCCCGCCTCACCGCCGCCCCACTACGACGACTACCGCAAAAGCAAAAGCAGAGGAGTTCGCCCCGGCTACGGCCGGGGCGGGATGCTCTTTTAGCTACTGGAAGATCACAGGCCGGTCCCATGATGCCGACTGTTGCGGAGCATCCCCCGCAGGGAACCACTGACAGGCGTTAGCCCACACTCGCGGACTGGCGCGGGGGCTGCCCGGTCGGCCTGTCCCGGCGTAGCCCATCAGTCAGGCCACTTCATAACAGCTATTCAGAAGCGGCTAAAGGATAGATTCAGCTCAGAAGGGCGAGGAACTCGTCAACGGTGAGGCCTGCTGCTCGGATCAGGCTGCGCAGGGTTCCCCTGGCCACTTCCTTGTGTTCGGGGACCGAGAGCGTGACCATGCTCCCCTCTTTGATCAAGATCATGTGGCTGCCGCGTTGCCGGGCAAAGTTCCACCCTCCGTCCTCGAAGGCTTTGCTGACCTGCTTGCCGCTCAGGATTGGTAGTTGTCCCGCCATCAGACTGCGACGGGAACTTCCACGCTGCGGGTTTCTATGGTGAGGGGCATGCCCTGCTCGGCACGTATTTCCAAGCACCCGATGATGGCTTCCCGGATGTTGGCTTCGGCTTCGCTACGCGTCTCGCCCTGGCTAACGCAACCGGGGATGGACGGGCACTCCGCGACCCAGACACCGTCCTCGTCGCGGTCCAGCGTAATCATGAACTTCATGGGCCTATTCTACGTCCCTTTTTCCGTGGGGCAATGCCGCAGAATGGATGCGTTCACAAGTAGTCATCAGGCCGAGGGGGGGGGCACAGGACCAGTGGGAACAGAGGTCTGGGATTAGATGGAGGGTCTAAATTGCCCGAGAAGCCTACAAGCGGCTCCGAAACCGGCAAGGTGTTGTAGGGCCGGTTGCGTGGCGGCATGGAGGGCCCCCTTTGGGGAGGACCCATGACGGGGGTGGGCATGAGGCACTACATCACATACCGGGCGATGATTACCGGCTTGCCCCGCCGTAGCTGAGGAACGAAGCGAAGGAGGGAGACAAGCAGCAAACGTGACAGGCCGCTTAGTGGTGGGACGGGGCGCGGAGCATATTGAATCAGCTATAGCCGCAAGGTCCGGTTGGGGGTGCGGAGGCTTTTGGACGGCCAACGAGCCACGTGTGAGGAACGAACTGGTGGTGAGTCTTTTGTTGTTAGAAGAGCCGATGTTTGAAAGATTTGCCCCTTTTATCCTTGCAATGGATCACCCCCGTCATCAACCGCTCCCTCCACACCTGGCGCAACATCCTGCGTCTGCTCTGCCACGCCTTCGAACTCGAAAGCGACGGCAGCGATCACAAATGCGAGAACCGCCTCATCGCCGAGGCCCGAAACCTCAACGCCAAAGGCAAACACATCATCCCCATCATCGATGACGCCCACCTCATCCCCATTGAAGCCCTGCGCAAACTTCGCCTTCTCCTCGAGGATTTCCCGAAAAACCACAACCTCGTTCTCATCGCACAACCGACCCTCAACACCACCCTGCAGCTCCGTATCAACCACGACATCAAATCCAGGATCACCTATTCCGCCAAAATCGACCAACTCGCTCCCAAGCAGCTCACTGAGTTCATCCAGAGCCAACTCGACCGCGTCGGCCTGCCTCACGCCACCTTCACCGAGGCCGCCCTCAACCTTATCATCCGCAGCTCCGAGGGCACCCTCCGGGCCGTTAAGAACCTCTGTGTCGGATCCCTCATCGAAGCCGTCCGGGACCGCACCAAGACCGTCGATCTCAAGCAGGTCAACGCCGTCCTCCTCCAGCCCCACTGGCGTCACAATCAGGACAACGAGCCCCAACAGCCCATCATCATGAACAAGCCGCCTCAAGAATAGCCCCTCTCTTCAGAACACTTTTGGCGAAGCGGAGGGAGTCCCTGCTGGGGAGCAAACTCCCGAGGAATAGCCAAAACCAGAGTAACTATTCAGGTCCGATTAGTGTCGACGAGGTTTTTTCCTAGGCTCAAAGGGGATTTGATCAAATCCGCGAGAGTTCGGACTATTTTCAACGACTGTTTACGGGCGCAGGAGATAATGCTTCGGA
>Ga0209702_10001170_pt1 | contig 51912 bp, 30 predicted proteins | sample FRY01_FD_187210 | JGI IMG/M metagenome (GOLD analysis project Ga0209702, IMG submission 187210) | Freshwater microbial communities from Lake Fryxell liftoff mats and glacier meltwater in Antarctica - FRY-01 (SPAdes) (version 2) | ecosystem: Environmental > Aquatic > Freshwater > Ice > Glacier... | reverse complement strand
CTTGTCGGCGATGCCGAGATTGCACTTGGCACAGGACATCTCGCCTTCAAAGGTCTTTTCCTCGGCCTGGGCCGTGGTGAGAGTGAAGGAGAGGGCGGCACCGATGAGAGTGATAAGTAGTGTTTTCATAGTAATAAGTAGTAGAGAATTGAAATGTTATTTTTGGTTTTCTAAAATCCGGCCTTTGGGGGCTTGGGGCATCCGCAAGACGTGGCGGGGACTTGCTCGCATGGGAGACTTTGTCGTTCCGCAGACCCTGAGATTCTTGCGCTCCAGCCAGGACGGAATGCCGGGGGACGCGAGGGGCACGTGCGCGGAAGCGCTGCTCTTAACAGCGAAACACGCCGTAGAGAAGACGATAGGGCGGAGACACGCCTTCCGGGCCGAAACGCCCCAGGTCAAGAAGGTAGGCCCGGGGCAAGCTCTTCGCGGCGGGCAGCCTCGCCATTACATAAAAGTGCATCGGCGGCGGTGGCGTCGTCACCTGAGCGGGCGGCAGGACCAGTTCGCTTTGGGAGACGAGCCCAGGTGCCTTTTGACAATGGCAGGAAAAAGGTGACTCTTCCTCCGACGCGGGAGTCGTCGGGGAACCGGGCGCTGCGGCATCGAGCTTCGCCCGACAGCAGGCGGGCAGAGGCGATTCCTCCGCCGTCATGGCATGGGAAAAGGCGCAACAGCAGAACGGATTCCCGATCAGCAGCACAAACATCACAACTATGAGCCCTCGCGCCATCTTTCTAGTGTGATAGTCTCACAAAAGCCGGATTTGTTCAATCTGATTTCGAATCCCGGTCATCCCTGATCACGCCAGTGCCGTCGAAATAGGCCTGATACTTCGGCCAGCTCCACACCGCGAGCTCGCGCCCGGCCTTCAGCCCGACCGTGTTATCCACCGGGATGTGGTATCCGCCCAGAGCCCGCGAGAGCGCCGCCATCTCCGCAACCGAGGAAAAAGTGGGCAGATCCAGATCGACGAGGTCGCCGCCCTTCGTCTCGGTCAGTTCGCAGTGTCTCCGCCGCTCAAGGAAGCCGTAGTCGTCACTGCCGGTGAATAGCTCCAGCATTTTCGCACAGGCGCCACTCACCGTGGCGTGCCCGCTGGTGTAGCCGGGGAAGGGCGGAGTGAGAAATCCGGGCGTGACCTTTGTCCCATTATCGAGAGTAAACGTGATGGGCTGCCAGCGATCCGGATCGATGATGCGGTCGGGCGGATTCACGGGGCGATAAAACGTGTAGTCACCGTAGGCAGTGCCGTCGCCACCCGCTTCGTCGCGATGCTGATTCGCCCCGTCGTGACGGCGGTAGGCGATCACCGCGGCGGCGGCGAGGTGACCGATCCCCTCGGGCAGGGCCGGGTCGTCGGAGACCACGGCCGGATCATACCCCGCCGCCCGCATTTGCTCATCGAGATAGGCTTTGTCCTCCGGGTAGACATAGAGAAGCGCATGGCAGGCGGCGTAGCTGATCGCCTTTTTCTTGTTCGCCAGGGTCCGCTCCGACCCCGGACGACGGAGGCCAGCCCCGAGGCGTGAGCCGACCGCCTTTTCATCGTAGGCGGCCCAGGCGTCATACATGCTCGTGGCCCAGATCGCGAGAGTGCGGGCGATGACGGTGGGCCGCGGCGCATTGCGGTCGACTTCGCGCGCCGTCGCCTCTTGCGCGACATCGAGCCACCGGTAGGCGAGGGAGAGCCCCTCGCTCGACTCCCCTTTCATGTGGCGCAGAGGCGCGGTATCTTCGGCAGAGGTCGGCCCCGTCGCCGCCGCCAAAAACCCGATGAGGGAAAGTCAGCGCCATTTTCGTGAGCGTTTCATTTTCCAGAGTAACGAAAAAATCTGCCGCTGGCAAGGCCGTGAAGACCCGTAAAAACGCGCCCCGCTCCCCTCCCCCGAGTTTCGTCTATCGTGCGCTACCGGGTTGAAAACCCGCCCGAGAGCCTGAATGGTGCGGTGGTTCCCCCCATCATGATCAGGCCCCTCATCCTTATTTTTGCCCTCGCCACCTCAATCAGCGCGACCGAGATCCAGCTCTCCCCCGACGGTCAGCTGAAAACGCCCGAAGCCGCCCGCGATGCCGCACGCGCCGCGACGAAACCCGTCCGCATCGTCGTCGCCGACGGCATCTACCCGCTCACCGGAACTCTCATGCTCGACGGGCAGGACTCACAGGTGACCTGGGAGGCAGCCGCCGGAGCGAAACCCGTCTTTCACGGGGGAAAAGCCATCACCGGCTGGACCAAAGCGGATCACGGTCTCTGGAAAGCGACCCTGCCGGACAGATCATGGACCTTCGAGCAGATCTGGATCGACGGTCGCCGCGCCACTCGCGCCCGCACTCCCAACAAAGGCTACCTCCACATCACCGATGCGGTCGGGTCGAATGTCTTCCCCGATCTAAAGGAGAACATGAACTTTCACGCCTTCTCCATCGCACCCGAGCATTACCAGCTCCTCAAGGACATCCCCGAATCGCAGCGAAAGGCTGCGCTTATCACCGTGACCCATGCCTGGGCGGTCGGACAGTGCCGCATCAAGGCGCTCGATGATGCCACCCACTCCATTCAGATCAAAGGTCGCGCCCGCTACCCCTTCGTCGAGTTCGAGCCCGATCAACGCTACTGGATGGAAAACTTCCGCTCCGCTCTCGACGCCCCCGGCGAATGGTTCCTCGATAGTGAAAAGGGCGAAGTGCTCTATCATCCGCTCGAGGGGGAAGATCTGACGAAGGCTCAAGTCATCGCTCCGGTGGTGGAAAAATTTCTCATCATCAAAGGGGCAAAAGACGTCTCTTTCAAAGGTCTCTCCTTCCGCTACAGCCAGTATCACTACCCTGCCGACGGTCTCCATGACGGCCAGGCTGCGACCACCAGCGACGGAGCCATCGAGATCGGGGACAGCAGCGGGATCCGCTTTGAAAATGGCGAAGTCGCCCACACCGGCCTGCATGCGATCTGGTTCAAGAACGGATGCTCTGACTCGCTCGTGAAAAAATGCCACCTTCACGACCTCGGCGGCGGCGGCGTCTATATCGGCGAGACAAAACGCCCCGAGGATCACCGCGTCAATAACCACATCATCGTCGATGACAACATCATCCAGCACGGCGGACGCCTCCACCCGAGCGCCTGCGGTGTCGTCCTGACACATACTCAACACTGCGACGTCACCCACAATGACATCGCCGACTTTTACTACACCGGCGTCAGCGCGGGATGGAACTGGGGCTACGGCGACACCGCCTCCCGCGAGACCCTTGTCGAGAATAATCACATCCATCACCTCGGCTGGGCCTACCTCAGCGACATGGGCGGCTACTACGGACTGGGCACCTCGCCCGGCACGATCATTCGCGGCAATCATATTCATCATATTGTGAGCCACCGCTACGGCGGCTGGGGACTCTACAACGACGAAGGCAGCGCGGACACCCTCATGGAGAACAACCTCGTCCACGACACCTGGAACGCCGGCTTCCACCAGCACTACGGCTATTACAATACGGTGCGGAACAACATCTTCGCCTTCGGACACACCGCCCAGATCCAGGCCTCGCGTAACGAGGGCCGTCTGCGCTTCAAATACGAGCGCAATATCGTCATCTGGGATCCCGCCTCGCCCCTGCTTGACGGCGGGGAGTGGAACTGGAAACTTTACGACAAAGCCGAGCGCGGCGATCCGAGAGACAGCCTCGTCTTCAAAAACAATCTCTATTGGCCAACCGACGGCAAGATCCCCGATCTCCTGACAAAAGCACATTTCACCTGGGACGAATGGCGCAAGATGGGTCGCGACTCCGGTTCGCTCTTTGCAGGCCCGCTCTTTGAAGACGTGGCCGGGCGCGACTTCCGCCTCAAGCCGGGCAGTCCGGCTGAGAAGATCGGCTTCAAACCCTGGGACCTCAACCTCGCCGGCGTCCGCAAAGACGATCCCGCGTGGCGCGATCTCGCAGCGAAAGGGCACGGCTACCCGACCTGGGAGGCCGAGGCGAAACCCTGGCCCGCTCCCGAATACCGCATCGACTTGCAGACTTTCGAAAACACCCCCGCCGGAGTCATCGGAATCCGGAATGCCAAATTCGACCATCCCCAAGGACAGGAGGACAAGGGCGAAGGATTTTTTATTAGCGAAGAAGCCGCCTCGCCCATCCCCGTCGCGGGTGGCACCGCTTCCAAACGCAGTCTCAAGGCCCAGGACAAACCCGACCTCGCCCACAGCTACGATCCCGTCCTCGACATTTTCCCGAAGTGGGAAGCCGGCACCTTTAGGATCTGCTTCGACATCATGGGGCAGCCCGGGGCCGACTGGTTCTTCGAGATGCGCGTCAAAGGCGGCGAATTCGCAGCCGGACCCTACCTGCGCTGGCAGGGCGGAAAGCTCGTCGCGAACAACAGCAAAAGTATCCCCCTCGGCGACGTGAAACCCGGCGAATGGATCCGCCTCAATCTCACCGCCACGACCGGGGCGGGCAAATACGATATCACTCTCACCCACGCAGACGGCACCATAAAGGAGTTCAAAGACATCCCCTGCAAGCCGGAGTGGAACGCCGCGAGCTACCTCCTCTTCAGCTCGCTCGGCACGAAAGACACCGCCTACTTCATCGATAACGTCAGTCTCGTGCCGGTGGCGCCTTCAAAGTAAACATCACAATCATGAGACGCCTCATCCTCATCCCCCTGCTCACCTTGACCCTCGCCCGACTCTCCGCCAACGACCAACTCGCATCAGTCGATCTCGTCACCGGCATGCCCGGGCTCGTCGCCTTCTGGGACTTCGTCAAACGCGAACCCGACGGCGAGAAACGTTTCCTCGCACATATCCCTGACGGAGCCACCAACGACTACCCGCTCGATGCCGCGAACTACATCAGAGACTACTGGGGCGAGGGACCCGAGGCGACCTACGCCGATTTCCCGCTCCTCGGGCGCGGCCCCTTCGGCGAAGCGATCCGCATCCGCAAGGAAGACGATCCCGACTTCCGCCCCTTCCTCTATGTGCCCCGGGAACGCCTCCACGCTTCCCCGCTCGATGTCAAAGGAGCGGGTAAATCCGTCACCGTCGTCGTCTGGGCGATCCGTGAGAGCGGTAATCACGCCCTCGCCGGGATCTGGCACGAAGGCACCGATCTGAAACAAAAAGAGACCTCGGCCATTCAAAAAGTGGAACGAGGCCAGCGGCAATACGCCCTCTTTGCCGGTCTCAACAAGATGGGAAGCGCCTGCGGCCATGTCTCGGAAAATGGCGCAAGTTCCTTTCTGAATCGCTACGCTCTCCACAAGTGCAACTCCGCCGACACCTCGCCCGAAGTCCCCCACGATGCCCCCGCCGCGATCCTCGACGCCTCGTGGCAGTGCTTTGCGATGACCTTCGACCACGAGCGCGACGAACTCACCGGTTGGCTCAATGGAGTCTCCGGCGACCGCTGGCTCGATGACCCGAAAAACGACGGGCTAATCAAATCCGCCTACCATGCCTACATGCAGGGCCACTACGCCCGCATCCCCGAGCGACAGGACGGCGAAGACCCCGCCTTCCCGCAGGATCAGTATTACAACCCTCCCGAAAACGAAGTGCTCTCCGTCAAAGTGCTCAGTGAGACCGCTGACCAGCGCGTCGAGATTCTCGAGTATCGCTACACCCGCGTTCAGGCCACTTCCATCAAAACTCCCGACGGCCAGTGGCTGGAAACCGCTCGTGACCTCGTAGGCCTGCGCCTCAATCCCTGGTGGTATCCCCACGATCTCTACTCCCCCGCCGATGACGGCAGCGGAGGCCCCTTCACGATCGGACGCGTCATCCACAGCTCGCGCAGTATCGGCTTCACCGGCTGGATCGGCGGTGTCGCCATCTATGACCGGGCGCTGAGCCCTGCTGAGCTGGCGTCCCTCGCCGACCTCCGGCAAACCGCAGTCACGGCTCGCTAAGAGGATCGGAGGGGCGCTTTTGCGCCCTTCTTTGCGCTTTGCGGTTCGGCCTATTCCGTTTCTCATTCGTTACCGACACCCGACTCAATCCTCTTGACTCAGGAACCCAACCCTCTTTGCCCTCCCATTACCCTGGTTCGGCGACCTCGTCTTCCAGTTGAAAGCGCGCGACTTTATCTCCTAACAAAAACCTCTTAAATGATTCTCAGAATTCTTCTCCTCGCCCTCCTGGTCTTCCCACAGATCTCCCGATCCGGGACGATCGAGACCGATCTCCTCATCGTCGGCGCCGATGAATCCGGCTGCGCCGCGGCGATGCAGGCGGCGCGACTGGGGGTGAAGCGCATCGTCCTGACAAACGACCACCACTGGCTCGGCGGACAATTCTGCACCCAGGGAATCGGCCCCATCGACGAGTGGACCGTGGTCGAGGGCAAGCGGGTCAATTTTCCGCGCAGCGGAGCATTTCTCGAGATCATCGATCGCATCCGCGCGCACAATCGCCTCACCTACGGCATCGCCACGCCGGGGAACAGTTGGTGCGGGACCGACACGATCGAGCCCCGCGCCGCCGCAAATATCTTTGAAGAATGGCTCGCGCCCTACGTCGCTTCGGGAGTCATCCAGATCGTTCGCGGATGGGATGTCGCCTCGGTCATGACTGAAGGTGATCGCGTCACCGGGGTGACTTTTGCCCCCTCTTTCTTCGCCGGCAAATCAACTGACAAAGCGCTAACCGTCCGCGCCAAACTCACCCTTGACTCCAGCGATCTCGGCGATGTCATCCGTCTCAGTGGCGCCGCCTACATGGCCGGTCCCGACCTGCGCTCGCGCTTTGGTGAACCGAGTGCTCCCGAGACGCTCGACGAGCTTGGCCACCAGGAGATGAACCCGCTGAGCTGGTGCCCGCTCCTCCGCGAGGTCGGACGCGACGCAACGATCCCGAAACCGCTCCGCTATGACGAGCGCTCTTTTGCCAACTGGGCGAAGGCCCCGCCCTGGCGGGAATGGGATGGCAGCGGCGGCATTTACAACATGGCGGGCTGGTGCATCTACACTCATCGACGCATGGTGGATCGTTATCATCTCGGCTTCCAACCCGGAACCGAGGCCGTGATCCTCAACTGGCCCGCGCACGGCTACCAGCTCAGCACGCTGCCGCAGCACGTCGTCGATGCCCTCGAGGCAAACGAAGCGGGCGCTTCGAAAAAGAATCTCGTCGAGATGAGCCATGCCCAGCGACGCCTCATTTTCGATGACGCAAAGCAACGGGCCCTCGAGTTTGTTTATTACCTCCAAACGGCCGCCCATGACCGCGTCGGGGACTACCCGCAGTCGTTCCGATACATGGAACTCGCCGACGACTACGGCACCGATGATAGGCTCCCGCCCAAACCCTACCTGCGCGAAGGACTGCGCCTCGAAGCCCTCCACATTCTCAGAGAGCAGGATGTCCGAACGGAATCACACGAACCGCTCTGGGCCAGGACGATGGTGAGCGACGGCGTCTTCGGCTGGCAGTTTAATCTCGATTTTCATCCGACCCGGCGCGAGTTTTTCGACGGTGATCCGACCAAACCCTGGATCGGCAAACACTACGGCACCCGTGACTGGTCGACCGACACCGACCGCGCCATGTTCCCCCTGCGCGGACTTATTCCGGTAAAAATAGAGGGTTTGTTAGGCTGCTCGAAGAACCTCGGCGTCACCAGCATGGTGCAGTCGGCTCTGCGACTCCACGGCCAAATGATGCACGTCGGCACCGCCGCCGGAACCCTCGCCGCGCTTTCCCTGCGGGCCGAGATCACCCCCCGCGAGATCGCCGACTCGCCGCAGCGGATTCGCGAAGTGCAGCGCATCATCGTGCGCGGCGCGGGTGGGCCGGGGACCCTCATCTGGCCGTGGCACGATGTCCATCCCGGGGACCTCCACTTCGAAGCCGCCAATCTCCTCACCGTCGCGGGGATCTGGAAGGCCGATCCCGACAGCGTCTTTTTCCGTCCGTTTCAGCCCGTCACCCGGGCCGAACTCGCCGGGGCCCTCGTGCGTCTGCGTGCAACACAACCCGATCCGCCGGCGACGCCAGAGCTAACGGGGAGAGCCCGCTTCACCGACGTGCCCTCCGATCACCCGGAACGCGAAAGCGTCGAAACGATGATCGCATGGGGAAAATTTGGCGAACAGAATGCCACCTTCGACCCCGCCGGACATGTGACCTGGAGCGATCTCAACCGCTGGCTCGTCGCGATGGGCTGGCCGGGCTTTGCGACACTCGGCGGCAAGGCGGAAAAAAACGTCCTCACCCGAGCCGAGTGTGTGGAGTTTTTGGGGCGAGTTTGGGAGTGAGCTCCTGCGCTGGTCTTGACTCACCTGAAATGATCCGGCAGAATCCTTACACTTCAGGCTCCATTGATCGCTCGACACGGCGTTGGCATTCGACCATATGCGCTGGAAGAGTGAAGATGCCGCATCGATGACCCGCTGCTTTCCAGGCCTTATTCTCCTACTCTTCACCTCTTGCGAAGTCGAAAATTCGACGCCGTCAGGGGGCGACCCGTTATCGGGAGAGACCAAACGACAAGATTTCCGAATCCTCGCGGAACAGCTTGAGACGACCATGCTGCCAAAGGTGGAATTCACGGACACGCCTCTCTCCGACGCGATCCTCAACTCAAGTCAGCCCAATGAGATGCTTGCTTTGGACGAATCGGCAGATGCCATTCTATCATCTACGAAGGCGGCAAAAATAGCATTTGAACGGGTCGGCATTTCCTTCGCTCAGGACTCGGCCATAGACCTTGATCTATCGGCGATGGAACTTCGCGTGACCAATCTGGAGAGTGAAGTGAATCGGATTCACGATTAGACCCTTTGCCAAAAATCTTTGCCGAAAAACTAATTGTTTTTGGGGTTGGCAATTGACTCGCATCGCTCGGAGCGCTAATCAAGATCGGCCAAAAATTCCCGCTGCTGCGTTGTTCCTCAGTCACGCAGCCCGCTGCGCTCCCTCCTTCACGCCTTGCCACGGAAAATTTTGACTCGATCTTTTCGGCAAATCTTTTTGGCAAAGGGTCTACCTCGATGCCTTTCAACGAATGGCCGAAGATGTCGACGGCATCACGGTGAATCGAATGGAGAAGCGACTCAGGTCCATCGCCATCCCGCACGTGGAATTCTCCGAACTTCCTTTTCGAGAGGCTCTGGACATTCTCCAGCAATACTCAGTGAATCTTTCCCCTGACAGGAAAGGAATGACATTTGTCGTCGATCTGGGGTCGGCCAACGGTCTGAGCAATCTTCCCGGCGAATCGGTATCTCCGTTGGATAGGCCCGTCAGTCTCAACCTCGAGAACGTTTCACTCTCAGAAGCGCTCAGCGCCACGGCGGCGCAGGTGGATACAAAGTATGTGGTGGAACCGTATGCGATCAAATTTGTCTCGATTTCGCTTCCCGACCGGGTCTTCATCACGAAGGCATTTCCGATCCCACTCTCTCTTTTTGACATCAACCCGAAGGGGCAGCCGGATCCATTCGCTGATCCGGCATCAGCTCCTGCGGCTGAACCTCTTGCGCCCGTGGACGTGAAGGAAGCAATTGAAGCTACGGGCATATCATTTCCCGGCGTGGCCACTGCCATTTACGAGCCGACGAGTGGACACCTGATCGTGCGCAATACAGAGGAGCAAATGGAGATGATCGAGGGCTTGATCAACTCATTGATGAAGCAGGCCGATGGAACAAATTGACGAAGTCTTCTCACGACCTGGCAAAACGACGACTTCCCCTGCCGACCCTGGACCGACGCCTACCTCGCCGCTCTCGGGAACATCTGGGACAGCCACCTCGTTTCCTTCGACGATCACTTTGCGAAGTTTGAGGAACTTTCCTTTCTTCCTCTCGTCGCGTAGGCTGCCTCCTTTCTTCCAATCTATGAGCGCCCCACCTGCCCGATGTGTGAGATGAACCGCCTCGTGGATGGCGATCACGAGATCTCGTGCAAAATGGACGGCATCTCGATCGGTCTGAAGGCCCGGTTTGTGAAGAAGGTTACCTGACACCATGACCACCCCCGTTTACCAACTCGAGCCCGACCTCACGATAAAAGAATTCGTCGATCTACTCGAGCGCTCCACCCTGGCCGAACGTCGTCCCGTCGATGAAGAATCGCGTCTGGAAGCGATGCTGCGAAACGCCGACCTGATCGTGACGGCGCGATCCGACGGCAAGCTCGTCGGCCTTGCGAGGGCGATCACCGATTTTGCCTTTTGCTGTTACCTCTCGGACCTCGCCGTCGACGGGGCCTTTCAGCGTCGTGGTATCGGCCGGGAACTAATGAGGCGAGTCGCGGCAGAGGCGGGAGAAAAAACAAAACTGATCCTGCTCGCGGCTCCGCAGGCGACAGACTATTATCCGCACATCGGCATGGTTCGACACGAATCGTGCTGGGTGACGCCCTGAAAGTCGAGGTCACCGGGTCTGCACGTTGATGTAACCGGTGTCGCTGAGAGCGGGGTCGAAGACCGAGCCGGCCCGGATCTGGAGAAACTGGCTGCGCCTGAGGATCTTGGGCTTCGTGCGTTTGCCCTTTTTCTTCTTCGTGAGTTTCTTTTTGTTGGGGATAACGGTGGCACGGAGCCACGAGACTTCGGACCCGGCCGCGAGGGACGGAGTCCGGTAGGTGCCGGTGATGACCTGGGCAGTGATGTTAGCGCTCGCGTTCGTGTAGACAACACCGAAGAGGGCATTCCCCGGAGTGCCTGAGACGAGATATTCATCCGGAAGAGTTCCGGCATTGCGGAAGGTCGCGAGGGCGGAGACTGCCCGGGCTTTGACCGAGGTATAACCGACCAATTGTCCGGCAGTGGTGTTGTAGATCCCGACACCCGCGACGGCGGCGAGCGAGGAACCCACCGCCACATCGGGACGGGTCTGGACGACGACGGTGGCATCGAGAGCAAGATCAAAAGTCTGGGCGAGTCCGCCCGGTTCGGGCAGACGGGAGAGGTGGAGAGAATAGTCTCCGGGGTAGAGAATCGCCTCGAGAACGACATCGCTGTCTCCGTCGAAGGAGGCGACGAGGGTACCGTCACTGTCGTAGATTGCCGCCCGGAGAGAGGCCCCGCCGAGGGTGGTGGCGCTGACCTGCCGTGGCCCGGACAGGGTGAAATGAAAGATATGATTATCGCCGGGCAGGATGCTGCGCATCACTTGATCGAGCCCTTCAGAAACTGGTAGAATCGTGTCGGTGGTGAAGATGTGGTTCTCGCCGTATCCGGTCCCGGCCGCGCTCGTGCCGTAGGCGCGTATGTGGTAGGTGGTGCCCTCGAGCAAGGGGGTGAGCAACGCTTCAAAACTGGGAGACGCTTCGAGCAGCGCGGGAAAGTCAGTCCCGCTCTCCCGTTCGGGGTTAGGTGAAAGGTCGATGACGACGCCGCGGGCAGTGACGGGTGATCCGCCGTCGCCGGTCACTTCGCCACCGCTCGAGCTACTGGTGCCATCTATCCCCGAGGCGGGTAGGGTGGTGACTTCGGGCGCGGTCGCGAGTGTGTAAATAACTTCGTCGAGCCAGGCACCGGTGCCGACGGGATCGGGAGAGGGTCCGGCCGGGACGGTGCGGACAAAGCTCCAGCGCACGACCTGCTCACCGGGCGGCACGTAGGCGGCACCCTCGACCCAACCGCTGTCACCCGCGATCCCGGTCGCGGCATCGCCGCCGACGGTCAGGCTAAGGCTGCCGGACTCTGCGGGCAGATTGATTTTCCAGCGAAAAGCCACGTTGCCCGGTCCCGTGAGAGTGGTCTCGATGTAGGTCGCCCCGCCGGTGCTGAGCGGACCGCTCGCGGCAGCATCGTTGCCGTCATGGGTGATCCCGGTCTGGGCAATCCAGGCGGAGGTGATTTCGGACTCCCACTGTGAGCCGGGAAGATCGACAGCTTCGCCGAGGGCGAGAGCGACGGATCGTCCCACGCGCAATCCGATGCGGTCGTCGCGCAGGGCCGGCAACTCGCCGGCGACGGCACCGAGAGCGAGGGCGGTGGCGGCGCTATCCCACGATCCCCCGCCGATGAGACGGGAGGCGGAGTCTCCGGGATCGTCGTCCCAGTTCCATTCGGCGAGGTTCCCGGCGAGATCGTGGAATCCTGCGGCATTCGCCGCCTTGGAGGCGACGGGATAGCTGCCGCGTCCGGCGAGAAGGTCGCAGGCGGCCCCGGCGGAGTTTGCGACGTGCCAGGCGAGGAGATCGGGATTTTCACCACCGGGATACGTCTGTGGCGCGACGCCCTCCCCGCCGCGGGCGGCATACTCCCATTCCGTCCCGGTCGGGAGTCTGTAACCGCTCGTGCCAAAGTCGCAGACGATGTCGGCGAGCGGGGCGGGTTCTCCGCTGCGATAGACATCTTCGCTGATGCGATAGGCGGGTGCGAAGCTCGAACCTGTGATCTCATTTTCCCACTCGGTGCGGGCGTTGCACCATTTCACGGCATCGTACCAATTCACGTTGCGGACAGGATGATCGTCGGCGCACCCGGCCCCGATGGCACCGATGTCGTAGCCTTTTGATGCAGCCCAATCGCGCACCTCGCGCCAGAGGCCCCAGGTCACCTCGTAGCGGGAAAGCGCGAAGGTCGGCTGGTCGAGAGGGCCGAGCAGGGAAATGGCGGGGAGTTCGCCGCCGGGGACGAGAATCATGTCAGCAGGATCATCGACGAGGAGCATACCGGTGACACTGCCCTGGTAGAGCGGATCGTCGAGCGTTGCGGTAACTTCGTAGGTCCCGATCTCGGTTGGCGCCCCGGGATCGCCGGCGTAGGCAATGGTATGTCCGAGTTCGGGAGGATCGGTCGTGACGAGGACTTCGCGCGGCGATCCGTCCCGCACCTGTCGGAGAGGCGCCAGAGTGAGTGTCGCCATGGCTTTTGTCACCTGTACTGTCTGCACCACTGGTGGAGCGGGGAAATGGTTGTCCCCGCCCGCCTGCGTGGCGGTGATCTCGACGTCACCGGCCCCGGTAAAGGTGAGAGTCTCGCCGCCGCTGATGACTCCGGGGCCACCCGTCACAGCGAAGGTCACTGGGTTGCCCGAGCCTCCCCCTGTCGCACTGAGATCGACGGAGTCAGTTGTGAGGCGCGGAGGGATCGCCGGGAAAAGGATGACCTGATCAGCCTTGTTCACCACAAAGGTCTCCGTAGCGCTCCCCTGATAAAGAGGATCGTCAATCGTGGCGACGACGCCATAGCTGCCGGCGGCGACAGGCTCGGCACCGAGACCGTCGTAGGTGAAGCTGACAGCGAGCCCGGCAGGTTCTGTCGTGGCGAAGGCTGCGTGAGCTCCCCCGTCGTAAGTCGCGGTGAGATCGACGAAGGTGACGGCGGCATTGGCCTTGTTTACGACCACAGTTTGCTGGACCGGAGCGGCCGCGTTGTAAAGGGAATCGCCGGCCTGATTCGCCCTGACCGCTACCGTCCCCGGGGCAGTGAAGCTGAGTTGGTCGCCACCGGCGATGACTCCGGGACCACTCACGACCTCGAAGGTGACCGCGCTCGCCGAGCCTCCGCCGGTCGCCGACAGGGAGATGGTCTCGTCGGCGGTCGTGGCCGGGATGGCGGGAAAAGTGATCGTCTGGGTCCCTTTGGAAATGACGAGGAAACCACCAACGTCGCCCTCATAGTAGGCCTCGTCGATGTAGGCAATGACGAAATAGTTTCCGGGAACCACCGGCGGATCAGGGTCCCCATCGTAGCTTTGCACCAGGTTAAGCCCGGCCGGATTGGTTGTTACACCCGCGATGCGGGGAGTACCATCGTAGGCCTGGGCCAGATTCGAGAGGGTCACGGTCGCGGGGAATTTGGTCACGGAGAAGGACCGTGTCACCGGTGTTGCGGCGAGATAATTGTCGTTGCCCGTCTGGGTCGCCTGAATGCTTACATCCCCGGACCCGGAAAAGGTCAGCAAATTCCCGCCGGCGATCGAGGCGGGTCCTTCGGTGACTGCAAACACGATGGTATTGTTAGACCCTCCGCCTGTGGCCGAGAGCATCACCGTATTCGGCGAGAACTGCAGCGGGATCGCCGGGAAGTCGAGCACCTGGGGTGCTTTCGCAATCACTAGCGTGCCGCTGGCGGAACCCTCGACCGACGGGTGGTTGATCGAGGCTACGACCGCGTAGCTGCCGGCCGCGAGCGGGATCGCGGGCAGTCCGTCGTAAGTGAAAACGACAGGGACGCCGCCCGGATCAGTCGTCGCGACTGCTCCCTGGGGTGCCCCGGTATAGGTGAGGGCCAGACCCGAAAGGGTGACCTCGCCGGCGGCCTTTTCGATCACAAAATCGTCCGTCATCGTCCCCTCATAGAGCGGGTCATTGATCGTGACGACGAGTGGGTAAGTCGCGGCTGCTGTCGGCTCGGTCGCGGACCCACCGTAGGAGACGGAGTAGCCCAGTCCGGCGGGCACCGTGGTGACGGTAGCTCCCTGCGGGCTGCCGTTGTAGACCGGATCGAGATTGGAAAGATTGATCTGGGCAGGTGCCTTGGACACGGTGAGAGTCCGCTCGACCGGAGTAGCGGCCTGGAAGTTGCTGTTGCCTGCCTGCGAGGCGACGACGCTGACGAGTCCGGCCCCGGTGAAGGCCAGCTGATTGCCGCCCGTGATCTGCCCCGGTCCCGCCGTCACGGCGTAGGTCACGGCATTGCCCGAGACTCCCCCCGTCGCCGCGAGATTTACGGTAGAGGTCGTCACCGCATCGGCGAGGGGTGGAAAAGTGATCGTCTGGACCGCCTGACTGACGATGAGGGTTCCGGTCGCAGTGCCTTCGTGGTTCGGGGCATTGAGGGTGACCTCGACGGGATACGTGCCCGCGTTGAAGGGGGCCGCAGAGAACCCGTTGTATGTCACAGAAAAGGAAAGACCACCGGGCACGGTTGTCACCCCGACGGGCCGGGCCGAGCCATTGTAGACCTGGGTGAGGCCACTGATCGAGATCGTCGCCGCCGCTTTGGCGACAACGAGAGTCCCGCTGCCCGATCCCTGATACATCGGGCTGTTGATCGTGCCCACGACAAGGTAACTGCCCGCATTCGTCGGGGCAAACGATCCGCCATTGTAGGTCATCGTGACCGGGAGAGAGGGAGGAACGGTCGCTGCGGTGACTACCCTCGCCGCTCCCGTGAAGATCTGCGAGAGCGGAGAAAGGGTGAGTGTAGCGGGCGCTTTGGTGACGTTGAAGGTTCTCGCGACGTCCCCGGCCGGGAGGTAATTCACATTTCCCGCCTGCGACGCGGTGATCGTCACGGAGCCCGCGCCGGTGAAGCTGAGCAGATTCAAAGGGCCGATCACGGCCGGTCCCGAGGTCACCGCGAAGGTTACCGGATTGCCCGAGCTACCGCCTGTCGCCGATAGGGTAAAGGTATTCGTGGTAATCCGGTCGGCAATGGGGGCGAAGGTAATCGTCTGGGGAAGCGGAGAGTCCTGCCCGATGGAGAAAATCCCGCTGTCGGCGGTAAGGGTACCATTTCGGGTGACCCTGACAAAGTAGCCTCCCCCCTGCAGAGTCCCACCCGGGATGATCCAGGGAAAGCGCCTCTCTTCGCCGGAAAGACCGGTCGCGATAGTGGACTGGAACAATCCGTTTTTGAAGAGACTGATCGTGACACTGTCGAGATAGTCACCACCCGTCCAGTAGATCTCCCTGGTTTCTCCCGGTTGATACAGAGCGCCACCGTTCGGAGTTACCACTCCGAAGCCCGTACGCGTCCGCTGACTTGCCCTCCCCGGTGCCTGGGCAAGGAGGTAATGGGCATTGCGCGCTCCCAGCAGAGGATTACTGCCGTTAAAGCCGTTTCCGTGGGTGCCTTCGAGGCCGCCTGAGACATACCGCGCATCGGAAAGCGAGTCACCGCTTGCATTGTATCCATTCACCTGACCGGTGCGGGCTCCCTGATAGGTCACATTGGGATTCGCGAAATACGGGATGCGCACCCCGCTGCCCCATGCCCAGTCGTAGGCCATGATCGTCCTGACACGGGCCTGACCGGCGGGGGCGAGTCGCCAACCGTAGGCGTGAACATTTACTGCACCATCAGAAGGGGTAGAGTCCCCCCAGGAATGTTGAGCTCCAATATTATGTCCCAGCTCGTGAACAAAGGTAATGCGGTTCGACGTCATGTAGTCCCGAGCCGTCACGGATGACGTACCCGGGCGATACGCGATACCCGCAGATCCGTCCGCCTGCTTGACGATAAAAGCCCTAAAATCAGCCCCCAGCTCGCTGGCATAGTCCGAGACAGTATTGAGAGCGAGATTAGCCGAAGTGGTGATGTTGAGATTACCGAGTTCGTCGCTTGTGGACATCGATCCGGCGACAGCGCCGGGGAAAACGTAGTCGGGGTCTTCGACCGTGCCCAGCAGCATAAGTTCGGTCGAGGTCACCTCGCTATTGTTGAACGCCAAATTCATCCGGTCGACCGAGTTGATGATGCGGGCCTCCATCTGGGACACCCCGCCGTCTGCGACTCGGGCACCCTGATCGTAGCCGACCACGATATCGATCGTGACATAACCGGCTGTGTCGGGTGCCGGGGTTTCGTCATCGACTCCACCGGGCGATGCGGCGGCGGCGCCGTCTTCGAGAGGTGTTTCCTCGCCGGGATTTCCACACACATCCGTCATCGTGCTGCCGTCGATCTCGCGCACCATCAGGTAGCCCGAGGACAAAATCCGATACTCCAGGTGCTGATCGATGTCGTAGCGGGCCACCGACCCGTGTAAGATCCCGTCGTGCACGACGAGCTGGACAACACTGGTTTGCGGCTCTCCCTCCACTTCGCCCTCTAGCGTGTAGGTCGAGCCAGCTCGATTCCGAATCGCGTCGATCCGCAGAAGCAGAGCGCTACCGTCCGGCAGCGGGGCGAGAATACGGGAGGTCTTCCCCTCTATCACTTCCTCCAGCGCCGCCACATCGAGGACCATGCGGCGAGCCGTCTTCGTATGCAGGTCGATCTCTTCGGGCAGCAACTCCACCCGCGCGTCGATCGGAGACATCGCCAGGGCGACCGGGGGGGCCGAACGGGACTCCTCCGTTACAACGTTGACCGCCGGAGCTTGGTAGCGACGCTCTCCATTGGGCCCGCGGGGGAAAGGTTTTACCGGAGTGGGAACACCAGTCCGGGCGAAGGCCTCGTCTACTGCTACCGGAACAGGGCTGCGGCTCAGGCTCCCCGCGTCCGCCGCTGCCGCACGAGTATTAGCCGCCTCCTCTTCGGCGGCCCTCCCGCGCGCCTCCACTAACGAGTCGGAAGCGCTTTGATCGACTACCTCATTTTCAACATCAGAAGAGAGGAAAAGAACCAAAAACAGCACCACGAGAATCCCCACCGGACCGAGCAGGATCAGCAGATTTCTATTATTTGGTTGGTGCCGTCCCATTCAAATCGCAGGCGCTCCGCCCGTAAGTTGCTCCATTGTAATGACCCAAAGCTCTCCGATAAAGTTATTTTTCTGGTAATTTAGCGCGAAAATTCAGCCCGCTTTTCGACCGGGATTGAGCGCAGCGCCCTCGATCCCTCCACGATTTCCTGTCTCATACGTCGCATTTCACACACATTTTGTCGTAGCCGGCAGCTGGTCTCGACGAATAATATGGATCCATCGTATGACCACTCGCCACTTCCCCTCTCTCGCGCTGATCGCCCTCGCCCTCCCCGCATCATCCCTTGCGTCTGAGGATACCGGGAGACTGGCTCGGCTCTTTTCCTCACTCGTTGAATCAGGCACAGTGATCACCATCCCACCCGGCGACTATCATCTCGACGGCACCACTCCCATTCGCCTCGGCTCGCACACCACTGTCATGGCCCACGGAGCACGCTTCCATTTTCCGGATTCCCTGGCTGAAGGAGCCAGAGTCATACTCTTCGCAGGCAGTGATCTGACGAACTTCGCATGGCACGGAGGAGAATTCCTCGGGCATGTCTTCGATCCTGACCGGGAGATGAACCTCTGGGAGCCTAACGTGAACACCAAGGCCATCGAAATAACGACAACAAAACCGGGAGGGACGAGCGATCTCCTCTTTCGGGACGTAAAAGCAAACGGGGTCGCCGGCACCGTCATCGGCGTACATGGCCTCGCCGCAAAGGGCAGCGAGAGCGAGGTGGCCGCCTACGCTGAACGCATCGCGATGGAGAGTTGCACGCTTTTGCGAAGCGGAAAGTTCATGTGGGACTACGGCTATCTCTGGCAGATCATGACCTGGCCCGAAGAGTACGAGCCGTGGGAGGTGGTGCGGGCGCGTCATTATTTTCGCAGCGATCTGATGAGGGAAAAGATCACGATGACGGACGGCGATGACCGGGTGCGCTTCGACAACGCAAGCAATCCCCTTCCTATCAGTAAGAGTGAGGAGCCAAAGGAGGCGCTTTCATTTCTCGGGGCTGGACTGCCGCGCAATCTAGTGAGGGGAAAACAATATTTCATCGTCGAATCGACCCCGGAGTATATCCGCATCGCAGAGACTACCGGAGGAGAAGCGATCCGCTTTGCGGGAGCAAGCACCGACGGTGTAGCACTCGTGCACGATCTCTTTGCGTCCTTCTGGGCGCTCTACGCACCGAAAGACGGAGGCCCTGGCAAAGGCGCCGTTGATATCACCTCGGCTTCAGACCTGCGTATCACAGGCTGCCAGCTGAGCGCTCTCGGCGACACCATGCACATTCAGCGCAGCCGCAACATCGTCTTTGCGAACAATCACATCGTCGGCTCGCGCATGGGTGCCTTCTTCCTCGCCGAGTATTGTCAGAATGCGACCGTGACCGGCAACCTCATCGACGGGACGAACGGCTCTCGCGTCATGAGCGTGGAGAAGTCCTGCGAGGACATTACGATCATCGGCAACACTTTCCGGAATGGCGGTCGCGGCTCATGGATCAACCAGCCGAAGAACTTCATTCTCCAGGGAAATATTTTTACCAACAACACAACCAAAGCCGAACGGGATCTGCGCCGCGGACGCCGCAGCTACGAGACCGGCGAACCGAGACAGTTTCCGGAGCTTTACTTCACCCTGCACGAAGAAGACGGAAGCTACGGCCCCGTCATCGTGCGGGACAATGTCTTCCAACTGGGCGAATCCGCTCCCGAAGAAGCCGTCACCTTTGCTCCGAACGGTCGCGACATCCAGATGAGCGGCAACACCTTCTCCAGAAATCCGGTCACCATCGCCGTCGATCCCACTTGCGAGGCCGTCGCTATCCGCGACAATCCCGGAGCGACTCTGAAACGGATCCCCATCGATTTCAATCACGGACGACGTTGAATCTCCCACCACTCCACCACTCCACCACTCCACCACTCCACCACTTCACCCCCGCATCCCATGCGCCTTGAGAACAAAGTCATCCTCGTCACCGGCAGTTGCACCGGTATCGGCAGAGCCATCGCCGTGCAATGCGTCAAAGAAGGTGCCTGCGTCGTCATTCACGGGCTCGAGCGGGAGCTCGGTGAAGCGGTCGTCGAGGAACTGGGAGCGGAGAACGCCGTCCTCCACATCGAGGACCTCGTCAGCGAAGGCTGCCCCGATCGTCTTGTCGATCTGGCCGTAAAAACCTTCGGCAAGCTCGATGCGGTGGTGAACAACGCCGCCCTCATTGCCTCGGGAAATCTCCATACGACCGACGCCGCCTTTTTCCGAAAGATGCTGGAGGTCAATACGATCGCCCCCTTTCTTCTCATCAAGGCGGCCCTCCCCCATCTCAGCCAGGCGCGGGGTTCCGCCCTCAACATCGGCAGCGTCAACGCCTGGAGCGGAGAACCGGATCTGCTCCCCTACAGCGTCTCGAAAGGGGCCCTCATGACGATGACCCGCAATCTCGGCGACACTCTTATGCGGGAAAACGGCGTGCGCATCAACCAGATCAATCCCGGCTGGGTCCTCACCGAAAACGAGGCCAGGCGCAAACGCGAGCACGGCCTCTCCGACGATTGGCCGAGCCATTTGCCCAAAGTCTATGCTCCGGCCGGGCGCATCCTCAAACCCGAAGAGATCGCCATGGCCGCAATCTACTGGCTCGCCGACGAAAGCGGCCCGATTAGTGGCCAGGTCGTAGATCTGGAGCAGCATCCTTTTATCGGGAGAAACCCGCCGAAGGATGCGACGACGATTCCATAAAAACATGAGTCACGGGCCATCGGTCACGAGTAGAAACCTGAAACTGAAAACCTCAAACTTGAAACCGGCACCTTATCGTTTCTTCGCTCACCGTCGCCGCACTTCGCTGCTCTCGACCCTCCTGGGTCTTGCCTTGTTGTGCCCGATCCGCGGTCAGGCGGCGCCGTCGGACGACAAGGAGTTCGCCGCGTTGCAGGCCGATGCCCAAAAATCTTTCAAAGAAGGTGTCGCCCCTTTCGTGAAATCCTATTGCATCGAGTGCCACGGAAACAAAAGAGCGAAAGGCGCGCTCAATTTTGAGGCCGCTCTCAAAAATCCCGGGAGCACGAATTCCCGCAAGCATTGGAAACAGGCACTCGCCAATGTGAAAGCGCACGACATGCCTCCCGACGACGAGGAGAAGCTGCCCACGGACGCGGAGCGCGGTCAGTTCGTGAAGTGGATCGGGAAGATCAAATACCTCAGCCCGAAAGATCCCGGCCCCTTTGTGATCCGCCGCCTCACCAAGGTCGAGTATGGCAATACTCTGCACGACCTCTACGGGGTCGATCCGGCGGTGGCCGACGAGCTGCCCGACGAAGTCTTTGGCGAAGGTTATCTCAATTCGCTTTCACCGCTCCAGTCAGAGCAGTATCTCTCCATCGCCAACGAGGTGCTGGATCGCATCCTCGCTCCAGAGGACGCGCCGCCGACGGCAGTGCAAAAGCGCCTCTTCGGTGAAACACCGGCCCCCGGATCCGATCTCCGCGCCACGGCGGAAAAAGTCGCCCGCTCACTGGCCCGGAACGCCTATCGCCGACCGCCGACCGGGGATGAAATAGATGTTTTGTTAGGCGTCTTCGATCTGGGACGCGAAAACCAACTGGCCTACCCGGCGGCGCTTCGCTTGATGATGAAGGCGGTCCTCGTTTCACCCCAGTTTCTCTACATCACCCCGGGCGAGCCGACCGAAGCGGGGCGCACGATCGTCCCTCTCGATGACTATCAATTGGCCTCGCGCTTGTCTTATCTCCTCTGGTCCACGATGCCCGATGCGGAACTCTTTGCCCTCGCCGAGGGCGGCAAACTCCACGACGCCACTGTCCTGAAAGCCCAGGTGCGGCGCTTGCTCGCAGCCCCCCGTTCCCGCGCCTTGTTCGATGGTTTCGGGAGACAATGGCTGGGCCTCGGCGAGTTGGAGGAGAAAACGTTCGACACCGCCAAGTTCCCCCAGATGACGCCCGAATTGCGCTCGGCGATGATAGACGAGGCCCGCCTCTTCTTTGACAGCATCGTGCGGGAGAACCGTAGCGTCGTCCAGTTTGTGGAGAGCGATTACACCTTTCTCAATGGCACCCTCGCCGCTCTCTACGGGCTGGAAAAGACCATCACCGGTCCGGAGATGCGCCGGGTGACCCTGACCGATGCCAATCGCGGCGGCATCCTCGGGATGCCCGCGATCCTCGCGACGACCTCCTTTCCCAATCGCACCAGCCCGGTCAAACGCGGCGTCTGGGTGCTCGAACAAATTCTGGGAGAGCACGTGCCCCCCGCCCCGCCGAACATCCCGGCTCTCGAAAAGCAGGATAAAAAGAAGGTCGCGAACCTGACCCTGAGGCAACGAACAGAGCTGCACGTCACCAACCCGTCTTGCGCCAATTGCCACAAGATCCTCGACCCTATCGGCTTCGGCCTCGAGAACTTCGACGCCATCGGCCGGTGGCGCGTGCAGGACGATACAGGCGGGCCAATCGACGCCGCAGGCGAACTGCCGGGCGGGAAGCGCTTCACCTCCCCGATAGAATTGAAGGCCATCATCGCCGCGCGAAAGGACGACCTCGCCCACAATCTGACGGAAAAACTGCTCGCCTATGCCCTCTGCCGCTCTCTGGAGGGCTATGACGAGATCGTGGTGGATCATCTGATGGAAACCATCGCCAGGGACGACTACCGTATCCAGACTCTGATCAGCGAGATCGTCACCAGCTACCCTTTCACCCAACGCAGCCTCCCGGCACCCGCCGCCGCCAAAACACCATGAGCAGTCATTTCCTGATCGACCGTCGCACCTGCCTCAGAGGCGTCGGTGCCTCCCTCGCCCTGCCGCTTTTCGAGACGATGGGCTGGGCCGGGACCGGCAAGGCGAAGCCGGGCAAACCTCCCGTCCGCCTCGGATTCATGTACATGCCGCACGGGGTCATCATGGACCAGTTCTGGCCCGCGACTCCCGGGAGTTTCCTTTCGACCCCGCCACCGGCCCTGGAGTCGCTGCGGCCCGTTCTCGATCAGTGCCTCATGATGAAAGGCATCTCGGGCGTTCCGATTTCACCCTTCAGCGGTGCCCCGCACGCGCTCGAGTTGTCGACCTGGCTCACGGCCATCCTGCCCGATGCTGCCACCCGGAATCAGATCAACATCGCCATTTCCGCCGACCAGCTCGCGGCGAACTACGTGGGCGGATTGACCTCCCTGCCGTCCCTCGAACTCGCCACGATGCCCCAGACCCACAAGGAGAATCAGGAGGGCCTCCACGAGGGATACTATTCGCATTGCAGTTTCCGCTCGCCCACCCAGGCCGTTCCCGCCGAGACCAATCCCCGCAGCGTCCTCAACCGGCTTTTCGGCAAGACCGATCAACCCGGACAAAACAACCGCGTCGATCCCCTCGACCGGAAGATGCTCGATCTCGTCATCGGCGGAGCGAGGGACCTTCGCAGACGCTTACCGCAGGACGATCAACACAAGCTCGACGAATACCTCGACAGCGTCCGTGCCGTCGAGCGCCGCATCGCCGCCATCGAATCGCGCCAGAAAGAGGCTGCAATGGAAAAGGCCGGCGTCGCGAGCAGCAAGCGCCACGCCTCCGATTCACCGCCCATCGAGATCAAGATCCCCGAGGGCGACAAGCGCAGCGAATACATGCAGGTGATGTGCGACCTCAACGTCCTCGCCTTCCAGACCGACACCACCCGCGTCAGCACCTACATCGGCTCCACCCCGAACGGCGTCTCCTACCCCGAACTCGGATTCACCGACGCGCATCACTCACAAACCCACCACAACAACGAGGAAGAGAAAGTCCGCAAAGTCGCCGCGATCACCAAGTTCAACATCGACCAGTTCGCCTACATGGTGAAGAAGATGCACAGCCTGCGCGAAGGCGACGGCACCCTCCTCGACAACTGCATCATGATGTGGGGCTCCGGCCTCGAGGACGGAAACAAACACGCCCGCGAAAACCTGCCCTTCATCGTCGCCGGACGAGGCGGCGGTTCGATCAAGACGGGACAATTTCTGGCGGATGCCAAGGGCAATCAGGGCGACTTGCTCACGACCTTGCTCGCCTGCGCCGGGGTGCCGCTGGACCGGCCGATCGGGATTGCGACGAAGGAGATTGGGGCGATGCGGGCTTCGGTTTAATCAGACCACACCCTGAACTCATTCCCCGCCGGCTCGGTGAGCTGGAAACGTCGGTCGCCTGCCGTCTCGAGTTTGGCATGAGCCGCTTCCGGATCGTCTGTAACGGTGCCATCGGATCGGGATTCGCGAAAATTCGCGGCCATTCGAGCTCATTCGCGTTTTGCCCTATTCTACTTTGTTACATCTGGATTTTGACCACGAATACACACGAATCCTGACCAGGCATCGTGTGCATCTCGGAGCCTTCCGATGTGACACCCGTTTCGCAGCGAAGACCGAGACTGGCCAATTCCGCTCGAACCGCCCGAAGCGCTTCAGAGAAATGCAGGAATTTTCTTTTCCATTCCTTCCGCTTCAAAGCTTCGCTCCCGCCCTGCGGTCAGGCTACCCGATCTCCTTCGACTGTGGCGAAATCTTGACCAATTGTAAACCTAACTTACAATTTGGACACGCTTTCCCTCTCCGAACTTCAGGAAGCCGACCGGGCTCCCGCCGTCCCTTAACGCGGTAATCTGATTCGCCGAGAAAGGTCGTGTCCTCGAGGGCGTTCTCGCGGTGCAGGTCCACGTCGGACCGGCGATGAAAATTCAATACCGGGATTTCAAGATCAAACATCTCCCCGACAACCTGCCACTACGGCAAGCGGAAGATCATCCCATCCCTGCCGATGCCTACGGAGTGAAACCCCGGGGGAAACTTCAGCCGGACTGGAAGCCGACGGCTTTTGGTGAACGGTGAGGAAAGGACACCTACTGTCCGGCTTTCAGGGTGGCCAGTTTTTCCTGCGCCATTTTCTGAAGACGGGCATCGCCTGAATCATCGGAAATGACCGCCTCATAGGTTTTGATCGCTTCCTCTTTACGACCGGCAGCGCTGAGAGTCTCTGCCTGCGAGACGAGAATCTGACTTCGCCAGGTGCCTTTGTGTTGATCGGGATCCACGCGCCGCAGGGTGGCGAGCGCCTCGTCGAATTGACCGCGCCGGGTCCGGATGCGGGCAATCCCCTGAAGCGCGTAGAACTGATCCGAGCTGCCTATCGTCTGTGCCTCGCCGATGACGGCTTCGTATCCGGCAAGAGCCCCGGTATCGTCGCCGAGTTGAGTCTCGCGGATCTGCGCGAGGGCGAGTTCGATGCCGTCGCGGCTGCGCGCTTCGCTCGTCCAGAGCAGGGCATTCGCGAGATCAGCTTCGGCTTCTTTTCCTGCCTTCACGATGGAATAGGCCCGGCCCCGGGCGGAGAATCCGTCACCGCGTTTCCAGAAGGGCCAGGCTGCGATGTTCTCCTGCGCGAACTGCTCGATGACCGACGGGGCTTTGAAAGTGGCGAGCAGGTTCTGCATTTCGGCGGACTTTTTCACAGCCTCGATCGGAATCCGCGCGGTGAGTGTCGCGGCGAGGGCATCCTGTCGCAGCCCGCGCGCGGTGGCGGCGGCCAGCTCGAGGGCGTGGGACTTCTGGAGATCGCTTATCTTTTCACGGTCGGCGGCGGCGGTGTAGGCCGCGAGGGCCTCGTCGCGTTTGCCGGTGCGGGCGAGGTCGGCGGCGAGGCGGGTCGCGTTGAGGAAATCGTCATCCGCTTCGTCGGCATCGAAGGCGAAACTGTTGCCGTCGTAAAGGTGCGCGAATTTCATCTCACTATGGAAGTGATCCGTGCCGGTAGGGGAAAAGGCGCTGTACTCCTGCCCTTCCTCGCGAATGCGCTGACGGCAGAGGTTGAGATACCACGGCAGGCTTTTCGTAGGTTTGCTGCCGATGATCTGATGAAGAGGGTCGTTTTCATCCTCCGTGATCGGGATTCGCATCTCCACGATCCAGTGATCGTCGGCGATATGTGTCGCCACCTCGGCCTGCGAATCCCAACTGAACCAGGCCTCGCGCCCTGCCGAGCGGTCAAGGTCGGCTACAGTGCCGTCGGGAGCGACCGCGATCTGGTAGTAGGTGCGGGCATTGGTCTCGAGGAGCACTTCGATGCAGTCCCCATACCAGAGCGCCGAATCATCTTCTTTCGTCGCGCCGATGACAGGTTTCTCCCCGGGCGGTTCCTCGCAGCGGAAGGCGAAGTAGAGGTCGTTGCCTATCCAGGTCGATTTCACCGTGGTGCCGAAGACGGCAGGACGCCCCGTCTGCAATTCGCGCAGGCTCACCGTGGCGGAGGGAAAGGCTTTTACCCAGGCCTCGTCGTCGAGTTTCCCGTCGATCACGATGGGGCCGCGCCCTTCACCGACTAGTCGCAGCACCGGGACCGGACCGCGCGTCTTTCCGAGTTGGGTGCTTTTGCTGCGCAGCCCTTTGAGAAAATCATCAATCAGGGCGATCCGTTTTCCGGGCAGGGCGGCCGCGTCGATCTTGCTTTTGGCCTTTTCAAAGAGCGCGAGGGCCTCATCGGCGATGGCCTTGTCTTTCTCCATCGCTTGCCAGTGTGCTTCGCAATACTTGAAAAAAGCGAGCATTTCCGGGGCGGCGGGACCGTAGAAAAGGTCAACATACTCGCGGAACATCGCATCGACGTCCTGCTCTTTGCCGCCCCAGTACATGCGCTGCGTGAAGTAGATGAGAAAGTGATTGTAACCCATGCCGATCTTCTCGAAATCCTGCCGGATCGAGAGCCAGATGTCCTCGCCCTGAAAGTCACCTTTGATCGCGTTGATGCTTTCCCCCATGCTGTGCGGCGTGTAGGCGGGGAGATACCAGCCGCGATCGGTGAAGGGATAGTTTTCGAAGTTGATGAGCGGATTGGAGGTCTTCTCGAGCCAGCCTTCGCGGAGTTTACGGATTTCCTCCTGCTGTTCCGGGAGATTGTTCACCGGGCGTCGAGCGCCGACGATGGAGACCACGACATTGGGCTCCAGCTTTTCGATCTTGAGCGGAGGCAGGGTGTAGACACCGTAGGCACAGTTGAGGATCTTTTTGTCAGGATGCGTTTTACCGACCTCCTTCGCGACCCGGTTCACAAAATCCCAGACGTAATCGGATAAAAGGCCGCGCTGATCACGCTCCGGCGAGTCTTTGCCTTCGCAGAGCGGGCACTGGCAGATCGCGGTGTAGCCGTCCGGCGGCATCACGGAGATCGCGTCGAGTTGGTAATGATCGAGCTGGGCGCGCACGTAGCGAACCGTCTCGTCAAAGAGTTCCTCGTTCGAGTAGCAGAGTTGATTGAGTCGCTGATCCGGCTGGTTGTGGCGCTTCCCTCCGTATAGGGCGAACCATTCCGGATGTTGTTCCAGGATCTCTTTGCGATGCGTCATGTCGTCGAGTCCGTGGGCGACTTGAATCTCGTAAGGATCGCGAAATCCCAGCCGCATCGCCCACCGGGCCATCGCTTCGCCGTAGACTGCGAAACGGATATTCACCCGCCGCACCGGAAAGTCGGGCGTGACCGTCTCATCGATTTTTGGCAGGGGGATGCTTTCCAAATCGGGCAGTACCTCACCGACCTCGCCGGGCATGTACCAGCGCACCCCGAGTTTCATGAGAAAGCCGCACACGGCGTTGTAGGATCCCCGCTCGTCGAAGGACCACATTTCGAGCGGAGCCGTTTTCCCGGTGACCTGCCGCTGCGCCTCAGTCAAACCCGTCTCCCCGGGAACGGTGAAGCGATTTTTGTAGAGCGTGACATGCGGGATGCCCCACAATTTTCCGGTGATCGCGTCCCATTCCGCCTGGGCTTTGCCGTTCACAATCTCAGCGTTGCTTTTCGCCCATGGCTCGATGGGAGTGAACAGCGTGTCCTGCCCGAGAAGGACGAGCCAGTCCTCGCCGGAGACGAGACGATAGGCACCGTCCACGAGTCCCTCCGGCATGATCCCGAGAGCATCGGTATGGGGGCTCCGGCCGACAAAAAGTTTTACCTTCCCCGGTGTCGGTCTTGTCACGATGGGCAGGTGCGCGCCGTTGATGCGCTTGACCGTCTCCTGCAATTCCTGTGCCGCGAGACGCACCGAACGGAGCGGCGTTTCAGAGATCACAATCTCCGCTGTCGCTTGACCGTTCTCCACGAGGAAGGGCGACGCGTGGCCTCCGGTCACGGAGAGAGTGAGAACACAGAGAAGCGAGAGGGTGATGCGGTGCATTGGCGGGGGTGATTTTTACGATACTCCGGCCCGAAGCCGTGCCGGGAGAGTATCGCCGTCGTCTTCGCCTGAACGCCCGTGCTGATCGTCGGCTCCGGGACGGGTTTGTAAAAGGGTGAGTGCAGAGAGGGCATTTTGATGCCTTTGGCCTTCGCCTCCGCGATCTCTTCCGGCGCCTGGGTGCCTAGGCGGAACATGCAGATCGGCACCTTCTCCTTCGTGACCCCGAACTCGGCAAAGTCTTCGCCACCCATCGTGGGATCGATAGAGACGATACTTTCGGCTCCGAACGCGGCCTCGAGGGTGGTGCGCACCTGCTTGACCAGCTCGGGCGTGTTGTAAAGCGAGGGCGTGCTCTCGTCCGTGACGATGACCTCGGGCATCTTGTCGGCCGGCATTCCGGCCGCCTCGGCGAGGCTCTTCGTGATGCGCTTGATCGAAGTGATGAGATGCTCGCGAGTCTCCGCCAGGTAGGAGCGTAGCGTGAGTTGCAGGCGCACCTCGTCGGGAATAATGTTGGCCTTCGTGCCGCCGTGAAAACTACCCACCGTGACGACCGCCGGATCGCCCGGCTTCACCTCGCGGCTGACGATGCTTTGCAGCGCCACCACGATCTGCGACGCGAGGAGGATGGGATCCTTGCCCGCCTGCGGTTGTGAGCCGTGAGCGCCGACACCGCGCACCACGATCTCCAGCGTGTCCACGTTCGCCATCGCATACCCGTCGCGCAGGCCGATGATGCCGTGCGCGAGGTCGGACTGGCAGTGCAGCGCGATCGCTTTGTCCGGACGGGGGAAACGCGAATACAATCCCGCCCGCAGCATCGCGCGGGCGCCGAGGATGCGCTCCTCCGCAGGCTGGCCTATCATCACGACCGTCCCGCTCCACTGATCGCGCAGGTGGTTGAGGGCGCGTGCGGTCCCGACGAAACAGGCCATGTGGATGTCGTGCCCGCAGGCATGCATCACCGGAACCTCACGACCGAGATCATCTTTGGTGGTTTTCGTGCTCGCGTAGGGCAGGCCCGTTTGTTCTTTGATCGGCAGCGCATCGAGATCGGTGCGCACCAGGATCACGGGACCCTCGCCATTTTTCAACACCCCGACGATGCCGTACCCGCCGACCTTTTCCGTGACTTCGAGACCCGCCTCGCGGAGTTCCTTCGCGATGATCGCGGCGGTCCGCTCCTCATGCAGCGACAGCTCGGGGTTGGCGTGCAGATCCTCGTAGAGCGCGACGAGCGAAGGCAGCTCTGTGGCCGCGATGGCCTTGAGATCGGCGGCCATGGCAGGGGAGGCGAGAGCAAAAAGGATGGAGAGGAGGAGGATGGGGTGTTTCATGGATCAACTGGGCGATGGAGTGTCATGGCGCGTTCGGGGAGGGCTATCACTGAATCAGAATTTAATGCTCGTGAACTCTCTAAAAAACTGGAAATCACTCCGGCAGCGAATGAGTCAATCGAGACGAACTCGATCTCCGCTTCATAGGCCTCATGCGGAAATTCAGAGCGAGAGTGCTTCTCCCATAGATCACGGATCTCAGTCATTTTTTCTGCAACGTCGAGGCCTGGCGACCCGTAAATGGGAACCCTGCCTCGGATGGAGATTAAAGGATTCTGATCGGGGATGTCAATCAACTCAGAGCGTTTTTCGGGTTGTCCAGCGTCGGCTCGTGTACGCCCATCATGGGCTGAAAAATTCTCGGGGACAGGCTAATAATAACGCCAGCGCTTGCCTTGCCGGAGCATGAGATTCAGTCGTCCCTTTGCCCTCGCGGGAGCGCGACGATCCCTCGTCGCTGGTGGGACCATCCCCTTCTCTCGCCCGGATCCTCACCTTCAGCTTCCCCGCTTCGGCGCTGGTGAACTCGAGTTCCCGGACATTTGCGGGTACGAGATCAAGCGATCTCGCGATGGCTGCGGAGATAGCAATGATAAAAGCACAAGCCGTGGCTTATGACTCAAGCATGCCTCATGATGGAGTGATCTAACGAAAATTGGGAAAGAGGGTGCTTTTTGATTATTTGCCTGTCCCTGTGAATTCTCAGCGCCCTCAACCTCGACGAGGTCACTTTGCTGCATCTTCCGGCGGAGAGTTTTGTCGAGTATCAACTTCGCGCCCAGTCCCTCGCTCCGGATCGATTTGTCGCCACCGCCGCCTACGGAGACGGAGGGACCTGGTACATCCCGACAAAGGAAGCCTTTCCGCAGGGCGGCTACGAAGTGAGCGTGGCGAATAGCGCTCCCGAGACAGACGACGCGATGAGCGCGGGGATTCGGGAGCTGCTTGGGCCGGGATGAGGGGGAATTCACCACGGAGGTCACAGAGGATCACGGAACCAGGATGCACCATCCAACCTTTGAGTTGTCTCTGTGTTCCTCTGTGCTCTCTGTGCCAGCCCAAGTTTCTTATTCAGCCCGTGTATCGCCCGTAAACCCTCGATCTTCGCACAAAAAGCACTACAAAATCAATCATTGAACCCCCTCCTTCCCCGGCCCAAGGGTGGCAAGGGTGGCAAGGGTGGCAAGGGTGGCAAGGGTGGCAAGGGTGGCAAGGGTGGCAAGGGTGCGGAAGGGATGAAAAAGCAAATTTCTAGCAATTAATGCGCCACTATTCGTCGATTGAATCCAACAGAATATTTGCTCTACAATCTCCAAGCGCCGCTGCTTTTTCCCAGTAGGCCCTTGCTAATTTGAGGTCTTTCTTCACCCCGGCTTTTCCTTTTGCATAAACAAATCCCAGACTAAAAAGAGATTCTACACTGCCCATTCTTGCAGCCTTCTCAAGGAGTGCTATTCCCTCTATAACCCTTTTTTCTTCGATAACAAATACGGTTCCAAGCCGAAACGTAGCTGTGACATCGTCGCTTTCCACCGCCTCCTCTAGCTTCTTGGAGACCGTATTCCTAGCAATTTCGATGACTCTCCTTTGTTGACCGTCGATATCCGTCCTCTGACTTAAAACAGGAAGCGTAAGCACAGACATCAAATCACCAGCGCCCGCAGATTCACAAATCAGGTTTACTCCCGCCTCCTTCGATTTTCCTTCCTGAAAAGTTAAGAGGTGCATGCCTAATTCTCTCATTGCGGGGGGATAGTTTAATTCACTTGACCGTTCCAAAAAATCGCGTGCCTTCTCCCGGCTCACAGGAACGCCTCCAAGCCCCGACTTATAAATTATTCCTAAAGAATAGAGTTGTTCACCGTTCAATCGAGATACCTCGAGTGAAGAAAGCGCTTCTTCAGCTTTAGCATACAAGACCGTTGCCTCCCCGGCATTGAGTTCGATACAGACGGCACCGTAATCCAGCAACCTTGCCGCATTAAAATAACCTAAAGGATCACCCTGCAACCCGGCGGTCAGAAAAAGTTCGAGAGCACGTTTCTCGTCCCGAGGAACAAGTATACTGGTCACAAACGATTTACCTTCCTCAAGCGTAGTCGCCTTATCATCCGGATTTGACTCTGGACTCAACTGCTCATTTTCGGCACCACGGAGATTGATGAAATGGAAAAGAGATATACAGAGGTAAAAGATAAATTTTATTTTCATAGACAGCTGCTTCTCCGGCTCCCTGTGAAATCGCCGAATCTGCCGGCTGGCATTGGCTTCGAATGTAAAATTAAGCCATGGCTGCGAGCAGAGGACATTCGCCGGGACGTAGCGAGTGATTGAAGTCATCAAGAGCAAGGGTCGCCTGAGTCGCCAGATTGTGTCAACGATTTTCGGGCGAAATCGAGGCGTTCGAACAGGGTGTGATCACGGAGTGAGCAAGGTATCCTCACTCACTCCCGCCCACCCGACATCAGAAACCCGAGCAGATCATTGATTTCCTCTTTGCTCAGCGAATCCAGCAAGGCCGGCGGCATCGGTGACACGGGCGACTCTTCCCAGGTGCGGGTCTCTGCTTTCGGAATCGTCGCCAGCTCGGACGGAGCAAAGGGATTCGTCGAGAGCGTGAGGGTCGATGCGCGGAAATCATTCTGCACGATGCGCCCCTGCACGACGCTGCCGTCGATCTTCGTGACGATGATATTGCGATGCACCTCGGCCACGACTTTCGATGGTTCGAGGATGGACTCGATGAGATCGCGGCGGCTGAAGCGACTCGCCACCATCGTCAGATCCGGACCGACGGGGCGGCCGGTCGTGCCGGTGACATGACAGGCCGCGCAGAGCACCGCTGCATAGAGCTCGCGTCCGCGCGCGAGGTCGGGAGCGGGACCAAGCTCATCGGCTGGAAAATCGTCCATCGTCCAGTGTTTCACAAAAGGACGCGGTGCCACCGCGACGACCTCGCTCTCCCCTTCCCCGGTGAGAATGGCGGCGAACTTTTTCCGCTCCTCCTCGTCGGCGACATTTGCGAGCGACTTCTCTTCGAGCCCCTGGAAAAACGGCAGCATGAATCGGTCGCCGTAGGAGAAACGCTTCACATGGGCCAGGGCGGTGAAGAAGAGAGTCTGCTGCGCGGGCTCCCATCCGCTCCCCGCTTCGCTGAGTGCCTCGAGATAATGGAGCCGCTCCATCTGCGCGGTCGCGGAGGCGAGACGCTCGAGGGAAAACTTCACCGCCTCCGTAGCCTCGACCGCGATGAGCGCGCGGGCCGCCTCCCGATGCACCGGCTCGGAAAGATCGGGGAGCAAGGTGAGGATCTGCCTCGCGATCACCGCCCTTTCCTCCAGGTCTGTCGGGTAGCCGGCGAGTTCGTGGACACGCATCAGGGTGAGCTTGTCGAGGCGGGCGGCGTCCGACGTCAATGCGAGGGTGGCGGCGACCCCGGCGACGGCGAGCCGGTCCTCGTCGGTTCCGGCGCGGGCGAGGGCGAGCAAGGCGGTGAGGCCGCCCGTATCAGCACTCGCGCCGAGAGCCCGCGCACGCCAGCTCTCGAGCGGCTGCCACTCCAGCGCGACGCGGGCGGCACTACGCAGCCACGGATCGGGATCACCGAGACAGGGCCACACTTCCGCAACGGCTGCGGCATCCCCACGGCCGTGAAATCGCTCGAGCTTTTTCCGAAGCTCGCGCGCCGCGGCGGAAAAGGCGGCGTTCGCCCCGGCCTGTTCCCCCGCCGCCGGAAGAGCACCCTTTTCCCCCGTGTAGCGAATCCGATAGAGCGCCGATTTGGTCTTGCGACCTCCGGTGACGAACCACATCGCGCCATCGGCGTCAAAGTCGAGATCAGTGACATTGAGCGGACGGCCTTCGAGAAACACTTCCCCGCTCCCGAGGTAGCTCGCACCGTGCGGGGTGAGATGAACCGCGACGATGCGTCCGTAGGCCCAGTCGAGGGCAAAGAGCGATTCTTTCCACGGCGACGGGAAATGGCTCTTTGTCCCGAACTTCACTCCGGTCGGTGAACCGCGGCCCATGTCATAATTCGTTGGCACATTGTCAGGAGCGTAGATGGGAAAACTGCGCGTGTTCCCGCGCTCCTGATGCCAGCCGTAGTTCGCCCCGGAGACGAGGTGATTGATCCGCGTCGGACGGTAAAACGGCAGCCCCACATCGCCCTCGTTATCGGCGTCGTAGGTGAAGGCCTCGCCATCGGGATTGAAGTCGATGCCATAGGGATTGCGCAGGCCGCGGTTCATCGCCTCCCAGACGACTTTGCCATCGACGACGGTGTGGCGGATCGAGTGGCCGAGTTCTTTCGGCGCCCCGCGCTCGGGCGGAGCACGCCGAGGCGATTCTGCGGGCACCTCGATGTCGTCGCCGGTGATGAGATGGATCGCACCCTCGTGGTCGACGAGATCATTGCGCCCGTGACCCGCTCCGCCTGCTGTAGCCTGGATCAGAGTGACCTCGTCGAAGCGGTCGTCACCGTCCGTGTCACGCAGGGAGTAGAGCGCCCTGCTGTTGTTCGCGTGGGCGTAGAGTGTGTCGCCCGACCAGACAAGACCGCGGCATTCCTTCAGCGTGTCATCGACCGTCTCGACCGCGACGACTTCGCTGCCGTTGTCCGAGAGGGTCAGCCGCAGGATCCCCTTCTGTTCCTTGCCGATGAGGAGACGCCCTCGCGGATCGATCGCAAGGCTGACCCACGAATCATCTCCCTCTGCCGCGTCGCGAACTTTCTCTATTTCAAAACCCGGCGGCAGGGGCGAGAGGGAGGCCGACTCTCCGGCGAGCGCTTCTTTCCATTGATTGTATTCGGCAAAAGGGCTCACGTCGGGCAGCTCGTTCAGCGCCCACCGGTGGGGATCGACCGTGCCGAAAGAGCGCAGATTCGCGCCGCTCCAGTCGTCGGAGGACTCAATCATCCTGGTCCCGCCCCCGGCGGACTGCACCACGAGCGAGAGCGCGATGGCGGAGGGTCCCCGGGAGCCGGAAGCCGCGAGGTCGATGACATTCTCCCCTGTCTTGAGAAAGCGGGTCACCTCGATCTCGCGGGGTGGATCGTAGGGGTCGAGAGCGAGGACGGGGCGGCCATTGAGCGAGATCGTCAGGCCCGCGTAGTCAGCGGTGGCCCGAAGCGTCGCGCGTGTCGGTGCCTCGGCGAGAGAAAAGGTGCGGCCCGCCTTCCAGGTGCCGACCTCCGTGCGATCAACGTCTTTCGCCCAGACCCATTGCGGCGGGGCGGGTTCTGCGCCCGGCGCGATCGTAAGGGCGGCGAAGAGAATGACTGGCAGGAGACAAAGGGAACGATTCACAATTCTCGCATCAAAGCCGAAATCGCTCCCGAAGACGAGCCCGATGCGGGACGCGATGACGTTCGAGCGGCGTTCCCCCGGCCTTGCCCTCTTCCCGATCCCGATGCAAAAGTAGCGCATGGACTCCCTCCCCACCCTGAACGAGATCGAGACGGCCAAGGCGCTGATTCGTCCACACGTTCGCGAGACCCCGACCTACCGCTGGCCTCTCCTCGAAGCGGGGCTCGGCCTCGAGCTGTGGGTCAAACACGAGAACCATACCCCCGTCGGCGCTTTTAAAATCCGCGGCGGCCTCGTCTACCTCGACGAGCTGAGACGCCGCGAGCCCAGGGTCGTCGGAGTCATCGCCGCGACGACCGGTAATCATGGGCAGTCCATCGCCTACGCCGCCCGCGAGACCGGACTGCGCGCCGTCATCGTCGTGCCGCGCGGGAACAATCCGGAAAAAAACGCGGCGATGCGCTCTCTCGGAGCCGAGCTCGTCGAGCACGGGCGCGAATTCCAGGAAGCGCTCGAGTTTTCCCGTGAACTCGCCGTTCGCGAGGGGCTTCACGCGGTGCCCTCCTTCCACCCCTGGCTTGTGCGCGGAGTCGCGACCTACGGGCTCGAACTTTTCCGCTCCGTCTCAGATCTCGATGCGGTATTTGTCCCGATCGGACTCGGATCGGGTTTCTGCGGACTCGCGGCCGCCCGCGAAGCGCTCGGGTTGAAAACAAAGCTCATCGGCGTCGTCTCCGAGCATGCTCCGGCGTATGAAATATCGTTTCGTCAGGGTGAATTTGTCGAGCGGTCCAGCACCACCCGCGTCGCTGAGGGCGTCGCCTGCAAGACTCCGAATCGCGACGCCCTCGCGCACATCAGAGCGCACGCCCACGACATCGTCACGGTGAACGACGACGAGGCTCTCGCCGCGATGGGCGATCTCCTCCACCACACCCACAACCTCGCCGAGGGCTCGGGTGCCCTGGCATGGGCGGCACTGAAAAAGCATCGCGATCAGTGGCAGGGGCAGCGTGTCGCCGTGATCCTCAGCGGCGGAAATGCCAGTACTGCTCTGATGCGGGAGGTGTTGATGATCCCGTAGTGGTGACCTCGAGGTCGCCACCCGTTTCGTCGCCTGATCCATTGCGGTGGGGACCTGGAGGTCACCACTACGATCCTATTTTGCCTTTCCTTTCGGCTTCGGCAAAGGCTCGGGCTTTCGTGATGCCGTGATTTCACGCCGCGAATGGCATGTTCACACCTCTATTCCAGAGCCGGATCGAGCTTCGCCGGACACGTCATCAATGTCTTCACCCAGCAGCGCCCCGACCTCGCGAAGAAGTGGCGGTCCGTCCTCGACGGGGATTGAGTTCCCATCTTGTCTGTATCTCCATCCTCCCCGAAGTCTCCCCGGGGCAGAAGTGGAACTACCGCATCCCTGCCCTTGACGAGGCGGGTCGCCGACCCAACCCTGTCAGCTCCCCGACTCAACCCCGTCGACTCATGCACCGAACCCTCTCCACCCTGTTTCTATCTGCCGCCGCCGTGCTTTTGCCAGCCGCCCTCACCCGGTCTGTCTCCGCAGAGGACAAGCCGAACTTCATCGTCGTCTTCTGCGACGACCTCGGCTACGGCGACCTCTCCGGCTTCGGGCATCCCACGATCGCGACACCGCACCTCGACCGGCTCGCCGCCGGGGGGCAGAAATGGACGAGCTTCTACGCCGCCGACAATGTCTGCACTCCCAGCCGCGCCGGTCTCCTCACCGGCCGTCTCCCTCTCCGCAGCGGCATGGCTTCGGACACGAAGCGAGTCCTCTTCCCCGACTCCGCCGGCGGTTTGCCGGCCACCGAGATCACCATCGCCGAGTCGCTCAAAGAGCTCGGTTACGCCACCGCCTGCGTCGGCAAGTGGCATCTCGGTCACCTGCCAGAGTTCCTCCCCACCCGTCACGGCTTTGACAGCTACTACGGCATCCCCTACTCGAACGACATGAACCGCCTCGACAGAGAGACGAGCCAGTTCGCGCTCGCCGAGAAGGAGAGCTTCGCCGCCTACGACGTGCCCCTGCTCCGGGACGAAGAAGAGATCGAGCGCCCCGTCGATCAGCGCACCATCACGCGACGCTACACCGAAGAGTCGGTCAAAAAAATCCGCGAGTTCAAAGACGGTCCCTTCTTTCTCTACCTCGCCCACAGCCTCCCGCACATCCCCCTCTTCCGCTCGGCGGCCTTCAAAGACCACTCCCCCGCCGGCATCTATGGGGATGTCGTCGAGGAGATTGACTGGTCCGTCGGAGAGATCGTCGCCGCACTCGAGGAGACCGGCGTGGCCGGGCGCACCCTCATCGTTTTCACCTCGGACAACGGTCCCTGGCTGACCTTCGACACCCACGGCGGTTCCGCCGGACTGCTGCGCGACGGCAAAGGCAGCACCTGGGAAGGCGGTCAGCGTGTCCCCACGGTGATGTCCTGGCCCGGTAAACTCCCGCCCGGCGTCGTCCGCGAGATGGGAAGCACGCTCGATCTGCTCCCCACCTTCGTCACCCTCGCCGGCGGCACCCCGCCGCAGGATCGCATCCTCGACGGCCACGACCTCTCGCCCGTGCTCTTCGGGACCGGACCGAGCCCGCGGACGGAGATGTATTTTTACCAGGGAGCCCAACTCTATGCGGTGAGGAAGGGGCCTTTCAAAGCCCACTTCACGACCTACACCTCTTACGTGAAGCAAAAGCCCTTCCCCCGGGACCCGCCCCTGCTCTACCATCTCGGGGAAGACCCGTCCGAGCGTTTCGACATCGCCGCCAAACATCCCGACATCGTCGCTGAGCTGAAGTCCCTCGCCGAATCCCATCGCAAGTCCATCGTTCCAGTCGAGGACCAACTCGCGAAAGTGATCGGCGGCGAGTGACGCTCTCCAGCGCTCACCTCTCGGATTTGACCTCCGCCTCCCACCCCTTGACGAGCGTTTTCAGCTCCTCCACCGCTGCGTTTCGCTCCTCCTTGAGATCCGTCTTCTCACCGGGATCAGTAGCGAGGTCGAAGAGCCATTCCTCCGTTTTGGTCCCCGCGTCTTCGCGGCTGATCCACTTCAGATCGCCAGAGCGCACCGCCCGCCACGTGAGATCCCCCCGACGCGAACGCCAGAAAAAATCTCGCTCCGGCGTCTCGCGTCCTTCGATCACATCGACCAGCACCGGATGTCCGTCGAGGGGACGCCCGTCGGGCACTGCTGCGCCGGCGAGCGAGAGGAACGAGGCGGTAAGGTCCATCAGCGTCCAGGGACGCCCATCCACCCGCCCCGCGGGGAGTTGATCGGGCCAGCGCGCCAGCACCGGGGTGCGGATGCCGCCCTCGAAGAGAGTCTCCTTGTAATCGCGGAGTGCCCCGTTCGATCCCGGCAGCATCGCGCCGTGGTCGCTCGCGAAGACGATCAGGGTCTCATCGTCCACGCCCGTCTCGCGCAGGGCTGCGAGGACCGCGCCGGTGGCCTCGTCCATGCTCTCGATCATCTTCACATAGTTCTCCCGCGTGCCTTTGGTCCATGCCTCTTTCGTGGGACTGGGCTCGTCGGCAGCCCCGGGGGGCTGGAAGGGAAAATGCGGCGCAGTGAAACTGAGGAAGAGAAAGAATGGCTCGTCACTTGTCTGCTCCCGAATAAAGGTCACCGCCTCATCTCGGAAGAGATCGGTCATGTAACCCTCGCGGGCGACCGGTTCGCGCCCCTTGAGAAAGACGGGCAAGTCAGAGAGTTCGAGGTGACGGTAGTAGTCCACATTGCCGCCGAGGATTCCGAAGAATCGCTCGAATCCCTGCTCGAGCGGATTAAATTTCGGCTCGTAACCAAGGTGCCATTTCCCCACGAGGGCCGTCGCATAGCCCGCCCCCTGCAGCCCCGGTGCCAAGACCGCCATACGCGCGGGCAGACCGAGGTCGTTCTGCTCTCGCAGGCGGATGGCATCGTCGTAGCGCCCAACATTGCCCGTGCCGACGGGGCACTCAAGGCCGCCGGGGCGCTGCGGATGGCGGCCTGTCAGGATTGCGGTGCGCGAGGGTGTGCATTCTGGTCCGTTCGCGTAGGCCCCTGTGAACCGCACGCCCTCCGCCGCGATGCTGTCGAGATGCGGAGTCTTCACATCCGTCGCGCCGAAGACCGGCAGGTCACCGTAGCCGAGATCGTCGGCGAGGATCAGGATGATGTTGGGGCGCTCGGCCCCGGGCAGAGACGCGACAGCACCGAGCGAGAGCGTGAGGAGGAAGAAGAGGCACTTCATCCCGCCATCATGGCACGTTTCCGATAAAATGCCACGGACGCTTCGGCGGAGGTGCCGACCGCGCACGCTCTACTCTACTTCTTCGCTTTTCCCTTCGGACGCGGAGCGGGCAACGGCTTGATCATGACAATCTCGACATCATTCTTCAGGTCCGGCCCCGCCGTGGTGCGGCCCCGCGCGATCGCCTCTTCCATCACCGACTTCATCTTCGCAACCCGATCAGGATGCGCCGCGACGAGGTTGTTTTTCTCACCGGGATCAGCGGCGAGATCGTAGAGCTGGAAATCGGGGAGACCGCTCGTATCATCGGCACCGGGACGAGGGGCGCTCCATCCGCCCGACCCCGGACAGAGGAGCAGCTTCCACTGCCCGTCGCGGATCGCAAAGCTGCCATTGATCGACTGACTCACGATGCTGTTGCGGGGCTCACCGCCCTCTTCTCCGAGCAGCACGGGGAGAAAGCTGACACTGTCCTCAGCGGCGGTCTCCGGCAGTTCTTTTCCTAACAGATCCGCAAACGTCGCCATGAAGTCGATCTGCCCGACGAGCTGATCGGCGACCGAGCCGGCTTTCACTTTCCCGGGCCAGCGCACGAGAAAGGGCACACGATGTCCGCCCTCGAAGAGGTCCGCCTTGTGGCCGCGATAGATGTAGCTCGGGTTGTGGCCGGCCGCGAGCAGCTCGGGGAAATTCGCCTGGGGCGAACAGCCGTTGTCCGCAGTGAAAACAATGATCGTGTTTTCAGCGAGCCCGTTCGCGTCGATCGCATCGAGGATTTTACCCATGTCCGCATCGATCTGGCGGACGAAATCCACGTAGGCATTGATTCCGCTCTTGCCCACGAACTCCGGTGTCGGCACGATGGGGGTGTGCGGCGAGGCGAGCGGCACGTAGGCGAAAAAGGGCTTGCCCGCCTTTGCCTCATCAGCGCGCTCGCCGACATACTCGATCAGGCGCGCCGTGATGCCGGGCTGCACATCGACAGCTTCGAACTTCGGACCCGCCGGACCGGTGCGCAGCCAGGTCTTTTCCGCCGTCGCTTCCTCGGTGGGGAGCCGGTCGCGGATCCACACGAAAGGGAACATGTCGAGCGAGGCGCTGATGCCGTAGTAGTGATCAAAGCCCCGATCCACCGGTCCGTTCTTGATCGGCGCAGTGTAGTCGACAAGGGAGATGTCGGAGAAAGGCTTGCCGAAATTGCCCCCGTCATCAGCCACCGCTCCGCCCTTGAGCGGCCACTCCATCCCGAGATGCCATTTCCCGATGCAGGCGGTGTGATACCCCTGCTCACCGAGAAAGCTCGCGAGGGTGGCACGTCCTTCTGAGATGAGCGGCAGGGAAAAGCCGCCGAGGACACCCTGCTGGAGGTGCGTCCGCCAGTGGTAGCGGCCGGTCAGGAGCGAGTAGCGCGTCGGCGTGCAGACGCCCGATGAGGTGTGGGCGTCGGTGAAGCGCATGCCCTCCTTCGCGAGCCGGTCAAGGTTCGGCGTGGGAATTTTCGAATCGGGATTGTAGGCCGAGACATCGCCGTAGCCCTGGTCGTCGGCGAGGATGACGATGATGTTAGGACGCTCCGCCGCCCGTAATGAGACACCTGCGATGAGAAATGTTGCGAGAAGGACGAGGGATAGTTTCATGAGTTTCGGGTGGGTTTCCGATGAGGTTGTCACAGGGTGGACGGGTCTCGCGGGAAATGCAATGACCGTAGTTCCGTAGAGGAATTTCCCTCGATTCCGTTTCTTCAGCGGTCCTAAGATTACCCACAGCCCCGGCAGACCTAAATTGCCCGACGAGTCTGAAAGAAGCGGACGATGGCGACGATGAGGAACACGAAACTCAGAACCGAAACAAACCAGAATCGATTCTTCGGACTCCGAACCGGCACACTTGGTAATGACGATTCCATTCCTCCGACGCTAAATTGCAAAACAGCTAAACCGCCACCGGCTTATCGGTCCCTCAAGGATTCGTCAAATTCGGTGCCCACATGCCGCCTTCTTTGATCGCTGGAGTGATCCCGTCGGCGGGAAAGGTCGATTTTGCTGCGTCGCGCAGAGTTTTGCTGAGTTCGGTGACGGTTGCGGCTTGTTCGGGCTTGGCTGCGAGATTGACGAGTTCGCCGGGATCGCCTTCATGATCGTAGAGTTCACTGCCCTGCGCGCCTTCGTCCCACTCCGTGTAGCGGTAGCGTTCGGTGCGCAGGCTGTAACCGAAGAAACGTTTTGCCGCTGCGGGCTTGGCACTCCCGGCTTTCTGTTTGCCGCCACCGCCCCGGACGACCTGAGTAATCGCCCAGCCGCGGCCTTTTGCGGCGGGATCTTTGAGCATGGGAACGAGACTCTGTCCCTGCAAGTTCGCGGGTGCCTTCACTCCCGCAAGTTCGGTGAGGGTAGGGAATAGATCGACCTGACTGACCGGCTCTTTCACGACCGTGCCCTTCCCCGATCCCGGCAAAACGTTGCCCGGAGCCACAACGAGCAGCGGAACCCGCGCGCTGCCCTCGAAGAGACTCATCTTCTGCCAGAGACCATGCTCTCCCATGTGATAGCCGTGATCGCTCGTGAAGACGATGATCGTGTTCTCCGCGAGCCCGAGCCGATCCAGCGCATCGACGACACGCCCGACCTGCGCGTCCATGAAGCTGATGCTCGCGTAGTAGGCCTGCACGCACTGCTGCCGCAGCTCATCGGTGAGATTGTCCTGCTCCTTCTTGTAGCTGCCCAGCGCGGCGACGGGGACCTCGGACGGGTTCTTGTCCAGCGTGGGGAAGAGCGGCATCTCTTTCTCCGGATACCAGCCAAAGTAAGGATCCTTCGGCGCGACATAGGGTGTGTGGGGACGGAAAAATCCGACTGCGAGAAAGAAGGGGCGATCTTTCTCCTTTGCGCAACGCTCCAGAACCCACTCCGCGTCCTCCGCCATCATCGCATCGGTGTGGTGTTCGTCGCTTTTAGGCGAGGCGAGCCAGCTCAGTGTGCCGCCGAACTGACCGGGGGTGAGGGTGAAAATGTCATCCTCCTCCTCGAGGCGATCGACTCCGGCGGGATTCAGCTCCAACTCCCACGAGGCCGGGTCATCATGCCCGTTCGTCCCCACCGAGTTGGGCACATTGTAATGATAGAGCTTACCGATGCGGGCGGCGAAATAACCGTCGAGGCGGAAGGCCTGGGAAAGGCTCAGTTGCGACGGGATCGTCTGGCGGAAGATCTGCGCATTCGAGAGGATCCCCGTGCTGTTCGGGTAGAGGCCCGTCAGCATCGAGTTGCGGCTCGGCCCGCAGAGAGGAAAGGTGCAGTAGGCCTTCTCGAACCTGACCCCGCGCGCCGCGAGCGCGTCGATGTGCGGCGTTTTCGCCCTGGGATCGCCGTAGCAGCCGAGGTAGTTGTTGAGATCGTCGGAGATCAGGAAAAGGACGTTCGGCTTCTCCGCCGCAGAGGCGAGGGAGGAAAGCAAGAGAAAGGCGAGAGTGAAGAGGGTTCGGCGCATCGGTGAAAGGGGTTGAGTCGGGGTGAGTATGAGCGCGATTCCAACCCCGGGGAAAGCACGGAGTTCTGAAAAGACGTATTTGCGCAGCGACCTCGATAAAAACCGTTGCCGCGATTGTTTTTTGACGCAGAAGATGATGGCGGAGCTTTACGGGGTGTCAGTCCCTGCCGTCAACCAGCACCTGAAACGCATTTTCATGCGACAACGAACTGGAGCCGGAGGCAACTATTAAGAAATACTTAATCGTTCAAATGGAAGGCAGCCGTCAGGTTCAACGGTCTGTTGAGCACTACAGCCTGCAAGCGATCATCGCCGTTGGCTTCAAAATCGAGAACGAGCGCGCCGTCCAGTTCCGCAAGTGGGCCAACCAGATCGTTAAGGACTACACCATCCAATAGGCAAATGCAGCGCATTGTCACCGCCTATCTCGACATGGCCGAAATGCAGGCGATGCGGAAAATTCCGCTGACCATGGAAGACTGGGAAAAGCGCTTGAGCGGATTCCTCCAGCTCTGGGATCGGGAAATCCTCCGGGACGCGGGCAAAGTGACGGCGGAACTGGCAAAAACCCACGCTGAAAGTGAATTCGAGAAATACCGCATCGTGCAGGACCGGCTCTTCGAGTCGGACTTCGACCGGATGATCAAAGAGCTACCCGAGTAGGGCGACCCACCATCAGACTCAACAAATCCGTCGTCGGTCGTCCCTTTGTCCCTTAACGGATCCGGGCTTGCCGGGCGGCAGGAATGCCGCCCCTCCTTGATTTCACGAAGGAAATACTCCTTCCTCACTTCCCCTTCCCCTTCCCCGCCGCCCACTTCGGCTCCCACTCCGCCAGGGGTGTTCGCGCGGTTTTCAAATACTCGCCGATCTTCGCCGCAATCTCAGGATTTTCCGCCGCGACATCGGTTAGCTCGGCGATGTCCTTCTCCTGATCGTACAACTTCACCGGTGCGTCGGGCCCGCCTTGGCGGATGCCTTTCCAGCGCCCTTGATAGAGTGCGGCCTGCTTGAAGCCGCCTTCGTGGAACTCCCAGTAGAGGAACTCGTGTTCCTTTTGCTGGTCGGGCTTGCCGGTGAGCAGCGGCACGAGGCTGAGGCCGTCGAGGTTCGCGGGCGTCCCGGCCTTGGCGAGTTCGGTGGCGGTGGGGAACCAGTCGGGGAAATATCCGGTATGATCCGAGACGCCGGGCTTCACCGTGCCGGGCCACCAGGCGATGAAGGGCACACGGATACCGCCGTCGGTGAGGCTGCGCTTGATCCCGGTGTAGGGTCCGCCGGGATTAAAACGCTCGAGATTGTGTTTGCTCTCGTTGTGCGGGCCGTTGTCGCTTGTGAAAATGACGAGGGTGTTCCCGGCGAGTCCGAGCAGCTCGAGCTGGTCTAACATTCTCCCCACATAGCCGTCCATCCGCGTGATCATCGCGGCCTGGCCTTTGTCCTGATCGGGCCAGTCCATTTTCGCGTAAGGTCCGTAGTCGGGGACATGGGCACCGTCGCCGATCTCGCGGGTGCGCTCGTTGTTGGCGTGCGGGATGACGAGGCTCCAGTAAAGAAAGAAGGGGTTGTCCTGATTCCTCGAGACGAACTTCAGGGACTCGTCAGTGAGAAGATCGTCAGAGTAGAGGATGGGATCCTCGGAGTAGCCGGCCCCGGCATCCCCGATGGGAGTGACGTAGTTCGGCAGGGTGATCTTTGCCTCATTCCGCCAGAGAAAGTCGGTAAAATGGTTGTGGGCGTGACTCTGGTTGAGGTAGCCGAAAAATTCGTCGAACCCCTGCTTCAGCGGCAGACCAGTCTCCGCCTCGCCTACGTCACCGAGACCCCATTTGCCCATCAGGGCGGTGCGATAGCCGGCCTTTTGCAGAGCGGTGGCGACGGTGACATCGCCGGGCTGCAGGGCCTGCGCGGCCGGGTTGCCTTTGCCGGCGTTCCCCCGGACACGCGTATGGCCGTGGTGGAGTCCGGTCATGAGGACGCTGCGCGAGGGCGCACAGACGGTGGCCCCGGCATAGAAATGGGTGAAGCGCATCCCCTCCGCCGCCATCCGGTCGAGGCGCGGGGTTTTGATGACTTGCTGCCCGTAGCTCCCGAGATCGCCCCAGCCGAGGTCGTCGGCCATGATCCAGATGAGGTTGGGGCGGGTCTCGGCGGCGGTGATGGGTTTACCACAGGGGGCACAGAGGGACACGGAGAGGAGGAGAGCAAGGCGTTTCATGGGCGAAAGTGTTAGGGTTTTTGCCAGGGGATGGATCCGCCGCGCTGGATGCGGGCGGCGAGGGCGGCGGAGAGTTCATTGAAGACCTTCGGGGCCTTCGTGGCAAGATTCATAGTCTCGCCCGGGTCGTTTTTCAGGTTGTAGAGTTCGAGCGGGCTGTAGGGGTCGTTTTGCAAGAGCTTCCAGTCGCCGCGGATGAGGGCCTCGTAGCTTTTGCCACCATAAGCGCGCCCCCCCTCGCGACGGACGAAATAGAGATCGCGCAAAGTCGTCACGGCTTCGCCTTTCAGCACGGGAACGAGACTGACGGCATCGAGCGCCCCGGGTTCGGTCGCGGAGGCTCCCGCCAGTTCGAGGAAGGTGGGGAAAAGGTCGAAGACCTGCCCGGCGTAGTCGCTCTTCGATCCCGCCGTGATCTGTCCGGGCCAGCGGGCCATGAAGGGCACTCGCAGGCCGCCGTCGTAGTGGCTCTGTTTGCCGTCGCGCCACGGATCGTTGTTCTGGGCGTGGGGAAGTGAGCCGCCGTTGTCGGCAGTGAAGACGACGAGGGTATTTTCGCCCAGTCCACTCTCGTCGAGGGTCTCGAGGACTTCGCCGATGTAGTGATCGAGATGCTCCACGAAGGCAACATTCGTGGCGCGTTTTTCCTCCAACTCAGGCGCACGCGCCTTCACCTTCGCGAGCCAGTCGGCGGGCGGCTCGATGGGGAAATGGGGGGCGTTGTAGGCGAGGTAGAGAAAGAAGGGCTCGTCTTTCTTTTCCGCCCGGCTCTCGAGGTAGTCCGAGGCCCATCGGGAAAACAGTTCGGTGGCGTGTCCTTCGGGTTCGATGACGTCGCCATTGTGCCGCATGTAGTTATTGCCGTGGCGGAGATGACCGGTGTAGCTGTCCATCATATCTCCCAGGAAGCCGTGAAAGAGATCAAAACCGCGCTCGTTCGGGGTGTTGGGCGACACGAGACCGAGGTGCCATTTGCCGACAATGGCTGTATGATAGCCGGCCTTTTTCAGTTCATCGGCGAGGGTGGGGACGGCGGGATCAAAGTAGCCCCACGAGTTCTCCGGCTGGGTGCGAATGACGCCGGGCACGCCGACGCGATCCTGATTCCGCCCCGTGAGGAGCGCGGCGCGCGAGGGCGAGCAGACCGTGCAGTTCGCCCGCATCGTCGTGAAGAGCATGCCCGCACCGGCAAGGGAGTCAATGTGGGGCGTCTTCACACCGCTCTCGCCGTAGGTGGAGACGTCGCCGTATCCCTGGTCGTCGGTGTAGATGATGAGAAAGTTCGGGCGCTGAGCTTCGGCGCGGAGTGGAAGGGCGGTGGCGAAGAGGAGCAGGAGAGCAGCACATAAAGTCCGGGGGGAGGTCGTCATGGACTCCAAGGGAAGCCGGAACGACGCCCGCCGTCAAGACCGCCTTGAAGCCAAATCGCCCCGTGCATGGACGCGGCCGGCGTGGGAAGGATAACATCGCTCTCGTGCTCCCTCACTTGCGGATGACAGTTGACACGTCCAGATTGGATCCGGGCGACTCCGAAGCGATGCGTCGCAAGAAAATCGGTGTGCGCGGCCTCAATGGCGTGCAAGTCGGTATTGTCTTCATACTCATGCTGGTGATCGGTTGGGATCTGGTGGCTGGGCAGAGTTGGCCGAAGCTGGTCGCCGTGGGATTGGGTTCTTTGGTTTATTTGGTCTGGGCTCTGCTGGGCATGGCCCCGGTCATGGAGCAGATCGCGACCCTCCGGGCCTGGGTCGAGGCAGAAAAGCCCGAGGGAGATCCGGCCGATCTTCCGGCTCCCCGCGAGTTCGCGGAAGGATGGTTTCTCGGCGAACCTGACCTCATCATCGAAATGAAGGAAGCCTACCTTCTTCCGGCTGAAGGTCCGGATATTTACCGAAACTTTGTCGTCCCAACCGGCCTCACGAAAGAGAAATTCCTTCGCGCTGTCGAGTTCCTGCCTCGTTCACCCGAGGTTGTCCATCACGCCCTGCTTTTCGTGGAAGAATCGGACAAGGCTCGCAAGGCGGACGCCAGGGATGCCGAACCCGGCTTCGGCGAGATGCCGATCGATGCTGCCGGGGGGCGACAGATTGGTGCTTGGGTTCCCGGGGCAATGCCACGGCCGCTTCCGGAGGGCCTTGCCCACCGAATTGCCGCTGGTTCCGACATCGTGGTCCAGGCCCATTTTCACCTCAGCGGCAAGCCCGAAAGCGAACAATCCACGATCGGCCTTTACTTCACAGATGAGCCACCAGAAAAGGAGTTTACCGCCATTCAGATCCCTCCGCTTTTCGGTGCCTTCTCCGGAGTCGATCTCCAGCCGGGCGAAGATCATGTCGAGATCCACGACTCCTTCGAACTGCCCGTCCCGGTCCACGCCTTCGGCGCTCATGCGCATGCTCATTACCGGGGCAAGTCGCTGCGTATGGTCGCGAAGCTTCCGAACGGCGAATCGCTCAATCTTTTGAATATCCCCGACTGGGACATGAATTGGCAGGAAGACTACCGCTTCGCCGAACAGGTTTTTCTCCCCGCCGGGACGCGTCTCGAGGTGGATGTGGCGTGGGATAATTCGGCGAAATCGAGCGACAATGCCGTGGTGCCACCAGTGCGGGTGAGATGGGGATTCGAGTCCCTCGATGAGATGGGCAGCATCGATATTTTCGTGGTTCCCGCAGGAGATGGCAGGGAGAACACGGCGCAGATGAAAACGCTGCGGTCGACCTATCGCGAGCATCTCGTCTGGTGCGCCGGGGAACATGTCCTACGTCCCGACAAACTGGCCATTTTTGGCGAGCTTCGCCAGAGAGCCATCGAGCGCTTCGACCGAAATGGGGATGGGTTTCTGGGACTGGAGGAACGCGTAGCGGCCAGTGCCTCCCTGAAAACGACGAAAGTGAAGGACTAATCGTCGATGCCGGGGTCGCCCCGGTCACCACAATGATGACGGTTGAGCAACCGGTCGATCACGGCAGGATCCCATTCCCGACGAAAGAGAGCGCGAAGAAAACGAAAGAGCCAAAAAAGGCGGACTCTGAAAACCCTGATGTGTGAAAGGCTCTTGTAGAACCCGAGCTTCTCATTCTACAATCCCCTGAAATTACCATGCGATATTTTTTCCTACTAACGCTCGTCCCTGTCTTTTTCCTGAATTCCGAGGCTGCGGAAACCCCACCCAACATCGTCTTCATCCTCTCCGACGATGTCGGCCAGGGAGACCTGGGCTGTTACGGACAGAAGTTGATCAAAACCCCGAACTTGGATCGCATGGCTTCCGAAGGAACCCGCTACACTCAAGCCTATGCGGGCACCAGTGTTTGTGCGCCTTCACGCACCTCCCTGATGACCGGACTCGATATGGGTCTTTCTCCGGTGCGGGGAAATCGTGAGATTCCGGGTGGGACGTCGCCTTTCGGCGCGGGGCAGCTTCCCTTGCCGGAGGACACTGTCACCGTGGCCGAGATTCTCAAAACGGCGGGATACACGACCGCCTGCATGGGCAAGTGGGGAATGGGGCAGTTCGACACCACCGGCAGTCCTTTGAAAAAGGGTTTCGATCATTTCTTCGGATACAACGGACAGGTCCACGCTCACAGCTACTTCCCCACTTATCTCCATGACGACGAGGCCCGCATTGAAATGCCGGAGAACGAAGGAGGAAAAAAGGGGATCTACGCGCCGAATCTGATTCAAAAAGACCTGCTCGGCTGGGTCCGGAAAAACCACGAGAAGCCCTTTTTCCTTTTTTCCGCCACAACCCTGCCACACGGGAAATATGAGATCGACGATCTCGGTGAGTATGCCGATCGCGAAGGCTGGAGCGAGCAGCAGAAGATCTACGCCGCCATGGTGACCCGCCTGGATCGCCACATCGGCGAGTTGCTTGATCTGCTCAAGGAACTGAAGATCGACGAAAACACGCTCGTGATTTTCGCCGGGGACAATGGTTCCTCTTTCGCGGAAGACTCTCCGGTGGGCGCTTTCTTCGACCAGTCCATGGGTGGAAAACTGCGGGGTAACAAGCGCAGCATGTATGAAGGCGGCCTGCGTCAGGCAGCCCTCTCAAGATGGCCCGGAGTCGTTCCCGCCGGACGAGTCAGTGATGAACCCTGGGCGTTCTGGGACTTTCTTCCCACCGCGGCGGAACTCGGTGGCGGGGTGATACCGGATCACTGCAAAACGAGAGGGCATTCCCTCGTTTCCTTTTTGAAGGGCGGACCCGCGCCGCAACGCGACTCCTTCTACTGGGAACTCCATGAAAAGTCGGGTTTTGTTCAGGCGGTCCGCTTCGATGACTGGAAGGCGGTGAGAAACGGGTCCTCCGCACCGATTGAACTCTACGACCTCGCGAAGGACAGTTCCGAGTCGAACGACCTCGCTTCCACGAGCCCGGATATCGTCGCAAAGGCGGAGGCGCTTTTGAAATCCGCCCGAGTCGATGACCCCAATTGGCCCATCAGGGAAGGTTCAAAGTCGGGGAAAGGGAAGAAACGCCCATCGCAGTAAACCCTGACACAACCCTGCCACGTCAGTGACCTTACCCTCTTTACTCGTTAGATAAGGTTGCTTGAATAGATGCATCCCCATACTGCAAAACCCCGATGAAAAACCGCTTCTTCCTCTCCCTCCTCTGTCTTTTCAGCGCCCCCCTCCACGCGGCGGAGCCCCCACCGAACATCATTCTGATTTTCGCCGATGACCTTGGCTGGAAGGATGTGGGTTTTCAGGGCAGTAGCCTCTGCGAGACACCGGTGCTCGACGCGCTGGCAAAGGACGGCATGGTTTTCTCGAACGCCTATGCGGCGGGTGCGAACTGTGCGCCGAGCCGTGCGTGTCTGCTTTCCGGCAACTATACACCGCGCCACCATGTGTATGCCGTCGGCAGCACGGATCGCGGCGACAAGGCGTTCCAGAGGCTGATCCCGGTGCCGAACCAAGGCGGACTCGCCGAGGAGAATATCACCATGGCGGATGCGCTGAAGGCGGCGGGCTATCAGACCGCTCACATCGGCAAATGGCACCTCGACGGTCCGGGTGGCGCGAAGCCGAGTGCACAGGGATTTGATCTCACCTTCGATTCGTTCGGTAAAGGTGAAGTCAGGGAAGGCTCCGAAGGCAACCAGGCAGGCCCGCCCGATGATCCCAAAGGCGTCTTCACGCTGACGCGCAAAGCGATCGACTTTATCGAGGCGAACAAGGAAGCCCCGTTCTTCTGCTACCTCGCCCACCACGCGATCCACGGGCCCCTTCAAGGCCGGCCGGAGACGCTGGCGATGCTCAAAGCAAAGAAGCCCGACCTCAGCCAGAGCGATCTCATGTACGCCGCCTGCACCTACGACTTCGACGCCAGCGTCGGCATGCTGCTGGAAAAACTCAGAGAGCTGAAGATCGAGGAAAACACGCTACTCGTTTTCACCAGCGACAACGGCGCCACGCAGCAGTCCTCCCAGGAGCCGCTCCGCGGAAACAAAGGCGGCTACTACGAGGGCGGTATTCGCGAGCCCTTCATCGTCCGCTGGCCCGGGGTGACCAAGCCCGGCAGCGTTTGCGACGTGCCGGTCATCAATGTCGATCTCTTTCCCACCTTTCTCGCCGCCGCGGGTGCCACGACCGACAAGACGCTCGATGGAGAAAGCCTGCTGCCGCTGATTCAGGGCAAAGGCGACCTGAAGCGCAAGGCTATCTTCTGGCACTTCCCCGGTTATCTCGACGGCCCCGTGATCCGCGGACGCGAGCTCGACGTGAAGACGGGCTTCCGCACCCGCCCTGTGAGTGTCATCCGCTCGGGTGACTGGAAACTGCATCTTTTCCTCGAGGAGTGGCAGCTCGATGGCGGCCGCGAAAAGCTCGCCACCAACCACGCGGTCGAACTCTACAACCTAAAAGAGGACATCGGCGAGCGCACCGATCTCGCCACGCAAAATACCGCCAAGCGCGACGAGTTGCTCGACGAACTCCTCGCCTGGCATCAATCCATCAAAGCCATCGTGCCCGCCGAGCCGAATCCAGAATACGACCCGAACGCCGCGTCCAAGCCCGGCAGGAAAGGGAAACGGAAGGACGTCCCCCTCCAGGCATTGGGAGGGATTCTGTCCGATCGTCAATGATCTCTCTTTGACCGAGGGTGTCCGGGCTCCCTCCGACCCCGGACCTTCGGAGGGAAGGGATAAAGGAATACCCTGGCAATTCATAGGACAGCAACTCCCCAAAAGTGATCAGACTCCAACAGCCGATTCTTTTCTCCCACCCCCGCTTCTCGACAAGGGGCAACTCTTCGCTTTCCGCTTCCATCGATGGTATCATGGCATATATATCCGCCGCTGGTCTGACAAGATCCCGCAACTTCTGCCATTCAACCCTCTTGGATCCGTGACCCACACCCTCTCTCATCCCATAAAAATCCGCCGATTTATTCCTCTTCTCCTCGTGATTTTTCTCCCGGTCGGCGCATTCTCCGCAGATCTCGCCACCATGATCGATGGCATCGCGAAAAAGGAGATCGAAACCGATGGCGGAGTCGGTATGACGATTGCCATCGCCAAGGATGACAACATCATTTACCTGAAAGGATACGGGTTGGCCAACGTGGAACTCTCGGTTCCCGCTACGGCAGAAAGCGTTTATCGAATCGGATCGATCACCAAGATGTTCACCGCCGCGGGCATTCTCCTGCTTATGGAGGAAGGCAAGCTCAGCCTCGACGACCTTCTATCAAAACATCTGCCGGAATATCCGGCTGATCCCGGCGACAAGATCACGATCCGGCATCTGCTCAACCACACCTCGGGCCTCGTGAACCTGACCGACCTGCCGGATCATCGGGAGATCATGCGGGATGACCTGACACACGGGGAAGTGTTGGCCCGTTTTCAGGACATGCCATCGCTCTTCGCGCCGGGTGACCAGTTCCGTTACTGCAACTCGGGCTACTACCTGCTGGGAATGATCATCGAAAATGTCTCCGAATTGAAATACGAGCCTTTCCTACAAGAGCGAGTTCTTGATCCGCTCGACTTGAAGAACACCACCTACGATCGGCATCTCAAAATCATCCCGAATCGGGCCAGTGGATACGGACGCTGGGGAGATCAGCTCGTCAATGCCCCCTACGTCAGCATGAGGACTCCCTTTGCTGCCGGTGCTCTCGCGTCCACGGCCGAAGATCTCATTCGATGGACACGAGCCCTCGCGACCGACAAGCTATTGCAAGCAGATTCCTTCAAAGCAATGACGACTCCGGGGCAGTTGAATAGCGGCAAAGCAATTCCATACGGCTTTGGCTGTTTCGTGGGAAAACTGGATGGCCACCCCTACTTTCACCACGGCGGCGGCATTCCTGGTTTCGTCACCGAGCTGGTCTATTTTCCCGAGGACGAATTGACCGTCGTCGTACTCACCAATGCGGGCCGGAATTCACCGAAGAAGATCGCCGATCAGATCGCACGATCGATTTTGAACTAGCTCTCCCTACTCGATCACATCCAGCCGACTGCCGTAGTCTTCGGTCCCGTGGATGGCTTCCAGCCAGCAAGCCAAGCAGCCAAACCGAAGGGTAGGAGCGAGCCGCCAATGGGGCGAAGGTGGAAAAGGAAATTTCTTCGGAGCATGTTAGAACACTCCCCGGGCGACGCATTACTCCTCCCAAACGAACTCGTCCGTCGATTTCCTGCCGTAGTCCCAAACTTTTGCGGGCTGGCGATTCTCATTGGCCAGGCCCATGTAGGCCAATATCCCATCGGCAATCGACTGGGCAA
>Ga0209702_10001169_pt1 | contig 51979 bp, 43 predicted proteins | sample FRY01_FD_187210 | JGI IMG/M metagenome (GOLD analysis project Ga0209702, IMG submission 187210) | Freshwater microbial communities from Lake Fryxell liftoff mats and glacier meltwater in Antarctica - FRY-01 (SPAdes) (version 2) | ecosystem: Environmental > Aquatic > Freshwater > Ice > Glacier... | reverse complement strand
CGTTGTAGCGGTAGCAGAGTTGGAAACTTTTCTGGCAGCTATGCCGATTGCAGCGCCAACGCTGGTCGCCGTTGGGGCGGTGGCCGTTCTTGACCGTGTCGGAACTATCGCAATGGGGGCACAGGATCGGATGAGTATGTAGCATGACACCAATATAGCGAAATCAACCCATATAATCCATTACCCAAAAATCTTTACTTTCTGGAGATCGCCCGCTTGGCCGCCGCCACGATATCCTTCGCTGTTAAACCATATTTTTCCATTAATTGGGCAGGGGTACCACTTTCACCAAAACTGTCATTAACGGCTACGTATTCCTGTGGTACCAGCTTATTCTTAACAATTACCTGCGCTATACTGTCACCCAAGCCGCCGAGCCGGTTATGCTCTTCGGCCGAAACAGCACATCCGGTTTTTGCCACTGACTTCAAAATAGCCTCTTCATCAATGGGCTTGATGGTGTGGATGTTGATTATCTCCGCATCGATACCTTCGGCGGCCAGCTGCTCACCCGCCTGTATGGCTTCCCAAACCAGATGCCCCGTTGCAAAAATGCTAACGTCCGCACCTTCACTAACCATCCATGCTTTACCAATCTCAAATTTTTGATCCGGGTCGGTAAAGATAGGCACAACGGGACGACCAAAGCGCAGGTACACCGGACCATCGTGTTCAGCAATGGCAATGGTAGCTGCCTTGGTTTGATTGTAATCACATGGATTAATGACGGTCATGCCCGGAAGCATTTTCATCATTCCGAGGTCTTCCAGAATCTGATGGGTTGCACCGTCTTCTCCCAGGGTAAGTCCAGCGTGGGAAGCACAAATCTTCACGTTTTTGTTCGAATAGGCTACACTTTGGCGAATCTGATCGTACACGCGCCCCGTGGCGAAGTTGGCAAAAGTAGTAGCAAAAGGTATCTTACCACCAATTGTTAAACCAGCAGAAACACCGATCATGTTGGCCTCCGAGATACCACATTGGATAAAGCGTTCGGGGTTTTCCTTGATGAAAGCATCTAATTTCAACGAACCCACCAAGTCAGCGCAAAGGGCTACTACGTTAGGATTTTGTTGTCCGAGCTGATGCATACCCGCACCAAATCCAGAACGAGTATCTTTTTTTTCGGTAAATATATATTTTTTCATTTGAGTATCGGGCATGAAACCATGCGTGTCGTTAAGTCAATAGTAAAGGATATTTCAACCAACAGAATACCTGATTAGTAGTCTCCCATTGTTTCTTCAAGCTGAGCTAATGCATTTGCTAGCTGCTCATCATTCGGAGCAACTCCGTGCCATTTGTGGCTACCCATCATGAAGTCTACGCCGTAGCCCATACCCGTTTCAAGTAGTACCATTACAGGTTTTCCCTGACCAGTTTTACCTTTCGCCTCTTGGAGTCCGTTTACAATGGCTTCCATGTTATTACCATGTTCAATATGCATTACGTCCCAGCCAAAGGCCAGGTACTTGGCGCCCAGATCACGGTTATTCATCACTTTCAAAGTAGGTCCGTCAATCTGTTGTCCATTGAGGTCAATGAAAGCGATCAGGTGGTCTACCTGATGGTGGGGAGCAAAGGTAGCCGCCTCCCATACTTGTCCTTCCTGCTGCTCGCCATCTCCCATGAGGCAATACACCAAATGATTGTCCTTGTTCAATTTCTTGGCGGTAGCAGCTCCCAGAGCCACCGAAAGCCCTTGCCCCAACGAACCAGATGCGATTCGAATACCAGGCAGATGCTCGTGCGTCGCAGGGTGCCCTTGTAGACGGGTATTTAATTTACGAAAGGTAGCCATCTCAGGTACCTCAAAGTATCCACGACGAGCCAGAACGCTATACCAAACGGGAGAAATATGTCCATTGGAAAGAAAGAAAAGGTCTTCCCCGGTACCGTTCATATCGAAAACGGGATTTCCTTCTTCTGTTTCTTTAAGCTTCATTTGGTGAAAATAAAGCGCTACCAACAAATCGGTACATCCAAGTGATCCACCGGGATGACCAGACTGACAGCCGTGTACCATGCGGACAATATCGCGTCGTACCTGCGAGGCTACACGTTCTAATTGTTTAATTTCCATTCTAAGGGTAATATTATTGAGTGGGTAGTATACAAATCTTCTTGCTCTTCTGGAAAGCTTGACGGGGTGTAATCCTATTTTAAAATCTGTGCGGTATGCTCCTTGGTCTTCACTTTACTGATGATATCCTCAATTTTACCAGTCTCATCAATAATAAAGGTAGTCCGGGCAATACCCATATAAATACGGCCGTACATACTCTTCTCAACCCACACCCCGTACGCTTCTACTACTGCGTGGTCGGTATCCGCGAGTAATGGAAAAGGCAAGGAAAACTTTTCAATGAACTTTTGGTGCGATTTTTCACCGTCGACGCTAACACCAAGGACCATATAGCCAGCCGCCTGCATTCTATCGTAGTTATCGCGTAGATCGCACGCTTGAGTAGTACAGCCGGGGGTATTATCTTTGGGGTAAAAATACAGCACCAGTTTTTTGCCTTGGAAATCTCCCAGAGAGATGGAGTTACCATCTTGGTTATTTGCTTTAAAATCGGGGGCTAGATCACCAATTGTTAATGCCATGTGTAGTGTCCTGAAAAAGGACCATTTAAGGGTTTAAAGTTATTTTATTTCGACCCGCAAGATAGTACTATTTCCCGCGCGATCCTTTACTTCGAGGGTCAATTCGCCTTCAAAAGATTGGTTTTCATCTAATTTATCCGACCAGATATACCGGCTTTTGTATTCGTAATTCATCAAAACCCATTCCCCGTTCACGAATGCCCTGAACTCTCCAATGCCTGACAATTCATCATGAATGTAGGCTCTGATTCGATTTTTACTGTGCTCAATTAAGCGCACCGTGGGAGGAGTCGAATCCGTGAGGGCCACGAAGGTACCTAGTTCGCGCGTTTTGAATGATAGAAAATCTTCTTCCCACTCGCTCCCTACAAAACTATAATCATTCTTATGGTATCTATATACGCTAGTCCTTTCACGATTCAAAAATACACCTTCTGGCTTGTACTTTACCTGAACGTAATATTTTAACGGCTCCGTAAACTCATTGATCCTGATCGTATTAAAGCGGTGGTCAACGGCTAGGTGTAAAGTGTCAAACAAACTGGAAGAGTCAAAATTCATGACCCACTTGGGAGAAGTAACCTCCACTGCCCGTCCGGGAGCAATACTACCCTTGTAATACAGGGGGAGTGAACTTTTACCGATCACTACCGAATCGGGACGTAGTTCTCGCAAATCGGCTAAGAACACTGCATTACTATTTTGGTAGTAAGAAGGCAATTTTTGAACCATGGCTTTACCCGAGTAAAAAGTGGCAAATGGTTTGGAATTGGTGTATTCGTTAGCTTCCACAACCAATACATTCTCACTTCTATCACTGCTGATTCTACCTTCATAATCGACCTCTGAAAAACCGGGCCGCCAGGCCGATTCATTACTCTCCCCTTTGATTGTAAATCGAAGAACGGATGAGTTCTCGTAAGCATCATAAATCTTGATCACGACGTCGTGTTCCAGCTTATCCCATATCTGTAATTTACCCTGGTAGTCGTCGGTCTTGTACAACTCAAATCCATTACCATCCGGGTTGTAACAACGTAAAAAGCGGGAACCGCTTTCCTGATCCGTCCGGTAATCGATGAGATTGTTATAGTCGCGGGTTACGTAGCTGGGAAACTTCTCCATGTTGTAGGTAAAAACTTCCTTTCCGTCCACCTTTATTTCGATGCAGTGCAGCCCGTACCGAAATCCGGTTCCGGTCATATAATCGTAGGCCTGCAACTCAATTCCTACCTCACCAGCGGCTTCAATGGGCTGAGTGATCCGATAAGAACCATCCTTTAATTTAACCGGCTTAAATACCTGACGATCAAATTTGGCATTTACCCTGGAATTGATGGTCGTGGGTCGGAGCGCCACATTCCAGAAAGCGGGTGGGGTAGCGTCCTTGATTTCTTTAAATTCAAAAAAGAGAGGGTTAAGGTAGTTATCCTTGGAATCGCGCACTTCAAAGTGTAAGTGCGGGCCGGCCGAACTACCGGTATTGCCCGAAAGAGCTATTATTTCTCCCTTCTTAAAAGCAAACTGACCTGGTTCCAGATTCAGGTCTACGTAGAAATCTTTCTTTTTGTACTGCTCTTCCTTTACGTATTGGGCCAAAGCAGTCGAGAACACTTTCAGGTGACCGTAAACGGTAGTCATGCCATTAGGGTGTTTCAAATAGATCACATTTCCGTAGCCCGTTCCCTGCACCGCTACCTTATACACGTAGCCATCGGCCGCTGCGCTAACCGGTAAACCCTCGCGTTGTTGGGTACGGATATCAAGTCCGCCGTGAAAATGATTTGTCCGTAAATCACCCAAAACGCCCGCCAAAGTATTTGCCTTTCCCGGATTAATCGGGAACATGAAATAGTCTTTTGGGTAGGAAACCTTTTGGGCAAAGGAGGTAAGAGTAATTAATAACAGAAAGGCACAATACACTATTCTTTTCACAATCCAAGTACTATTATATTATTACATGGCGGGGGAGGAGTACCCTTCCCCTTGATAAATTTCAAGATAGGCTAATCGGGAAATACCCACAAACGCTGTTCCTACGTTTACTTCACACTAAAAGTTAGCATACTTTCCCCTTCAATCGAGGCTTGCAGAATATCCCCAATTTTTACCGCAGAAACGCCCTTGGGAGTGCCCGTAAACAACAAATCACCCTTTTTGAGCGTAAAGTACTGCGAAACGAACGAGATTAGGTAGTCGATACGGTACAACATCATGGAGGTATTCCCAGCCTGACGCGTTTCTCCGTTTACTTTGAGGTCAAAATTAACGTTTTGCAAGTCAGCAAATTTTGTTTTGGGCACAAAGGCAGAAACCGGAGCAGAATTATTGAAGGCTTTGGCCAGTTCCCAGGGCAATCCCTTACTCTTTAATTTTGATTGTAGATCACGGGCGGTGAAATCGATCCCAATTCCCACTTCGTCGTAGTACTTATGGGCAAATTTCTCTTCAATATTTTTTCCCACCTTATTGATCTTTACCACGATTTCGACCTCGTGATGAATATCATTTGAAAAATCGGGGTGGTAAAAGTCTTCCCCAAGGCGTAAAACAGCCGTTTCAGGTTTCATAAAAATCACGGGGGCATCAGGCCGTTCGTTGTTTAACTCCTCGATATGGTCGACATAGTTACGGCCTACACAAATTATTTTCATTGCAGAGATAGATTATTAATGAATTCGGGGCCCTTTTAGAGCTTGCTTGCTAGTACAAGGCAAAACTACTGACATTACTTTTTGTGGCATAATATTTTTTACAATTTTGGAGGATATCTTCGTTTAATACCTCACAGGTATCAATACCCGATTTTGAATAAACCAATCTCTCGATGAAAAAAATAACCCCTTTCCTGGTAGTTCTGTTGCTGATTTCATTTTCCTGCCAGCGCGTACCCCTCACCAACCGAAATCAATTAATGCTGGTGAACAGTCGGGAGCTTTTACCAATGAGCTTCAAAAGCTACAAAGAATTCCTGGACACCAATCGGGTAGCGCGTAGTGGTTCCTCGGTACAAAGCGTTAGAAGGGTGGGACTAAAAATCCAAAAGTCAGTGGAAGACTACCTGCGGGAAATCAACAAGAGTGAATTATTAAACGGATTCCAGTGGGAATTCAACGTGGTGGAGAGCAAGGATGCCAACGCCTTCTGTATGCCCGGCGGTAAAGTAGTTTTCTACACCGGTATTTTACCCATTTGCAAGGATGATGCGGGTATTGCCGTGGTAATGGGTCACGAAATAGCCCACGCCATTGCGAACCACGGTGCCGAACGGATGAGTCAGGGACTACTCTCGCAGGGTATCCTTGCCGCCGGACAGATAGGTTTAGGAATCGCTATGTCAAACAAGCCCCAGCAAACCCAGCAGCTTTACAATAGTGTGTACGGAGCCGTCGCCCCCGCCGCCAATCAACTAGGGTATATCTTACCAAATAGTCGTTTACAGGAGTCGGAAGCTGACAAATTAGGCTTAATCTTTATGGCCAAAGCAGGATACGATCCCCAAAACGCCGTTGATTTCTGGCAACGAATGGCGAGTGCCTCCTCGGGGCAGAAACCACCGCAATTTCTATCCACTCACCCATCTGATAATTCCCGAATCAGAGATCTTGAAGCACAACTACCCAAAGCTCAACAAATATATTTAGAGAATCGATAACCGTGTATTCTGGTCTAAAACGGTCAATCTGCGTAGGATTGACCGTTTTTTATTTATTGGCAGACAGATTATTTCTAGTGATGGTTCGTTATTTTTGAAAATTACCTAGCAGCAATCAATCAATGCCAAAACGTATTCCCCTTCCAACAGTGCTCCTTGTTTTTCTAATCTCAGTTTTATTCATTTCCTCGTGTAAAACTTTGAAGCGAACAACTCTTTCTTCTGGCTCCACTTCTAAACCACGCACTGCATCCACCCCACCGCCAAGAAAAACCAATCCAACCGGGCCTTACAATCAGCACGTTAAACAAGTAATTTCCGAGGCCAGAAGATACACGGGCACTCCCTACCTCACGGGGGGAAATGACAAGAGAGGTATTGATTGTTCCGGCTTAATCGCCTCCGTATACAATGAATTGGGATTTAAGGTACCCCGAATATCCTGGCAACAGTCCGAGTTTGGCCGTCCAGTACCCTGCGTCGAAGATATCCGCCCGGGAGATTGGTTGTTCTTTGTACCGGATGCCGGTAAGGAAGGATACGTTTCCCATGCCGGTATCGTGACGGAATGGCGGGGCAAAAATGATATTATCTTTATCCACGCTTCGTCCTCACGCGGAGTACGGGAGGACAACCTCTTTTCGACCTACTTCAAAAACAGATTTGTGAAAGCACTGCGCCCTTTCTAAACGTCCAGTCCTGGTTAACGAGAATTTTGAAGCTCTTAACCCATGGAATAGGGGTAAATTGTCTTTATATTGTCTTTTTTTAAAAGAACACTAAAATCCCCATCACTCAACAATGGAGCAAGTCTTACACCCAACCTACAAGACCAGTACCCCATCCCAACAATCTACCGGCATCAAATCCTTAGGTATTCCTACCTATGTGTACGCAGTTGTTTTTTCTTCGTTCTGCGTAATTATCGGCCTCATTTGGGATATTTGCTGGCACCTCAGCATTGGCCGTGACGGTCTGTTATCACCACCGCACCTCGTCATTTACGTGGGTGCCATCGTATCCGGCCTATTTTCCGGCTATGAAGTACTTCGGAATACCTTTGCGGGCAACGCCCTGGAAAAAAGTAAAAGGGTCAAAATCTGGGGATTCTTTTACAGCTCATTGGGTGCCCTATTTTGTATTTGGGGAGCCATTGCGATGCTTACCTCCGCTCCCTTCGACGATTGGTGGCATAACACCTACGGTCTGGACGTAACTATTCTTTCACCGCCCCATACCGTTCTTGCGCTCGGAATCATTGGCGTTCAGTTCGGTGCTATTGTGGGTGTATTGGCCATTAAAAACCAAACCGCGTTTATTTTTTCCGGGGATGAAGCCGCAAAAAAGCTACGGAATCGGGTACTTTATGTGATGTTCGTGCTATCCGCTGGTTTTTTGCTAACCATGTGGTTCACGCTACTTTCGGAAGAAATAGACAAAAGAGCCTCCCACTCGGCCATTTACTACCAAATTTCCGCCTTCGCGTTCCCTATCTTTTTACTGGCGTTTGGTCGAGCCTTCCCTTCCAAGTGGACCATAACCGCTGTTTCAGCCGTCTACGTGGCCATCCTGATGCTGACCATGTGGATCATTCCACTTTTTCCGGCGGAACCCAAACTCGGCCCTATTTTAAATCACATTGATCATTACCAAGGATTCAAGTTTCCTTTGCTGTTTATCATCCCGGCCATCGCACTGGATATTCTAAAAAACCGATACGCTTATCTTAATGACTGGAAACAAACTCTCATTTTGGCTCCGGCATTTTTGCTTATTTTCTTCGTGGTTCAATGGTATTTTGGTGGCTTCCTGTTAGAGTCTCCCAATGCCAGAAACTGGCTTTTTGGGAGTCATTATTGGTATTTCGGTAGCAATCCTGACTGGGAATACCGCTACAAATTCGCTCCCTGGAATCTCGAAAGTCCCGTAGGCCTCATCAAGGGGCTTGGTATTGCGTTGATCCTAAGTTTGGTTTCCAGCCGCATAGGTTTGGCTTGGGGTAACTGGATGAAGAACATAAAACGATGAAAAAGATATTGATTCTATGGGTACTCCTCGTTAGTACCCTCCCCGTATTCGCCCACGTAGGTAGTTCAGGCGTGCTTTTTCAGGGAAATGCTGGTGCTTACCGGGTTCTGGTAAATGTGCAACCCCCTGATGTTATACCCGGCACCGCTCAGATCACCGTTTTTGTGGAAAGTGGCACCGCCACCAGCATCATGGCGAGGCCCATTTATTTCCGTTCGGGAGATGAAGGCGCCCCGAGTGCTGACGCGGTCGAACCAGTTGCGGGCCAATTAGGCCAGTTTCAGGGTATTGTGTGGCTAATGGAAAGCGGTTCTTCCAGCATTCAGATCGATATAGACGGAAAAAATGGCAAGGGCCAACTCATCGTACCGATTGTAGCGGTATCAACCGCCGAACGGGAGATGCCACCGGCCTTGGGTTGGACACTTTCTGCGCTCGGCCTTTTGTTAGTTATTTTGATGGTTACCGTTATTGGCGCAGGTGTTAGTGACGGAGTACTCCAACCCGGACAAGAATTGACCAAAATTCAGAAAAGAAAACGATTCCAAAATATGGGAATCGCATTCGTCATCTGTTCAGTGATCCTGTATGGTGGTAGTAGCTGGTGGGATAGCTGGGCCTCGGAGTACAAACAGTACTTGTACAAACCCATGACCGCTACCAGTAAGATGATCAAAAAGGACGGACAAAGGGTGGTTCAGCTGCAAGTAGACACCACCAACTGGCAGGGGTCGCGGCGACAAAACTCGCTTAATTTTCTGATCCCGGACCACGGTAAACTTATGCACCTGTTTCTGGTGCGCATTCCCGGTATGGATGCCTTTGCTCACTTGCATCCCGAACGGGCTGATTCCGTTACTTTTCAGGCCTACCTACCAAAACTACCCGTGGGTAAGTACCTTGTCTACGGGGATATCGTTAATTACTCAGGATTTACCGAAACCATTACGGATACCCTCGAAATAACCGAAGCGGAGGAAGCCGCCCAATCGATCAAAAAGACCGATCCGGAAGACACCTACGTAGTAACCGACCCGCTTAATAAACCCAAGCAAATACCATTGGATGAAAATGTGGTGGTATGCGGTCGGCCCGGTACCAAGACCTACCTCAAAGACAGTTCCTACGTGGTATGGGAAGGGAAAGCTAACCGAACGTTTGAAGTAGGTAGGCCCTACCAACTCAATTTTGAAGTATACGCACCCGACGGCACCCCGGCTGAATTACAAACCTATCTGGGAATGTCCGGCCACGCGGCCATTGTTCGTTCGGACGGCTCCGTGTACATTCACTTACATCCGGTGGGTACCTATGCCATGGCCGCCGAAATTTCTCTCAAAAACCGGATTGCGGATACTACCCGCAATTACCGACGTCCCAACGCTAAATTTTTCAGGGATAGCATTGATAAGTATATCACCGTTTTTAAAGGCATGCCCGATACCCAACGGGAGGAATTACTCATGAAAGAAATGGGAATGGTTGACAGCAAAGGAAATAGTACCCACGAAGGCATGGACCACGGTAGCAGTATTTCGTTCCCCTACTCTTTTCCCAGGGAAGGTCAATACCGTATTTTCCTGCAAATAAAAAGGAACGGACAGGTACTTACCGGTATTTTTGACGCCCGAGTAACCAACCCGCTACTATGATCTGGAATTAGTGGTAGCTTCTTCAAGAATACAGTACAAAACCCGCGAGTAAGTTTACTTTCGGGTTTTGTGGTATAAGTCCCGCATTCTCCTCTCTTCCTTAGTTGCAGATGCTTTGCCCAAAGTAATTCAGGTAGTTGAAAACTACTTTTTGCTTTAAAGTAATTGAAACATCTCGCTCATAAAAAGACAGTACACAATTAACCAATTGCCAACCTTGTACCTATGTTCAAACCCATTTACACCCTGTTTTACGCCATCGCTCTACTATTATTCAACGGCATTGAACTACCTGATTTCAAGAAAGCACCCGCCCAGCAAACTTTTACCAAGGCAGATTCGCTTTTAAAAGCCACCAATTGGCCCGCGGAACTCAAAATGACCTCCTTCGTTGGACCCGACGTAACACCCAGCCCCTCCTGCCTCGCGGTTGCTGCCAACGGCGACGTATTCGTTGGGGTAGATATGATTGGCTCCCTCGGAAAAACTCCGGGTAAAGGCAGTATCGTGAAGTTGGTGGACACCAATAACGACGGTAAGCCTGACCTGAAAACTACTTTTGCCAAACTGGATAACCCCCGTGGTATCATTGCCAACGGCGATAAGGTATTTGTACTACATACCGTCTTTTCGAAAGAAACTGGTATCGCTACGGGTATGGATCTTGTGGTGTACGAAGATAAAAACCACGACGGCATAGCCGACGGGCCCGCAAAACCATTGATTCAACACGTTAGCTCCCCCAAATTTCTGCAAAGCCGCGGCACTGACCACTCCACCAACGGAATCCGGATGGGGATTGATGGCTGGATCTACATTGCGGTTGGTGACTTTGGTTTCCACGGAGCAGTGGACCGGAGTGGTAAAACCCTCACCCAATTGGGCGGTGGTATTCTGCGGGTACGTCCGGACGGAACCGAAATGGAAGTCTATACCCACGGTCTCAGAAATATCTATGACGTGGCCATTGACCCCTTCATGAATATCTTTGCCCGGGGTAACACCAACGACGGCGGCGGCTGGAACATCCGTTTCAGTCACCAAATTCAATCGGGTGAATATGGGTACCCGGTACTATTCAAAAACTTTACCGACGAAATACTCCCTGCCCTCGTTGACGTGGGAGGTGGCTCAGGAACCGGGGCCCTGTTTATGACCGACCCTACCTGGCCGGCTAAATACAACAATGTACCGATGATGGCAGACTGGGGCCGGAGCCAACTCTACATTCACCGCGTAGAACCCAACGGACCAAGCTTTACGCAAAAGGAGGAAGAGTTTATTAAGCTACCCCAAATTACGGATGTCGACGTTGACGCTTCCGGACGCATGTACATGTCAGCCTGGGATGGCGCCGGATATTCTGGCAATGCTAACAAAGGGTTTGTCGTACGCGTGGTACCAAATACTTGGTCTTATAAGGCCTTTCCTAATCTGACTAAGCTTTCCGTAAAGCAATTGGCAGCCGTTCTGAAATCGGAAAGTGGTACTGCCCGCTTGGCGGCGCAGCAGGAATTACTTTCCCGTCCCGCCAAACAAGCTACCGATGCCGCATGGCAAATCGCCACGGATAAGAACTTAGACCTCGCCGTGAGAGTGGCCGGAATCTATACCTATGCGCAGGCGGCCGGAGCCTCAGGGAACGATAATCTCGTTAAATTGATTTCCGATAATACGGTGAAAGAATTTGCCCTGCGTGCCTTAGCCGACCGCAAAACCGCCCTTAGTACTGCACCGACGGCACCTTTTATCCAGGCTTTGCAAGACCCATCCGAGCGGGTACGCACCGCCGCAACCATTGGTTTAGGCCGTCTCGACCGCAAGGAAGCCATTTCGGCGTTACTTGCCACGCCGGTCCCCTCGTCATTTACCCCGCCTAAAAAAGGAACCGAAGGCCCGCACGCTACCCCAAACGCGGCCATTGTACTACCTCACTTGGCCGTAAGGGCTTTATTGAACCTTAACGCAGTGGATGAATGTGTAAAGGCGATCGGTGGACCAAACTCCACGATTGCCCTCTGGGCTTTGCGGTATATGCATACGCCCGAGGCCGTTGATGGAATGTTAAAAGCTTACCAAAGCGCAACCAAACCGGCATTAAAGACGGAAATACTGACGACGTTGGCGCGTTTGTATCAGGTTGAAGCCCCTTATGACGGATCATGGTGGTGGAGTACCCGCCCCGACACGCGTGGCCCTTACTACAAAGGAATTGTGTGGGAGAAGTCACCCGAGATCAAGAGTTTCTTAGTGGCTGAGCTAGGTAAATCATCGGATAAGCAATTCTATACTGACTTGAACGGTCGCCTGCGGTTAGGTATTGAAGAGCTTGGTACCGAGGAGCCGGTGGTAGCGGCCAAAGAGGAGGTTAAAATCGATCTCGAAAAAATCAAGAATAAAAAAGGACAGGTGGGAGAAGCGTCCATCGAAGACGTAATGCTCGCCATGGACAAGATACCGGGCGATGCTGCACTTGGTAAGACGCTCTTCGTAAATCAGGGATGCATTGCCTGCCATAGCATTGAGAAAGGCGAAGTAATGAAAGGCCCCTACATGGGTCAGATTGGCTCCATCATGAACCGTGAACAAATTGCGGAGTCTATCCTGAAACCCAATGCTTCTATTTCGCAGGGTTTCTCTACGGTACTCATCACGGCCAAAAAAGATAAGTCTTACGTGGGTTTTATCACCGAGGAAACATCGAACGGAATCGTGCTGCGGGATATTACCGGACAAGTTACCCGGTTAAGATCCTCGGATATTTTCAAACGGGAAGAAATGGAAAACTCCATGATGCCCGCCGGATTAGCCAACTCCTTATCCTACGAAGAATTCGCTTCGCTGATAACTTTCCTTTCCAAGCAGAAGAAGTAATAAAAAGCGGATTAGTCTCCATTAAAAGGCCCGAATGTCTGATTGACGTTCGGGCCTTTTGTTTTGGTGTAGTGCGTCAAGTTGACTTCTTAGCTAGTGACCAACTACACACCAAACCTTGCGGGGGATATTGTTTCTTTGGCGGATAGATCGTGTAAATAGCGTCCAGAGGACGTATATATGTCATTAACTCGACAGAAGCCGAGCGAAGGCTGAAAGCCTGAGACAGGGTTTTCTTGTAAAAATTAATACTCTTATAATTATATAAAATATGGTAAAAGTTTAGAAAAAAGTCTCGTATTTAGTAACCTTTGTGGTCGGTTGAATCTGAATCAGTACTAAAATAACTACTTTCCTATCTCCTTTGTGATGCAAAATACCCAATTCTGGTCGAAATAAGTTTTTATAAGAAAGCCCTGAAGCCTGAGATTACATCATACGGGGTACTCCACGGGTTTGACGGATGGTTAAAGTGATGGCCCTGCTTACTTCCCAGGATTCTGAAGAAGAAAGAGAACCGATCGTTTGAAGAAGTCAGAATTTGTGTAATTTAGTTGCGTCTATGCTTCAAAATTGAGTAATAAACGCAAAGGGTTGCGTTTATACAGATGTTAGCGGAAACCGTAAGACGACACACAACGACAAAATCACGAATAGAAAATATGTTTGACTTTGGACAACTTTTAGTAGACGCAGAAGAAAACCAAGAACTTTGGTTTAGAGCTGAAATGACGCACCGACAATTTGCTTCACTTTCACATAAACTTGTTAATTCCGACATAGAGAATGAAATCATTAATCTTGACTTTTTTGTAAACAGACTTGAGAAAGCAAAGAACTTAAACCTTGACGAAGTTGAAAAATGGCTGAAGAATTCTTGGAACACTGAGAATGTTCTAATTCAAAACAAAAGTATAATTGAAAATACTGGACAATCATTTGCAATGCAATGGGCTTTTCCACAAGCATACTACTCGACTTTTGGTTCTTTGTTAGCACATTTCAAAGCATTAGGATATACACAAGAAAGTCATACCGCTGTTCTTAAAAATTTCGCTTTGTTAATCGAATAAAATAAATTCCCTGAAAGCATTTGTTTTTACTGCACAGGTGGTAAAAAGAATTATGGATATGTTAACATTGTTAAGCCAGACGATGTTGCTTCAATGGACTTTGACATTGGTAACTTAAAGACAATTGATAATCATATTTGCCAATTCTTAAAAGCAACGAGAGAAATAAAATTGGACGACAAAGCCATTGATATGAAACTAAAAAACAGACCAGGACAAAAAAGGAAAAATTTAAATTCAGCTAAATGGCAGAAAGTTTCAGATGCAACTGGGCACACGACAATTATGGATTTGCTTTACAGAAAAAGAATTAAAGCAAACTATCAAGACATAGACACATTTTCCTCAACTCAATTTAAAGGTCTTGAAGTCCTTATAAACCTTAGTGCAGTTGTTGGTAGAATTAATCTAATCAACGAAACATATATCGCAAAGGCAGTTGGACTTGGGAACTACGAAACAATGCTAAACCGACACTTGAAAAAAGTAAATAACGACACAGTTAAAGCAAGATTTGAAACGACTAAAACAATAATCAATGCGACATCATAGAACGGCATCCGCTAACAGCACCTACCCAAAAGGCGGGGTTTCGTGCTTCGCAGACACATTTGTGGTAGCCGAAAGTTCAGTTCTCCGAATGAAGTTTTGTGGTAAAAATCCCGCCCTTCGGGTAGCTGCAAACCGTTATGGGCAAATTTAACTCACCGAGTTAAGTGACTACTAACTTTGAAAGTTACAGCGAAAAAAAACAACACTAAAAAAAATGAACAAATATAACCTTATTGACAAATTCTTTTCAGACCAAGAGGACTATACAAAATTTTTGGTTGGACTAAAACAACGAGTACTAGCAAACGATGAGGCGACCTGCTTTGCTGAATTGAAAAAGGAAGATGAATGTTTTCTTTACAAACTTACTTGGTTAGCAGACGGCAAATTCATTGGAGACTATGTAAAACCATTCAGAGCATCAATTGACAACATCAACACCTTTAATGAAGGATGTAAGATTTTAGCCAACAGATTATCCATATATATTGAAACAGGAAATATTGACTTAGTTCCGAGTGAACCGCCTGCATGTATGGAACTAACAGAAATAAAATCGTAAGCCTTATGGAAATAAATTCGCTTGAACAGCTAATTGCATACATCAGGGTTTTCTTATAAAAATTAAGACCCTTGTAATTACATAAAATATGGTAAAAATTCAGAAAAAAGTCTCGTATTTAGTAACCTTTGTAGTCGGTTGAACCTGAATCAGTACTAAAATAACTACTTTCCTATCTCCTTGGTGATGCAAAATATCCAATTCTGGTCGAAATAAGTTTTTATAAGAAAGCCTTGTTGGAGGCTATTACTAAAAATCAAGCCTATCACTTCTCTCTATGAAAAGCACTATTCTATCTACTCTGATTCCGGTATTCTTAATTTTTATGATGGCTAGCTGCAAACCTGATAAGGACCTTGATCCCGATCGAGGATGTTTTGCTACCACTCCCCTAGAAACCATTTCTTGGGCAAAGGATCAGTTGGCTTATCTCCAACACCCCAAAAGTGGTCCTCTGCGTGAGTGGTATACTCGTATAAAAATGAACGGTATCTAGCGTTTGAAAACGCGTTCATGTCCTCACCTATGAGTTATATTTTTGATTGCTCAGGCAGTAATATTGCCCAGATTGGTATTCGCTACAATGATTTTACGGACGAAGCCAAAAAAGTAAAAATTCTCTTGGAAGGGAAGTATTAGGGTAATCCTTAGTCCTCACCTCGTATAAGGGCCATTAAAAAACTCTGTCCTTGCTCCGCTCCGTAGAGTAAAGACAACTGCCACGTCAGCTTGACGCTGTTTACACTGCTCCGCCAGAGCGCCATCAGATGCAATCTGCCGGTAGCAAGTCTCTTTTTGGGCGTTAAACCTACTCTGTAGATGAATTGCCACGTAAGGCCATTTTACATACAGGCACTATTTTATAAAAATAATTTAACATACTGTATATCATATAGTTAAAATCGATAAAATTAAAAACCAAATCCATGGTACGCGATTGGTACATTACTCCGAATAACCATCTTTAAGACTCGCTGCTATAAACACAAAACAAATTTTTGCCATTCTCCTAACCGTCCTCGGTTTGGGCGGATTGATTTATACCGCAGTGCAAGTCATTGATGCTAATTCGGAGAGCTTCAAAACGTTGATCGTTACGGGGGTCTTGGGAATTATTTTCTTTTCGGCGGGTATTAAGCTCCTCCATACCATGAGCGATACCAATTGATAGCGTTTCCCGAGCTAAAAGCCCTGTTTTGGGTCGAGAACGATACGTGAGTTGGGAAGTAGGTACTACCACGATACCAAGCTTAACATAAAAAAACGCCCGAATATCGACTTGACATTCGGGCGTTTTGCGTGAGTGTTCGATCTCTTAAAACAACGAAAGGACCGTGCCGTAATTTATGTTCTCATAATTATTGATGTACAAGCTACACGGGGGTAGTTCCTCTTTGGTGTGGGATGAAAGTACCCCTACTACCCGCATACCTGCGTTGAGTCCGGCGGAAACGCCCGAGAATGAATCCTCAAAAACAACGCACTGCTCCGGACTCACCCCAATCCGTTCCGCTGATGTCAAATAGACCTCCGGATCAGGCTTGTGTTTTTTCACGTGTTCACTCGCCATGGAGGACTCCATCATCGTGAACAAGTCCAGTTTACCCGCAATCAGGTTCAGATTAGCCAACGGGGCCGAGGTAGCCACGGCCGTGCGAACTTTATTACTTTTCAGTTCCTGAATAAAGGGCATAAACCCAGCGATGGGCTCGACGTGTGGTTCGTATATTTCCCTGAACAGGCTTTCCTTTTCGTCTTCCATTTGCACGAACTCCTCGCCAACAATTTCTCTCTGCAGAAAATGCCGGAGAATGTAGCTGTTACTTTTTCCGAACATGTGGTTGGCAAACTCTTCGTCCGTGGGGTACAAGTCGCGTTTGGCAAAAAACTCACGGAAGGCTTTGGAGTGGTAAGGATTAGTGTGACAAATCACTCCATCCATGTCAAAGATGACGGCAAATTGTGTTTTCATGGCGCAAAGGTACTATTTGAAAATCAGACTTATTCCCAAATAACCTCAATCGATCGATCTTTCAGATCAATGGTGGTGTAATCAGCGCCACTTGGTCTTTTAAATGAAATCTTTCCGTCCTGTACTTTGGTAACGGTCTGCAAAATCACATCTTTCTTGTTTTTTTTATGATACAGTACCAGCATTGTTTCCTGAGTATCAACGGCAAGATCAAGGGTTCTGCCTTTGACCTTCATTGTTTTACTCAATACGGGTAAGTAAGGTGCTTTCGATAAAGCAAGAACGCGGCTAGCCGAGGGCACCCCGTAGCCGACGTAGTTATTTCCGTAGGGATACAGATGGGCCGACTTTTCAATCAGGCTCATGATTTCTTTATTGTTCAGGGTAGGGTTTGCTTCCATCAGGCAAGCCGCAAAACCAGTAATAACCGGCGCAGATAATGAAGTACCATATAAGGAGAAGCACGATACGTTGGGTTTGAGGTAGGGCAAGAACTCCGGACCAATGCTACTGTACCCAATTCGATTCCAGAGGCGCATGTTAGTAGCACCCACGGCCAGAACTCCCTGTGCGTCCGCCGGGGTAGAAATGATCCGCCAGTTTTTATCCTCGCCCTCGTTACCCGCCGATACCACCAAGAGGATTCCTTTTTTATCCACGGCAATCTGAGCCGCTTTACTGATAGCGCTGGTCTTGCCATCCATTTGGGAGGGAGTGTAATTTTCGTTTGGGTCGGTAAACCCCCGGGCGTACCCAAGGGAGGTATTGATTAGTTTAACGCCCAAGCTATCCATCCACTCCATGGCCGCAATCCAATTATCCTCTTCCCCGCGCCACTCCCGTAAGGAATAATCAGTACGGGCGAGGTAAAACTTAGCGTTCAGGGCGGTACCGTATTGGATTTGATCGTCGCGATCAATGCCAGAAATTGCCGCCATCACCTCGGTACCATGCATGTCGGAGTAAAACTCCGCCAGGGTATACAACCACTGCGCGGGCTGATTGGGCTTCACGTAGTCGCGGATGCCTAACACCCGGTTATTGGAAAATATCTGCCGTAAAGATTGAGATGAATCCGCTCCGTAAAAACCAGCATCAATGATACCAATGGTGACGCCTTTGGCGGTAATATTGGCCCGGGTAAAAGCCTCCGATTGAATTTGGGACATCACGGGAGCCAGCGCAGCGAGATCAACGGGTTGGTTGGCCATAATGATAAAATCCGAGTCCATCCTGACCACATCCTTCACAAAAGGTAGGCCCAGCACTACTTGGACCTGACTTGGGGTCATGGTAGCCGACACGGCATTTAACCAACGGGAGGTATGAATTGGGGTAACCTGAATGTACTGTAAAGAAGATAAGTAGACTTGCTTAACCGGCAAGTCAGTTTCATCGTACAAAGCTAAACCCGCATTTTTACGATTTTCAAGGGTAGTGGTGGAAACAGCCGGTTGGCTGGAAGTGTCTTTATCGGATAGGTAAATCCAGTATTTGGGTTGGGCAGAAAGTGAGGTACTCAGTAATAGAAAGAAAAGCAGCAATTTCCCGAAGCTCATAAAGGCAAGTAATTAAGACCGTGTAGTATTCTGGTTAAAAATGAAAGTAAGTAGGTTTTAGCTAACTTCTATCTTTGTAAAGTTGTACAAGATAAACGTAATTTTACAAAAAAAGATCTGTTGGCAGCCAACTGTGAGCTTTTCAGCCGGCGGTACGTACGTGTTACTTATTTCCAATTAAACTACCTATGCGCTACACTTCCATTGACCCATCGTTATTTATAGCAAACCGTAAGCGGCTTTCATCCCTGATGAAGCCCAAATCCATGGCCATCCTGAATGCCAATGATATTATGCCCACCAACGCCGACGGTACCATGGGCTTTCGGCAGAGTGCCGATCTATTCCACCTGTCGGGAGTAGATCAGGAAGAAACCGTTTTGATTGTGTTTCCGGAACATCCTGATCCAAAGTTTCGGGAGGTTTTGTTCGTGAGGGAAACCAACGAGCATATTGCCGTTTGGGAAGGTGAAAAGCTAAGCAAAGAACAGGCACGGCAGGTTTCTGGCATTGAGACCATCTACTGGACGCACCAATATGAGGCTATGATGCGCCTTATGATATTTCAAGCCGAGCGGGTGTACCTCAATACCAATGAGCATACCCGTAACGAGTCGCCCGTTCAGACGCGGGATAGACGGTACATTCAATCGTTCCGGACCATGTATCCCTTGCATACCCTCGACCGTCTCGCTCCTCTGATGCACAACATCCGGGCCATCAAGGAGACTCAGGAAATTGAGTTATTACAGACCGCTTGTGATATTACGGAGTTGGGAATCGAGCGACTGCTGGCGTTTATCAAACCCGGTGTAATGGAATACGAGATTGAAGCAGAACTGCTGCACGAGTTCATTCGAAATCGTTCCCGTGGATTTTCTTACACCCCCATCATCGCCTCGGGAGCAAGTGCGTGTGTACTGCATTACATTGAGAACAACCGCGAGTGTAAAGACGGGGATGTAATACTCTTGGATGTAGGGGCGGAATACGCCAACTACGCCGCCGACCTGACCCGGTCCTTTCCCGTAAACGGACGGTTCACCAAGCGCCAACGTGCAGTATACGATGCCGTGTTACGCGTATTTAAGCACGCAAAATCTCTGTTGGTAACCGGGAATATCTGGGACGAATACCACGTGGAAGTAGAAAAATACATGGAGAGTGAATTACTGGGTCTTGGCTTGTTGACGAAGCACGATATTGAGAAACAAGCTCCGGATTGGCCAGCCTACAAGAAATATTTCCCGCATGGTACCTCCCATTTTATTGGCATTGATGTACATGATGTGGGTAATAAGTACCGTCGTTTTGAACCGGGCATGGTGTTTACCTGCGAGCCTGGAATCTATATCCGGGAAGAAGGTTTAGGTATCCGGTTGGAAAACGATATACTCATTACAAAAGATGGCAACCATGATTTAATGGGCCACATTCCGATTGAAGCGGAAGAGATTGAAGAATTAATGAATAAATAATCGGATGGGTTTTGCCCAGGAAGAAGTAGTAAAACTCCTGTTCTCTTTTCTGACGGGAGCGGTGGTAGGTATGGAACGTGAGTAGCGCAGTAAATCAGCGGGCCTGCGTACCGTGACTCTCATCTCCTTGGGGCTCTACCCTTTTTACCATCATCTCGGTCTAACTCGGCGGAGATGCCTCTCCAATTGCGGCTAATATCGTGACGGGTGTCGGCTTTATAGGCGGTGGAATCATTTTCCAGGAAGAAGATCGGGTCGTTGACCGGACTACGGCATCCGCTGTTTGGGTAACAACGGCTCTTAGAATGAGTATTGGGGCTGGTTTATTTGATCTAACCACTGTTTCGTTTTTACTACTGGCCTTTTCTCTGGTGGCTATGGTACCCGTTGAACGTTTTATAAATTTAAGAAAACAGAGGAGAAGTTACCGGATCATGTCCTTATACCAACAAAAAACGCTCAAACGATACGACGAGCTTTTTCGGCAGTATGGAATGAGTGTTAAAAAGGGCAAACAAAGTCGCACGGGAGAGGTAATATCGGGAAACTTGGGTATTGCAGGGATCCGAAAAACAACACAAAAAGCTAATTAAATACCAGCTCAACGATCCGGATATCATCGAGCTGGATTTTTAGCTAGAAACTTTCACAAAACAGCCTGAGTCCACACTTCGTTTACCCAGGACTGATTCTTTTTTAGTGGTTTCGTACAGAACCATTAAAGGTTCATTTACGGTTATGATTATACAATGTCTATTTAACACTTTATAAAAATAGATTTACGCAGCATCTAATGTCAATACATAAAGTAAGTACCCTCCTGTACCAAATTTTAGAGCAGCAACTCACCCAAGCAGAGTGTAGGTGGCTGGCTCAGAAAAGTGAAGCTCCGGCTTTGGAGTTGATGACAGCTTTTGTGGCTACCCAACGGTTTATTTCCCGTCAAATTGTGGAGCCCGGAACGGAGCAAAACATCGCTCTTTCTGAGGAGTTTCTTGGTTTTTCCATTGAAGGATGGGATCTCGTTCGTACCAGTCGTGTGTGGCTACTCACTTGCCTTGACCCCCGGAATAAGGAAGATTATATCCGGCACATCGAGACCCTCTTCGACACCGCCGAAATGAATGAATTGGTAGCCTTATATTCAGCACTACCATTGCTGGCTTATCCGGAGAAGTGGCTATTCAGAGCTACCGAGGCCGTTCGGTCAAACGTCGGAAATGTTTTTGATGCTTTGGTAACTCATAACCCCTACCCCGCCAAACACTTCAATGAACTCGCTTGGAATCAGCTGGTTTTGAAAACGATATTCAATGACAAACCCATTCATTATATCGTAGGGCTGGAAGACAGACTAAACAGCACACTCGCTACTATCTTATCTGACTTTGCCCACGAACGCTGGGCCGCCGACCGACGCGTGGCACCACAGGTTTGGAGGCTTACGCCGCCTTATTTGAATACGAACTTGCTGCGTGACATGAAACACCTGTTTAGTTCAGCCGATGTACATGATCAGAAAGCTGCAGCTTTGGTTTGCGCTCAATCCGAATTTGCGGACGCTCATACTTTGTTATCGCAATATCCTGATTATCAGCACGCCATCGAACATAAAAAACTAAACTGGGCCAATCTTGAATTTAAAGACTTAAACACCCATGTGTAATAATACTAACGAACCAACCCAAAATCCCTCCCACTTTGAAGAAAGTCACGAGGAGGGCATTACCCACCGGGATCTTACCTGGGACGAGTACCGGGAACCTATTAAAGGTATGCGTTTTTTTGATCCGCATATCCACATGACTTCCCGTACCACCGACGATTATCAGGCTATGTTTGACGCCGGAATCGTGGCTATTATCGAGCCCACTTTTTGGTTGGGTCAGCCGCGTACTGGTCTGTCATCCTTCAAAGATTATTTTAGTAGTCTGGTCAATTGGGAGCGGTTCAGATCTTCTCAATTTGGTATCAAGCACTATTGTACCATTGGACTCAATTCCAGAGAGGCTAATAATGAGCCGCTTGCTGAGCAAGTGATGGAGATTCTACCACTTTTCATATACAAAGAAGGGGTAGTAGGTATCGGAGAAATTGGCTTTGACGATCAAACTCCCGCCGAAGAGAAATACTATCGCGCGCAACTGGAATTAGCCAAAGAAGCAAAGCTACCCGTCCAGATCCATACTCCACACCGCGATAAAAAACGAGGTACCGAGCGCAGCATGGCCATCGCCCTGGAACACGGACTAGATCCGTCGTGGATAGTAATCGACCATAATAATGAAGAGACCGTAAAGAGTGTGCTGGATCAAGGTTTTTACGCCGCTTTCACCATTTATCCCTTTACCAAAATGGGTAATGAGCGCATGGTAAAAGTAGTGGAGCAGTACGGCCCCGAGCGGATTATGATCAATTCGGCCGCCGATTGGGGTATTTCTGATCCTTTGGCCCTACCCAAGACGGCCGCTTTAATGAAGATTCGGGGTATTAATGAAGAAACAATCCGTAAAGTTTGCTACTCCAACGCCATTGAAGCATTTGGTAAGAGTGGGCAAATCAACGAAGCCGACTTTGCGGACGGACTCAATGTTGATCAATCTCAGAAATTAAACGGTAATACGATTTTACGGGGAGGACAACAACCACGAATAGCGAAAGAATCACTTTTTATCAAGTAACATGGCTTCGCTTAAACCTTATTTACAACTCACCCGTCCGGCCAATCTCGTAACGGCTATTGCTGATATTTTGGCGGGTATGGTGATCGTTGGATTTTCATTTACCACCGGCAATTATTGGCTACTATTGGTTTCTACGGTCGGTCTTTACGGTGGTGGGGTAGTAATGAACGACGTTTTTGACGCTGAATTGGACGCCAAAGAACGCCCCGAACGGCCGATCCCGAGTGGTAAAGTAGCCAAGCACAATGCCGCATTAATGGGTATTACACTCCTGGCTTTTGGCGCACTCGCCGCAGCTCAATATAGTTTTCTGAGCGGAATACTAGCTCTGTTAATTGTTGTGCTGGTAATTCTCTACGATCGGTTCGCCAAACATCATAAGGTTTTTGGTCCTGTGGTGATGGGAATGTGCCGCGGTGGAAACCTCCTGTTGGGTATGAGTGTAGTACCGGAGGCCCTTTCTTTTACTAGTTGGATCGCCATCGTACCCATTGTTTATATTGGAGCCATAACCCTGATCAGTCAGGATGAAGTACACGGCGGAAAGCGCCGCACGTTGTATCTGGCCGCCGCTTTTTATGCTTTTGTTCACGTTGCACAGCTTTACGCATCGTTTCAACAAGGGAATTTACTGATAACTCTCCCGTTGGTAGCGCTTCATTTGGCATTAGTTGGACGCCCGTTACTCTCGGCCATCGAAAACCCGCAAGGGCCACTGATTGGCAAAGCCGTGAAGGCCGGAGTACTTAGTCTTATCGTGATGAACGCAGCCTGGTGCATGGCCTACGGTAATTGGCCCCTAGCCATTGGCGTTCTGTTATTATTACCTGTTTCTATTCAATTAGCCCGAATTTTTGCCGTGACCTGAGGTCAAAATTTTATGCAAAGTATCAACCAAAATTTTCAAATCGATTATTCCTATTCGATTGTCTTTACCCAAAACCTTTTCGCTCCCGAAAACCAGGAGTTAAGTACCTTTTTGCAATCATTTGGCGGAACTGGCTTCCAAAGAAAAGCACTTTTCGTACTGGATGGCGGTTTGATGGCCCACTACCCTGAGCTATTAGCCGATATAAAATCATACTTTTCCGAAAGAGTATCCGGCATAAAGTTAACCGAGAGCCTGATTGTTCCGGGAGGAGAAGCGGCAAAAAACAGTCAGGAGGCTTTTGACGCAATTGTTAACGCCATTGATATGCAGGGCATTGACCGTCACTCCGTGGTAATTGCCATTGGTGGAGGTGCAGTCCTTGATCTGGTAGGGTACGCCGCGGCGGTTTCCCATCGGGGTATCCGTCATATCCGAATCCCGACTACCGTACTTTCGCAGAACGACTCCGGAGTGGGTGTCAAAAACGGCATCAACTACAAAGGTAAAAAGAACTTTCTCGGCACCTTTTCACCTCCGGTGGCTGTGTTCAATGATAGCCTTTTTCTAACTAGTCTGGACGACCGTGACTGGCGCTCCGGAATTTCCGAAGCCATCAAGGTAGCCCTGATCAAGGATGTTTCCTTTTTTGATTGGATCGAGGCAAACGCTACCCAACTCGCTAACCGCGATATTTTTACGATGGAAATTCTGATTCATCGGTGTGCCGAAATGCATACGGAACATATCAGCAGCGGCGACCCCTTTGAGTTTGGGTCCTCCCGTCCCCTTGATTTTGGTCATTGGGCGGCCCACAAGCTAGAATACCTGACCGATTTTCAGGTCCGGCACGGCGAGGCAGTCGCCATTGGTATTGCCCTCGATAGTATTTACTCAACCCAAAAGGGACTACTTCCTGAGGTTGAGCTAAACCGTATCCTTTCCGTTTTCCAGATACTTGGTTTTGATCTCTATCATCCAAAACTAGCCGAAAATGATAAAATCAATTTAAAGAACGGTTTGCACGAATTCCGCGAACACCTGGGAGGACAGCTTACCATTATGCTCCTGGACTCCATCGGCAAAGGAATCGAGGTCCACGAGATGGACGACGAGATAATTGCTTCTTCGGTAGACTACCTGGAAAAAAACTTTTCTAATCAGGCCGTGGCCTGACCTATATTTATCAACTAACGAACGCTTGTTTCCTCTGAATATCAAAATATGAAAACTCCCCATGGTCACCTCACCTATTGTAGTAACATACACCCCGGAGAACAATGGGACGAACATTTTAAAATCTTACAAGCCAATTTACCGATCATTAGGCACGCGTTGGCACCGGACGAACCCTTTGCCCTCGGTCTGCGGTTAGCTAACGATGCTTCCATAGAACTAAGCAACCCGGACCGTCTGCAAGAATTCGAGAGCTGGCTCGAAGCAAATAACCTTTACGTCTTTACCATGAACGGATTCCCTTACGGGGGTTTTCATAACACCAGGGTGAAAGACGATGTCCATACGCCTGACTGGACTACCACCGAACGTACGGAATATACCAAAAGGTTATTTTCTATTCTGGCGCAGCTTGTGCCAGCCGGAATGGACGGCGGAGTTTCTACTTCACCCCTGTCCTACCGTTTCTGGTGGAAGTCAGACGCTGAAATTGAGAATACCATGCAAATTGCTACCCAAAACATCATTCAGGTAGCCGATCAACTAATCGAAATAAAGCGGGAAACCGGAAAACTCCTCCACCTAGACATTGAGCCCGAACCGGATGGATTATTGGAAAACTCCGTTGAGTTTGTGGGTTGGTACCGCGACCACCTACTACCCATGGGGGTTCCCTACTTGCAGGAAAAGTATAGTTACTCGGCCCCGCAAGCCAAAGCAGCGATCCTTGACCATATCCGGTTGTGCTTCGATGTGTGTCACGTGGCGGTTGCCTACGAAGACCCAACCGAAGTACTGAACCGACTTGATACGGTGGGTATCAAAGTAGGTAAAATTCAAATTAGTTCGGCGGTTAAAATAGATTTTTCAAATGCTACCGAGGAAAAAATTGCCGCAATTCAGTCCTTTAACGAGCCGGTATATTTGCATCAGGTAGTAGCCAAAGATCAGGATGGTACTCAACACAAGTACCCTGATTTACCCGAGGCACTGGCCGATTTTGATGCAACCAAGGCCAACGAATGGCGAGTACATTTTCACGTTCCGTTGTTTACGGAGACCTATGGTGCGCTTGGCTCTACCCAGGACGATATCATAAAGACCTTAGCAATCCAGAAACAAACTCCTTTCACCCATCATTTGGAAGTAGAAACCTATACTTGGGCGGTACTACCCGCTGAGTTTCAAAAACCATTGAGCGAATCGATCGTCCGGGAATTGAATTGGGTTCTGGATATTCTGAAATAAATCATGCAAAAAACAGTCGTCATTAATGTTGTTGGACTTAGTGCCAACCTGATTGGAGAACATACCCCTTTTCTCAAACAATACCTCGAAAAGCGAACAGTAACGCCGATCCAACCAGTCCTTCCAGCTGTTACAACTACCTCTCAAAGTTGCTATATAACCGGAAAATGGCCCGCTGAACACGGCATTGTGGGTAATGGATGGTACGATCGTGATGACGCTGAGGTGAAGTTTTGGAAGCAGTCCAACCACCTCGTGAAGGCTGATAAAATTTGGGATGCGGCCAAAGAACGAGATTCGTCCTTTACCTGTTCCAAGATGTTTTGGTGGTATAATATGTATTCTACCGCCGATTTTTCGGCCACTCCGCGTCCGCAGTACCACGCCGATGGGGTTAAAGCACCCGACTGTTACACCTACCCGGCCGATTTACGCGATCAATTACAGGAGGCACTCGGGCAATTTCCCTTATTCAGTTTCTGGGGTCCCAATGCCAACATTAAATCATCGCGCTGGATAGCGGACGCTTCTGTATGGGTAGACAAAAAACATGATCCTACCCTAACGCTCATCTACCTACCGCACCTTGATTATTGCCTGCAGAAATTCGGTCCTGATTTCTCCAAAATAGCGAAGGAATTAGGCGAAGCAGATACCCTGGTAAAAGATCTGGTAGAACATTACGAAGCAAAGAATACCAAAATAATTATTCTCTCGGAATATGGAATCAATCCGGTGTCGAACCCCATCCATATCAACCGTATTCTGCGGGAAGAAGGTTGTATAGCCGTACGGAATGAGCGTTGGTATGAGTTGTTAGACGCCGGGGCTTCCAAAGCCTTCGCCACCGCCGACCATCAGATTGCGCACGTATACGTAAATGATAAGTCAGTTCTGGCAAAGGTAAAGCAACGGCTGGAACAAACACCCGGAGTAGCGCTGGTACTTGATGAATCGGGTAAAAAGGAACATCATATCGATCACGAGCGGGCGGGCGACCTGGTCGTTGTGGCCGAACCGAACAGTTGGTTTACCTACTACTATTGGCTAGATGATGCCAAAGCCCCCGACTACGCTAAACTAGTTGACATCCACCGCAAGCCGGGTTATGATCCGGTTGAAATGTTCATGGACCCTAGAAACCCATTGATCAAACTGAGAGCCGGTTATAAACTGGGAAGAAAATTGTTGGGATTCAGGTACCTGATGGATGTTATCCCGTTGGACGCTAGCCTGATTAAAGGTTCACACGGGAGCATTACCGTAGATCCTGAATACTACCCGATTTGCATCACTGACAAGTCCCTTGGCGTTGAAAACCTACAAGCCATTGATGTTTACGGTGTGATATGGAATCATATCTGGTCATAAATACCGATTCCAGCATAAATAATCATGGCGACGCAAAGGGCTATCTGCATGAAAATGCCGGTAATAAAACCAAGGAATGAACCAATCGCTGACTTGACCGCATTTTTGGTACTTGCCCCACCCAGTAGTTCACCAATCAGGGCACCCAGAAATGTACCCAGGAAAATGCCGATGGCAGGGATCACAAAAATACCGGCAATCCCGCCAACCACCGCACCAATGGTCCCCTTACGGGTTCCTCCGAATCTCTTCATACCCCAGATAGGTATGTAGTAGTCCAGGACAACGATTACCACGGTTATTATTCCAAAAGTCACCAAAACTGAGGAACTAAAAGAGGCATGGTGGCTACTATCGAGCACTAGTAAACCCGCAAAACTTAGTCCGGGCCCCGGCAAAGGAAGAATTGACCCGGCTAACCCCGCGAACAAACAAACGATCCCGATTCCTAGTAAAAAAATGTCCATGTCTGATTTGTATATTTAACCGTGAATGAGTAAAAAAGCGTTCACCCTTCTATCTTTGCCCCAAAATCATCCAGATTCTACACAAGGATTGACATTCTCGAAGGGCTCTCTAACCTGATTTTTGACTAAAAAACTACACTAATCAACCAAATAAACCATGTCCAAATTATTAATCATTGGTGCCGGTGGTGTTGGAAGCGTGGTAGCGCACAAATGCGCTATGAACAGCCACGTGTTCGGCGAAATAATGCTGGCCAGCCGTACCAAAGCCAAATGTGATAAAATTGCCGCCGAAATAAAAGAAATGCACGGCGTAGAAATACAAACCGCTCAGGTAGATGCGGATATTGTGGCCGAAACGGTCATTCTGATCAAACAGTTTCAACCTACCATGTTGATCAACGTAGCCCTACCCTACCAGGATTTGACGTTGATGGAGGCTTGCCTGGCTACCGGTATTCACTACCTCGACACTGCCAACTACGAACCTAAGGATGTTGCCAAGTTTGAATATAGCTGGCAATGGGCCTACCAGGAGCGCTTCAAAGAAGCTGGCCTGATGGCTCTGCTAGGGTGTGGATTTGATCCCGGAGTTACGCAGGTATTCACCTCGTACGCCAACAAGCACCAATTTGACGAAATGCATTACCTCGATATCATCGATTGTAACGCGGGAGATCACGGAAAGGCTTTTGCCACGAACTTCAACCCTGAGATTAACATCCGGGAGATTACCCAGCCCGGACGCTACTGGGAAAACGGCGAATGGATCGAAATTCCTGCCATGTCGATCCATAAACCCATCGACTACCCCGGTATTGGCCCCAAGGAGAGCTATATATTGTACCACGAAGAGTTGGAATCGTTGGTAAAACACTTCCCAACCCTCAAAAGAGCTCGTTTCTGGATGACTTTTGGTCATACCTACATTACTCACCTCAATGTACTTGAAAATGTAGGTATGACGAGTATTACTCCCATCAAATTCAAGGGAATGGATGTTGTTCCACTTGAATTCCTGAAAGCGGTACTTCCTGCTCCGGAAAGCTTGGGTGAAAACTATCAGGGTCAAACTTCCATCGGTTGTCAGATCAAGGGAATTAAAGACGGTGAAGAAAAAACCTACTACGTATGGAACAACTGTGATCACGCCAACTGCTACAAGGAAGTGAAGGCACAGGCCGTTAGCTACACCACCGGAGTACCCGCCATGATTGGTGCTATGCTGATGTTGACCAACAAAGAATGGATGAAGCCCGGAGTCTGGAACTGCGAGCAACTCAACCCAGATCCATTTATGGATCGATTGAAGCAGCAGGGCTTACCCTGGCATGAGCAGGTTAACCAGCCACTTCCCCACGAGTACCCGGCGGTATAGAATTTAGAAATGACTTTTTAGACAAAAAACGCCCCGGCAAGTGCCGGGGCGTTTTAACATAAACCATGTCAATAAACAATATTTTATACGGAAGGCCAATACTCTTGCACTTTCTTATTGACAAAGGAAACGCTTCGCGCAAGTTGGTCCATTCCATCCACCCCGTCTTCAATGCTGATCCACCCGTCAAAACCGACCCGTTTTAGTTCTTTAAAAATAGCATCATAGTCATTAAGGCCTTTCCCTATTTCTCCGTGACGGAGGCGTTTAGCGTAGCCGACCGCTCCTCCCTCCTCTTTTCGCAGGTCCTCAATCGTACCTTCAATCAAATAGCGATCACTGGCGTGCATGGTTACTACCCGATGGGATACCCGGTATAACAATTCAAGCGGATCCTCACCAGCCAAAAAAGTATTGCTTGGGTCGTAATTTACCCCAAAATTAGGATGCTGGATTTGGTCTACCAATTGGCAAAAAACATCCATTTTCTGGGCAAATTCTGGATACTCCCAGAAGTCATCTTTGTAATGATTTTCAAGGATTAACGTAATCCCTTTTTCCTGCGCCAGGGGAAGGCAAGTCTCAATGCACTCTTTGGCCAACGCTACCCCTTCCTCGTTTGAAAGTTCTGGTCTGCGCTGCCCGGACAATACCCGGCAATAGCTTCCGCCGAGGATATGAGTCATTTCGATCCAATGGAGTTGCTTTTCGATTTCCTTTTGTCGAAAAGCTAGGTCAGGGTGGGTAAAGTCAGGAGAACAACACAGCATGGGTATGACTTTACCACGTGCCTCTACTTGCTTTCTAAAAAGTGGCCAATTATCCTTATCCGACATTTCCAGAAACCCAGCGTACCATTCTAAGCCATCAATATCTAGCTCTGAGGCCATATCAATCCACTCGGATACTTTCATGGTACCTTCTTTACAAAGTTCCTGCATGAAGGCTTTTGGAAAAACCGCTAATTTGGGCATGGCCAGTAAGTTAATGAATTATATTTTTCGGTAAATTTCTTCCCATAAACGGGTACTGGTCGAGGTCCATCACCTGACCGCTGATGGGACCACATGCATCAGATAACCAATACAAAGCAGCCTCGGCTATTTCGTTGGGCGAAATAAGGCGTCCGGAAGGTGCAAAAACAGTAGGTAGGTCTTGGTACCAATTTTCCTTCATACCCTGTTCGCGTTTATTCAGAATTTCTTTCTCCGTCAGTACCCAACCTGGGTTAATCTGGTTCACCCGCACTCCATACGCTCGAAAAAGACTGTCGCCCAGATTTCTGGTCAATGTCATGAGCGCACCTTTGGAGATACTATACCCCAGCAAGTCAGGCTCGCCGCACCAGGCATTGACCGAGCCAATATTAAGTACCGCTCCTTTCGTTTTTGATAAATAAGGCAATGCTGCCTGCACGATGCACAAGGGAGCCATCATATTTACTTCTAACAGACGTTGCATGAGGGCCCGGTCGGTGGTTTGAATATCTGAGGAAACAATCATGGCGGCATTATTTACCACACAATCGATTCTGCCAAATTGACTTACCGCCAAATTTATTAGCTCCTCTGGTGCAGTAGGCAGGGTAATATCTCTGATAAAAAGCACTGATCTTGAAGGTCCTAATTCTTTAATCAACTGTTCACCTAACTCCTGTTCAAGGCCGTTCACTACCACATTGGCCCCTTCCTGAGCGCACCTACGAGCAATAGCCCGGCCGATACCAGTGCAACTACCCGTAATAATGATGGTTTTATTAGCTAACCGCACGGTCATACGGGTTTCAGGATACTTTTCACGACCCGGCCACTATGCATTTCCTCAAAGGCTTGCTTCCAGTCGGTTACGGCCCATACCCCACCAATAATGGGCTTTACATCTAGTTGTCCCGAAGTCAACAGGGCCAATACTTTTTCCCAAATGGGCCAGTTATGGCTAAAGCTACCTTGTAATGTCACATTTTTTTGAACCAATGGATCGAGTGAGAAACCCAAAGGTTGGGGTCCCCAGCCTACCTTGGTAATGTGCCCATTGGGGCGTACCCATTGTAAAGCCAGTTTCAAAGTACTACTCGCGCCAGCCGCGTCCACTACGCAATCGACACCTAATCCGTCCCTTTCCAACGACCAGGCGGTAGCATCACCAATAATGGGCACACAACCATACTGTCGGGCTATTTCTAAACGACCTTTATCGGCCTCTAATCCTACGATGGCTACTTCCGCTCCACAAAGTCGCGCCATGGCCGCGCAAAGGATACCGATAGTACCGGGACCAATCACGATCACTCTGTCTCCGGGCTTTATCCGGGAGTTTTCGACCACTGCATTATAGGCAACCGAACAAGGCTCGGTCAAACATGCCTGTTCAAAAGGTAAGGTATCGGGTACCCTATGGAGGCAACGCGCTGGTACTTTCACGTACCGCGTCATGGCACCGTTTACTCCATACCCAAAACCTTTTCTTGCGGGATCAAGATTATACAACCCCTGTCGCGAAAGTGGACTCGTTGGGTTAATAACCGCAGCTGTTTCACTGACTACCCTATCTCCTTCTTTCCAGTTTGTCACAGTTTTTCCTAAGGCCGCGATGTGCCCCCCAAATTCATGACCCAACACTACCGGATAGTTCACTACCCAGCTGTGATCGGCTGTCCATTGGTGAAGGTCACTCCCGCAGACACCAACATTGGCTACTTCAAGGAGTACCTCATCCTCACCAATGACTGGCTTTTCTATCTCACGTATTTCTACACTTCCTTTTTCAGGAGCAAAGTTGACAACGGCAGCTGATTTCATATCCAAGGGTTGATAATAGGTTGCTGGTAGCTATTAGCCGAACGCCGCCCGGCCGTTAGCTTTTTCAAGTGTTTGATGTAAAAAATGGTAGCCATGAATTTGACTAAATTTCTAACACAAACTAATTCTGCATTAGAAATTATGATCTTAAAATCTATTCTAAAAATAACGATGTTAGATAAAGCTGTAACCTACCTAACTACGTCTCCGTACGCATGAATCTTTTCGCAGATCAACCTCAGTGAGCTTTCCAGATCTCCTCCGGCCGTTTTAAAAGAATCGGCGTCGATCGTCAACGGAGCCCCCAGAACAACTAACGGTGCTCCGTATTCGGGACACCGAATGGCTTGTTCAAGGGTAAGTCCACCAACGGCCTGAACGGGAACCTTTACGGCATTAACTACCTCCCTCAACTGGTCAAGCGGACTAGGCATCCGCAAGCCTTGGGCGGCAATGCCACGCCGCTCGTCGTACCCGATGTGGTGAATCACAAAGTCACATCCTAAATCCTCCAACCATTTTGCTCCTTCCACCATATCTGGACATCCCAGATTATCACCCATAACGGCTACGCCATAATCCTTCCCCGCTTGCACCACCACTTTTATTGTTTCGGCGTGGGCCCGGGCCATCACTACTACGTGGGTAGCTCCCGCTTTGGCCATCATTTCGGCTTCCAAATAGCCCCCATCCATCGTTTTAAGATCTGCCACAATAGGAATCCCCGGAAAAGCCTCCCGGAGTTTTCGAACGCCGTGTAGCCCCTCGGCGAGGATTAATGGGGTACCGGCTTCTAACCAATCGACTCCCGCTCGCAGAGCCATAGCGGCTGTTTCGAGTGCTTCGTCAATATTTGTCAGGTCCAGAGAAATTTGAACAATTGGTTTCATAGGGATAGCCGAAGTTCAGGTAGTTTGGATACAATTTTTATTGCAATAGAAGTAAGGACGGGGAAACACACTTTGCGTCAACCTTAGTACCAGTTAGATAAATGAAACTATATAGGGTAATACTACTAATCCTACCATTTGGGCTATCTCCTTACCATGAATTAACAAACTATGGTCACCATTAGTAATTTGTTAAATCGCCTAATTTCTTCGTATTTTTAAAGCAATTATTAACCTACTAATTATTTTCTATAACCAAAACCTGTACAATACATGAGAAAATTAGTTTGGACGTTTTTGAGTGTGCTTACCTTTTCGGTGGTAAGTTATGCTCAGCAGACGTTCCCCCGCAATGGCGCTTATGATGAGCGCCCTGCACGCTACGCGTTTACGAACGCGACTATTGTCGTCGACCCTCAGACCACAATCATAAAAGGAACCCTTCTGATTGAGAATGGTAAAATAGTAGAAGTTGGGACCTCGGTCCGTCTTCCCAAAGGAACCGTCGTCACTGACTTAGCCGGTAAATATCTCTACCCTTCCCTCATTGATCTGAACTCTGATTACGGCATGCCGGAGATAAAGCGTGAAGAACGAGGCCGCCGTTCTGCTCAGCAATTGGAATCTAATAAGAAAGGAGCATTTGGTTGGAATCAGGCAATTCAACCCGAGGTAAAAGCTTCTGATTTGTTTGCTCCCGATACCAAGAAAACCGCCGATCTGCGTAAGAATGGCTGGGGTACTTTATTAGTACACGTAAATGATGGTATCGTGCGAGGTACCGGCGCGCTGGTGGCAGTTTCCGATGAAGGTGCCAACCTTGCTTTACTTAAAGACAATGCTACGGCCCACTACTCGTTCGACAAAGGAAGCTCCGGCCAAACGTACCCGGCCTCTTTGATGGGAAGCGTGGCATTACTCCGCCAAACCTACTTTGATGCCGACTGGTTTGCCAAAGGTGGGAACAAAGTAGAAACCAACCTTTCACTGGCTGCTTTTAACCAGATAAAAGGACTACCCTCATTTTTTGAGACTTCGGATAAACTCGGAGTCATGCGAGCTGATAAAATCGGGGATGAATTCGGTATTCAATACATTATCAGAGCTGGTGGTGATGAGTACCAGCGAATTGATGAAATAAAGGCTACTAATGCTTCATTAGTAGTACCACTTACTTTTCCCGCCGCTCCCGATGTGGAAGACCCGTGGGATGCTGATGTAGTAACCGTAGCAGAATTAAAGCATTGGGAAATGGCACCATCCAACCCAGCCGCCCTTGCTAAGGCCGGAATCTCCTTCGCTTTTACCGCCGATGGACTAAAAAATAAAGCCGAATTTTGGACCAATATCCGTAAAGCTATCGAGTACGGACTACCCAAAGAAAAAGCTTTGGAAGCCATTACGCTGGCTCCCGCTCGTATGGCAAGAACCGACGATATGGTTGGTAGCCTGAAAAAAGGTAAGATTGCCAACTTCCTGATTACTTCCGGCGACCTGTTTAGTGATGATAATATTATCTACGAAAACTGGGTTCAAGGGAAAAAGTACGTTGTCAACGATATGACGGCCCATGATTTACGCGGTACCTACGATCTGAACGTAAAAGGTCAGGCTCCCTTAAAAATGATGGTAACGGGTAAGGATGATAAACCCGATTTCCAGATTACTCTCAACGACACCACCAAAATCAGTCCCAAGGTAAGTACCAGCGATAATCTGATTACCATCAGCTATCAGGCCGACAAGAAAGTACCCGGAACTACCCGCCTTACCGGCTGGCTCAACGGTAAGAATCTTGCCGGAGAAGGTGAATTACCCGACGGTAAAGTAACCCAATGGACTGCTGCCTATATAGCCGCTGCCAAGGCTGATTCAGCTCATAGCCGGGTGGCAAAAGCCCCCGAAATGGGTAAGCTGTTGTATCCTTTTGTTGGTTTTGGCAATGAGGAAAAACTAAAATCAGAAACTGTTCTGATCAAGAACGCTACCATCTGGACCAACGAGGCCGCTGGTATTGCCCAGAATACAGATCTGCTGATTCAGAATGGCAAAATTTCTCAAGTAGGCAAAGGCCTGGCTGCTCCGGCGGGCGCCCGCACCATCGACGGAACCGGCAAGCACCTTACCAACGGTATTATCGACGAGCACTCGCACATTGCCTTACTCAGTGTAAACGAAGGTGGACAAACCAGTTCAGCAGAAGTTCGGATGAGTGATGTTATCAACTCCGAAGACATCAATATCTATCGTCAGCTGGCGGGTGGTGTTACTACTTCTCAGCTGCTCCACGGCTCGGCCAATTCGATTGGTGGCCAAAGCGCCGTGATCAAGCTGAAATGGGGTGAAGCACCCGCTCAGCTATGGCTTCCGGAAGCGAAGTACATCAAGTTTGCTTTGGGCGAAAACGTAAAGCAGTCTAACTGGGGCGATGTGGCCCGAGTACGTTTCCCACAAACCCGCATGGGGGTAGAGCAGGTATTTTTTGATCACTTCATCCGCGCAAAGGAATACACGAAGGCATGGCAGGAATACAATGCTTTGAAAAACAAAGCCGGTGTTACTCCTCCCCGTAAGGACATCGAGCTAGATGCCCTCGCCGAGATCCTGAACAAGGAGCGCTTCATCACTTGTCACTCGTACGTGCAGTCAGAGATTAACATGCTTTTGCATGTAGCTGATTCACTAAACTTTAAAGTAAATACCTTTACTCACATTCTGGAAGGCTACAAAGTGGCCGATAAAATGGCTAAGCACGGAGCGGGTGGTTCTACCTTCTCCGACTGGTGGGCTTACAAAATGGAGGTAAAAGAAGCAATTCCTTACAATGCCGCCCTCATGGCGCGCGAAGGAGTCGTTGTTTCGATTAACTCTGATGATGCTGAAATGGCTCGCCGCCTCAACCAGGAAGCCGCCAAAACCGTCGAGTTTGGCGGAGTTTCTGAGGAAGATGCCTGGAAGATGGTAACCCTGAATCCTGCTAAACTTCTACATCTCGACGGCAAGTTGGGTAGTATTAAGGTGGGTAAAGACGCCGACTTAGTTCTTTGGAACAACCACCCCTTGTCCATCTATGCGCGTCCTGATTTTACGATGATCGAAGGTACTATCTACTTCGATTACATGGCTGATCAGACGAAGCAGGAAAGTATCGCCAAAGAACGGGCTCGTTTGATTCAGAAGGCTCTGGCAGCTAAGTCGGGTGGTGCAGCTACGCAGCGTCCAACCGGCCGGATGCCACGTATGTGGCATTGCGAAGATATGACCGGCGTGTACGCTGACGAGTCGCACGGCAACCACATAGAAACATCTAACTCGAAGGAATAGTAGATCACTTACTAATCACCAATATGATGAATAAGATTTTAATCGCCCTTGTGGCACTGATACCCTTCGGGTTACAGGCCCAGAATCCGGCTCCGGCAAAGCCACAAAGTAAACCGATAGTACTCACCGGCGCCACTATCCACGTGGGTAATGGTCAGGTAATCGAAAACGGGATCATTGCCTTTGATAAAGGCGTCATAACCGCCATTGGCGGCGCTGCTACCACCGTTGACCGCGCTGGTTCAGATGTTATCGACCTCACAGGGAAGCACATTTTTCCGGGTATTATTGCGATGGGTTCTACCATCGGTATCCAGGAAGTCGCTTCCGTTCGTGCTACGCTCGACTACGAAGAAATAGGTGATATTAACCCACACGTCCGGGCGCTCGTTGCTTATAATACAGATTCAGAAGTAATTCCTACACTCCGCACCAACGGAGTACTGTTGGCACAGGCTGTGCCCCAGGGCGGAATCGTTTCGGGTTCTTCCTCGGTATTCAATACCGATGGCTGGAACTGGGAAGATGCCGTTCTGAAAAAAGATGATGGGATCTGGCTTTCGTGGCCATCCTACCTTGCCCGGAGTTTTAACTACGAGGATTTTTCAGTTTCGGTTAAGAAAAATGAGAAAAGGGCGGCCACTATCACCGCCTTGGAATCAACCTTTGCTGACGCAAAAGCCTACGCTGAAATCACCAGCCCATCGGTAATCAACATCCGTTTGGAAGCCATGAAAGGGTTGTATGATGGAACCAAGAACTTGTACGTTCGGGCCAACTACGCCAAAGACATGGTGGAAGCCGTAAAATTTGCCCAGAGCTTTGGGGTAAAGAAAGTGGTGCTCGTAGGCGGTGATGAGGCCTTAAAGGTGGCTTCCTTTCTGAAAGAAAACAACGTACCGGTTGTTTTGAATGCAATACACCGCCTACCAAGCCGTCAGGATGATGACGTGTACTCGCAGTATGAGCTACCCGCCAAGCTGCACAAAGCCGGTGTTAAAGTAGCGCTCAGCTACGACGATGGATGGTGGCGCGTGCGTAACCTTCCCTTCCTGGCGGGTACCGCCGCTGGTTTTGGCGAGATTACCAAAGAGGAAGCACTTCAAATGGTAACTTCAAACCCGGCCCAGATCATGGGAATTGATTCTAAGGTAGGTACTTTGGAAAAAGGCAAACTAGCTACCCTGATCGTTACGAAAGGGGATATCATGGAAATGCGTGGAAACGTAGTGGAGCGTGCCTTTATTCAGGGTGGTAAGGTTGATCTGGACAACAAGCAGAAAAGACTTTACAATAAGTACAAAGAAAAATATGGCCAGGAGTAATCACGACCATACTAATCACAAAAAAGCGGGATCTTCCATGAAGGTCCCGCTTTTTTGTGGCGTTACAAAGCGTACAGTATTAAGATATCAGGCTAGTCTGATTCCATTTTCCTCCATATTAAGTATTCCTTTCTTGTAGAGATTACCAATGGTCTTTTTGAAGTTCTTCTTACTCATTTCGAGTTGAGAAGAAATCTCCTCCGGTGAACTACCATCGTGTATGGGTAAGAATCCATCATTAGCTTTGAGGGTATCGATAATTCGTTGGGCCAGTGGCTCGAAGCGATCAACCCCCTGCTTTTCGAGTGAAACGTCAATCTTATTTTCTTCTCTAATTTTTTTTATATACCCCTTCAACTGATCTCCCACGCTGAAATTCTTAAATATTTCGTTGTGGTAGATTAAACCCTTATGGTATTGATTAATTATGACGTTGTAGCCCAAGTCAGTGCGCTCCCAAACCAATAAATCTACCTCGTCGTTTTCCTCCACCAACAGACGCTCATTGTCTACGTACTTGTTTATTTTTGCAGAGGCAATCAGGCGATTGGTCTGATGATCGAGGTACAAAAACACGATATATTTTTCTCCCTCCCGCATGCGGTCGGGTTGTTCGCGAAAAGGCACAAAAAGATCTTTAAGTAGGCCCCAGTCCAGAAAAGCTCCTTGTTCGTTGACCTCTTTTACTTCCAGATAGGCAAACTCATTTCGTACGATATATGGAGTTTCGGTGGTAGCAACCGGACGATCTTCCGAATCGTTGTACACAAAAACGGTAATTTCGTCATCAATTTTCATGTCGTCCGTTACGTAGCGGTTTGGCAGTAACACTTCTTCTCCCTGAACATCTTCCAGAAAAAGACCAACACTTGTGTGACGCGCAATGGTCAGGTTATTATATTTCCCTATAAATAGCATAGCTGTTGTTTTTCAAAACGCAAAGATAGGGAAAGAGTATTTTAAATAAGTACCCGCAACAGCGTCTCGCATTTCATTTCGGTTTCATCCCACTCCTTTTGTGGATCAGAATCCTCCGTAATACCGGCTCCTGCGAATAGCGTAGCGGTACCATTCTTGAAACGCATACAACGTAAATTCACGAATAACGACGACTCCTGATCTATTTTTACGGGGCCCAAATAGCCGCTGTATAGAGATCTTTGGTAGTTCTCGGCTGCATTAATGAACTTCAATGCTGATTTCTTAGGCATTCCACATACTGCGGAAGTTGGGTGCAAGAGTGTGAGCATAACCGTACCCAATTCCGGAAAATTTACTTCGTGCGTATTCACCTCGAAATCGGTCCGAAGATGGTATAAATTTCCGGCACGAGACGTCTTAGGACCCTTTTCCTGGTATTCCCGGAGTCTGATTTTCTTAAAACACTCGATAATATACCGGCTCACGAGGGCTTGCTCCTCAATCTCTTTCTGTCCCCATCGTACTTCCTTTGCTGGAATTACCTCCCCGTCTTTGGTCCGGGCATTTTGAGTGCCTGCCAGAGCGGTTGTTTTGAATACTCCCTGAGCATCCATTCCAACCAACTTTTCGGGACTAGCACCTAGCCAGGATTCTTGCCGGTCAGGTAAATTAATAAGTGAAACAAAGGCAGATAGGTAGGTCTTATTCAGTTTTTGAAAGGCCTTGAATAAGTCGAATTTTTCGGTGTAGGGGTAATCTTTGGTGCGGGAAAGAACCACTTTATCAATGTGTCCCTCCCTGATGGCACGGATAGCCTGAGAAACTGTTTCTTTATAATGAGTCTCAACGTCAGGGTTAGATGTAGTTTCCGTAGAAAACCCTTCCCACTCAGTTTTTCCCTGATTCGTCTTACCCGCTATTAGGTCTGACTCCTGTATTAAACGCTTTACGGTGGGGTGCTCTTCACCCAGTTTGGTTTCCAATTGACGAAATTCCAAGTCATCGGAAAAAGTAAATAACAAATCCCCCTCTAAGACCATGGCTTCGTCGTTTTCCAAGTTTTCAAACGGGTGAATTATGAAACAGGAAGACAAGTCTTCGAGATCAGCTTTCTTGAACTGAATACCATCGTGAATAGAAATCAAAAGTTTTATTTCTCCTTTGTTGGGTAATCGCCATACGGCAGCCGGGAAACCAAGGATGAAAGCTGCCTTCCACAGCGCGTCTGCCTGATACGTCCCATTTAGTATGCCTACTGTATTATCTGATATCAACATTTATACTATTCCGCTATCACCGGGCTAATTTACTATATACTATTTAATTATACCAAGATAACACTACGTGACAATCTATTTGTTTCAACAATTTTCAATCTACGTTCACTACGGCGCAGGTAAGCCGGCTAACACACACTAGTTTCCCCTCCTCGTTGGTGATTCTTATGTCCCAAACCTGGGTTGTCCTACCGATATGCAATGGGATTACCTTACCATATACCCACCCTTCTTTCACCGATCGGATATGGTTGGCGTTGATCTCAACCCCCACGGCGCGTTGCTTTTCCGGGTCTTTCAGGCAGAGGAGGGAAGCGATACTACCCAACGTCTCCGCCAATACCACCGAGGCCCCTCCGTGGAGTATTCCAAAAGGTTGATGGGTGCGGTGATCGACGGGCATCCGAGCCGTAACGTAATCATCACCAATTTCTAAAATTTCAATACCTAGTTGGGTAGAAATGGTCTTCGGATTAAGATTCCGGATAAATTCAAGCGAAATAGACTTGTTAAACATTCTAAAAATTGTATAAATTTGTGTAGGCTAAATACGCTATAAAACGCCTTTTAGGCAAATTTTTTATAAAAAAAGTACAAAAAATTGAAAAGTAAAACAATCTTTTTGATCCGCCATGGCGAAACAGACTATAACCGACAAGGTATAGTGCAGGGAAGTGGAGTTGATACCGAACTTAATGAATGGGGAAAAGCTCAGGCAGAAGCTTTTTTTGATGCTTATCAGCATGTATCCTTCGATAAAGTGTACACCTCAAACCTTCAAAGAACCGTGCAGTCAGTTAAGGGGTTTATTGACCTTGGAATACCGCACGAAAGACATGCCGGATTGAATGAGATCAGTTGGGGATGCCGTGAAGGTAGTCTTCCCAACACTATGGATAATGAATACTACCGTAACCTGGTTGAAAGCTGGCAACAAGGAGAGGTAGAGCTACCCTGCGAAGAAGGCGAAAGTCCGACTGACGTAAAGGTCCGTCAGAAGCCTGTGATAGACCTCATTGTTTCCCGTCCGCATGAGCGTAATATTCTGGTGGCAATGCATGGTCGTGCTATACGGATTTTGATGACGTTGCTTTTCAAAGAAGAGCTAACCCAAATGGATAAATACGAACACAGTAATCTTTGCCTTTACCGTATCAAGTATCACTATTCTGATCAAACATTTACCCTTGAAACCGCAAATGATATCACCCATTTGCTCTCGCTGGATATTCCACAAAACTGATATTTACCGTTTGTACTTAGTGAATCCCTTTGGTGTAAATTGCTTAATTTACACCAAAGGGATTTTTTTAATTGCCAGTTGATTCACACAATCAGTATGCTACTGATTGTGTCTCCCTCCCCTCTTTCGGTTTAGATTTTAGAGTATTTTTAATCGTATTTACCATGTCCAAAACCCAAATTTACTGGGCCTTACAGGTTGTTGGTTGGACTACCTTTATAATGTATGATTTCATTTTCTACACCTTGGAGTATGAATTTGATATCAAATATTTCTTATTGAGCATTGCCAATATTTTCTTGGCGATTACGCTTACCCATATCTACCGGCTTATTGTCAGGAGGTGGAACTGGTCAGCATTACCCATCCACCGATTAGTTTTCCGGGTAGCACTTTCGGTTCTCATATTGGGTTTGATTATGACTTTTGCCAATCTGCCCTTGGACCGCGAGATATTGGCCCAGAACATTATTGACAACCCCTGGCTTTTCTGGAATTACATCTCCAACTGGTGCAAAACTCTCTTAACGTGGATTCTTTCCTACACGGTATATCACTACGTGGAGCAGAACCGAATGACAGAATTAGAGAAGATCATGCTGAAGACCTCCATGCGCGAGGCAGAAGCCAAAGTACTACGTTCGCAGTTGAACCCGCATTTTACTTTTAACGCCTTAAATAGCATCAGGGCATTGGTTTCAGAGGACCCTAAGAAAGCACAAAGTAGCATTACTAAACTATCTAACATATTACGTAATTCACTCCTCGCCGACCGTCGGAAGACCGTTGACTTACGGGAAGAGTTAAAAACCGTGGAAGATTACCTTGAACTTGAAAAGGTACGGTACGAAGATCGTCTGGACTATGTAATTAACGCCGAGCCCCAAACGCTCTATTGGCAAGTACCACCAATGATGCTTCAAACCCTTGTCGAAAATGGGATCAAACATGGTGTTTCAAAGGTCACCAAGGGCGGGAAAATCAGAATTGAAACTCTTCTGGAAGGGAACAAAATTCGTATCTTGATTCATAATAATGGTACGCTCGGAAATACTGATTCAGGAGGTGTGGGACTACTTAATACGGCCGAACGTTTGTCGATTCTTTATGGAAAAGAAGCAAGTTTTAAAATATACCAAGAAGATGAAGCAATGGTATGCGCGGAGGTAGTGATCCCTAACTTATCCGAAGGCTTACAACGATTTTCTGGACAGCAGGAACTTAACAAACAAGATTCTGCGTGAGTGATTACTCTTGGATATTTTAACTAAATTACATGAATGATCTCCATATTTCAACCTTCTATAACCTTTTAAGACCCCCTTACAGCCATGAGAACCCTTATTGTTGATGATGAACGCTTAGCTCGAAACGAGTTAAAGAGGCTCCTGGAACCGTACCACAAAATTGAAATTGTGGGCGAAGCCGCCAATGCCGAAGAAGCCTTGGTATTGATAGAAGAATTACAACCCGAACTCCTTTTCCTTGACATCCAAATGCCCGGCAAAAATGGGTTTGAACTCCTGACTTCGATTGAGGGGAAATCTCCCGACGTAGTATTTACCACAGCCTACGATGAATATGCCATCAAGGCTTTTGAATTTAACGCCCTTGATTACCTCCTGAAACCCATCGATAGCGATCGATTGAAGGAAGCTATTAACCGAGTAGAAGAAAACCAGTCGCTACACGAAGAAAACCAACCCACAGATGCCGATAATCGTAGCGAGAAAGTGCTCGGCGAAAACGACCAGATATTTGTGAAGGACGGCGAAAAATGCTGGTTTGTCAAGCTAGGGAAGGTCCGTTTATTTGAATCAATGGGCAATTATGTTCGGCTTCACTTTGACGACCAGAAGCCTTTGGTCCTGAAATCACTGAATAGCTTGGAAGATAGGCTCGACCCGCACACCTATTTCAGAGCTAACCGGAAACATATCATCAATCTGCAATGGATTGAAAAAATAGAGCCTTGGTTCAGCGGCGGATTGCTCGTTACGCTGCAAGGTGGCGACAGGATCGAAATTTCCCGCCGTCAGGCCATCCGATTCAAGGAGTTAATGAGTTTATAGCAAACCTTCGTCAGCAAAGCTGAAATAGCTTTTATCCGTAAATATCAGGTGATCCAAAATGGGCAGGTCGAGCATTCGGCCTGCCTCTTTTAATTTACGGGTCAGGTCTTTATCAGCCTGACTTGGGGTGAGGTTACCTGAGGGATGGTTATGAATTAAAATAATAGAACTGGCCAATTGTTCCAGGGCATGCTTAAAAATCATCTTGGGATCTGCCACGGTTCCGGCGACGCCACCCGAACTAATTTGAACCGGACGCATAACCTCATTGGCTCGGTTGAGTAATAAAATCCAGAATTCTTCGTGGGGTTTGTCAAGCAAATAGGGCTTAATTTCATCGTAGGCATCGGCAGCACTGGTAATCCGGCGGCGGCGTAGGCTTTCAGACTCCTTCCGGCGCCTGCCCAGCTCTAATGCAGATACGATTGTAATAGCTTTGGCCGGTCCAATTCCTTTTAATTTAGTCAAGTCATTAACCGTCATCCTGGCTAGTTCATTCAGATTATTATTGGCTGCGCTCAATACGCTTTTCGCCACGTCTACGGCCGAAAAATCTACGGTACCCATACCCAACAAAATGGCGATAAGTTCTGCGTCAGATAAGGCCGCTTTTCCCTTTAACAAAAGCTTTTCGCGTGGACGATCTTCTTCCGCCCAACTCAGAATTTTACGAGGATTATAGTTATTGTCTTCCAAGGTCTGTGGTTTTACCATTAGACCGAAATGTAAGGAAAAGTTACGTTGGTTTTTGAAATAAATTAAATAAATCGTTTTTCAAGAGTCCCAAAATTATATTCTTAGACTCCTAGCTCGGAAAGAGCTGCCCTTGCCTTGTTGTCAATGCTGTTTTTATACTCATGCTTCTTGTAAGACATGGCCTTCTTGAAATAACTGATGGCAAGTCCATTTTTGTTCAGGTCTTTGTAGATATAGCCTACCTGTAAAGCCGACGATGGTCCAAAATAATAATTTGTGTTCTGGGTAAGCAAAATTGATCGTTCGAAATAAGGGAGTGCCTGCTGGGTTTGCCCCATTTTCTGCAATATCCGGCCCCGACGGTAATTAAATTCCGCTCTGTTGGCTATGGTCGTAAATGATGATTCAGAATAACTCTCCAACTCCTTCCAGGCATTGCTCAAATAGCCCCCATCGCTTTGGTAGCGCGCCTCAAACAAAATCTTCTGTTCGTCCTTCACCTGTCTGGCCAGGTAGGCTTGGGCAAACCGGTCGGCGTATTGGTCAGACTCGACAATGGTTTTACCCACTTGCCCTACTCTGGTGATGTACTTACGAGCTTCGGTATCACGACCAGCCAGCCACCAACATAAAAACTGCTTAAAGTGACTATCCTTTAAAAAGTTAAAGCCCTTAAAATTTCGCTGAAATAGGGAGTAATATTCAAACGCTTTCTCATACTGACCTTTTTGCAGGAGAATTTCCGCGTTTAGGTAGTCCAGGAAAGGAAACGGGATGTACTCGGAAGTACGGGGAGCTTTTTTTAGAATAGCGTAAGCCTCTTCACTCCTACCCTCTTTCATCAATACCGAAGTACTAAAAAAATGAAGCAACAGATTATCAGGTTGGTCAGCCGGTAGCTTTTTCAATTGCTGGATTTGCCCCGGACTAAGCTGTAAGGTATAGGCATGTAGCAGAAGATAGATCAAACCGGCCTCCTGCTCATAGAAAGGATCTTTGGCCTGCACCAACCGCAACTCCTTTAAACCTCCTTCAATACTACCAGAAAGACCCAGTACCTTGGTTACCCAGGTGTACTGCTCCGGTACGGAGCCGATCAGTACGTGGAGTAATCCGAGCGATTTTAGGGTAGGAATAAAAGAAGGAAACTTTTTGCGGTTCTCTTCCAACAAGCGGTAGGCCTTAATGATATCCCAGCAGGCACTTACTTCGTTACCAAATTTCAATTTGGCAAATGCCCAATGCAATCGTATCTCGGCCTGAAATAGCCTTTGATAGGGAGAATCCCCCGACATAGCTTCCAATTGCTCTAATCGGATATCTTCCTGCTTCAACAACGCATTATAAGCAGCTTTATCTTCGGAAATAAGCAGATAGTACATGTCCGCGTAGTTTTCCAGGTAAAGCAGGGCTCCATTAGTTGGGTCAATGGCTTTTTCCTGAGCGAGAAATGTTCTCGCCCGTTCTATTTTCAGTTTTTGAATTTCGAAGTAAGCAATTTGTAAGCGAGGAGAAAAGGTAAAACCTCTGTCCACTTCCTCAGCCCTGATCGAATTGGGGAGCAGCAATAAGGAATTCAGTACAGAAAATAATATGAAAGCGGTTAGACGATGCATTTGATAAGTTCTTTTTAGGAACATACGTGCCTGGAAACGAAAGAGATTCCATGCCTTATCATTCAAGTAAGAGCAAACGCTCTTACCCTACCAGAAAATCAAAAAAAGGTTGCCCAAGCAAAGGACAACCTTTTTTCCGAAAGTAAGTTTAACGTTTGGCTTGTGCCTAACGACGACCTGTGGTTTGTACGGGTGTTTCTGACATTTCAACACCACCCAAAATACGTCCACAGTGCTCACACACAATGAGTTTTTTGTGCTCACGGATATCAGCCTGACGCTGCGGGGGTACTACGCTGAAACAGCCACCGCAGGCACCGCGGGAAACTGTTACTACCGCAAGTCCATTTAGTGAGTTATTTCTGATTTTCTGGTAAGACTTCAACAGTCTTTCGTCGATTTTGAGGGCTTGCTTGTCACGTTCAGCAGCGAGCGCTTTCTCCTCTTCCTGATTCTCACTGGTAATTACTTGCAGCTCTTGCTTTTTGGTTTTCAAATCTTCTTTCCGCTCATTCAGAAAGTTTTGGGTAGTATTAAGATCGTCTTCTACCAACCGGATGCGGGCGCGGGCCTCGTTAATTCGCTTGTCGGCCAATTGCATTTCAAGTTCCTGCAATTCGATTTCTTTCGTAATAGCGTCAAATTCACGGTTGTTACGAACATTCATCTGCTGCTCCTTATACCGAGTGATCAGCTTTTCAGAATCTTTCTGGCCATTTTTAAGACCATCAATTGTGGCGTTTAAGCTGGCAATTTCACCCTTAAATTTGGAAACTCGTGTTTCAAACCCAATTATTTCGTCTTCGAGGTCACTCACCTCTTCGGGTAGGTCTCCTCTGATTTTCAAGATATTATCTAACTTTGAATCAGTTTCCTGCAATTTCAGGAGTGCTTCTAACTTTTGAGCGATCGTGTTTTCCATGTATGGCTTTTGTACAGTTGTTATCTTTTTGTTCGCAATTCTTCATTAACAATATACAACAAAACCGAAGCTTTTCTATATAAAGTACGAAACCGGATTTGTATTAACTTCCGATAAATAAAACGCAAAATTATCAAATTTTTCCGAAATATTATTGAATAGTACCTGTTTAGTGTACACTTCGCTCTCATAATGTCCGATATCACAGATAACAATCCGGTTTTCTGCGTCAAAAAACTCGTGATATTTATAGTCAGCCGTAACGAAAGCATCGGCATTGGCTCGCAGGGCGTGTGGCAAAAGAAAACTACCCGCGCCTCCACAAACCGCCACTTTCTTGATCAACTGTTTTGAAGAAGGAGTATATTTTACCACCGAGGCATTCATACTTTTCTTTAAATGAGCCAGAAAATCTTGAATTGGCATTGCCTCGGGTAGCTCCCCTAACGCTCCGGCCCCCACTTCCTGGTGTTCATTTTCAATTTTTTGTAGGTAGTAGGCTACTTCTTCGTAGGGATGGACTTTCCGGAGGGCAGCCATAATCCGATTTTCCAGATAGGCCGGAAAAAGTACCTCCACCCGTTGCTCGATCACTATTTCCAGTTTCCCGATTTCACCTACGACCGGTTTAGCATTATTAGTGGGTAGAAAAGTACCGTGACCCGAGGTTTGGAAACTACAATTGGAATAGTTTCCTATCTGTCCAGCACCTTCGACATACAATGCATCAAGTACATCCTGAGCATTTTGAGGCGGAACAAAAAATGTCAGCTTCATCAGTAATTCCTTTTTGGGTGCTAATATTCGAAGATTCTGCAATCCTATTCGCTCACCAATCATGGCATTTACACCCGGTAATACATGATCAAGATTAGTATGAATAGCGTAAATAGCTACATCGTGCTGAATCGCTTTTATCACCGTTCGTTCCACATAGTTCTTGCCATTCAACCGTTTAAGCCCCTTGAATACAATGGGGTGGTGGGCTACTACCAAATTACACCCTTTGGCAATCGCTTCTTCAATCACCGCTTCGGTACAATCCAGGGAAAGTAAAACGCCAGTAATTATTGTGCCGGAACTACCTACGATCAAACCGGAGTTATCATAGCTTTCTTGGTAGGAAGGTGGGGCTACCGACTCTAAATGATTGATTAACTGTTGAATTGATATCATGGTACTGAGAGTTAATGTCAAAATTATGAATAGGCAAACCTTGGGTATATTTGGAAAGTGGATGAACTCTGAGTTTGTAAAATTAACGAATCAAGCAGAGAAACAAACTTCCTAAAATCGTTCAATAGTTGCTGGGTTATATCGTATCAGTAGCCTTAGCAATAATCTCCCTCATGCTTTCCCGGCTTTCCTCTTCCTAACCCTATTTTTCAGGGAAGAAATACTTTTACCTTCCTCATCCCGGTAAATCAGGTGCTTGGACTGACCGATGATTTGGGAGCCGTAGATACCCCGGTGGCCCGAAAAAAGATAGGCTATAACGCAAGCAATGGCAATGTAAGGCCCGCACTCCACACCGAATAATTCAAGGGCCATAATGGTACAGGCCAAGGGAGTATTGGTTGCGCCGGCAAAAACGGCCACGAAGCCCATTCCTGCTAATAATCCGGTGGGGAGTGGAAGCACGTAAGAGAGGGCATTGCCTAAGGTTGCCCCGATGAAGAATAAAGGAGTTACTTCTCCGCCTTTGAATCCTGCTCCCAGAGTGACGGCCGTAAAAATTATTTTCACCAGAAAGTCGTAAGCGGGCAGGTCCATCGAGAAGGCATCGACAATCGTAGGTACCCCAAGCCCAATGTACTTGGTGGTGCCGATAGCGAATACCGCTACGGCTACAACAATGCCCCCTACCACCGGACGAAAGGGCGGAAACTTGATCTTGCTTTTGAGAACTACCCCAATCTTATGGGTTAGCTCACTAAAGACAATGGAGCAAAGTCCAAAAAGTCCACCAGCCAGGATGGCGTAGATCACAAAACTCACCGATAACTCCGGCACAAACGGAATCTGGTACTGCGTATGGCCCACGCCCCAGGCAGTAGTAGTCATGTCGGCAGACACCGAAGCGGCAAAAGCCGGCAATATGGCATCATATTGCAACCTACCCAACAGAAACACTTCTAGCCCAAATACCGCACCCGCCATGGGAGTGCCAAATACCGACCCGAAACCAGCGGCAATGCCAGCAATCAAAATCAATTTACGATCTCGGGAACGCAGGCGAAACAACCGGGTTAATTGATCAGAAATAGAAGCTCCGATTTGCAAGGCAGTACCCTCTCGTCCGGCCGAACCGCCGAAAAAATGAGTAGCAATAGTCCCGATCAGCACCCAAGGTGCCATTTTGAAGGGGATTATCCTCGATGGAGAATGTATGTTTTCCAGAATTAGGTTATTACCCGCCTCCACATCCTTTCCGAAATAATAGTAAAGGCAGCCGATACAGAAACCACCCACCGGGAGCAGGGCAATAATCCAGACGTGGCTTTCGCGCCAATTGGTAGCCCATTCGAGCGAAACCAGAAAAAAAGCAGAAGCTGACCCTACGAGCAACCCGATAACAGCCGAAATGAACAGCCATTTAATCAGAAAGAAGAAGATCGGGTTTTTCCAGAAAAGAGAAGTAAAAATTTGACGAATCGAAGATGCTGACATGAAGTACTACCTATTAGTTGAACAAAGTGACTTTGATCTTAAATAGGCGCCATCATCCCCAAGGGGCGGTTGCAGCAGGAAGACACCATTTCCTGTTTATGGGGTAAAAGTAGGGATTTATTGGAATAATTATCCGTAATCAAGATGTATTTGCACCGCAATTACCCAAAGCTGCAGCTATCCCCCTTACCCATTCAACTCCACCGCCAACAACTTGGCCTGTTCCAGCACGGTATCGGTCGCCTTAGCTTCCATGTCGGGTGGGTAGCCGTAGCTGCGGAGAATACGCTTGACGGCAATGCGCATTTTGGCTTTCACGTTTTCACGCACCGTCCAGTCGATGCTGGTATTGCGCTGCACGGTATCGACCAAATCGCGGGCAATGGTGCGTAGTACTTCATCCCCCAGCACCGCCACCGCGCTATCGCTTACTTCCAGGGCGGTGTAAAAGGCATACTCCCGGAAATCGAGTCCTAAGTCCTGTCCTTTGCGGTCAGCATCTTTGATTTCTTTGGCCAGGGCGATCAGTTCTTCGATGACCTGGGCCGATGAAATCAGGTTGTTCTGGTAGTTCTTTACCGCCTGATCCAACATTTCCGAGAATTTCTTCGACTGTACCAGGTTGGTTTTTTGCCGGGTTTTGAGTTCGTCATTCAGGAGCTTTTTCAGCAGTTCGAGCGCCAGATTTCGGTGGGGTAGCCCTTTTACCTCAGCTAGGAATTCGTCTGAGAGAATGGATATATCCGGCTTTTTAAGTCCGGCAGCGTCAAAAATATCAATCACATCGTCCGACACGATGGCATCCGAAATGATCTGTCGAATGGCCGTTTCCAGTTCTTCGTCCGACTTGCCCTGTCCGCGTTGCGTTACTTTGACGATGCGGGCTTTGATAGCCTGAAAAAGACCTACTTCATCCCGAATATCGGTGGTGAAGGGATGCGGCACCGAGATAGCAAAGGCTTTGATCAGATTGGTCACCGCCTGCACGAAGCGTTCCCTACCTTTTTCCAGACCCAGAATGTAGTTGGCCGCTTTGATCGGAAAATATAGTTTATCCTTGGGCGAAAGAGCAAAGAATCCCATGTAGTCAAATCCGCGCTTTTGAGACGAATCGCGGGGCTGTTCTTCAAAAAGCTGCGCGACGATCTCGTACTTGCCCATCATCACCGAAGCGGCCTCTTCCTGATCGAAGGTAGGCTTGCCCTTGCCGCCGCTTTCGGTATAGACGGATAGTGCCTTTTTCAAGTCGGTAGCGATACCGATGTAGTCAACCACCAGGCCACCCTCCTTATCTTTGTACACCCGATTCACCCGTGCGATGGCCTGCATGAGGTTGTGGTCGCGCATGGGCTTGTCGATGTAGAGCGTATGCAAAGGCGGTGCGTCGAAGCCTGTGAGCCACATGTCCCGGACGATGGCCAATTTGAGCGAATCGTTGGGGTCTTTCAGCCGATCCCCAATGGCTTTACGGCGGGGTTTGTTACGGATATGGGGCTGATAGCTCAGTGGGTCAGACGATGCTCCGGTCATCACGACCTTGATCACGCCTTCGCTATCGTCGTCACTGTGCCAGTCCGGGCGCACCCTGATGATTTCGGCGTAAAGCGCTACGCAAATCCGGCGGCTCATGCCCACGATCATGGCCTTGCCATCCAGCACGGCATTCCGCGCCTCGAAGTGCTTGACAATGTCGGCGGCGATTAAAGCCAGTCGCTGTTCGTTGCCCACGATGGCTTCCAGGCGGGCCCACTTGGCTTTGCTGCCTTCCAGGCGTTTGCTGACGCCCTCCTGCTCCTCGCCGTAGTCGGTCATTTCTTCGGCCACCAACGCCAACTGCTCGTCCATTTCGTACTTCTTCTCTTCTTTCAGCTTGATCTTGGCCAGGCGATTTTCGTAAAAAATCCTGACCGTGGCTCCGTCTTCTACGGCCTGCTGAATATCGTACACGTCGATGTAGTCGCCGAATACGGCCTGCGTATTCTTGTCGGTGTTTTCGATGGGGGTACCTGTGAAGCCGATGAAGGAGGCGTTGGGTAGGGCATCGCGCAGGTGGCGGGCGAAGCCATCCATAAAATCGTACTGGCTCCGGTGGGCTTCGTCGGCAATGACCACGATATTTCTCCGGTCGGATAGCTCGTCAAACTGCCCTTTGATGTTTTTGTACTTCCCGTCGCCCAACTCAATTTTCTCTTCGATTTCGGGCAGGAATTTCTGGATGGTCGTGAACACGATCCCGCCCGAGGATACGCTCAGCAGCCCTTTCAGGTGGTCGCGGTTTTCGGCCTGTACCGGCGTTTGCCGCAGCAAATCCTGGCTCATCGAAAAGGTATCGAAGAGCTGATCGTCTAGATCGTTGCGGTCGGTGAGTACCACCAGGGTAGGGTTGTCGAGCGCCAGCACGAGCTTGCCAGCGTAGAATACCATGCTCAGACTTTTGCCACTGCCCTGCGTGTGCCAGATCACCCCGGCCCGCTGATCCCCGTCGACGGCGGTGGCGGTTTTGGTGGTTTCTACGGCCTTATTTACCGCAAAATACTGGTGGTGACGGGGGACGATCTTAGTGAGCTGATCTTTGTTTTGATGAAACACCACAAAATGCCGGATCAGGTCGGGCAATACTTTCTTATTAAGCATCCCCTTGGCCATAACCTCCATTTGGGGCATGTCCTCGTCAGCCACGACTCGACCGTCTATTGATTTCCAGGGAACGAAAAACTGCCGTGAGGCCGTAAGGGAACCATAGAGCGCATCCCAGCCGTCGGAGGCAATGAGCAGTTCGTTGTACTGAAACAGTGAGGGGATGGTTTGCTTGTAGGTTTGCAGTTGCTGGAAAGCCGCCTGAATGGTGGCGTTTTCATCCGCCGCGTTTTTGAGTTCGGTAGTGTCTATAAAGGGTTGATCATGCAGCGACGGAGTCGCCATATGTTCCTGTTTTGAAATAGTGTTTGTTGATGTACATACCAATGACATTGTCATGAATTTGCTCGTTTTTAGAAAAACATATCGTCCTGCGACTCAGCC
>Ga0209702_10001168_pt1 | contig 51988 bp, 44 predicted proteins | sample FRY01_FD_187210 | JGI IMG/M metagenome (GOLD analysis project Ga0209702, IMG submission 187210) | Freshwater microbial communities from Lake Fryxell liftoff mats and glacier meltwater in Antarctica - FRY-01 (SPAdes) (version 2) | ecosystem: Environmental > Aquatic > Freshwater > Ice > Glacier... | reverse complement strand
CCACCACACGCTTGGCGCGGCCCTTGCTGGTCCATTTGCTGCCGTCACATTGCAGGGCCTCACCGTTGGAGTCGCAAGCACTCAACAAGTGCCCGGTAGCGCCGCAGCCGATCTCATTGAGACGTAGCGCCAAAGCTTCTTCAGCCTGTTCAAAGGAGGTGAGCTTGCCACCGGCGGCGGGAATGCGAAAGACGACGCTAACTTCGATTTCGTCGGTGGCTTCAATGGGCGTGATACTCAACTGCATTCGCACTCTATACCCAGCCTATTTACGCGGTACAGTTATAATTATAATAAAACATCATTCCGGCGATGCACCCTGCGTCATGCAGCCCATGGGTGCTGAGCCTTAGCGAGGCTCCCTTGGGTTCCGCCCGAGGATTCTGGACCGCAACGCGGTCCCGTCAGTCGCCGTTTTGGCGGTCGCTCTCCAAGCGTTTCCCCGGCATCTCGGATTTCCAGAGGTGCTTCCGGAACGGTATTTTGGTCACTCCCGATTTCAGGAACGACTTTCCAAACGTTATTCTGGTCGTTCCGAATGTTCGGAACGGCTTCAAAAACGTCATTTTGGGCGTTCCCGGTTTTGGGAACGACCTTCTCACTACCATTTCGGTCGCTCCCACTTTTCGGAGTGGCTTTCGGGACAGACGAGGCATTAGGCGGGCTGGAAATGCCCCGCGCTCATGCCCTGAGTGAAGCGGCTTACTTGCCGAAGAAGCCTGCCATCAGTTTTTCCAGCACATCCAGCCGCTCGTCGTTCACGAACTGGTTGTTGCCGATGTAAAAGGCGTTGCGGTGCAGCAGGTCGGCCACCTCGAATTGGCCGGGCACATAATACTTTTTCAAGAATGGCTGCTGAAGCAGGTTCCCGCTGATCAGCGGGCGGGATTCGATGCCGCTGTCACGAATCAATGCCTGGAACGGCTGTTTTTTCGTGCCGTCCTTCAGCACGAACGGCAGCACGAAGGATGACATGCCGGGGCGGTCCAAGGCGATGAGATCATCTGGATAGCGGCGGCAGATGTCGAGGAAACGCCGGTAGGTGCGGTTGCGGATGTCGATGAAGCCGTCGAGTTTCGGCAGTTGGGAGAGGCCCAGCACGGCATTGAACTCCGTGTTGCGAAAGTTGAAGCCGTCGGTGAGGAAGAGGAACTGGAAGTCGATGTCCGCATGCTGCTGGCGGATGGCGGCCTGATATTTCTCCGGCAGCTCGCGGGCGAGACCATGCGAGCGCTTGAGGATGTTGAGTTTGTAAAACTCCTCGTCGTTGGTGCAGATCATGCCGCCTTCGACGGTGGTCATGTGATGACCCCAGTAGAAGCTGAAACTGCTGCCCAGGCCGAAATTACCCACTTTCACGCCGCCAATCGTGCCGCCCTGCGTCTCGCAGGTGTCCTCCAGCAGGATGATGTCACGATCACCGATGATCTGCTTGATGCGGGCGACATCCGCTGGGAAACCGAGAATATGCACGAGGAAAATCGCGCGGGTGCGCGGCGTGATTTTGGCGGCGAGTTGATCGTAATCGAAGGCGAAGTCATTTAGGTTCGCGTCCACAAACACTGGGGTGAAGCCGGCCTGCATCACCGGCGTCACGGTGGTGGGCCAGGTGAGGGCGGGAACGATCACCTCGTCACCGGCCTGCCAGCCGTAACGTTCGGCAGCAGCATAGATCATGAGCAAGTTGGCTGAGCTGCCTGAATTCACGAAGACGCTGTGCTTGCAGCCCATCCACTCGGAGTAGGCGGCCTCAAACTCGCGCACCTTGGTGTGCTGGGTGAAGCGCTTGGTCTCACGGATGAAGGTGACGAGCAGTTCCAGGTCGTCGTTGCCGATGATGTTTTCTTGGAGGGGCCAGAACATGGGGAAAGGATCAGGAGTGTCGGTGCAGATAGTCAGCGTAGGCGCGTTTGATGCCCTCAAGCAAGCTTGTTTCAGGTTTCCAGCCGAGCGCGGCGGCGCGGCCGCTGTCGAGCAGCTTGCGGGGGATGCCGTCGGGCTTAGTGGTATCGAATTCAAGTTTGCCCTGGTAGCCGATGACCTCGCAGACGGTTTCCACCAGTTCGCGAATGCTGTGGTCGGTACCGAGGCCGATGTTGATGGGAGCCGCGTCTTGATAGTGCTGCATCAGGAAGACGGAGGCCTTGGCGGCATCCGCCACATCCATCAGCTCGCGTCTGGGCGTGCCAGTGCCCCAGAGAGTGACTGAGGGCTGATTCTCCGCCTTGGCACGATGCACCTTGGAGATGAGCGCGGCCATGACGTGGCTGTTTTCGGGATGGTAGTTGTCGTTGAGGCCAAACAGATTGCTCGGGACGACGCTGAAAAAGGCGCAGCCATGCTGGTCATGATAGGCGTGGCACATTTCGATGCCTGCCAGTTTTGCCACTGCGTAGGGGGAGTTGGTCGGCTCCAGATAGCCGCTCCACAGGTGCTCCTCACGCATCGGCTGCGGGCATTCACGCGGATAGATGCAGGAGCTGGCCATGAACAGCAGCTTCTTCCCCCCCTGCTGATAGGCCGCATGAATGACGTTGGCCTGGATCTGCAAGTTGATGGTGATGAAATCCGCACGGTAGGTTTTGTTGGCCATCAAACCGCCGACTTTGGCGGCGGCGAGGAAAACATACTCCGGCTTGGTCTCGGCAAAAAATCGTTCCACATCCTGCTGGCGCGTGAGATCGAGTTCCTGCTTGGTTTTGAGCAGCAGATTATGAAACCCGGCCTGCTCCAGCTCACGCACGATGGCGGAGCCGACCATGCCTTTGTGTCCGGCGACGTAGATGCTGGCGTCAGTGTGCATGCGTTACTCGACGACGCAGTAGGTGGCCCGAGCGGTGTAAGGCAGGCGGCGCAGGGCGATGTTGCCCAGTCCCAGCGCCTCCATGACGGCCAGTGTCTCCCCCGGCGTGGCATGTTCGTTGAGTTCGTCAAAACCGAGCACGCTGCCCTTGGTCAGCCGTGGTTTGAGCAGCTCCAGGCAGCTTTTCGTCGGCGCGTAGAGGTCGAGATCGAAGTAAGCCAGCGCAACGATGGTGTGGGTGTTGGCCTCAAGGTAGGTAGGCAAAGTCTGGGTGACATCCCCTTCCACCAGCTCGAATTTCTTGATGTGCGAAAGCGGATTTTCCAACTCATGGAAGGTCATGATCTGCTCCAGGTAATCGCGATAACCAGGCGTGACCGCGTAGGCACCTTTCTCCATGATTTTGCCGTCCTGGGTCGCCGTGCCGGGGAAACCGGCGAAGGTATCGAAGCCGATGATTTTGCGATGACGATGAAACGGCTCATAAATGCCGCGCAACGAGGCAAAGGTGGCCAGGTTCTGGCCCCAGCGAGTGCCGAACTCCATCACGACCCCAGGCACTTCAATGATTTTTTGGTAGATGAAGTCCATGAACTTCAGTCGCGCCCAAGTCTTGGAATTGAGGAACAGGCCCACGTTGTCCAGCCGCTCTTCCGGAGGGATGGGGCAGTTCTGCATGAGGTCCACCATGGCCGTGCGGCGCTGGCGTTCGTCAGTGGTGGAAAAGGTGGCTACTTTGTAGGACTCGCTCATGAATTTTTGGGCTTGGCGCTCAGGCCGTTGGGGTGGTGTGCAGCAAATGCCAGTCGATGGTGCGACGCAGACCGATGTCGAAGTCAATGTAGCGCAGCGGGCCGAATTCAGTCTGATAACGGCTCATGTCCAGCGTGACATGCGCGGGAGCGCCGGCGAGCGGCCGGGCGTCTTCAGGCACGCGCACAGACACGTCGAGCATCTGGCCGATTTTTTCAGCGACTTGCAGGATGCTCAGGGTGCTGTCACCGCCGATGTTGTAAACCGGCTGGGTGCCTTCCAGCAGGACGCGGAACATCATGCGCACGGCATCCGCCGCATAGCAGTAGCTACGCAACGCCTCACCACGATCCATGAGCGTGATGCCTCGGTCACGGATGGCGTTGTCGATGAAGGAATACAGCGCCCGGCGGTCTCCGGGACGTGCGCCAGGCCCGTAGGCGAGCGAAAGACGTGCGGAGATAGCCTTCAAGCCGTTCGCGTGCGCGGCATAGCAGGCAGCCTCACCGCAGCGCTTGCCTTCGATGTAGCAGGCTCGCGGATGGTCTGGGCCGCTGGTGCCGATTTGATTTTCACGATGCGGTGCGACCGCCGACAGGCCCGCATAAATCTCGCTGCTGCTGACAAACAGCATGCGTCCAGTGGCGGACAGATGATCGAGCAGATCGAGCGTGGCTTCGGTGTTCAGGCGGATGGTTTTACCGGGATTCTCCAGAAAGCGGCCCGGTTGTGCATAACCTGCGGCATGAAAAATGAAATCCGCCTGCGGCAGCGTGACGCGGAATGCGGCACTGGTCAGATCGCCACGCAGGATGTGAAAGCGTGGATAATCGAGCAGCGCGGCGATGCGGCCCGTGACTTCGCTTTGAAACGTCGCGTAAACGTCAAATTCGATGCCATCCGCCGCCAACTGCCGCAACGCGGCGAGCGCATGAATACCGACAGCACCAGTGGCGCCGGTGATGAGGATACGGCTACCGGAAAACAGCTCGCCACGCACGCCTTCCAACGCGGTGCGGGCATCAGGGACGAAAAAGGAGTCAAACATGGCAGAGTTGGTCAAACCGGGCACGGATTTGCGGTGGCGTCAGGCCGCAGTCGGCATCGTGATCCGCGAGTTCGCCATAGGCAGTGAGGAAACGCCGGGGGACACCGAGGCAGTCCAACGCGACACGCATGCCTTGCAGAGCCTTGCCGATCAACGGTGCCAGTGTTCCCTCATAATAAGGTTCCACGCACATCACCCGGCCATCGGCACGCTTGGCGTGATGTTTGAGCGTGGCGGTGTCCAGCGGCGACACGGTACTGGTGTAGAGAATGGTGGCATCGGTGCCTTCCAGCGCCTGCAGCACGCGGTCCAGCAGCGGCCCGATGGCGAGCACGACGGGGCCCGTGCCTTCGCGCATGACAATCATTTTGCCGTCGGCGCTGACATGCGGGGCGCTGTTGCTGCGCTCAGAGACGCGGTAGTAGGTCGGCCTGCCGTTCGCATAGCTCGTGCGGAGATGATGATCAAACTCCTGCGGGTGCCCCGGCACATGGATTTCCATGCCGGGAACAGTCAGCAGCAGCGAGACATCCCCCGGACAGTGGTGCGTGCAGCCAAGCGCCGGATAATCATAGGAGCCGCCAACGGTGACGAAGTTGCCGCCCAGCGCCTGGTAGCCAAAATCGACCTTGATCTGCTCAAACGCACGCTCGACCACGAACGGCGCGATGCTGTGAAAAAAGGGAATCAGTCCTTCTTTGGCAAGTCCGGCGGCGACGCTGACAGACGCCTGCTCCAAAATGCCGATGTTGATCGTGCGCGAGGGATGCTTGGCGAAAGAGTTGCGAAAACCGAACACACCGATGTCGCCGAGCAGCAGCACCACGCGGGGATCTTCATTGAGCAACTGCTCCAGGGTGATCACAAACTGGCGTCTCATGAAAGCTGGGCGATGAGGGATTCGAGTTCCGCTGACGTGGGGATCTTGTGATGCCAAGCGGGGTTGTTTTCCATTTCAGGGCAGCCTTTGCCTTTGATCGTGTTCGCCACGATTAGACGCGGCACGTCGCCACCGGTGGGCGTGAGCGCCTGTAGGATCTGCGCGTGGTCATGACCGTCGATCTCGCAGCTTTCCCAGCCGAAGGCGGCGAATTTCGCCCGCAGATCGCCCAGACGCAGCGCACGATCTCCTGAGTGGTTGTAATCAAGGACGCAGGTCAGATTCCCCAACTTGTGATGCACGGCCAGCATGGCGGCCTCCCAGATCGAGCCTTCATTGGCTTCGCCATCGCCGATCAGGGTGATCACGCGCGGCTGTTCGTTCTTGATTCGCAGTCCCAGCGCCATGCCCACCGCCATCGGCATGCCATGGCCCAGTGACCCGGTGGATGCCTCGACCCCCGGCACCTTGCGGCCATCAGGATGACCGCCCAGTGGGCTGTCCACAGCGGCGAACTTCAACAGTTCCTCGAACGAAATGAAGCCACGCTGCGCGAGGATCGCATACAGGCCAACGGCAGCATGCCCCTTGCTCAGGACAAAGCGGTCACGGTCTGTCGCCTGCGGAATCGTCGGGTCAATCCGCAGCACTTCGTGATACAGCACCCAGAGAATGTCCAGGATCGAAAAGGCGCTGGCGAGATGCCCTTCGCCGGAGACGGCGGTGGCTCGTAGAATGTGTTCGCGAAGGCGGCGGAGAGGGTGACTCACGGACGGTTGAAGGCTGGACGGCAGTGGAAGCGGGAGTGCTGCCTTTACCTTCCCGCCCGCCGTGGTGCAAGCGTGTTTTGGCGGCTTCCTGCCAAGGCTTTAATAGTTGCGTGCCAGTAACGTGACGGGTAGATGAAATCCTTTTACCATGAGTTTAACCGACCGTGTTCTTCATGACGGCTACGCCAGTCTGTTGCGCCGACTGGGCAGAAAAGTGCCCCTATGCCCTGATGTCCCCGCGACGGTTCGAGTCCATACCCTGCGTCCGGCGGGTTCCTGTATACTCGACACTGCTCTTGAGGCCGAGTTCCATAGCTGCGCCGAGAAAGGAGTGCCCTACGAGTGGCCAGAGTGGACGTGCTATGAGATCAAGGATGCTTTCGTCGCAGGTGATCAAGGCTTCGTCTTTTTGCCGGACGGCCGATTCTTCGCGCCTTCGCTCTATCCCAACGAGAACAACCTCGGCATCTACAAAATCCGCCGGCCGATCCCACTGCTCGCCCGCAAGATCAAAGGCACCATCTTCCACCTCACCGGCCCGAATCACGAGAATCGCGGTCATTTCATGCTGGATCACCTGCCGCGTCTCATCGTCGCGCGCGAGTTGCTCCAGCAAATCGGTGACTATCAGATTCTGCTTACCGGACGGCACATCCGCTGGCAGCGCGAGCAGGTGCGCATGCTCGGCTTTCCTGATGACCGCATTCTGGCCTGCGAAGCCGGCACGCTCAAAGTAGAGCGGCTGATTCATGTGCGCTTTGGTTCACGCTATTCATCCTTTTCCCCACCCCATGGGTTGTGCGAGCTGCGTGACTGCGCCGCACGCTATGCCGAGGCGGAAAATGAAAGCGGTGGCCCGCCCGTGTTCCTCACCCGGCGTGATGCGCCAAACCGCCGCCTGCTCAATGAAGAGCGCATCTTTGCGATCGCCAAATCGCTCATCCCGAGCCTGACAGAAGTCAAACTCACCGGCATGCCGCTCAAGGAGCAGATTCGTCTCTTCCGTCGCACACCACTGTTTCTCTCCCCACTCGGGCAAGCCTCCTGCAACATCGCCCTCAGCCAAGGCAGCACCATCATCAATCTCAAATACGGCCCGCCACCAAACGACGCCAACCAAAGCCTGGGCACCTTCATCGCCAGCGCCACCGGCAACCGAGGACTCACGATCTACTCCGGCACGGATATGGGGGAGAACTTTGACTGGAGCTACGATGAAAATCTGTTCACGCAGCATCTCACCCGCTTCCTGGAGATCGAACAACGCCACGGCCGCACTTACGCATGACCCCCGCTCCATCCAACCCTACTTGGTCCGTGATCGTCAGCTCCTGTGATGCCTACAGCGATCTCTGGCCCTTCTTCTTCCATTTTTTCGAGCAGCGCTGGCCCCAGGCACCACGACCGCTCTATCTCGTTTCCAATTTTCAAACTTTCGACCACCCCGGGGTCCGCACGTTGGCCGTCGGGCCGGACCGTTCCTGGGGGGCGACGATTCACGCCGCGTTGGAGAAAATTCCCGACGAGTTCGTGGTCTTTTTGCTGGATGATTTCTTCCTCGATCAAACCATTCCCGCAGGCTGGGTGGAGGGGTTGGTAGCGCAACTTGATCAGGCCGGTGGCGACTTCGTCAGCGTTTATCATGTGGCCAAGGGCGGGACACCGCTGGCAAAAGACAGCCTGCTGTCGGTGATCCGCGAGCGCATGGAATGCCCCGGCTTTCACGCCGGCATCTTCCGCCGTTCCTACCTCATAAAACTGGCGGTGGCGGGTGAAAACATCTGGCGCACCGAAAGCCTGATGCGCGATGACGCCCTAGATCGGAATTTCAAACAATTCAGCCTGACCGCTGCCTCGCCATTCAGCCTCACTTACGTCGAAAGCGTGCGCGGCCGCTTCTGGAAAAAAAACGGCCTCGATTTTCTGAAACAGAACGGCCTCAAACCCGATCTGTGGCGGCGGCCCTGCCCGCCTGCGGGTAATGACGTCATCTCCAAGGTGATCCGCAGCCTCTACAAGCGTCGCATGCAATGGATGGAGAAATTCCGCCCGACAGCTTCCGCCAAACCCGTGCAGCCGCTCAAACCTGGCACCCATGTCTGAAGCAGATCCCAGATGGCAGGTGCTCTCCAGCGAAGTCGTCTTCAGCGCCCGCCCCTTTGTCGAAATCGCGCGGCAACGGGTGGCACTGCCTGATGGTCGGGTGATTCCCGACTTCCATCAGGCCTGGATCATCGACTATGCGATCATCTGCGCAGAAAATGACCAGGGCCAAGTGGTGATGGAGCGGCTGTACAAACATGGGGTGCGCGACGTGACCCTTATTTTTCCCGGTGGCGGCATCCAGACAGGCGAAGATCCACTCATCGCCGCGCAGCGTGAACTGCTGGAAGAAACCGGGTACGCCGCCCGGCATTGGCAACTGCTGCAAAAACTCGTGGTGCATGCCAACTACGGCTGCGGCCATGCTTATTTTTATCACGCCACCGGAGCCACCCAGGTGCAGGCCGCGCAGCATGATGACTTGGAGGACATCCAAGTGGAGCTGCACCCCCGCGCAGAACTCGGTGTACTGGTGAAAAGCGGGCAGATCGCGCTGATCGACTGTGTGGCCATGCTGGCCGCCTTGAACCTCGCCACGCCAGGTTGAGCACTCCCTTCACCAATGCTCAGACCGATATTTTTCCGCCTTCAGACTCACGCAGATGGTAATCCTGCTGTAGCGTTGCCTTTTTCATCATGAAAGCTCTCGTCACCGGCGGTGCCGGATTCATTGGCTCCCATCTCGCCCAGGCACTTTGCCGTCAAGGAGCCACGGTTTATGTGCTCGATGACCTCAGCAGCGGCAGCCTCCACAACCTCGCCTGGAAGGGCAATGCAGACGCGCTGGAGCACATCCAGGGCGATGCGCGTGATGAACGCCTGCTGGCGCAGATCGTGCCGGGCTGCGACTGGGTGTTCCATGAGTCAGCCGTGGCCTCGGTGCCGCAGTCGGTCAGCCAGCCGCTGGAAACCAACCAGCACAACCTGGACGCCACGCTGAAACTCCTCATCGCCGCGCGTGATGCCAGGGTGAAACGCTTCCTCTTTGCTTCCTCCTCGGCCATTTATGGCGATTCGCCCGAGGTCGCCAAATATGAGACACTGCCGCCGCAGCCGCTCACTCCCTACGGTCTGCAAAAATACGCCAGTGAACGCTACTGCCAGCTTTTCCATCAACTCTACGGCCTGCCCACGGTGGCCCTGCGCTACTTCAATGTCTTCGGCCCGCGCCAGTCCTTCACCTCCCACTACTCGGGTGTCATCGCCCGCTTCTGCACCACCATGTTGCGCGGTGAGCAGCCGGTGATTTTTGGCGATGGCAGCCAGTCACGCGACTTTGTGTTCATCGACAACATCGTGCAGGCCAATCTGCTAGCCGCCGCCGCACCCGAGCAGCAAGCCGCCGGTCGGGTGTTCAATGGTGGCACTGGCGCGAGCGTTTCACTACTGCAACTCGTCGCTGGCATCAATGAATTGACGCAGCAGAACCTACAGCCCCGTTTTGAACCTGGACGTGCCGGCGACATCCGCCATTCGCAGGCAGACATCAGCGCAATTCAGGCGGCGCTTGGCTACACGCCCGCCGTCACTTGGTTGGACGGGCTGGCACAAACGCTCGACTTCTACCGCCAGCAGCCCGCCACCTGAGGCCAACTCATGCCGCCTTGACGGACTTGGTGATGATCGTGCGACCGAGTAACATGTCTGTGGTGTTCATGGCCTGCACCAGCGGCTCATTGGCCTCATCCAGCGTTTTGAAGCGGTTACGCTCCTTGTACATGGCCCATGCGCCCAGCAGTTTGATGAAGGGCAGCAGCAGGATCAGTTTCGGCAAGGCCGAACGCTGCTTGCGGTCGATGTGCGGCGAAGCGCTCGGGAAACCGGCGTCCATCAGCGCATGCGCGACATAGAACCATGACACCGGGTTGATATGGCCCCCGGTCGAATACAGCGCGCTGTGCTTCACCGGCAGCGGCCCGAACAGGTTCCAGAATCCAAAGAACAGGAAGCGCAGGCGGGAATTGAGGTTCAAAATGTTCGGCGTGCTGAGAATGCAGACACCGCCCGGCTTCAGCACCCGGTGAATCTCACGCACCACGCGGCGGAAGTCCTCCAAATGCTCAATGACCTCCGTGGCAGTCACCACATCAAACGTGGCGTCAGGATAGGGCAGCGACTCGTGGTTGAGATTGGCAATGTCCACTTTCTGGCCGGGTAGGGTCATGAGCGTGTCCGTGTAATCACAGACGCTGGCCTCCATATTGATACTGCCCTTCACCTTGGCGATCAGCGAGCCGCGCCCCGCGCCAATGTCGAGATAATGTGTCCATGAGCGCCAGCCGGGCTCAGCCAGCAGGAGTTCGAGAACTTTTTCGTGAATGCGGTCGATGCTCATAGGTGCGGCCTGCTTATCGACGCCCATCATGGCGGGCAACTGATTTCTTCCACTGCCACACCGCATCCACGCTTGAACATGCCCCCAAAAACAACGAAGTGACTTTGCACCATGATGTTCGCGCCCCTCATCGCCGCCGCCGAAGCCATGCCACCTGTGTTTGCGCTGCTGGCGCTGATGCTGGCCGGCGTGGTGCTGGTCTCACTGCTGTTGCTGCGGCTGCGGCAGTCGATGCTGGCCGGTTACTTCATCTGTGGCGTGGTGATTGCCAATTCCGGCGTGCTGGACCTACTGGGCGGCGGTGAATCGCATGAACGCGTCTCGCAGATGGCAGAGTTCGGCGTGATCCTGCTCATGTTCACCCTGGGGCTGGAGTTTTCGTTGAGCGATCTGCGCTACCTCGGGCGGCTGGCCTTCCTCGGCGGCGGCTGGCAGATGGGATCGTGCATGCTCATCGCGGCGGGAGCATCCACAATGCTGGATTTATCCTGGCAGGGCTCTGTCATTCTCGCCGTGGCCATAGCCATGAGTTCCACAGCGGTCAGTCTGAAAAGTTTTCAGGACCTAGGTCTCGAAGCAAGCCCCGGCGCGCGCATGGCGCTGGCCGTCGCGATTTTCCAGGACCTCTTCATCATCGTGTTCTTCCTTTTTCTCCCTCTGCTGCTGCCGCATGCAGGGGCGGAAACCGCGCTGATGCCACGGCTGGGTTCCTTGGTTCTGCGCGGCGGCATCTTTGCCGTGCTGGCGGGCGTTTCAGCGCGCTGGCTCACCCCCTGGGTGCTCAATGCCGTCTCGCAGACGCGCAATCGCGAGCTGTTCACCCTCACCGTCATCGGCAGTTGCGTCGGCCTCGCGTTCATCGGCGGGCTGCTCGGGCTCGGACTCGCCCTCGGTGCCTTTGTCGCCGGACTGGCGGTCAGCGAGTCCATCTTCAAACACCGCATTCTCGCGGATGTGATGCCGTTGAAGGATCTGTTCCTCACCCTGTTCTTCGTGTCAGTCGGGTTAATGATTGATCTGAAAGCGGCGGTGGTGCTCTGGCAGCCCATTTTCCTGCTCACCGGCTCGTTGCTACTGATCAAAGCCAGCATCATCACCCTCATCGCGCGTGGCCTCGGACTGGCGCACCGGCAGGCGCTCATGGCGGGCATCGGCCTGTGCAGCACTGGGGAGTTTTCCCTCGTACTGCTACAGCACGCCAGTGGTGCCCAGCTCTGGAGCAACGACACGCAGCAGACCTTGCTGGCCGCCAGCGCCTTGTCGATGGGCCTGCTGCCCGCGCTGCTCAAATACGGCCAACCGCTCGGCGACTGGCTGGTCAAACGCGGCTGGGGCCGTGGCAAACCGGTCAAATTCGATGCCGGCAATCTGCGCCAGCGCATCTCCGGGCTGAAGGACCACGCCATCATCTGCGGCCATGGTCCGGTCGGTCAAAAACTCAACCGCGCCCTGCTCGACTCCGGCGTGCGCACGCTTGTGGTTGAATTAAACTCCGACACGGTTCACGACCTCCAACGCCTCGGCCAGGCGGTGCTGTTCGCGGATGCCAGTCATGAGGAAACATGGGAGCTGACCCGCTTGAAACACGCCCGCATCGTGGCACTGACCTTTCCCGACGCCACCGTCAATGCCCAGGCGCTCAGCGTCATCCGCCACCTGCGCCCCGACATCGCTGTGCTGGCCCGCGCGCGATTCAGCTCTGATGTGGAGCGTCTCAAACGGCTCGGCGCCACGCAGGTCATCAATGACGAGACCGAGGCCAGCCGCGCCATCGTCGATCACGCGCTGACTTTGCAAGGCGCTTGAAGCCGCCCGTTTCATCCGACACTCTCTCCGCATGATTGCGCGTGATGAACATGGACGCGCCCACTTCGGGCGGCTGGAGGGCTATTTACAACTGCTGATCCTGCTCAATCTGGCCGCGTTTGCCATTGAGACACTGCCGGACCTGAGCACGGGCTGGCAGCAGGTACTCAGCGTCATTGAAACCCTCAGTGTGGTGGTCTTCACCGTGGAATATCTCGCCCGCGTCGCGCTCTCGCGTCCTCGCAGTGCCTACGCCTGGTCCTTCATGGGTTTGATCGACTTGATCTCCATTGTGCCCTTCTATTTGAGCGCTGGTCTGGACCTGCGCAGCGTGCGAGCCTTCCGTCTGCTGCGCATTTTCCGCATTTTCAAACTGGCCCGCTACTCAGCGGCGGCGCGGCGCTATCACATGGCCTTCCAGTATGCGCGCGAGGGACTGGTGCTGTTTGGCACGGCGGCCCTAATCGTTCTCTACCTGGCGGCGGTGGGTATTTATTATTTTGAATCCGCCGCGCAGCCGAAGATCTTTGCCTCCGTGTTTCACAGCCTGTGGTGGGCCGTCGTCACCCTGACGACCGTCGGTTATGGCGATGTCTATCCCATCCCCGTCGGTGGCCGCATCTTCACCTCCTTGGTGCTCATCGTGGGCCTTGGCATCGTCGCCGTGCCCACCGGCCTGCTCGCTGCCGCACTCTCCAAAGCCCGTGAACATGAGAAGGAGATCGAAAAGCAGGAGCGCAAGACCAAGGATGACTGAGCACGGCAGTATTTGCACCCCTCCCCTGCCCGCCTAGTCTGGCGGCGAATGTCCCAACGCCTCTTCCTCCTCGACGGCTTCGCGCTGCTTTACCGCGCACACTTCGCCTTCATCAAAGCCCCCATCCGCACCAGTGATGGCGTGAACACGTCCGCCCTGTACGGCTTTGCCAACACGCTGCTCGACATCCTGCACAATCAGCAGCCCACGCACCTCGCCGTCGCGCTCGACACCTCTGCGCCGACGCCGCGTCATGAAATGTTCCCCGCTTACAAAGCGCAGCGCGAGGAAATGCCGGAAGACATCAGCATGGCCATCCCGCAGATCAAACGCCTCATGGAGGCCATGAACGTACCCATCCTCGTGCGTGATGGCTACGAGGCGGACGACATCATCGGCATCCTCGCCAAACGGGCGGAGAAAGAAGGCATCGAAACCTTCATGGTCACACCGGACAAAGACTTCGGCCAGCTCGTCTCCGAACATGTCAAAATCTACAAACCTGGCCGCGCCGGCGCCGAGGTGGAAATCCTCGGCGTGCCGGAAATCTGCCAGCGCTGGGGCATTGAGCGCCCCGAGCAGGTCATCGACATCCTCGCGCTCATGGGCGACGCGGTGGACAACATCCCCGGCGTGAAAGGCTTTGGCGAAAAAACCGCCACCGCGCTCATCCAGCAGTTCGGCAGCGTCGAAAACCTGCTCGCCAACACCGACAAGCTCAAAGGCAAGCAGAAGGAAAAACTCGAAGCGAGCAAAGACGATGCCCTGCTCTCCAAACAGCTCGCCACCATCTTCGTGGACGCGCCTTTCGAGGCACAGGTGGCCGACCTCGTGCTCAAGCCGCACAACGACGAGGCATTGAAGGCGTTCTTCACCGAGTTCGAGTTCAACGCGCTCGGTCGCCGCCTCTATGGCGATGAATTCAAAGCCGGTCGAGGACGCAAAGCCGCTGCGGCAGCCGCTCCAGCCGATCTTTTCGCCACCGAGGCTGTGGAAACAGCACCGCCCGCCAAACTCACCACCATCGCCGATACGCCGCATCAGTATCATCTGGTGCAGAGCACCGCGGAACGCCAAAAACTCATCGCGCAACTCGCCACGCTGAAATCTTTCTGTTTCGACCTCGAAACCACCGGCCTCGATCCCCGCGACACGCAGATCGTCGGCATCGCCTTCTCTTGGCAGGCACATGCGGGCTGGTTCGTGCATTTCCCGCGCGAGAAAGCCGCCGCCAAGGCCGCGCTCGAAGAATTCCGCGCCTTATTCAACCGCGAGGGCAGCGAAAAAATCGGCCACAACCTCAAGTTCGATCTCAGCGTGCTCCTCGCGCACGGCATGGAAGTCGCCGGGCCGTTTTTCGACACGATGCTCGCGCATTCACTGATCGATCCCGATCAACGCCACGGCATGGACTACCTCGCCGAATCCTACCTGCACTACACCCCCGTCCCGATCTCCAGCCTCATCGGCACTGAGAAGGACGATCTCTTCAGTCAGGCCACCATGGCCGATGTCGCCGCGCAGGATGCGCAAAAAGTCGCCGACTACGCCGCCGAGGATGCCGATGTCACCTGGCAGCTCGCCGCGAAGATGCGGCCCGAGTTGCAGAAACAGCAGTATGTCTTCGACGCCGTCGAGTGCCCCTTGCTGCCCGTGCTCACGAAGATGGAAAACTTCGGTGTGAAGATCGACGTGCAGGCGCTGCGCGAATACGGCCTCGAACTCGACAAGAAAGCCGCCGAGTTGCAAAAGCGCATTCACGAAGCCGCTGGCGGTGTGTTCAACCTCAACAGCCCCAAACAGATGGGCGAAGTGCTGTTTGACCGTCTCAAACTCAGCGACAAGCCGAAGAAAACCGCCACCGGCCAGTATCAGACGAACGAGCAGGTGCTGCAGTCGCTCACCGGCCTGCATTCAATCATTCAGGACATCCTCGACTACCGCGAAGTCACCAAGCTCAACAGCACCTACGTCGAGGCGCTACCGCACGCCGTGTCACGCGTCACCGGCCGCATTCACACCACCTTCCATCAGCTCATGGCCGCCACCGGCCGCATGGCGAGCAGCAATCCCAATTTGCAGAACATTCCCATCCGCTCCGACCTCGGCCGCGAGATCCGCAAAGCCTTCATCCCCGGCTTCGATGGCTGGGTCTTGATGAGCGCCGACTACTCGCAGGTCGAGCTCCGCGTCATGGCTGCTCTCAGTGGCGACGAAGCGATGATCGAGGCCTTCGCCAACGGCCTCGACATTCATCAGGCCACCGCCGCGCGCGTCTATGGCGTCGAACTCGACGGCGTGCTGCCCGAGATGCGGCGCACTGCCAAGATGGTCAATTTTGGCATCATCTACGGCATCTCCGCCTTCGGTTTGAGCCAGCGCCTCGGCATCCCGCGCGGCGAGGCCGCCACCATCATTGAAAACTACTTCAAGCAGTTCCCTGGAGTGAAACGCTTCATGGAACAGATCGTCGAAGACGCCAAAAAAATCGGCCACGTCGAGACCCTCACCAAACGCCGCCGCATCATCCGCGATCTCACCAGCGCCAACGCCACCATCCGCGGTGCCGCCGAACGCGTCGCCATGAACACCCCCATCCAAGGCACCGCCGCCGACATGATCAAGCTCGCCATGATCCACGTCGATAACGCGCTCACAAAAGCCGGCCTGCAATGCCGCATGCTCCTCCAAGTCCACGACGAACTCCTCTTCGAAATGCCCGCTAGCGAGGTCGAGCAAGCCCGTGCGATCATCCTTGATGCCATGCGCAACGCGCTGCCGCTCGAAGGTGTGCCCGTTGAAGTCGAAGCCGGCACCGGCTTGAACTGGCTGCAGGCGCACTGAACAAGTCGCGGCTGACTCAACCGTGGCTTCATCGGCCGCATCGAGCGAGGGCATGCTGTATTCGTTTTGCAAGTCGCGCAGCAGGTGATCCACCTCATCCGGTGCTAGGCTGCGGATTTCCTGTTTGATGCGTTCAAGGGTGGCTGTCATGACGCGATGCTAACTTGCGTGGCTGGATTTATCGAGAGGCTGAGGGGGACACCGGCAGACGGCTTGCATGAAATCGACCAAACGGTCTCCCTAACGCCCCCAGGAGCCTAATTCGGGATCGTAGCCTGCCTTCGCGCTCTGCTGCGCGAGCAACTGCTGCGCCTGCTCCACCCAGCGCTCGCGCTGGATGCGGTCTTTGAAGGCGAGGCGGGTGGAAAACTCCCTGATCTGGTCCTCGTTCCAGCTGGCGATCTGCGCGTAGGTGTAAACGCCGAACTCATGCAGGCGCTGTTCGAGCGTCTGGGCGATGCCTTTTAGCGCGGTAAGGTCATCACACTGCCGGGGCCGGGTTTGATAGATAAGCCCGAGCTTAAGATCAAAAAAAGGCAGCGCCGCTCTCGCTGGAAGCGGGTCGGCTGGCAGTTCCGGCAGCATGGGCATGGTGACGGCGGACGGCGGTGGCGTGCCACCATTCTGTTCTGGCTGCGGCGGTGTGGCTGCGGCGATGATGGCAGCGAGTGGGGAGGTGTGGCGTGCCGGCGCGGGCGGCGGCACGGCGGGAGACAGGCTGATGTTGGCGGTGGGGGGTTCAGCAGGCGGTGCGGCGGGCGGGTTGTCCTCACTTTCGGACGGGGTCTCCACTGGCGGCTCGGGCTGGGCGGCCACCTTGGGTTTGATGACATTGGCGCGTGATTTCGGCAGCCGGTTCTTCTCAGGGGTACGCTCGGCGGGTTCGGCGGGCGGGGTTGCTGGCGTGGCAGCGGGTGGTGTGGGCGGTGTTGCCGTTTTTGCGGCAGTGGGGGCTACGGCAGCAGCGGGCACGGGTTCAGCCGCCTCCACCCCGTCCTTACGGGGCATGTGAATGGTTTCGGTGGCCATGGCAATGGCTGGGCCGGATTTGACGGAGTGATCGGCGACCTTCCGCTTCAGGTCGGCGAGCTCTCCCTTCATGGCCGCCACCTGGCCGCGCAGCTCGCGCGTATGGCTCTTGTAGCGTCCCCAGGTAGCATAGCCAAACAGCAGCCCGACGATGCAGCAGACGCTCCCCAGCGCGACAACGAACGCGCCGCTGTGCATGAGCATGTAGATCAGCGGTTCGGCGGTTAGGGACTCGAAATCGAATTGCATGAGCGGTTATTTGATGAGGAGTTCGATGCTGCGCGGGATGGCAGGGGCGGCGGCGGAACCAGCGGGGACGGGGTCAAAGACCACCGCGCTGATGTCAGCCGCAGGCACGCCCTGCTCAATGAGAAAGGACAGCACGGCTTCCGCTCGTGCCTGGCCGATGGCCTTTTCGACGCCCTCCGGCCCGGCGGGATCAGGATGCGCGCCGATGACCAGCCGCAACGCCGGTCCGGCGGCAAGCAGCGTGGGCGCGAGGATGGCGAGCTTCGTCTGTTCCTGCGGAGGCAGGCGCGCGGAACCCGTTTCAAACACCAGCGCAAGCCCGCGCAATGCCTCGCGTAGCGGCTCCAGCGTGGCGGGCGGCAGCGTGGACTGCACCTGATAACCGGGGAAATGATACATGGATGGCACCAGCGTGAACCGCGCCTCCACCTTGGCGGCACCAGTGACAGGACGCAGCAGCGTGAGCCAGGCGCTTTCCATCTGCCGCGTGGCGACTCCCTCCAGGTGCGGCACACCGTCGCTGGTAATGTCAAAGGAACGCGGCGGCGGAGCACTGAAAAAATCACGCACAAAGGCCGCCAGCAGCTCCGGCTTGGCAAACGCAGCGGGCAGCACATGCGGACTGGCCTTGAGCGCTGCCGGATCGACGATCCGCGCCCCCGCCACCTCGGCCAGCGTGGCGACCAGTTCCTCCTTCAGCGCGGCCGTGGGCAGCAGTCCCGTGAGGGCAATGGCGTCGTCCTTTGCCATGATGTGCAGTTCCGCTGGCACGCGTAGCTGGTCGAGAATGGGCTTGAGCAGCACGCTGCCAGCGGTGAGCGGCGGCTTCACCCCCTCCGGCCAGCGCACTTCGGGGGCGCTGCGCAGAGCCTCCGCATTCACCGTGAGATCGGGGCGCAGTTCCGCGAGCAGGCGGCTCACATTGACCGCCTCCTCACCTTCCGGCAGCCAGCCACTGAGGTGCAGTGTGTTCTGCGCCAGCTTCGCCTGAAAATTCGCCACCACATGCAGCCGGTCGGCACCCGGCAGCAGACGCAGCGGCGTCAGCGCGCGGATGGCCGCCAGCGCCTGCTCACGCGCCGGTGGATCAGGTGCCTCCCCGATGACCGCGATGTCAAAAAAGCGCACTTCGACCACGGGATCACGCACCCCGGCAGCCTTCAGCCGTTGTTGCGCCTCCGCCATCAGCACCGGCACCTGATCGCGGCAAAACAGCCACGCATGCACGCCCGTCGCCACTGGCAGCAGGATCAGCATGAAAAAGACGAGACTGAGGCGCATGAAGGAGTGAGCAGAGGTGGCAATTGACACAACGAGGGTGGAACCGATAATCCGCCACCCTCTGCGCGTCGGTGTACTGTTAATGGTTGGCCGTCCGCGAGGCAAGAATCAACTGTTTCACCTTACCTAACCAAATTCACGCTCATGTCAGTCGTCATCGCCGGAACCGTCGCCCTGGACAATGTCAAAACCCCGCAGGATGCGCAGGAGAACCTGCTCGGAGGTTCCGCCAGCTATGCGGCCATCGCCGCCAGCATCTTCTGCCAGCCCATTCACCTCGTCGGTGTCATCGGCCATGATTTCCCCAAGCCACACCTCGACATGCTGGCCGCACGCGGCATCACGCTGGAAGGTTTGGAACGCAGCAGCGGCGAGTCCTTCACCTGGACCGGCGAGTATCATGACGACATGAACAGCCGCACCACGCACAAGGTGGCGCTGAACGTGCTGGAAAGCTGGCAGCCGAAGCTCCCTGCCGCCGCCAAAGCCGCCAAGGTCGCCGTGGCCGCGAACATGAGCCCGGACAACCAGATGCAGATGCTCGACCAGATCGAAGCCGACTTCGTCACCGCCGACACCATGGACCTCTGGATCGGCATCGCCAACGAGCGCCTGCATGACGTGCTCAAGCGCATCGACCTCCTCGTCATCAACGACGGCGAGGCCAAGGAATTCGCCGGCACCACCAATCTCGTCGAAGCCGGCCGCAAGCTGCAAGGCAAAGGCCCGCGTTTCGTCATCGTGAAGCGTGGCGAACACGGCAGCTTTCTCTTCGGCGAAAACAAGGAAGACTTCTTCGCCTGCTCCGCCTACCCGCTGCACAGCGTCTTTGACCCCACCGGCGCGGGCGACAGCTTCCTCGGCGGCCTGTCCGGCTGGCTGGCCGCCAACGGCAAAACCAAGCCCACCTTTGAAGACCTCAAGACCGCCGTCGTCCACGGCAGCGTCACCGCTAGCTACACCTGCGAGGCCTTCAGCACGCACAAGCTGCAAACGGTCACGAAGGCCGACATCGCAGCACGCATCGCCGAGCTGCGGAGCTTCACCAATTTCGTCTGAGGCTGACCAGCCGTTGGCCGCGAGTGGCGGTGGTTCCCGGGCTTGTCCCAACCACCGCCTCTAACCCCAGATTGATTGGCCGAGCCGAAGGATGGAGGCGAGACAAGAACGAGAACGCATCAGTATTTGGGAAAGATGGCCGGAGTCGGGAAGCGGTCTTCGGCGCTGGTTTCAAACAGGTATTCCTCCCGTGGCATGTGGACATCAGGCCAGTCTGCGGGACGGATGCGGACGACTCGGGTAGGGCGCATGCCTTCGGTGATGAGGTCCGTGCGATGACGGACGTGACAAGAAGAAGTGGCAGGATGAAGCGGATCATGGCGTGTGAACAGCAAAACGGCTCGGCTCGGCAATCCTATCCGCTAGACCTCCTCCAACATCATCGTCGCATCACCAAAGGTCTTCTGACACACTTCCATCTTGTCCATCATCGACATGAACAGGCGGCACATCTGGCGCTCCGGCTTGTCTTTGTAATCAATGACACGGCCACCCTTGATACGTCCACCCGCACCGCCGAGCACGATGATGGGTAGCTGATCGTTGTCATGCTTCGCCCCCGCCATCATGCTGGAGCAGTGCAGCAGCATGGTGTTGTCGAGCAAGGTGCGCGGGCCTTCCTGAATCGCATCGAGCTTGCGCGCGATGTAGGCCGTCTGCTCGATGAAGAACTGATTCACCTTCATCCAGTCCTCGCCGTCCGAGTGCGAGAGCAGGTGATGTATCATGTAGTCGATGCCGTGGCCGACCTGCTGCACGCTGGGCAGATTGGGGAAACGTAGAGCGCTGTGGTCGTTGTTGAACTTCAGCGTGGTGATGCGCGTGGTGTCTGTTTGGAAGCCAAGCACGAGCAGGTCGCACATGATGCGCATGTGCTCGCCGATGTCCTGCGGGATGCCGTCGGCGGGGCGCACTATATTTGGCTTGTCGAGCGTGGGTCGCCAGCCTTGCAACTCGCCGCGCTTGCCCGCGTTTTCGATGCGTTTCTCCACATCACGCACGCTGTCGAGATACTCATCGAGCTTGCGCTGATCATTCGCGCTGATGCTGCGGCGCAAGTCCTGCGCATCAGCCAGCACCGCATCGAGCACGCTCTTGTCGGCAGGCGAGGCTTCGTCTTTGAAGAGACGATCAAAGGCGAGCGCAGGGTAGAGTTCGAGCGGCGTCGGCGTGGTCGGCGAACTCCACGAGATGTGCGAACTGTAGAGCATCGAGTAGTTCTTATGCACCGACGGATTCGACTTCTCACACGCGAGCACGAGGCTCGGCACCTTGGTGCTGCGGCCATAGGTTTGCGCCAGCATCTGATCAAAGCTCGTGCCTGAACGAATCTCGCCACCCGAAGCAATCGGCGCACCCGACAACAGATTGCCCGTCTGCGAGCTATGAATGTTTCCCTTCCGCGCCTCCGCATGAAACAAGCCGCGCACGAACAGCATCTTCTCGCGGAACTCCTGCAACGGCGCGAGCACCTTGCCCAGTTCCATCGCCTTGCCCTCGCCTTTCGCCCACCACTCTTTGGAATGGAAGCCATTGCCCGAGAACAACACCGCGAGCCGCACAGGCGCTTCACTTGCGGGCTTGTTCCGCTTCGGCTCATCGCCCCAGACATTGAAGGATTCGAACCAAGGCAGAGCCATGCTGACGCCAGTTCCGCGCAGGAAGGCGCGACGTGAGTAGTGGTGTGTTTTCATAGATATTGAAGTTACCTCTTTTCCACGGGTGCTTCTACTTCCTTGAACGGCAAGAGTTGTGCGACCGACTCGCCGTTTACGGTGATTTCGAATGATTCCCCGACTGCCACCTCATTGAAGAAGTGGTCGAATTTGGCTTGGGCTTCTTCTAAGGCAATGGTTTTCATGCTGGCTTAGTGTTTGGTGATGAAGTTACGTCCCCGCACTTGCTGAAACTGCGGGCTGTGGACGATGAGTTCGATGGCGGTGCTGATCTTGTAATCGTTGGCTTTAAGTTGGGTGAGCATCGTCTCGAGCAGTGGCTTGTCGGAAAGCTGAACACTGCGGCCTAGCGCGTAACCGAGGAGCTTGCGGCAAAACTGATGGAGGAAGTCGTCGCGGCGGGTGGTGACGAGGTAGTTACGCAAATCGCCGAGGCCATCGACGTTCGTGCCATCGGGCAAAATGGTCTTGGTATCGGCTTGGCGGGCGCGACCGATGGCGTCGAAGCCTTCGAGGGCGAAGCCGAAAGGGTCGATACGCTTGTGGCAGCCTGCGCAGTTTTCATCGCGGCTATGGCGTTCGATGAGTTGGCGCTCGCTGAGTCCTTGCGGAGCTTCTTCGGGTAAGATGGGAACGCCTTTGGGTGGAATGGGCAGTTTATCACCGAGGATGACCTCGCTGAGCCACGTCCCGCGCAAGATGGCGCTCGTGCGTGAGGCACCGGATTGTTTCGCGAGCGTGGCGGCGAAACCGAGGATGCCGCCACGGCCTTTCGCGTGCAGATCATTGACGCGCTGCCAATCGGCAGTCTTCAAGTCGATGCCATAGTGCTTCGCGAGCGCACCGTTGATAAAACTGTGATCGGCATCCAGCAGCGAGAGGATGCTGCGGTCGTTTTGAATAAGGTCGATGAAGAAACGTGTAGCCTCTTCCTGCATATCGGCACGTAGAGCGAGGAAGGTGGGGAAGTGGCGCTCGCTCTTTTCATCGAGCGTGGCGACATCCCGCACATGCAGCCACTGACAGCCGAACTCGGTGGCGAGACGGCGCACTTTTTCGCTCCCGAGCATCCGCCGTGTCTGCGCGGTGAGGATCGCTGGATCGTTGAGTTGATCGACACTGCGGCGCAGCTCGTCATCGGGAGCGGAAGACCATAAAAAGTAGCTCAGGCGTGTGGCTAACTCGTTTCCGCTCACGGGGCCGGTTTGCTCAGGCGCTTTCTCACCGCGATACAAAAACGATGGCGATGTGAGCACACGGGCGAGCATCAAATAGGGCGGGAACTTTCGCAGTGCCGTGGTTTCCTTGTCTGTTAGCGACCGCCGCCAAGCTTTGGCGGCAAAGTCGATCACGGCCTGACGCTGCGCGGCATCGGCAGCTTTTTTCTTCTCTTTGAAATCGGCTGCTGCTTGCAGAATCGGCAGACGCAGTGGTTCAAAGGCACTCGGTTTCGCTTCCTGCGTGGCGAACTGGAAGAGCTGCTCGAAAACATCCACCTGCTTCAGCGGTGCCTCGCTAACAAAGAGGAGTTCGCCCCACAAGCGATCCAATTCACGTGACTCAGCCTCATCGAGCATGAGGCGCTTCAAGGCTTCGTCTTCGCGATAAAACAGCGTCAGAGTGACGATCTCATCCACCGGCACGATGCGCGCATAGCAGAGCGCGATGGGAAGGAGCGCGCGGAACTCATCGAACGCGGTCTCGAAGCGTTTGCGAGCCTCGCTGCCTTCATTCACGAGGATCGGAGCGCTGTGCTGCGTGCGCAGGTTGTTGTCGCTCCATTGGCCTTTGCCGAGCGCGGTCTCAGATTTCCCTGCGATCAGCTGATTCGCACCAGCAGGCTTTTCGGTGAGCACCTGCATCTGCACGCTGCCTGCCGTTTTTGAAACAAGTTTGCCGGTGACGACAAACTCGGTGTCTTTGCCGAGCACGGCGGGGATCGACACTTCGATCACTGAAGGCGCTTTGGCTTGGAGCGCGCTGTTCTCGGCTGTCGAGCGGAAGGAACGCATCGCGTGAGCAAGCAACGGACTTGTGAGAGGGAAATCTTTTTCCAAATGCTTCCGCACTGCGGTCGCGCGAGCAGCAGATGGTGCCTTCCGCCATGCGGCGATGGGTGCTGGCAGATCCGTCGCGGCAGCGAGCGTCGCTGGCTGACTGAGGAAGTGCCACGGGCCATGAGGATTGCCCGCGAGAATATTCGGCGACACATCCTTGGCGAGATCCCAGGTCGTTTTGCCATCGCTGAGTGTGAGATTCACCGAGGTGAGATCGCAAACGTGATTGCCATCACGCGGACCGACCACCAAGGCGATGACTTGCCCGGGCTCGATACGCACATTCTCAAACGGCCCCATCGGCAAGGGAGTCGCGCCTTTTGTAACGCCGCTAGCGAGCACCTCGCTCGTGTGACTGCGACGCACTTCGAGAGACCAAGTGACGCCATTGCCGCACTCGGGATGCGCATCCGTCACATCACCGCTGATGCGAAGCTTCGTGGCAGCCGAACTGCGCCAAGCGATGACTGACTCATGAGTCGGCGAAGGATGCGTGGCGATGCTGTGCGCCTTCATCACGCCCGGTGTGCGCACGGTCGTGTCGGAAGAATTCGCGAGCACGCTGAGTGCCTGCTCTCCCTGCCAGCCTTGGATGAAGTTGTAATCCGGCGTGCTTTTGAGCTGCGTCTTGAGCAGCGGTTCGAGCTTCGTCGTGCCATAGCCGAGAAATTCGCGCCAAGCAGTGAGCAAAGCAGGATCGGCATTATCCTTGCCACTTGCGATGGCATTGAGACATAGCTCTGTGCTCGCAATGATCTTTGCGCGCTGCTCCTCCAAATGCTTGACCAGAGCGGGAAGCTTACTGATCGGCAGATCCGGTCTGCCGGGAGCCACGAGACGCGGATTCTCCCAAATCACCTGATCATCGGCAGCGCCATCACCCGCGTCCGTGGTGGTCAAATAGAGCGTCACATCGCGTTCTCCGCTGAGCTTCACGCGCATCTCATTCTGCGACATGAGCGGCGTCACAGGCTCTTGCCAGGCCTTGGGGCCGTTTTCTTTGCCGATGTGTCCCACGGAGGCGAATCGCCATAAAACCTGCTGCCAGGGCTCGATGTCGGCAGCGGTGAGCTTCTTTTCGCGATACTTCGCCCGCAACGGATCGAGCAACACCGAAGGCTGCGTTTCACTGAATGCGCCTCGCAAAATATTCAGGTATTTTGCACTCAAGCCTTCGCTGCCGCGCTTGCCTTGCAGCGCCTCCAGATACTCCACGAGCGGCAAGCGACCACTGCCAGTGCCGGTATCAAGCTTGATGCCTTGCGCGACGGCTTTGGAAGTCTCGCCGCTGACGGTGTGTCGCAAATAGATAGCCCGAATTTTTGTCAGTGCCTCGTCTGTCCAGTCCTGCGCCGAATCACTCGCCGAAAAACGGATGCCATCTGGCAGCAGCACCGCATGACTCGCGATCTCCTTCGCTGCATCGAGATATTTTGTGATCAAAGCGGGCGACATCACCAGCGCCGCGCCCACATTGGTGAAGCCTTCACCCGCCGCACCATCGACAGGGAACTCCTTCGCCGGATCGAGCGAGTCCACGCCGGTGAGATCGCGGATCGAGTAAGTGTACTCCATGTTCGAGAGCCGCCGCAGCACCACCGGTCCCGGATCGCCCGCATTCGCATAGGCCACTTCATTGAGAGTGGATTGCACCCATTTGGCCAACACCGCTTTTTGTTCGGCTGTGAGCTGCGGCTCCTTTTTGGGCGGCATCTCGCCCGTGTGAATCTGCTCTAACACACCCTGCCAGATTATCGGCTCCTTCTTGATGGCGTCGATGGAAGTGAAGCGCTCCAAATCGAGATCACCCTTCTGCTTCTTGGTGGAGTGACAGGTGTTGCAGCGCTCTGAAAGAAGAGGCTGCAGTTTAGATTTAAAGAACACTTCTGCTTCATCCGCCAGGAGCGCCGAAGACGTTAGGCATAGGCCAAAAACAAGCGGCTTCATGCTTCCACCTCCATCGTTGGCAGCCACTCACGCCAACTGAGGATGTGCGTGCGCATCCGGCGCTCACAAGCGGCGGGTGACTCCGATTTGAAGCACTCGATGATGGCCCGATGCGCCTCAACGGTCTCCTTCAAGGTTCCTTTGGTTTGAAGCTGGTGTGTGCGATGCATGCGTCCGAGCCAAAGCTCCAATTCGCCGCGCATAGAGCGCCACAGTTTCAAAAGTCGCGCATTCCCGGAAGCTTCGAGAATGAGTTCATGAAAATCCAGATCCAAGCGTGTCACATCCTGCACAAGCTTTGTCTTTCGAGTCGCCTCGATATTCTTTTCGAGCTTCGAGAAATCCGCTTTCAGCATTGGTGAAGCCAGCCTCGCCGCTGTGGGTTCCATCATCAGTCGCAGCACATAAAGCTCTTCGAAGTCTTTTGAGTTGAGGTCCTTCACATACGCCCGCCCTGACTCGCTGAACTCCACCAATCCATCTCGCTCCAACGAGAACAACGCCTCCCGCACTGGCACCCGACTCACGCCCAAACGCTGTGCAACAGCGGACTCGGCCAGTAAAACACCTGGTTGAGCCGTGCCACTGAGGATGTCGGCTCGCAGCCGCAAGGCTGTCGAGTCAGAGCGAGAAGATGGGTTGGGAGAGTCTTTCATTCGGTATACTGTTTTATAAACTCAATCGGTATACCGTTGCGTCTTCTTTCAATTCATTTTCAAATACAAAATCCAGAGACAAACTTGATGCGAAGCCAATTGGATGGAGATCATGCCATTATCTCCTTCACGACGTTCCCATAGACATCCGTGAGCCTGAAATCGCGCCCCAGATGCCTCCATGTCAGTATTTGGGAAAGATGGCCGGGGTCGGGAAGCGCTCTTCGATGCTGGAGGAGCCGAGGTATTCCTCGCGAGGGACGTTGACTGGGGGCCAGTTGCCGGAGCGCACGCGGACGACTCTTCCTGGACGGATGCCTTCGATGATGAGGTCGGTGTCGAAGCGGATCTGAATGCCGCTGCTGCCCAAGGGAGCCTCGCCGGGCACTTTGATGACTTCCAGGATGGAGCCGCGTGAGGCCATGTGTCCGGGGCCGTAGGCGCCGTGGGTGTGCTTCAGGGTGTTCTCGACCGCGTTCATCATGGCAGGTGTGTCTTTTTGGAAATCGGCATAGAGAGAGGCGTCCATGCCGCCAAAGAGGGTCGCGGTCACGGTGGCACGGCCGAACTTGCCATACTCGACGGCATCAATCCACGCGGCCATCCAGCGGCTGCGGATGAAGGCTAGGTGAGTCTCGGTTTGCTGGTGGGCGGCACGCTGCATGGCGGCGTCATCGAGCCAGATGTCGGAGATGTGAAAGCGGGTGAAAATGCCATCGGGTGTGGGCTTCCAGCAGATGCCGAGGAGGACGGATTGGCCGCCGAGAGATTTTTTCCCTTCAGCGGGCCAGGCACCTTCGGTTACCAAATCTTCGATGCCGAGACATTCGCGACCGCGCCAGACGCGGGTGGCGGCATCGAAGGTCAGCTTTTCCTCGGTCGCTTTGCCATTGGCTCCCTGCTTCGGCTCGCAGGTGGCGAGGATCATGCCTGCGTGGCTTTTGATGTCCACTTCCTTGAGCTTCCAGGTCAAGCCCTCGCGCTGGCAGTGGCTGGGTTCGTCTTCGAGCAGAATGACGTGGTTCTCGGCGGGGAAGATGCCAGCACCGCGATTGTTGTTGGCGTCTTTCTTTTTGCTATCCACCGGCAAGACCGGCACGACGGAGGTCTTCGGGTCCGGTGGGAGAAAGGCGCGGACATGCAGCACGGTGCCGAGCGGGATGTCCCGCAGATCTGCCGGTGCGCCGTGATAATTCACGACGGCATACGGCAGCAGGGCGAAGGGATGCGGATCGTTGCGGAAAAACATGCCGTCCCCTTGCACACGGATGCTGCCGCGACGATTCGGATGATCCAAGAACACGAGTTCGCCTCGATAGGAGTGCGCTTTTTCCAAAGGGGGAAACTTTCCCGCTTCTGGGCGGAAGGGTTCTGTTCCAAGTTCTTTGTTCTTGGTGCTTGGTTCGTCGTTAGCGGAGATGGCTGCGGTTGCGAGCAGCGAGAGGCACAGGACGGTGAGGATGTTGGTTCTTGGTTCTTGATTCATTGTTTTTGGTTTGGTCTGGTTTCTCGGAGCTGCCTGAACGTGGTGGAGGGTGTCGTGGCGTACCTGTTTTTCACTGCTCGACCACTCCCAGCGTTCCCGAGCTGCTGCCGAAGCGAGCTGTCTCCACGCCCAGGCTTTGCAGCATGGTGACAAAGAGATTGCAGAGCGGTTTGTTCTGCACGGTGTCGAAACGCAGGTGCTGGCCGTGTTTGAGGCCGCCGCCAGCGAGCAGGATGGGGAGGTTGGTGCAGTTGTGGACGTTCGCATCACCGAGATTGCTGCCGTAGAGCACCATAGTCTGATCGAGTAATCGCTGACCATCGGTGCCAGGGGTCGCGGCTAAACTGGCGAGCAGGACGCGCAGGTGCCGCATCTGCTGCAGGTCCACCTTTTCCAGTTCGTCCAGCTTTTCCTTCGACTGGCCGTGGTGACTGAGATTGTGGTAGCCATCGCGGGTGCGTTGCTGGTCGTTGATCTCAAAAACGGGCGTGGCAAAGCCGTCCACCATGAGCGTGATGATGCGTGTGCTGTCCGACTGGAAGGCGAGGCGGGCCATGTCGAGCATGAGCTGGATCTTCGGGAAAAACTTGGCTTTGTCGGCAATGTCAGTGGGTGCGGTGGCTTTGGTTGCAGGCTTCGGTTTCAGCTCCCATTCGCCGGAGACGGCGAGCCGCTGCTCCAGCTCGCGCACGGAGGTCAGGTATTGGTCGAGCCGGCTTTTATCCGCATGGCCGAGGCCACTCTGGAAGCCGTGCATGTCATCCCGGACGGCGTCAAGGATGCTACCGCGTTCTTGGAGCTGGTGCAGTCGTGTAGCGATGGCTTTGGCATCGCCCTGAAGGAACATTTTGCGAAACAATGCCGCCGGGCTGTCTTCGGCAGGCAGCAGCACGCCATCGCGCGTCCAGGAAAGGCTGCGATTCGCTTTGTCAATATTCACGCCGAGGTTCAGCGAGGGGAAGCGGGTCTGCTGGCCGAGTTTTTCCACGGCGATCTGATCGAGCGAGATGGTGTTGCGGAAACCGCTGCGTGTGGGGTCAGGCGTGGCGGTGAGAAAGCAGTTTTCCGTGCTGTGGCCACCCGTCACTGCCGGATGGGACAGTCCGCTATAGACGGTGAAGTCCTGCCGAAAGGCGGCGAGTTCCTGCAAATACGGCGAGAGCGTGTAGCTTGGCCCTTTGTCCTTCGGAAAGAAGTGCTGCGGCAGCACACCGAGGTTGTTCGAGATCAGCAGCATGCGCCGAGGCGAGGTCTGCGCGGTAGCCTGAGCTTGATTTTGCTCCAGGAATGGAAGCCCGAGCAAAACGCCCGCGCCGTGGAGGAATCGACGACGTGAGATGGCTGGAGCGATGTGGGGGAAGGTCATGAATAAAAATAGCGGTTACCCTTGGCAATGACATGGGCTGCGGCAGCCTGCTGCCGCAGTCTAAATAAATCGTTCAAAAGCGGCTTCATTGTGATCCTCCAAGAAAAGGACCGCTGCCCACCAAGGCGTGAATGAGATCCTTCACGCGATAGCCACCTGCTTGACATGCATCGAGCATCGTTTCGATTTCGGCGCGGTCGGTGAAGCGCACGGGGGTGCCGGTGGCGTGGAGTACAAGGTGCTCCAGAAGGTTTTTGGCGAGTTGACGTGGTTGGCTGACGAGGAGGCGTTTGAGTTCATGGATGTCGCGGAAGGGTTCGCCGGTGGGCAACTTGCTGGAGGCATCCACCGCCGCGCCGACGAAGTAGGTGAAGGGATGGCCGGCAGGATCGAAACCGGTGATTTTCTCGCCCTTTTCCATACCGCGATAGCGATCCCGCCATGCGCCCATGACGTCGAAGTTCTCCATGGCAAAGCCGACGGGATCAAACTTCGCGTGGCAGGCGGCGCAGCTTTTGGATTCGGTGTGCTTGGCGAGCAAGGCACGGATGGTCGTGGCTCCGCGGATGTCAGGCTCCACGGCAGGCACGCTTTTCGGCGGCGGTGAGGGTGGCTGGCCGAGCAGCTTTTCCATGATCCACACACCGCGCAGCACGGGCGAGGTGGTGGTGCCGTTGGCGGTGTGTTTCATCAGCGCGGCCTGAGTAATGAGCCCACCAAACGGACTGCCCTTTGGCAGCTGCACACGGCGCATGGCGGAACCACTCACGCGGGGTAGATCGTAGTGCGCTGCGAGGCGGTCGTTCACAAACGCGAAGTCCGCAGAGATGATGGTGCTTGCTGGCAGGTTCTCGCGAACCATGGCGCGGAGAAATACCTGCGTCTCATGCTCCATGGAATCCACGAGGTAGTCGTCCTTTCGATACTCGGGATACAAACGCTCGTCCGGGATGTCGCGGCGGAGTTTGCGCAGATCGAGCCACTCCTCGGCAAAGGTGCGCACGAACTGCTCAAAACGCGGATCGGCGATGAGGCGCTCCGTTTGGGCCTTCAAGATGCCTTCATCATGCAGGCGACCGTTTATAGCGAGTTCGGTGAGTTCTGCATCCGGGCGCGAGTTCCAGAGAAAATGCGAAAGACGGTTCGCGCTGGCGGAGTGCGCATCATCAGCGCCTTTTCGCGGTTCGGTGAGATAAAGGCAGTGGGAGGAGCAAAGCAGCGCCTGATAGCCTGTGAACAACGATGAGGCAAAAGTGGCTCCAGCTCTCATTTTGGTGCGAATGAGGTCGAGAAAGGGTCGGTGAGCCGCATCGCTCATCGGACGCAGCGCGGCCTGTGACGCGAAACGACGAAAAAGCCGCTCTGCATCGGCTGCGGTACCCTTGGCAGGTGAAACCTCGTCAAACAGCACGCGATGCGATGGCGGCGGCCACTGCGCATCACGCAGCGGGCCGGTGACCTCAAGCCACTGGATCGCCACGCCGCGATGTCCCTCCCGCGGCATCGGCGGATAATCATAAAAGAAGCCTCCATCAGTGCGGATGAAAGGCACCGGCAGGCCTAGCGGGCTGTATTCAAAAGTCTCGCCTGCTTTGAGCTGAATCGTCGTTTCAAAGTCACGCGGCTCCGGCTGCAAATCCATCCAGCCGCCCGTCCCACGCACATCGCCGGAGACATCCGGCCCGGACGGCTGCCGAGCGCGAAAACTCATCGCGATGGGCTCATGTGCGGGCACGAGTCGGAAGTCCCGCACCTGCCGCACAGCGCGGCCACGGAAGCGCACGCGATACGCGCCACTCTCTCTGGCGCGAAAGCCGCGCGGATAGCCAAAGTAGGGCCAAGTGGCGGAGCGAAACAGCGCCAGCTCCAGCGTGGGATCACGCCGCAGTTCCGGCGTCATGTCTTTATACTGCGCGTTGGTGATGGGCGTCATGCGATTGTCCTTGGCAAAGAACATCGCCTCACGCTCGCCGAAGGTGTTGAGCGATGGAAAGAGATCCGTGCCAGTGAAACGCTGCTTCACTGGAGCAGGCGACGGTTTGTCAGCCGCCATCGCGACACGCAGTGCCGTCTCCGTGGCATCAAGATAGGCATCGAGCTGCACGCGGGAGACATCGAGCAGTGCAGACACTTTCGTGAACCCATGCGCATCGCGATCCGCAGGCACTTTATCGCGGATGTCGAGGTCCGGCAGTTTCAGGAGCACGCGCAGGTTGTTTTCAAATTCCACCCGCGTGAGCCGCCGCACGGGCCCGCGACCGTTTTTCGCGATGTCTGCCTTGTCCGCCGCCAGCAGCTCCGCACCCAGCGCAGCGACGAACTGCTTTCGCTCCGCCACACTCACCTCTGACTTCTCCGACGGTGGCATCTCCCCCTGCTCGACGAGATCAAACAACCGCGCCCAACGTCCGCGATTCGTTCCATCTTCAAGCTGAAGCTTCAATGCGGTGATGTCGAAGTCGCCTTTCGACACGCTATCGTCGTGGCACTCCATGCAGTGCTTTTCGGTGAAGCTGGAAATGTGGATGGCTGCGCTGGATGATGCCGATTTTGGAGACGGCAGACTTACCGCCTGCACATTCGTGATGTGCAGTTCCTCCAGTCCGCTGGCTTTGTCCACGACACCCTCGACTTGATCCACCAACTGGTCGCGTGTGAGCCTCCACACGACCTTGCCAGAGGCATTGATCTCCGCCAGCAGGTCGCGGCCCTCAGCTGGTGTCTTCAGATGAAAATCACCACAGGCAATGAGCAGGTTTCCATTCTCCAGCCACGTCATGCCGAGCAGGTAGCGGCATTGCAGTCCGAGCTCTTCGAGGGTCCAGCAGCCGAGTTTTTTGCCCTTCGCATCGAGATGGAGCAACTGACCACCGGTCGAGGTGGAGACCCAAAGCGTACCATCTTCCACCGGCAGCATGGCAAAGGCCTTCTTCACGGTAGGCGATGGCTTCAGCAGCGGATCGAGCGGAATGCTCTGCAACACCCGGCCGGTGGTCTTTTCCACCTTCAGAACCGTTTTGCGCCCGTATTGGCCGACCCAAAAGGCATCACTGCCCGGCACCTCACGGATCATGCGGTAGCGAAAGTGCAGAGGATCACCTTTGAGATCGGGCAGCGGCGTCTCGCTCACCACCGCGCCACTGCGATCGACGATGCGGATCTGACTCACACCACTGTCCATGAGTGCGATATGCCGGCCGCCCTCCAGCACCGCCACGCTATTGGCTTCCGCGCCTTTCGCACCCGCGCGAGCCTTGTGCTCCATCACTAGCTTCTTCGTCGCATCAAACACCGCCAAGCCGCCTTTGTGCGCATAAGCGATGCCGCCGTCCGGCAACCGCCACGCATCATAAATGCCACCATGTCCAGGATGCTTCAGCACAAAGGTCACTTTGCCAGCGCGATCCACCTCAATGACCTGCGTGTCCGCCGCGAGGAGATAGCGCTCTTCTGAATGAAGAGACGCTGCGAGAAAAAGGAGCGCAAAAAGTGCCTTCATGCTTTGGCGAATGAAGGGTTGAGTACTGCCGTGACCATCGTGCCTGCTTTTTTCACCACGAGAGCCAGTTTCATCATGCGCTCTTCCGAGAGTCGCTGACTCGGCCCGGTGATCCACAGGCTCGCGATCGCATTCCCATCCGCGCCGAGGATCGGAGCGCCGAGGCAGTGATGCCCCTCCAAGTGCTCCCCGGCATCCACCGCCCAGCCATTCTTGCGCACTTCATCGAGGCATTTGAGGAAGTCTTTGCGATTCGAGATCGTCCATGGCTGAAAGCGCTCGAACTTCATGCCCGCGATCACCGTGTCCCGTTCCGCCTCTGGCATGAAGGCCAGCATCACCTTGCCTGGACCGCTCGTGTGCAGGGGGAAACGCGTGCCTCGCTCGACGTAAAACTTGATCAACGCTCGCCCGATCACCCGCTCCAGCACGATGCCCTCGCTGCCGCTGATCATGCCCAGGTGCGCTGCCTCGCCCGTCTGCTCGCTGAGCCAGCGCATGGCCGGCAGCGCCGCCTCCGCGAGCGGCACATCATCCATCACCGGCTGGCACAATGCCAGCATCTGAGCACCGATGCTGAAACGCTTCTCCGCATCCCGCACGACATACCCATGCGCCACCAGCGACTGCGTGACACGGTAAACAAAGTTCACCGACAAGCCCAGGCGTTCAGCGATCTCGGACAAAGTGAATCCTCCCGCAGCGCCGCCGAGGCAGCGCAGCACTGCCAGCGCCCGATCAAGACTGGGAGTGCTGAACCCGGAGTCTTGGACGGGGGAGGTCGTTTTGCGGCGAGATGTGGCTTGGCGTGGCATTTTCTATATCTGCGTTTGAGTGTGCATATAGAAACGCAATGTGGAGCGATACTTTTCACAGATTCGGGACGAAAGACTTCGGTTCCTGGTTCCTGGTTCCTGGTTCTTGGTTCCTGGTTCGTCGTTAGCGGCGGTTGCGGACGCCGCACATTGAGGTGAGCAGGAAGGAGTGTTTCAGCATGGCAAAAGGGAATCGTCTCGGGAGACAAGAGTTATCGGCTCTCAAGACCGATTTGTTCATCACCCCCGAGTTCTCGGAGCTTCCAGAGTTCAGCATGGAAAGCAGTTGGCCCCTCCCATACTTGGCTGCCCTGGTTGGTTGAAACGCACGAAGCCGGTTCTGACCCGCGCAAGAAGGGTTGCCAAAAAGTGGCGGATTTGCCACGGGGAAGGTTTAGTAGCCCTCCGTCTTCTGCACCTGCAGAATCTCTCAGCAGAGCAGGATCAACTCCCGGTTCACCGACACTTTTGGCAATTCCTCCCAGCTTGGCATCTATAATAATGAGGCCGAGGGACATCCCTCGGCCTCACCTTGAGTGATCAATCATCGGCGTGCTCTAGGACGTGCCTGAGGGTTCCCCAGTGTTGTCCGTCGAGTCATCACCTGCAGTTTCGATCTCTGTCTGCTCCTCTGTGGCGAGGTCTCCATCATCATCATCGTCAGCCATGGTAGTGGATGTCTATTTGTTGTTTGTTAAAGCCCAGCGGCATTGGTGACGCTGGGTGATCGGGTTCCCGTGTGGAGAATTTAACGCGTGACACTGTTTCTCGGCACTCCGCCTCTGTTCCAGGGGGAATGGCTCCGGCAGTTTCAGACTGTGAACAATCAAGCCATAACCGGACATTTAACGTCAACCGACGTGATTGAGAGTGGCTAGCAATGAGGTTTGTGCCGTGAAGTAGTTTTGAAGCCTTGAACAGTAGCAAATCTCCAGGATGCATTTCGATCACATTCGATACCTTGTTGAGCCACAGTTGTCCTCCCTCAGAGGCAGGCGGTGCCTCAATGCAGAAGAGCATCTGAAGATCGCCAGCAGCATCCCGATGACCGCGAATAAATTGGCCGTTTCGGTAAAGGTTGAACCACTGCACTTGATTCGAGACACGTTGCCCGCAAACTCCCACCACCAAGTCCTGGGGAATCCCGCTCATGATGTCGGCAGGAATTTTGCCTGATGTCTCTTGCCACGATTCGTGACTGCAATCACCAGCAGTCCAGCTACTGATGGTTTCGACATAGTGCCTGCATTGAGCCGTCTGTTTCTGAGACCAAAAATCCTTCAGCAAGCAGTGGGAATGCAGGCTGAGTTCCGATTTCACCGTTTTAATGAGTGTGGACTGAGAATTCATATCTATACATGGGCTATTCGTAACACCGCGACAGGAGTGCCTCCGCAATCGATCCCGTTATGTCTCCTGCACCACATTGCTCAAACCATTTGAAGGAGCCGCAGGCATTTGCTTCCAAGAAAAATGGCCGACCGTCGTCGTCAATCAGCCAATCAAGCCCGGCATAGCCGAGATTGAGAGAATCAACCAACTTGATCGACAAAGCCTCAATTTGATCCAGGCTTTCAGGAACATGAAAACGTTTCCGCTCGGCTTCATAATCAAGTTCACGTATGTCGACAATATTTTCTGGTAGGTTTGAGCAGTCGATACCGATGCTATGGCAATTCCCATCCACCACGGTGACTCGGACTTCTTTCGCTCGCAGAATTTCTCCTTGGAAGATTTGCGGGCCATACCTGAGAGCTTGCAAAAGCAGGTCGTTCACGGTCACACGTTGCGTGTAAAATTTCCAACCGTCACCGGTGCCATAGTGCATGTAACCAGTAGCAAGTGACTTCATGATCAGATTTCTCTCGCTTGCGAAATTTTCAAGCTCAACTGGATCATTGGTGATGCAGTATTCTGGCACGGGTAGCCCCAGTTTTTCCGCTAGCCTAAGTTGTTGAGGCTTGTTACTGGCTGCCTTGATAGCGCCTGGAGAATTTAGCCATCGACAGTTCAGTTCCGCCACATAGGCATCAATAAATGCGTCGCTCTCTGTTTCCGCGACATGCCTTTCCATCCCGGTCAGGTACGTGGAAAACGACAACTCTCCCGTGTTGTGCATCCAGCCTGCCGCGAGCGGTTTATTTCCCGATTCTCTCAGATTCCTCAAGGTTAACGTCAGCGCCTCTGGATACTGGCACAAATTGATCCTTTCCACATCCCCGCCAGCTTTGCGAAAGATATCGATGACGCCGTCGATTTCACGGGCTTCCTGGTGTGATATGATGAATGCTTTTTTCATCGGTTGCGTTGATTTGAATTAGCAAACAAAAGCCGGGGAGCGCTGTGCTCCCCGGCTACTTGTTCCTTTCACTCGCTTTCGTTATGCTTCTTCTCAGCAATCTGCCGGTAGTAGCGGTCACTCCAGGTGTCGGTTTTGGTATCATAAGTGCCTTCTGCTTTCACATCGGGCACACGGTTAGCCAACAGCATCACTGCGGGACTGGATGGATGGTTCGAGTTTGTTTGCATTTGGGTTCGTGTTAAACGCAGGCGGATTTGCCTGCGTGTTAACCTATCCTAAGCACACTCGAATCCGAGTTCTGTGGTTTTTGTTGTGTGCTTGATGTGTAAACGCACACACACATTTAATCAGCGGTCTTCGCTATGCTTTTTGGGAGCACTGTCGGCGTAATCGCGATCGCTCCATGTCTGGGTGACCGACTGATAAGCTCCAGCCACAGGCGAAGATTTGGTTCGCTTCGCGAGCCGAAGGGCAAGAGGACGAATTTTGATGGACGTTTTCATAAAGAAGGGGTGCGCTTTTTGGCGCACCCCCACAATTACCGCTCGGAAAGGGCTCGGACAAGCGCTTTCAACGCTGCTTTTTGGCATTCCGATAGCCTTCCTTGTAGTCCCTGCGCTCCTGCACTTCAAGCTTGTTCCACAACCCGAAAGCCTCGCGGAAAATGCCGCCGTGGGGCGGTTTATAGCGATTCTTCGATCCGTCACGTTGCCCGTTATTGTGATGCTTGTTCATGGCCTTCGATTTGCGTTGCCGGTTCAACCTCTATGTTCCCACCCAGAAACCCCACATTGTGAAGATGTTGCTCCCGGTGGAGCAGCGGGTAGAGCGAATGCGCCATCCAGCTCAACAATCCTGTCTTGCTTCCTGATGCCAGTCTGTGTAAATAATTGCGTTTGATCAGTGATGAAAACAACCACCAACATGCCATTCGAGATCGGAACCGAAGCTCAATTCAAACGCATATGGTGGCCTCTGCTTGCCGCATGTGATTTAGACAAGAAGAACTTCCTCCCGCTGCTGTTCAAGAAAAGAACACAAAAACAAGGTTCTTGGGCCACCACTTACGACAGGTGGGCCAATCAAGTTGAGGGAGGTCCCGTCAAAAAGGTGCAACATCGCACAAATCTCCTCCAAGCCTTGTACAACACAGCACAGTTCCTCCTGGCGTTTCCACCTGGCAAGCCTCTCACCGTAGTCGAATTTACCCAGGACGTCGCGTTTGTGAAACAAAACCGAGTCAGTGAGCACTGGAGACGTGAACACGCTGCCTCGCTGGAGAAACAGCAAAAGCAGTCAGTGGACTACAGTTATGGCATTCCTCGTGAGAGTCTGGAAGGGTACTTTGTGGCTCTGACAGCCGCGCATACTGACGCATGCGCACAGAGAAATGCTTTCCTCCCGGCCCAGTTTAGCGCCGCCTTGGTTTACGGGTACGAAATTGTGGGCCAGTGGCAAGATGCCGCTAGAAACTGCAAACACTGGGTCCGTGAGGCAGAAAAGCTGGGTGACTGGCAAGGCCAAACCGAAGCATTTTTCCACTGGGGTCTTGCCTGTTACCGGTCAGGTGACTTTAGCGATGCTCTACAGCACTTCGAGGGCGCTCTTCGATTAATGGCAGTAAAGCGAGCTGCATTGGTCATGCGATTGTCGGCGGAGGCAGAAGATTATCGCGCTATGGCTTTGTTTCGACAAGACAGCTCAAAGGCACCTAATGCAAAAAATGCTCTCGTCAAAAACGAAGCCAATTGGAAGAATTTAGGCATCCCATTATTGCATGCTTCATGGAAGCATAGGATGGGAATCATAGAGATGTCATTGGGCAATTTTGAGTCTTCTACAAAGCTCACATTGGATTCTTTGGAGTGCCGCATGAACCATGGAGCCGTGAATTTTCAGTCACGTAGTTTGATGCAGCTCTCATCCATTCACCGTGCCAAAGGTGAATTGAGGCAAGCACGTCACATCGCAATGCTGGCCCATTGCTTTCACTGGCCGATGCGGGACCATGCTGGACTCGCGGATTACTATTACCATATGGGACTTCTACACTGCCTGCTGACACCTGAAAATGTGAGGCAATCAGGTCAGCCACCAGTTCACGACAATAGCCGACTGCGTTGTGACTTTGCCAGCAAAACCGATTATCCAGATCCGCATGAACAGCGTTTGCTCATGGAATTAACCGAGGTCTGGTTTGAAAAAATCAGGGAGGATCAATTTACCCTGGGTAACGCGCTCGAAACTTCCAAATATTTCTTCAAGAAGAGCATGGAGCATGCGAGCGAACATGGGCTTGAGGCACTTTCGAGACGTGCGCAAGAAGAGCTGAAACGACTATCGGAGATGAAAGAACAAAAGGAAGGCATCATGCGATGATGCGGGAACGAGTGGGGTCACTCCAAGGTTTTCCACCACTCCTTTCCTCCCCGTCATAGCGCGATGATCTTGTTGCTGTCGCCGAATTGATCGATCTCCATACCCATGCGCTGGGCCATGAGGAGGAGGAGATTGCTCATGTGGGCGTCGGTGTTGGCGGGGCGGCTGCAGAGCTGGTAATGCGCGGTGGTGAGTGCGCCATCCGCTCCGATTGCGTAGCCCTGGAAGGCTGCGGACGCTTTGTTGAGGTCGAGGTGGCTGCCGTGCTTCAGGCCGAGGTCGGAGCCGCCGGCGAGCACGAGCGGGAGATTGGCATTGCCGTGGCTGTGGCCGTAGGACATGCCGCTACCGAAAAGCGCCATCGTGGAGCCGAGGAGCGGCTTGCCGCTGAGGTCCTTCGTCTCTGCGAGCCGCGTGAGGAAGTAGCTGAACTGCTCGATGGCGAAGGTGTCGTAGTTGGTGAGCTTTTCGATGTACCCCGCATCGCCGCCGTGGTGGCTGAGCTGGTGGCGTGACTCGGTGATGCCGATCTCGGGAATGGAAATGGCATCGCCCTCGCCACCAAGGCTGAAGGTGGCCACGCGGGTCACATCCGTCTGAAAGGCGAGCACCATGAGGTCATAGACGGTGCGGAAGTAATCGCCCGCCATGGTGGCGGCGATGTCGCGGTTGGTGCGCTTGCGGTCGGCGTCGGAGACGGTGGGCAGCGGTGTATCGAGCCAGGCATCGGCCCGCCGCGTGCGGATCTCCGCCTCGCGCACGGAGGTGAGGTATTGCTCCATGCGGCCTTTGTCCTCGGTGCCCATGGTTTTCTCCAGACGGCGCACTTCGGCGAGATTGGCGTCGAGCACGCTGCCTTTACGGCGCAAGGCACGGCGCTGGGCCGTTTTACCACCTTTCGGCTCCTCAAACATGGACGCGAAGATCTCACTGCAACGACGCATCGCGGGCAACCGCACGCCATCCGCTGTCCAGGCGAGGGAATCCTGCGTGATGGCGACTTCCATCGAGGAAATGCGAGTCTGCTGCGCGGTGATCTCCGCCATCTTTTGGTCCACGGAGATGGTGTTGCGATCCGAAGGGCCGAGCTTGCCGCCGGTGAGCCAGACGGAGATGCAGCTGTGGTGGTGCGAGAGTGCTCCAGGGTGATGCAGTCCGCTGATCGGCGTGATGACCTGGCGATGCTTCTCCAGAGGCTTCAAAGATCGCGAAAACTGGTAATCCTTCCCCGGCGTGGTGATCTGGTAGTTCAGCGAATGCACACCATTCGCGAGGTAGATGAAGGCGCTGCGCTTTGGCGTGGCGGTGGCTTGCTCCGCTGCTCGCAGCGGGACCATGCATTCGAGCAGCGGTAGTGAGACGAAACTGCCGAGCGCTCGGAGGGCGTGGCGACGGCTGAGTAGCCAGGATTGGGATAGGTAGTTGCTCATAGGATGGAGTGTTGGTGTTTTGAAATGCTTATCGTTTTCTCATCAGTTCGGAGATAGCGACGGCGCGGACGATGTCTCTAATGCGGTAGTCGTGCTTCTTCGCTTCGGCCTGGATAGCTTTGAGTTCATCCCGGTCATCAATGGTGAGCACACGGCGCAAAGCGTAGGTGCAGAGGTGCGCAATGAACGCGTTTGCGACCTTGTCGCGGTCTGCCAGCAGTAGGCGTTTGAAGTCGGTGGCATTTTTGAAGGGGCGACCATCGGACATGTTGCCGCTGGAATTGATCAAGGGGTCCTCACCGACTCCCGCAGCGACCTTCTCACGAGTGCGCCATTGGCCGATGGCGTCGTAGTTGTCCCAGGCGAGGCCGAGGGGGTCGATCTTCGCGTGGCAGGCGGCGCAGTTGGCGTCATTGCGGTGGGCTTCCAGTTTATCGCGGAGAGTGGCTTTGGGACTGGTTGGAGGATTCGGCTCGATGGCGGGCACGTTCGCGGGCGGTGGCGGTGGCGTTTTGCCGAGGATGGTTTCGCTGAGCCAGACGCCGCGATGCACGGGGCGATGGCGCGTTCCATCGGAAGTCAGGCCGAGCACGGCACCCATCGTCAGCAGGCCGCCGCGATGATCCTCGGGTTTGAGCGAGACACGCTGAAAGCCGCCCGCTTTTGGCTCCGGCAGCTTGTAGAAGTCGCAGAGCCGTGCATTGGCCATGGTCCAATCGGAGTCAATGAAAGCATCCACGGGCAGGTCCTTCGCGAACATCTCGCGGAAAAACTCGATGACCTCCGTTTGCATGCTCGTCTCCAGCCACGCGTCGTAAGTCGGGTAGAGCTTTTTGTCCGGCGGGAACATGCCCACGCGATGCAGTTGCAGCCACTGGCGCACGAAGTCGTCGATGAAGCGGCTGGTCTTTTGATCGGCCAACATGCGGTCCACCTCTTTCGAGAGCGCATCGCTGCTCAGAGCACCGTTTTTGGCTGCGGCGATGAGGCCGCCGTCAGGCATCGAACTCCAGAGAAAATACGAGAGCCGCGAGGCGAGTTCCGTGTCGGTGAGTCGCTCGCGGGCCGTCGGCTCGCCCTCGACGAGGTAGATGAAGTGTCGCGAGGTCAGCACGCCCTGCATCGCTACGCGATAGGCATCGGCCAACTTCTCGCCTGCCTCGCGCTCAGAGCGGTAGGACTGCAAATACTGCTCCAGCTCCTCCTTTTTCACGGGCCGCCGCCAGGCACGTTCGGCGAAGCGATGCAGATGCTCCGCGACCACCTCGGGAGTCGCGTCATCGGGCGGCACCAGGCCACTGCGGCGTGATTTCTCCGCCTCCGTCACCAGCGGGCCTTCCCATTCGACCCAATCGAGGAGCACCGTGGAAAAGATGCCGTTCCCTTTGTCATCGAACATCTGCGGCGCATTCGGATTCAAGAGCAGTGTCTCGCTACTGTGCGTGAAAATATACCCGCCCCCGCTGGCAAGCGCACTACGGAAGGCCGCGCCTTGTCGGCGGTCCACCACATCGGTGGACACCACGCAGAAGTCCAGCGACGCTGGCATCTCAAGAAACAGTTCGGCCTCATAAACCTGCGGGCTGTCCTCCGCTGCCGTGATGTCGAACTCGATAAGACCATCTACCGTTTCCTCACCAGTTCGCTTGCCGATGCTCAGGTGCGCCGACTGACCGCCGGGCGGACGACTGCCACTGGCCTGGATGCGCAGTTTGTAGAGTCCGCTGTGCTCCGGTCCCGTCTTGCCGAGCCAGTTGCCCGAAAGCGCGTTCTGCACCGTGCCTGGAAAAAGCAGGTGACGCAGTGGCCGCTTGATGCCAAAGTGGTCAAGCGCCTTCTGCTGCTCCTTGCCACCGCGGTAATGGATCTCCGCCGCCGTCTTGCGGACCTTGCGGGCCTCGCCCGTCGCATTCGTCGGAAAAGCGCGGTCGAGCACGGTCTCCGCAGCGCGGTAATAGCGATCCACATGCGATGGCGAGAGCGACAACTCCGAGCCGATGCGCTCAAAACCATGCCATAGCGTGTCTTCGTTCAGCTCCCCCGGCTTGGCCGGATCGTAGCGCACGCCGAGCAGATCATAGACCGTGTTTTGATACTCCTTCCGGCTCAGCCGATAATGCGCCACCGCTGGCCGCGCCGCCATCCGCGCCGCCCGGCCCTCCTTGATCAGCGAGTCGAGACTCGTGACAAAGGCCGCGATCTCCTCCTGCGTCGGTCGCTTCTCCTTTTTCGGCGGCATTTCGCCGGAATTCACCTGCTCGATCAATTCCGCCCAATGATGGGCGTCCGCACCCAATTTGAAATCGCGTGAGAGCAGGTCGATTCGCAAGTCACCCTTCTCCTTCTTGGGGCCATGACAACTGATGCAGTGTTTCTCCAGGAAAGCGTCAAACGGCTCGGCTGCGTGGACGACACCGGCAAGGTCAAGGTTGGCGGTGAGGATGGCTGAGAGGCTGAAAACGAAACGGGTCATGGGATATAAGGTTAAAACGCGGCCAGCGCAGCTTTTGTGCGCAACCCACGAGTTTTCGGGGGTAAAGCCGGCAGCAGTCTGGGGGTGACCAGCCCTTGACCTCTCCGCCAGTCTCTCAATCCTCTCGGTCCCATGTGGACCCCGATCAAAACCTTCCAAGACATCAAGCTGGAAAAAACCAGCGACGGCATCGCCAAGATCACCATCAACCGACCGAAGGTGCGTAATGCGTTCCGCCCGCTCACGGTGAAGGAGATGCTGGAGGCGTTTGAGATCGTGCATGAGGACCGGGAAGTCGGCGTCATCATCCTCTGCGGCGAAGGCCCTCTGGCCTTCTGCTCCGGCGGCGATCAAAAGGTGCGCGGCCACGCCGGTTACGTCGGCGAAGACGGTGTGCCACGCCTAAACATCCTGGATGTGCAGCGGAAAATCCGCACCATCCCGAAGCCGGTCGTGGCGATGGTGGCCGGTTATGCCATCGGCGGCGGGCATGTGCTGCATGTGGTGTGTGATCTGACCATCGCCGCTGACAATGCCCGCTTCGGCCAGACCGGGCCGAAGGTCGGCAGTTTCGACGGTGGCCTCGGTTCCAGCTACCTCGCCCGCATTATCGGGCAGAAGAAGGCCCGCGAAATCTGGTATCTCTGCCGCCAGTATGACGCCAAGCAGGCATTGGAGATGGGCCTCGTGAACACCGTCGTCCCCTTGGAAAAACTGGAGGAAGAGACGCTCCAATGGTGCCGCGAGATGCTCCAGCATTCGCCCATGGCGCTGCGCTGCCTCAAAGCCGCCCTGAATGCCGACTGCGACGGCCAGATGGGCCTGCTCGACCTCGCCGGGAACGCCACGCTGCTTTATTACATGAGCGAAGAAGCCAAAGAAGGCAGAAACGCCTACGTCGAGAAGCGGAAGCCGGATTTCTCCAAGTTCCCACGCGTGCCTTGAGCCTTGACGCCACCGCCATCATCCACACTCTTCCGTGAATGGCCCCCGCTCAGAACAATCCCTCTTCGACTTCCGCACCGGACGCGAAACGGCCCTCCCAGGGGCCGCCTGCGGCCCTGGGGAGCGATCAGCTTGCTCTGCCCTTAACCGACGACGAGCGAAAGGCATCCAGGAGGCAACTCGCGACTCTCCATCGCGGCAATCGTATGCGCCTGATGCTTGGGCAGCCCTTGTTGATGCCCGATCCCGCCAGTGGGGTGTCCCGTTGATCGACCTGGCCGCGTTGGGCATCTCCCATGACGCGGACGGCATGCTGCAATCCGCCATTCTGCGCCCGCTCAAGACGGGCGCGGAGGCTTGCCCCTTCGCCGATGACCAGTGGCAGGTGGTGTACAAGCTGTTTCCGTTGTTTCGCAGCGGCGGTCTGGGCAAGACCTTTGAAATCGAACCGACGGCAGACGGCGAGGGCTACGAAATGTTCACCCAGGACGCCACACTGCTCCAGACGATGGGAAAGCTCATGGTTCTCCACGACGCCGGTGCCTGCCCGACTGAAATCGTCGGCCTGGACTACATGTTCGATTATCTCGTCGTCAAACAGCCGCTGGCCTCCGCCTATCGAGACTTCGAGACGGACCGCCTGACGGCGGTGAACACGCTCCTGGCGGTGCCGAGCAAAGCCCGCTTCAAACGTCAAACCTGGATCCTGTGGGAACATGACTCCGCTTGGATCATGAGCGATCTCCATTACGGCAACATCATGCGCGACGCGCAGAACCAGCCCACGATCATCGACGCGCTGCTCGCCCCGCTGCCGCCCGAGTTGATCAAAAATAACCGGATGCTCACGGAACATGTGGCGGATGCCCGTGCGCTGCGGCTGGGCCTGCCACCGGTGCGCCGCAACGCGTTCGATGATGTGAACGACGATCAGTTGTGATCCTGGCGGCTTGATTCACGGGACTGCACTGTCGGCCCTTAAAAGTCAAGGCCGCCTTTATGGTTGCCACTGGCGGGGGAGTTTGTAATATGGGCGTCCGTTGACACACTCCTCCCGACATGGCCAAACGCACCACTACCAAACCAGCCGCTCCTGCCCCCGCCAAATCGAACTGCGCTTATGATCTGAAGCAGATCCGCGAAATCGTCGGCCTGATGGCAGAGAACAACCTGACCTATTTCCACAGCGAGCAGAAAGACGCCAAACTCGAACTCCGCCGGGGTTCTGATTTGGAAGCCGTCAAAGAGCTGCTCAGAAGCATGCCGATGGGTTCCGCCGCCCCGGTTTCCTTCGCGGCAGGCCCCGCTCCTAGCGCCGCCGCTGATCCGGTGGCCGCTGCCGCACCTGCGGCTGCTGTTGCATCCACTGCCGTCGGCCCGACCATCAATTCCCCCATGGTCGGCACCTTTTACCGCAGCACCGGTCCTGGTGAAAAAGCCTTCGCCAGTATTGGCGACACGGTGGATGAAAACACCAATGTCTGCATCATCGAGGCCATGAAGGTCATGAACGAGATCAAGGCAGAGATACGCGGCACCATCGCCCGCATCTTGGTTGAGGATGGCAAGCCGGTGCAATACGGCCAGCCGCTGTTCGAGCTTAAAGCGTAGAGCGTGGAGCGAAGGGCAAAGAGTCCGATCAACAGAGACTCCACCGCTTCTTCATCCCACGCCGCTTGCGCCATACCTTCTCACCTCTCTGCCCTTAGCCCTTAGCTCTCCGCTCTAATGTTCAAGAAAATTCTCGTCGCCAACCGTGGTGAAATCGCCCTGCGCGTCATCCGTGCCTGCAAAGAACTCGATGTCAAAACCGTCGCCGTCTATTCCGAAGCCGATGTCGATTCCATGCACGTTCACCTCGCTGACGAGGCCATCTGCATCGGCCCCGGTCCCAGCAGTGAGAGCTACCTGAAAATCAGCCGCATCATCAGTGCCGCTGAAATTGCCAACGTGGATGCCATCCATCCTGGTTATGGCTTCCTGTCGGAGAAAGCGGAGTTCGCCGAAATCTGCCAGAAGTGCAAAATCAAGTTCATCGGCCCCTCCGCCCGCGTCATCAGCATGATGGGAGACAAGAACGTGGCACGCGAAACGGCGTTGAAGGCAGGCATGCCCATCACCCCCGGTTCTGACGGCATCATCCAAAATGAGGAAGAGGCCATCAAGTGGGCGCGCAAAATCGGCTATCCCGTCATGGTCAAAGCCACCGCTGGCGGCGGCGGTCGTGGCATGCGCCCCGTGTTGAATGAGGCCACCCTCCTCTCCAGCTTCCAGGCCGCTTCCTTGGAAGCCCTGAAATGCTTTGGCGACGGTGCCATGTACATGGAAAAGCTCGTCGAAAAGCCTCATCACATCGAATTCCAAATCGTTGCCGACAGCCTCGGCAACGTCGTCCATCTCGGCGAGCGCGACTGCTCCATGCAGCGCCGCAACCAGAAGATCATCGAGGAGTGCCCCAGCCCCAAGATCACTCCCAAAATGCGCAAGCGTATGGGTGATGCTGCGGTGAAGCTCTGCAAGGAGATCGGCTACGAGAACTGCGGCACGATCGAGTTCCTCGTCGATAACAAGTGCGAGAATTTCTACTTCATGGAGATGAACACCCGCATCCAGGTGGAGCATCCCATCACGGAGGAGGTCTATGGCTGCGATTTGATCAAGGAGCAGATCCGCATCGCCGCCGGCCTGCCGCTGTCCGAGCACGTCATCAAGGCCCAGCCGCGCGGCCACGCAATCGAGTGCCGTATCAATGCCGAAGACCCTGCGCGCAACTTCGCCCCCAGCCCCGGCAAGATCACTCTGTGGTACACCTCCGGTGGCCGTGGTGTCCGCGTGGACACACACGTCTATTCCGGTTACTCCGTGCCACCGTATTATGATTCGATGATCGCCAAGCTCATCGTCACTGGTGCCACGCGCGACATCGCCATCCGCCGCATGCGCCGCGCGTTGGGCGAGTTCACCGTCGAAGGCATCAAGACCGTCATCCCGCTCCAGAGCAAGATCATGACCACCTCCGACTTCCAGAACGGCAATTACGACATCACCTGGGTGGAAAACTTCCTGCGCCAGGAAGGCATGAAGTCATAAGCACATGAACCCAGGGAATCGCTCGCCGAGGCTCGCTTATCCCTGGGCTTTGTTCCCGAAGCCCTTCAGGCTTCAACAATCCTGAAAGGTCAAGCGCAACGTTTGCCTGCTCACAGCCGTTCACACACCTCGCTGAGCCAGCCAGCATCTGGCAGCGCAAACGGACGGAAGGTCTCCAGGCGTGACTCGTGCTCGCTGTAAAACAGCGCGCGGTGCAGGCCCAGTGAGCCGGCTTTTGGCGAGTCAATCAAGCTGGCGGAGTCGTTGGCGCTCATCTGGAAGAGCACGCGCATGCCCATCTCGCTGACGGCCTTGCGGCTGAGGCAGCGGTTGACGTTGTTGAGCGTGTCGAGGCTGGTGATGAGGTGGATGCCCAGCGGCGGCCCTTCGGCGATGATGTCGTTGAGCTGATTACCGGGCTTCGGCGTGTCGTCACCGCCGAAGCTGAAATCCTCCTCGTGGCGCAGCTTGCGGAACTTCTGCAAGCCATGGATGCACAAGAACACTGGTGGCACACCGGCGGCACCTTCATCGCCACGGCGTTTCATTTCAGCGTGGATTTCGGCGATCATTTCCGGTGCCTCATGGCCTTGAGACAGTGTGGCGGGCGTGGGCAGGGCTTTGCCGATGGTTTCGAGGAAAACCGCCTCCGCCGATTCATTGGCGGCGCTGTGGATGAGATAAAAACGCGGCGGCGCACTGCGCGGATGCTGCGCGGCTAGCGCAAGCATGCCCAGACCGATGATGGCGGTCATCGCCTCCTCGTTTTGGCCGATGAGCAGCAGATGACGGCCGCTCTGGCGCGGGAACACGGCCTCGGTGGGGCCTTTAATCGAATTGGGCATGCCCAGCCAGCACCTAGGCTCCGCCGGTGCCTTCGAGGGCGGTGTGGCGAGCGCAGTGGCCAGCAATGTGTTGTCGCGAATGTTCGCCGGCATGTTGCCCTCGAACACCAGCGGCAGTTTGGCGGCAAACCCGCGCTGCTGCGCGAACTGCGTGACTTTAGCGAGGTTCGCATCCCGTTCTTCGTCGGTGAGCCACACGACTTGGAAGGGGCTGTTCCCTTCGACGGCACCGGCGGCGTCGTTGTAAATGCCTTCACCGGGTCGCGAGAGCAGCCGGGCGGCGGTGTTGCCATCGTCCATGATGAGCGCGGCGTCGGCCTCGTTGCACTGCAAGGCGATGCGGATGACCATCTGGCCGAGCGTGGTGCGTGCCAGCGTGTAGGCACCGCCGAGCGTCTGCGAGCCGAGTAAGACATGAATGCCGAACGCACGCCCCTGACGCACGATACGGTCCAACAGCAGGGCCGCGCCCTGCGCCACGGCATCGTCCTCGACGAAGTACTCCTGAAACTCGTCGATGATGAGCAAGCTGCGCGGCAGCGGCTCGACGCCACCGGCCTTCTTGTAGCCTGCGAGATCCTGCGCACCGAGCTTGCGGAACAGCTCGCCACGGCGGCGCAGCTCCTCATCGATGCGTTGCAGCACGCTGAGCGCAAATTCGCGATCGCTCTCGATGGCGATCACCTTGGCATGCGGCAGCCGCGCGTCGGCGTAGCACTTGAACTCGACGCCTTTTTTAAAGTCGATCAGGTAGAACTCCACCTCGTCCGGGCTGCACGTCAGCGCGAGATTGGTGATGATGATGTGCAGCAGCGTCGATTTGCCGGAGCCGGTCTTGCCGGCCAGCAGCGCGTGCTGGCGGGTGCCTTTGCCGATGGCGAGGTATTGCAGCTTGGTGGCCCCGGTGCGGCCGATGGCGATGCGCAGCTCGCTCGTGGTGCTCTCCGTCCACATTTCCTGCGGGGCGACGACGGAGAACGGCACCTGCACTCGGTTTGAGTCGATGCTGGCCTTGCCGATCTGATGCGCGAGGTCCGCCGCGATGGCGTCCGGTGGTGCGGGATCGAGCGTGAGCGTGTTGATGCCACCGAAGCTCACCACACCCTTTTCACCGACGAGGCGGACGCTATTTTTGCGCAAATCCTCCGCGCTCAGACCTTCCGGCAGCGGCTGCCGCCGGTCCCAATGAATCAGCGTGAACACCCCGCAGCGTGCGCCGCTGCTGACGATGCTTTTCAGCCGCGCCATCGCCGTCTCCGTGAAGTTCGCGGGCAGTCCAGCGATGACCAGGAAATGGTATTTCTCCGCCACACTGCCAGCCTGCTCGTTGTACTCGGTGATGCTGGCGTATTCGTTGCGCAAATACATCTGGATGACCTTTTCGACGTGCTCGTTCAGCTCGGCTAGGCGCTCCTCGATGTGATCCCGCTGCGTCCAGATGCGGCGGTTGATCAGTGCCGGCTCGTAATCGGCCAGATGCATCAGCCCGGCGAAGTTTTGACCGAGACCGACGGGATCAATGATCGTGAACGCCGCCTTCCCCGGCGGTGCCAGCTCCAGCAGGTGGAAAATGATGCCGTTCATCGCCTCAGCGACCCACTTGCCGCCGCTGTCATCCGTTTCGAGTAGTAGACAGCCTTCCTGCGGAAACATCAGCGTCAGTGGCAATGCGATGCGTTCGTGTCCGGCGAGACTGAAGGGTGTTTCCTTTTCAAACAGTGCCGCCGCAGCGCTTAAATCGAGATCGATTTGCCCGAAACGGCAAGCGCGCGGAAAAGCGGCGGCGGGCTGGTAGTCCGCGCTCCATGCCTTCAGTTGGGTGGCGGCATCCTGCCGCACCTCGTCCACGGCAGTGAGCAGCGGCGGGATTTTGCCCTGCCATTCCGCCAGCAGGTCATCCCAGCGCTGCTTCGCAGTTGCGTCCAACGCGGCCAGCGCGGCGGCATGCTTCGCGATCATCTGCTGCCGCTGCTGCGTGACGGGATCGCTCAAGGCGGCTAGACCGGCGGCTTTTTGCGCCTCATGGCGTTGCAGATTGCGCTGTAGCAGGCGCTCGTTGCGGGCCAGACAGGCGGGAATTTGCGTGGCGAGCCGTTTCAGCATTGCTGCGCGGTATTTTTCCGCCACTTCATCCGCGCGGTTCCACTCTGCGGTGACTTGCAGGTCCACGGCTTCGTACTCCGCCTGGGCCTGCGCATTGGCGGCTTCCTGGGCGGCGTTCACCTCCTCGACACAGGTCTCGTAATCCAGCACTGCGGCGCTGAGCTGCCGTAGATCCACGCTGGGTTTGGAGAAAAATTTGAGCAATCCCGAGGTTTTCCCGGCGGCAAGCTGGGCTTCGAGGTCCTGCGCCTGCTGCTCGATGTCTTCAACCCGGGCGGGCAAGTCCGCCAGCGTCAGCCCAGCGGCAGGCTGCACTGTTCCCTGGCGGCTGAGACGGTCACCAGTGGCCTTCAAAACAGCGAGCAGCCGGTCCTTGGCACTATCGAGGCGTGCCAGCAGCGTGCTGGCCGTCACCTGCGCCTGCTGCAGCTTTTGTTTGCGCTGCGTATCGGCCTGAATGCGGCGCATCTGCTGCCTGCCCAGCCAGCGCTCGCGCTCCTTCTGGATCATGACGGGCAGATCACGCTTGATGCGGTCTTTATATTGCTGAAACGCCGTGGTGCGTGCCGCATGCCGTGCATGGATGGTCTCGGCGTGCGCGTCCCACTGCACAGCCGTCTCGCCCACGTCGCTGCCGGCCTGGGCGTCAAACGCCTCGATCTCCTGGAGGTGGTTCTGCTCCGCCGTGTAACGCCGCGCGCGGCTTTCGCGGGCGATCTGCTCGCTGCGCCGCACGAAATCGCCAATGGCGTCGCGCAGTCCAGTATGGAGGGAAAGAATGCGCGAGGCGCGGAGGTCAGTAGGGTTGCTCACAGTCTTTGCGGATCTTTTTGAGGAGGACTTCGATTTCGTTCATGGCCGCGCCGGATTTATTAATGAGGCCGGGCAGCGGCTCCAGATAGCGTTTTTCAAATTCCAGCGCTTTGGCGTCGCGCCAATGCGCCTTGGTGGCGTGCCAGTGCTCGGAGAGTTCGCGGGCGTTTTGGATCAAATTCATGGGGCAGTTTCAGGGCTGGCCGCTGGCGCGGGCGTTTCACGGTAGGCGTCGAGAATTTTCTGGATTTCGACGAGATGCGCGGTGGCGAGAGCGAGATCCGTGTCGATGAAATCGCGCAGGGAATCGAGCTTCCTGGCCAGCGGATCGACGCTGCGTTCATATTCACGCGCCCAGCCTTTGGTGCGATCCAGCTTGCCCTGCGCCTCCTCCAGCGCGGTACGGGCCTTGCGCACGGCCATTTGCTGCACGGCAGGGTTTTCCACAAAATCGGACAGGCGGGCGCTCATCAGCTCCTGCTGTGCCTGGTCCAGCTTTTTCTGCCGCTGGCGAATCTGCGCGGACCAGAACGCAGGCTGCTCCGTCTGGAGCCAAGCGCGGTTTTTTTTCACCGCATCCTGCGTGTCATCCAGCGCCTGCCGGGTCTTACCGATGAACACCACCAACGCGGAGCGAAATGCCTCGATAACGTCGAGATTGGAGATGCGTGCTTGGTCAGCCATCTGGAAAAAGGTAACAAAGGGAAAGTAACCGCCGGATCAGCGCTGGCCGAGGTAGTCCTCGATGCGCTGGGCCTTGCGCAGCAGGAACGGCGTGTGCTGCTCGGAGAGCTCCATGAATTTTTTGATCGCCTTCATCGTAGTGGTGAATTCCCCGGCAAATTTTTCATGCTCGGCGTCCTGCCAGGTCTCGCCGAGCGAGGAAAAGCGGCTTTGCAGCGCCGTGGCACGCTGCTGCATGTCCGTGTTGAAACGTTTCAGTTCCTGCGCAAAGCGCCGGACCTCCTCGGGATTCATGATTGCCTGAGCCATGGGGCAATGATGAATGACGAATGACGAATGACGAATGGTTTTCTGCGGGCCGGAGCACTTCGCCAGCCCTCTCATCACGCCAGGAGGGAGGATCAGTCTGATCCCCGCCGTGACGCCGCGTGAAACTGGACATCGCCAAGCGAATGTGGAGTATGGCGCAACACAGGCACAAAACCCACGCTTTTGTGTCTCATCCAACTGCTCTACCAAAAAGATACGATGCCCTGGTATTCAATGACGGCGATTTACCACTGGGAGGCGACGGGCACGACGCTTCCAAAGTTCGAGCGCCGAACGACAATTTGTTCAGCGCCTGACGAACAGAGTGCTGAGGCGGCTCTCCTGAAGGAGGCCGAGGAATACCAAAGCGATCACATCAAACTTTTGGATGATTACACTACTCAGGAGATCAATGAGCCGCCGGGCGCGGAGCCAGTTGAGGTTGCGTACGAAATGACAATCGGGGTGAATCCCGATTCGGGAAGCATTATTGAGCCTAACGAGTTCATTCGACGACATTGGAGCGTATCAAAAATCAAGTCTCAGACATCCTGATCTCGGGCCGAAGGAACCAGGGATGATGCGGAGGCTGTTGGAAAACCTTTGAGTCGAACCTCGCGCGATTTGGATTTTTGCGCATCTTCACTGCATGCCCCAGATCCAACTGCCCATCTTTCCTGCTGGATGCACTTCCATCACTGCGGATCTCGCCTTTGAGTGTCGCGATTGGCAGGTGTTTTACTTCAATGGTCAACTGCCGGTGTTTTCACATGCCGCCAATGATGTCGCTTCTTTCAGGCTCTTCACCACCCAGCTCATCGTCAACGGCTCTGCCTCTCAAGCGCAGGTCTCGCGGGCTTTTGGGGTGGCTCTGATCACCGTCAAACGCATGTGCAGGAAGCTGCGCGAGCAGGGTGCCAAGGGCTTCTTCGCCCCACCGCCGCCAGCGAGGGGGCATAAGCTCACGCCGGAGCTGATCATCAAGGCCCAAGCGCTGCTCAATGAGGGGCTAAGCATCCCGGCTGTCGGTGCGCAACTCGGCGTGCTGCCCAACACGCTGCACAAGGCCATCTCGTATGGCAGGCTCCAAAAAAAAGACCTGCCTGTGCGTTCGTAATCGATGGCTCGGATTGCTCCGAAGGCTCCGATGACGCGGCATCCACTCAGTCGCAGACGAGTTCCAAAACGAGTTCCAAAGCCAGCATCGCGAGGGCAGAGGCCCCCACTTCGCAAAGTCAACGGTCTGTGGCCGATGGCGGTGCGCTCTTGGGCATCGGCACGACACGGGAGCTGGACCGCTTTGCTGCTGCGGTGGGTCTGCTCGATGGTGCGGAACTGCGCTTCGAGTCCGCCGATGACATCCCCAATGGCGGCGTGCTCTGCGCCTTACCAGCGC